>Ga0067045_1028010_pt1 | contig 46513 bp, 49 predicted proteins | sample TerdegcTABiofilm_FD_59184 | JGI IMG/M metagenome (GOLD analysis project Ga0067045, IMG submission 59184) | Combined Assembly of (Gp0054472, Gp0054536) Wastewater bioreactor microbial communities from Singapore -Terephthalate degrading...
GGTGGAAGCCGTCGGTTCCGCTCGACACCGGTCTCGACGCCACGATCGCCTATTTTCAAGAACGATTAGGTGGCCATGATGGCAGCAACTAGTAAAAAGAGTCGTAATTGGAAGCGCGTGCTCGTAATAGTCGCGGGTATTCTCACAGGGGTCTTTTTCTTCTATCTCGCGTTTCGCGGGATATCATGGGACAATTTTGTGGATGGCATCAGGAGCATTCAGTTGATATACCTGCTTCCTGCTGCAGTGCTACTGATACTGATCCAGCTCGTGCGTGCCTTGCGGTTCGGCGTCATTTTAAGCCCATTTTGTGAGCTTGGTATCAAGGCCCTTTGGGATGTCTTGAACATTTGGGGCGCGGCAAACATGATCATGCCGGCACGCCTGGCTGAGTTCGTGAGACCGTACCTGCTCCAACGAACTGGGGCCCCGTTTTCGAGCAGCTTTGGGGCTGTCATGGTAGAGAGATTCTTTGATCTGTCGAGCCTCCTTCTTCTCCTGGGGGTTGTGCTCTGGCAGGCCCCTGAAATTCCTCACGAATACTCATCCCTCGGCCTCGCTCTGCTGGGAATTCTTATTGCCGGGTATGCCATGGTGCTCCTGGTGCTCGCACGCTCCGAGGCCGTCTTCGCTGCGGTTTCCCGCGTGCTCTCTGTGCTCCCCGAACGGATCTCCAGCGTTCTCGACGGCATTATCCGGAAGCTTATCGAAGGCTTCGGGATCATGGCGAGCTTCAAACAGGTCATGATCATCGCAGGATATTCCCTGCTGCTCTGGATCTTGTTTTCGAGCTTAACCTATCTGTTTCTCCTCGCCTTCTCCATCAAGGCGTCTTTTCTCGTGGCTCTGACTATTCAAGTCTTCGTCTGCCTCGGGATCGCCCTTCCGTCAGCACCTGGATTTGTGGGAACATTTCATGCTGCGGGAAGGTACGCGCTGGCCTTGTTCGGAGTCCACGCAGTGGTGGCTGTGTCGTTCGCGACCGCTTACCATCTGTTCAGCCTCGTCGGTTGCCTGATTCTGGGCGGCCTGTCCTATTTCACCAGCGATTTCCGATTCGATAGATCGCTGCTCGCGCAGCAGGTCAAGTCGACGGAGCCAAACCTCGCATAAGGAGTCTTTGTGACGAACTGGTCCGAGCTGGACAAGAAGTATATATGGCATCCATTCACGCAGATGCATGAATGGGTTAGCTCCCAGCCACTGATCATAGACCGGGCAGAAGGCAATTACCTCATCGATACAGAAGGCAAGCGGTATCTCGATGGCGTATCCTCCCTCTGGGTCAACGTGCACGGCCACAGAAAGAAGGAAATCGATGAGGCTATCGTAAGCCAGCTCAGCAAGGTTGCCCACTCAACTCTCCTCGGACTGGGGGGCGTGCCTTCGATCCAATTAGCGGAAAAGCTTGTCTCCATCTCTCCCCAGGGTCTCGATAGGGTCTTCTATTCCGATTCAGGATCAACCGCGGTTGAGGTCGCTCTGAAAATCGCTTTCCAATACTGGAAGAACGTGGGCAGCGACCAGAAGAAGCTCTTTGTCACGCTCGAAGAATCCTACCACGGTGACACGATAGGGTCAGTGAGCCTCGGGGGAATCGACCTATTTCATAGCATCTATCGTCCCCTCCTGTTCCCTACCCTCTCCATACCGACCCCGTTCCCGTACAGACATCCGGATTTGACACCGGAAGAATGCAGGGACAGATCCCTCGATGCCTTTCGATCTATAGCCAAAGAGCGGGGAGCAGAGATTGCAGCACTGGTGGTCGAGCCGAAGGTTCAGGGAGCGGCCGGCATGATCGTGCACCCCGAAGGGTTCCTCAAAGGACTCGAGCGGATCTGTCGGGAGCACGAGATTCTCTTGATTTGCGACGAGGTCGCCACAGGATTTGGCAGAACGGGCACTATGTTTGCCTGTGAACAGGAAGGGGTCCGGCCGGACATGATGGCCCTGGCAAAAGGCCTCTCGGGCGGATACCTCCCGCTCGCCGCCACGCTGGCCACCGAGGAGATTCATCAGGCTTTTCTCGGAGAATATGGAGAATATAAGACGTTCTTCCACGGTCACAGCTACACGGGTAACGCTCTCGCGTGCGCGGCCGCGTGTGCATCTCTCGAAGTTTTCGATCGCGAGAAGACCCTGGAGGCGGTGCAGAGGAAAATTCCCTTCCTGGGAGAGCGACTGGCCCAAGAAGTGAAGCCCCTGGCTCACGTAGGAGACGTCAGACAATGCGGACTTATGGTCGGAATCGAGCTCATGGAGGATTGCGATTCGCGAAAGCCATATGAGCCGACCCTGAGAATGGGCGCCCGCGTCACCCAAGATGTACGCAACCATGGGGTCATTCTTCGACCCCTGGGGGACGTGGTTGTCATGATGCCACCTCTGTCCATAACATTCGATCAGATCGAGCACCTCGTATCAGCCACTGCCCGATCCATCACGGACGTCTGTGGGCGTTCCTGAAGACCATCGATTTTGAGGAGTGGCAGTTGTGCAATGAGCGCCGAAAAATGTCATAGGGGTATCTTCATCGCGGGAACAGACACCGGGGTTGGCAAGACGGTGGTCAGCAGCGGGTTGGTGCGCCTCGCGCGGCGCTACGGAATTCGATGCGCAGGTCTGAAGCCAGTGGAGACAGGATGTATAGCAAAGTCCGGAGAGCTCTTCCCGGAAGATGGCGCGCGGCTGGTCGAGGCTTCGGAAGGAGAGATTACCCTCGATGAGTGCGCCCCCCTGCGTTTCTCCATCCCTGCTTCTCCCGCAAGGGCCGCAGCATTGGAGGGGAGCCGGATTTATCCCTCCGACCTTGTGGAGCACGTGCGCGCTGTGGCGGAGAAAGTCGAGCTAATCGTCGTGGAGGGTGCCGGTGGCCTCATGGTTCCCATTGACGAACGCACCATGATGATTCATTTCATCGAGCGCCTGGGATTTCCTGTGCTTCTGGTGGCCCGTTCCCGTCTGGGCACGATCAATCATACCATGCTGAGCCTTGAAGCGCTCCGGAATAGAGGGATCGGGATACTGGGAGTAGTCGTCTCGTGTACCGATGCGACCCCCGGCCCGGAGGAGGGGTACTCCGCGGGGGACCTGGGCCGCCTGGCCAGCCCTGTACGAGTGGTCACTCTTCCCCACCTGCCCCCTTCCGAGTCCGCCGATCCTGAAAGAATCTTCGTCGCGATGAAGGGGGCCTGGCCCGAAGATTTCGTCATGGCGCTGCTGAGCCATGAGAGCACCTCGCTGCGAGTCTAATCGCAGGAGCTTCTTTCCGAACAATTCGCGCTGGGCCCGTCAGGGCCCATATCTCCAGTGACGACCGGGAAAACAACGAAAATGCAATGGTCCCAAGGAAGGCTAGGGAGAGTGTTTGTCTTGAGGCTGGAAGATGGTGATTCAATTCCCACATCCATTGAAGAGTTCGCGAAAGCCCGCGGCGTAAGACAAGGATTCTGCGTCGCACTCGGCGGACTCGGAACAGGCACGCTGGTAGCGGGACCTGAAGACGGCACAGCAAGTCCCATTGTCCCTCTGCTAGAGGTCATAGGCGACGTTCACGAGGCTGCGGCGATAGGGACCATATTCCCCTCGGAGGATGGTACCCCCACGCTTCACATGCATGGCGCGCTCGGCCGAAGAGACAGCTCCCGGATCGGATGCCTGAGAGCCGGTGTGGACGTATGGAAAACCTTCGAGGTGATACTGATCGAGCTCGTAGGAGTGATGATGAGACGGAAAATGGACAGGGAATCAGGCTTTGAGCTCCTGAGCTCGGGATAGGCACGGCGGCGAGTTTTCTCAGGCGTTACATGCCCCGAGGTGCTGCACAGCTTTGAGTGACGCACTATAGTACGAGTATCAGGACGTGGGAGGATCTGTCATGAAAAGTCAAATCGTATCCATACTGTTGATTCCGATGATAGTCGCAGCAGTAGGTCTGTTGCAGCCGGGCGTCGATGTCGCCAGCGCGCAGGGATTCGATCGTGAGGCCTGTTACGCGAAGTGCCGTTGCTCGTGGGGGACATTCCAAGCCTGCGCGGATTGCAAGAGTGAGTGCGACCGCAGATTCTGGAAGTCCTTCGGCCGTCAGTTGGAAGATCTAGATAAGTCGGATCAGTCTGGATCGAGCGATTCGGACAGATAGGCTGGGGCCGGCAGGGTGCTTATCTCCGCAACAGCCACAGCACTAGGTTTACGATCACGGTGAGAATGACACTGAGCAAGATCCATGTGACAATCGGGAAATGGATGGTGACCCTCGGCCGGTCGATGCGAATATCTCCCGGCAGGCTTCCGAAGGGGAGGCCGGTTTTTCCCATCAGCCATACGAGCAATCCGAGCAGTACCAGGCACAGGCCGGCAATGACCATCCATTTGCCGAAAGACGAGAAATCCATTATTTCTGCCTCCCCCGTGAAAAGCGCCTCCCCTTTCTCGCCTGCCACGCAGTGAATAGGCGTGGCACTCATCGCATCAGAGCTTTTCTGAATGCGCTCCACTATATCCCCTGCCGAATGTCCGGGCCGCTTCCCATGGGTCGAGAGCATTTCTGAAACGATCGCAGACCGGAGGGACGGGCCTCTGAAAGTGTCTCAAAAGCCTGCAGTCCGTGATAATCGTGGCACTCCCCCTCACTCTGACCCTCTCCCCCGCTTCGGGGGAGAGGGGATTCCTTCGGCTCCCTCTCCCTCTGGGAGAGGGTTGGGGTGAGGGTGCCTTTCCACGCATCGACGCTCAGTGGTGCTACGATTTTTGGTGTGTCCCGAGTTTTGAGACAGTTTCGTCACGCCCGTCATGGTCGAACAGGGGAAACGGCCATTGTTATTGGCAACCGCTCTATATATATCATGGCGACACCCGATGGGACACGAACATCACGTGACAGGTTCCGGCCTCCTCCTTGTCATTGCTCTTGCTTTCGAAACGCGGGACTCTCCGGCACAAAGGCATAGAGGGCACATGCCAGGGCAAGAGTTCCCGCCCCCACGTACCACAGCCATGCAAACGAGCTCGGCCCCATGAGGGCCGAAGGCTCCCCGCCAATCAGCCAGGAGAGTACGTGCGTCATAATTCCGACACCGAGGATCGTGAAAAGATTCACGGACGTCATGGCTTGTGCGACCATGGTTGGAGGCATGAGCTCTTTCATATGCGCGTACAGAATTTGGCCCGGAGCCGATGTGAACCCCATGAGGAAGAACACCGCGAGCACGATCCAGTAGAACGTAGAAGGTGTGAACCAGCTTGCGGAAAGGGTCAGCAAACCGAAGGAGGCCATGCCGGGCAGCACAGTCAGCTTTCTCGAGCGCAGCAGCCTGTCACTCACCAGCCCGCTGACCGGATAGCCTATCATGTTGCCGAGCGCCATAACGAGCAACACGTTTCCAGTCGATATCTCACCCAGTCCGAGCCCGTAGATAAGGAACGGAGCGGCCCAGAGACTCTGCAGTGCAGCGAAATACCCGTATCGGGCGAAGCTGTTAAAGCTGATCGCCCAGTAGCTGTACATGCCTGCGAGCTTTCTGAGGCCGCCCGTGAGTGACTGGGGAGTCCATGAGAGCGAAGAGTGGCCGGGCGGATGATCCCGCACAATGACCAGAAAAAGCAGCACCACGATTGCATTAATCTTTGCGAAAATCCAGAAGCTCGCTCTCCACCCGACGGCAAGGTTGAGCAGAGCCAGAGGAGTGGCCGCGAACAGATTGCCCAGCACCCCGATGCACACCACCAGCCCGCTCAGAAACGCGAAACGATCCACCGGGAACCAGGTGGCTAAGAGAGTCAGCACCACCATCAAATTGCCGCTCATTCCGATGCCAAGCAGCGCCCGGGCAATGACCAAATGTGTGGTACTCTGTCCCACTGCGAAGAGGATGGCCCCACCAACGGCAGCCACCGAGAGTATTCCCATGGTAATCCGCGGTCCCAAACGATCCAGCGCTATCCCAACGGGAATCTGACATGCTGCGAACGCATAGAAGAAGGCTGCCGAAAGATCTCCCAGCTCAGCAGTGGTAAATCCCAGGTCCCTCACCAGGGACGGGCTGATCACCGCGGTTGACGCGCGATAAAACATGGATATGACGAAATTTACGCTGGCTATAGCAAGTATGGCCCACCGTCTGTAGCTGCCAGGAGCGGGATCAGAAAAATCAATCATGAAATACCCTCACGCAAGAGCCGGCGTCGAACCGCGCAACCGCCGCCGCTCCAAATCCAAAGATTCATGCTGGTATTGGGGAACCTCGACGGGCTACCGGTACGGGGTCGCTACTCGTGCAGGACCTGCAACACAGCCCTCCCATATGCCGCAGAACGTCCCCGAAGCTGCCGTCAGTCCCCGCAGAATCTTCTCGGCATCTGAGATGTATACTCCAGGGAGGCTCGCGAATCCAGCACGAGTGTGCCATCGCGTTTCCCCCCAGGGCGTGCATCTCCGCCCGCGCGGATTACTAATTTCTGTGGGCTCTTGCCCATACGCCGGTGACAGTCTATATTTGAAACCATGACACTACCTGGATGGACGTTCGCCTGACGTGAGGAATGGTCCATGGACCCGGCAGTAAAGAATGAGCTCATCAGGATTGTGGGTGAGGAGCGCGCAACAGTGCGCCCCGAGGATCTGGTCGCGTACTCCTATGATGCGTACACCGCGGAGCATCTTCCTGATATTGTGCTGTTCCCCCTCACCACAGAGGAAGTGGCCGAGATCATGAAGGTGGCCTACCGGGAGAGTATTCCGGTAACACCGCGAGGCTCAGCAACCAATCTTGCGGGAGAGGCGGTTCCGATAAGGGGCGGGATAGTCCTCGCACTGTCGCGAATGGATCGCGTGCTATCCATAGATACGGACGCTTGTCGGGCCACCGTTCAGCCGGGAGTGATCAATTACGACTTCCAGGTGGCAGTATCAAAACGGGGCCTGCTCTATCCGCCCGATCCGAGCTCCTGGATGGTGTGCAGCGTTGGCGGCAACGTGTGCACCAATGCCGGTGGACCGAAAACAGTGAAATACGGGGTGACCCGGGATTATCTGCTCGGCCTGGTCGTGGTGCTCGCCAATGGGGACATTCTCAAGACTTGGGAAGATGGCCCGGCTTCCGGCTATGGGTATAACACTACTCACCTTTTCTGCGGATCGGAAGGAACGCTCGGCATCATCACAGAAATAACCGTGCGGCTCATTCCCAGGCCCAAAGCTACCAGAACACTGCGCGCCGACTTTCCCAAGCTGGAGGACAGTGGCAAGGCCGTTGCGGACATTATCGGCGCAGGCATTGTCCCCTCCGCCCTGGAGCTTATGGACGACGTCGTGATATCAGCGGTGGAGGCCGATTCCCACCTTGGCCTGCCCGCGGACCTGGAGGGAATGCTCCTTGTCGAGGTGGACGGAGAGGCTGACAGCCTGGATCCCCAGGTGAAGAGGATAGAGGAAGTCCTACGGGCCAACAACGCTGCGCGGGTGATCGTGGCCAAGAGCGACGCGGAAGCGCAGTCTCTGTGGACCGCGCGGAGGGCAGCCTTTTCCGTCATGGCCAGATTGAGGCCCACGGTCGTGATGGAAGATGCCACGGTACCGGTCTCGAACCTTCCCAAGATGATCCGGAAGGTCAGAGAGGCTGCGATGCGTCACAACGTCAAGATCGGAGTGGTCGCCCACGCAGGGGACGGCAATCTCCACCCGCTTGTGGTGTTCGACCAGCGGGACCAGGACGAGAGGGAACGGGTGCGGCAAGCAACGGACGAAATCTACCAGGATGCCCTGAACCTCAACGGGACTCTTTCCGGGGAGCATGGCATCGGCATATCCAAAGCGCATCTTCTCCCGCTGCAACTGGATTCCGTGGCCCTTGATGTGACACGGCGCATCAAGCATAGCCTGGATCCCAAGGGAATCCTGAATCCAGGCAAATTTGTGTGAAAACCTTGGGACGGTGAGCCGTACCGTCCATTGGCTTTCGCAAGGGTGCCTTTTATGGGGGGAAACTCCCCAGTGACCACCGAACAGCCCGCTGGTTCCGCATCGCTTCATAGACGATTTTCGGAAACCTTTTGACCCCGTGGGCATCTAATTGTATGATTGAACGCTGACCTCGAAGCCGGAGGGATGCGTGCACACGAGCGTGACAACATACAGACAACGTGGACGTGGGAGAGACAGGGCTGGCAGGTAGGGTCGTACCTACCCCTTCGGCTGCGACGGTATTGATGACGGAGGCATGATACAAACCATGAACTACCCTATAGCAAAGAACGGATTAGACCATTTTCTGGGACAAGTGGGGAAGATCAAACCCCTTTCACCAGAGCGAGAGTATGAGCTCGCCGTTCGGTACTACGAGACCAAGGACCGCGATGCCGCTCACGAGCTTATCGTGTCCCATCTGCCGTTCGTGGTGAAAGTGGCGTTCCAGTATCGGAACTACATGCTGCCTATGCAGGATCTGATTCAGGAGGGAACCATAGGCCTGATGAAGTCCTTGAAGCGGTTCGATCCGTACAAAGGATACCGGCTCGTATCTTTCGCTGTATGGTGGATCAAAGCGTACATAAAGAATTACATAATCAAATCCTGGAACCTGGTGAAACTGGGCACCACGCAGGCACAGCGCAAGCTGTTTTACCGCATGCGGGACATCGGGGAGCACGCGACAGCGGACGCCAAACAGGGCCGAATCCGAGAGCTGGCTGCCGAGCTGGACGTGAAAGAAGACGACGTTATCGAAATGGAAGCCCGGATGAGGGCAAGAGAACTGTCCCTCGATCAGATGCTGGGAGACGGGGATTCCCTCACCGGCATGGACCTCCTGGAGGATACGTCTCCCAATCAGGAAGCACTCCTCATCGAACAGGAAACCCAGGCGAACATGACAGGTCTCACCGGGGAGGCATTGAAAAAGCTGGATCCCAGGGAGCGCTTCATTATAGACAAGCGATACCTGGATGACTCGCCCTGGACTCTGCAAAAGCTCGGGGACCACTTCGGCACCACACGAGAGCGGGTCCGGCAGTTGGAGCAGCGAGCCCTGAAGAAACTCAAGAAAGAATTGGAGCCGCACGTCGCGGCAGGTCTTCTGCCCGCGCCCGCGGCGTGATGTTTCGCTGCTCCCGTGCTATTCCGTGAGAGGGGCGGGTCTAGGACCCGCCCTTTCCGCGAAGCAAGGTTGTGGAAAGAGTAGCGGCGAGACGCCGGCGCGACGGAAAATACTCGCGGAGAATCCCACGGCAGGCGCGGGTTTCGATCCGCCCTTGCCTGAAAAGCACTGCCTTGGACACACGACCGTATGGGCGCCATGGTGTCCCAGGTCTTCGGCCAGGATCGAGCATTGCCGGGTCACGATGACAAAACCGTTGCTCGTGTCAAGGGTTGTCAGGGATCCTCGTCAAATACGCTCAGTCTGATCTTTTATCGTGGGCTGGCGGCGTTAGCCAATCGCTTCATTGCAGGTGGACAACGCGCATCGGCAGGTGGGGCCGGTACGAACGCAATAGAGCGCTCTGCGGCCTGCCGGCACAGTTTCCTGAAAGCCGCTTTTTCAGACCTGGTAAGAAGGGCAATCTCCGTTGAAACACGTCGAACGATCCTTGCATGGCTGCTCCGACGCTGGGGTGATGCATACCGTTCCCGGCACGGCCCATCTCGGAGCCCCGTGCTTCCAACCTCGCAGCCGACCGAAGCCATCAATGTCATAGGCTGGATGAGGGCAGAGTCGGGATTGGGCGAATCGGCTCGCTCGACTATTCGTGCGTGTACCGCTGCGGGGATACGGGTGGCGACGATCGACATAAGTGAGACGTCCCCTTGGCGCTCGAGCGAAAAGATTCCGGTATTCCGCCCTGCCGAAAATCCGGACGAGATCCCGATCAACTTATTCCATTATGGAGGTGACAACCTTCTTACGGCTTTGGCTGCGGTCGGTCCCAGGCATTACACGGAGAAGTACACCATTGGATATTGGGTCTGGGAAACCATGGATTTCCCGGATTCCTGGCTTCCAGCGATGGAGTTCGTTGATGAGATCTGGACCGCGTCCTCTTTTTGCCAACACGTACTGAAGAAAAAGGCTCGCGTTCCGGTTGTCCGAATTCCTCACACTGTGCAACCGGAGATTCCAGCCTATCTTCATCGAACCGACAAGGGTTTTCCCGATCGAGGTTTCACCTTCCTGTGCATGGCTGACTTTGTCAGCACTCCGGAGCGAAAGAACCCGCTCGGCGCTGTCACTGCCTTTGAAAGGGCGTTCGGAAACCGGGCTGAGGGGGTATATCTCGTGGTCAAAATCAACAATTCCGGCCTGCGCCCTGATGCCATGAGCCTATTGAAAGACGCTGCCGCTCGCAACAACGCGATCATCCTGATCGATGAATATTTGGATCGTTCAGCAGTGAATCTGCTGGTCAAGTCCTGTGACTGCTTTGTTTCACTCCATCGGAGCGAGGGGTTCGGGCTACCCCTGGCAGAGGCGATGTTCTTCGGCAAACCGGTAATCGCGACAGGTTGGTCCGGCAACATGGACTTCATGAGTCCCGATAATTCGTTTCCAGTGGACTTCAGAATCGTCGAGCTTGACCGCACGGTCGGGCAATTTCCCCGCGGCCACCACTGGGCCGAACCGGATTTGGACCACGCTGCTGCGTTGATGGAAGGGGTGTTCCGTGACCCTGACCTTAGAAATCAAAAGGGCGCTGCGGCTGCTAAGGACGTCGCGGCCAAGCTGGGTCCGGCCAAAGTGGGAGAGCTCATTCGCAAGCGCTTGCGAGAAATACCTGCGGAATCCTCAACCTGACTGCGTAAGCCATTTCGTGAGTACGGCTGCGTATTCGGGAAACAGCTCCCTTCAGGGAAGCGCAGGTTTAGAGCCAGTCGCGACAGAAGGCCTTTTTTTGGGTGCCCCTACAATCGCTGGGAGGAGCGGTGATCTTTGCGGTGGAAGTGCGGGAGCGGTGGATAAAGGGGCGGGTTTGAAAACTGTTTTTTCCTCTGCGGCGTGTTGCTTCGTCTTTGTGGGAGAATTATCGCACCAGTGTCGGATAGGGGCGGGTTTCAAGAAACTGTCTCAAGACTCGGGAAATAGCAGAAAACGTGGTACGGTGAGGGAGGATGCTGCCCATGGAGCCCTCACCCGACCCTTGGGAAGAGGACTCTGTCATTCCGGGCGCTTTCAAGTCCCCTCTCCCTTCGGAAGGGCTAGGGCGAGGGTCCTCAAAGAGAAGCGTGCCACGATCTTCACATTTGCCGCAATTCCGAGACAGTTTCTTCAAGCCCGCCCCTGCCTGGATGCGTCCCTCGTGGCTGTTTTCGCCGCTGCCACCACCGGCGGATCAGCCGCCTTGGCTTGAATACGGCACCGTATTTCCGGAATCGTTTACTGAGGCGTCCCATGAGTGAGGGCGATGCAATGCGACAGTCCCAAGATCCCGCAGCAAGGGTCCTCAGGCATCTCATACCCGAAAGAATACCGTGGTTTGCTGCGCCCCTGTACGACCGCATCGCTCACAGCGCTATCTCGGACTACTACCGAGAAGTGGCAGGGCAACTCGTTCACAGGGACAGTCGGGAGCTAATTCTTGATGTGGGAACGGGTCCGGGATACCTTCCCATTGAAATAGCCCGAAAGGCACCTGCGACGAGAATTGTCGCAGTTGATTCTTCCGGGGCTATGATACGAATCGCTCGGAAAAACTCCAGTGCTGCAGGCGTCGAGGATCGAATCCACTTCGCCAGGGGTGACGGCAACAGGCTGAAATTCGAGGACGGTCTTTTTGACCTGGTGATCAGCACCGGCTCCCTTCACGCATGGAAATGTCCGGTCCGCGTCATCAACGAATTCCATAGAGTCCTCAAAGAGGGGGGCACAGCCTGGATACTCGATCCTGCACACCTCACCAGCCCGGAAGCGACAAAGATCGTACGCGGAAAGCTTGGCATACGCGGGAGGCTGGCTCACGTGTGGGCTTCCGTGACTTCCAGGGTCACGCCCCCATACGCACCGGAAGAAATAGCGGAGATCGTACGCCGAACACGATTTCAACAAGGAAAGATCACGAAACAAAGGTGGCTTTCCGTGGAGCTGACGAAAGGCTCGGACGCGAGCGGGCCGACCTGATCGTCGCGCAATGGAAACAACTGGATCGCATAACATACGTGCGATTTCGTGAGCTGCGGCTGTCCCTGACGGTGCCGGAGGCCACGCGTTGCGGGTTGTCACCCTGCCCTGTTCAGAGTATATTTTAGCTGTACCTGGGGTAAGGGTGGGGTCAAGTCTTGTTTCTTGACGGATCTATGATAACGATGGTCTGTGAATAGGCCACTGACCTGATCTAGACAGAGCGTGCGAGCTCAAGAGGTGAGAGCAAGATCAAGAAGCAAGACCTGACTGCTTGGTCTCTCGACTATCAGGAGGATCGCGAATGAGGGTACTGATGTTACTGATGGCGGCATTAGTTCCGCTGGTCGCTCTGGCGCAAGGAAAGCCCTTACCCAAGGGGCTTGAAGAGCTCGGGATAGCGCTGCCGGTCAGCTTGGGCATGACGGCAGGCGATCTCGACAAGACGAAAAGCAATGTGGTCAAGAGCGGAAGATTCGTAGCGATGACTTTTGGAGACACGCACCAACTCAGCATCAAGCTGGACCCTGACGAAAAGCGCGTTCAACAAATCGTAATACCTGTCGGGAAAGACGAGTATCGCAGGATCGTGAGCACCGCGAAGCCCCTCTATAGCGAGGGCAACCATTACGAGAGCGAAAAGCTCGACGATTACGAATCACACGTTTGGAAAGATAAGAACACCGTCATGGCACTGATTCGCAACAAAGGGGGGCAACGGCTGGAGCTCAGCGAACGGGAGAAATGACCGCTCAGTGCGGTTGCCAATAACAATGTCCATTTCTGCTGTTCCACGGTGAGGGGCGAGACGCCCGTCCCAGGGGTCTGCATGCCTCCCATACCTGTCCTCGCCGAACGGGAAGCGGACAGAACTTGTGGCAATGACCATATCCGCCTGCTCCTCTGACGAACCTGCAACACGCTGCTTCAACAGGGCGATGGAAATGCTTGTACTCGTAGTGCATCCTGATGCTCCACTTCGCGAGTCGTGTCGCCGCATCCTCGGCCGAGAAGGCTTTCGCGTGGAAAGTGTTCATGAGTCCCGGGATGTGGTCAAATTCATAACCGAGCACAAGCCCTCTGTCCTCCTCACTGGAATCAGGATGCCGGGAAAGGACGGCTTCGAGCTACTGGAGCAAGCGTTAGCAGTAGATCCCACCGTGTCCGTAATTGCCATAACGACTCACGCGAATATTCCAGGCGCGGTCAGGTTCCTCAAGTGTGGCGGAACAGACTACCTGGCTGCGCCTTTTCAGGCCGATCAACTGGTAGACGCGGTTAGAGGGGCTCTCAGCGGACCCGCCAGAACGGCAGCGTTTAGGGTGGAAGCTGGGGCTCGAGCTGTCGGAGCGGTGGATTCAATATTGGGTACCAGCCAATCCGTGCTTCAGTTAAAGCACACACTTCTGAAGGTCGCCAGGACGGACGCGAATGTCCTGATTCAGGGCGAGACCGGGACCGGGAAAGAGCTAGTGGCCCGCGCCATACACGAATTGTCGCCCAGGGGACCTCACACATTTCTGCCGGTCGATTGTGCCGCGCTGCCTCCGACATTGCTCGAGAGCGAGCTCTTCGGGCACGAGAAAGGCGCTTTTACGGGTGCAGACCGGTCCAGACACGGTCTCTTTGAGGCTGCAAACCGCGGAACCATATTCCTCGATGAGATAGGGGAGCTCGACGTCTCAACTCAGTCAAAGCTGTTTCGCGTACTGCAGGAAGGAAGGATTCGTCAGATCGGCGGTAGACGCGACACGGTCATCGACGTGAGAGTCATTGCCGCCACGAATAGAGACCTGGCAAAAGGGCTTCAGGAAGGGACCTTTCGTGAAGAGCTTTATTTCAGGCTCAACGTGGTACCGCTTTATCTGCCCCCCCTGCGGAAGAGAAGGGAAGATATACCTATTCTTGCTAACCATTTTTTTGCCATGTTCAAATCGTCTCACCGTCGAGACGATCTCACGGGAATGGATCCATCTTTCATGCGTGCCCTTCTCGACCATTCGTGGCCCGGCAACATTCGCGAGCTCAGGAATGCGCTCGAACGTGCGGTTGTGTTGGCCGAGGGTCCCGTTCTCACACCACCAGATTTTGTGGAGCCTTTTTCCGGCACTCTTCGCGACGGAGAAGACCCTGACGCTAACTGGGACGAGTCACCGCTGGACTATTTCGAAGCGAGAGAGAAGTTGCTCGAGTCATTTGATAGGAAATACTTTCAGAAGCTATTAGCAACTTGCTCGGGAAATCTCTCCGAAGCCGCCCGAAGATCGGGCATAGGCCGTAAGACACTGTATAACAAGCTGAATCGCGTAGGAATTCTACCGTTTGATTCGCAGCCGTCCGAGTGACCCGCCCAACTGTGTCCCAAAGTACTCACCGGGAACTTGCCACACATCACAGTAATACTAATAAGATATATGATTATTTCCGGACGGGGGTGTTTCCTCCTGTACGCAGTCTTGACCCCGGGGAAACTCGCCTTCGCAACCCTACAAAACTACTAGGCTTTATGAGATAGCTTAGATATCAAGAGCTTGCTGCAAGCACTCGTTTTCCACCGGGGCTTGGCACGATGCTTGCTCTACTTTTTGCCATCTTCAACCGCAGTCTCTGCACTAACAGAAAGCGACAGACAACCTTGAGAATAGAAGTGAGGCTAAATTCACTGGAGGAATATCCGTTACGGGTACCCTGTCGAGAAGCCTGCCCCGTCCACACCAGCGCAGGTGAGTATGTGAGAGCAATAGCAAAAAGGAAGGACGAGGAGGGGTATCGAATTGCACGCAAGCCCAACCCTCTCGCGTCCGTGTGCGCTCGCGTGTGTGCAGCCCCGTGCGAAGATAATTGCAGAAGAAGGAATGTGGATGCCCCTGTGACTATTCGCGCGCTGAAGCGATTCGTCTGCGAAAAGCACGAAGCCGGACTTCCTGCTGAATGCCACCCTCCAGGTCCCGATGAGGTTGTTGCGGCCTTTTACGACAAGGTGGCTGTGATTGGCGGCGGTCCCGCAGGCATAGCGTGTGCGGATACTCTTCTGTCTTGGGGCTACTCGGTTACTCTGTTCGAGGCTACCGAGATGATCGGTGGAGCCTTGTGGCAGTATATCCCCGAATACAGGCTGCCAAGATCCGTGCTGGACCTCGAGGTGTGTGCGCTCTTGGAAAAGGGGTTGGACCTCAGGTTGGAAACTCCTTTGAATGACGCTGTTAACCTGGCGTCCCTCCGGGAGGAGGGATACAGGGCCTTCTTCATCGCGTGCGGTGCCACAAGGAGCCTCGACCTGGCCATTGAGGGACGCGATGCGGACGGGATTTTTCGGGCCATCGATTACCTCCTCAATGTGAATCGAGGCTACCGGGTAGATCTTGGCAGGAGAGTGGTAGTGATTGGCGGTGGCAGCGTCGCGGTAGATGTCGCTCGTACTGCACTAAGACCGGGGTTGGGGGTACCGGAAGAGCCTTTTCCTTCAACGGAAGAGGGGCTTGCTGGACTGGATGCCGCACGTTCGGCACTGCGGGGAGGCGCTGAATCCGTGACCATGGCAAGCCTCGAGTCGGAAGCAGATCTTCCGGCGTCGCGAAGCCAGCAGGGGAAAGAGGAGCTGGAGGAGGCTATTAGAGAGGGAATAGTCCTCAAGCCGTCGGTCGGTCCCAAACGGATCCTCGTGGAAGACGGGAAAGTGGTCGGGGTCGAGTTCCTGGAAGTCGATCGGTTGTTTGATGAAGAAGGGAGGTTCTCTCCGACCTTCAAGCCCGGCACTGAGTCGATCGTAGCAGCAGATTCCGTGATTCTTGCCATCGGTCAGTCTCCGAAGCTTTCTTTTCTCAAAGCAGAGGATGGAATAGAGCTGACACCGCGGGGAACGATAAAGGTGGAGCCGGAGACTCTTGCCACCACGGCTCCCGGTGTATTTGCCGGAGGTGATTCAGCTTTTGGGCCTCGGATCATCATTGAGGCCGTTGCAAACGGCAAGCGTGCCGCGTATTCCATCGACCGGTACTTGAGGGGCGTTTCACTGCGGGAGTGCGTTGACATCAAGGTGGAGGAGCTCAATCCTGAGACCTTCCGGCAGGACCCTCACTACGACACAATTCGGCGGGAAAGCCCTCCGCTGGAGCCGTCAGAGAGGCGGGTAGGGCCTACAGAAGTCGAAAAGGTGTTTGGCGAAAAGTCGGCTCGGCGACAGAGCATGAGATGCCTGGATTGCTACATCCATACCATTTACGATCCCGAGCTTTGCATCCTGTGTGGTGGCTGTACCAACATCTGCCCCACACGCTGCCTAACGTTTGTGAACGCAGGTCTTCTTGACTCTCAACATGAGCCGACACGCATGTTCCTGAAAGAACGCTCGGGAGACAACAAGACCGCTCTCATCAAGGACGACGACCTGTGCATACGGTGTGGCTTGTGCGCCAAGGTTTGCCCGACCAACGCCATGACCTTGGAGCGATTCCAAGCTGAGGAGCAGATACTTTGTGTAAGGGAGGAAAACCGTTGAACAACACCGCAACGCAGGAGGCGAGCAGGCGATCCTTTTTCGGCAAGTTGGCCCTCTGGATAGGAGGACTTGCCTTTGGCGGAAGCGTCTTGGCAGCGGTCCGCTCGTTGAAGCCAAACGTGCTCTATGAACCGTCAAAAAAGGTCAAAGTCGGCACGCCCGATTTCATACCGGATGGGGTCACCCTGTTCAAAGATGCTCGTGCCTTTGTCTTTAAGAAAGGCGAAGGCAACAAAATGAAGCTCTACGCGATCTCGGCAGTGTGCACGCATTTGGGGTGCATCGTTCAGCACGTCAGTGGGGAAGAGACCGGGAATGCGCAACAGGGGGTTCCCAGAGGAGGTTTTGCCTGTGCGTGTCACGGGAGCCAGTTCACCATTGACGGCGACGTGGTCAAAGGCCCAGCCCCTGACCCGCTCCCATGGTTAGCACTATCAATCGCTCCGGACGACGGGCAACTGGTGATAGACACCGGAACGGTCGTACCGAAGGAGCGAAGCTTGCTCGTGTGGGATTGCGCAGCAGGGAAAACCAGGAGGGCGTGATCATGGAACCACAACAGGAAGCCCGGCGGCTTTTCTGGTCTTATAGCCCTCAGTCGCCCCGGGAGGCCTCGGATTCGGTCGTAAGGAATTTTCTCCTCCACGTTTTCCCGGCCTATGTCACTAAGGACAGCGTCAGCTTAACGGCCACGTTTTGGCTCGGCTCCATAACGTGGGTGCTATTTCTTATCCTCGTAGTAACAGGCGTCATACTGATGTTCGTTTACGTGCCGTCGGTGGAAAGAGCCTACCAGAGTATGAAAGACATCGAGTTTGTCGTGAGCTACGGGGCCATTATCAGGGCAATGCACCGATGGGCAGCACATGGCATGGTAGCTCTGGCCTTTTTGCACCTCGTCAGAATCTGGTACACAAAGGCGTACAAGAGTCCGGCAGGGAGCGGCGGACAGCGGGAAATCAACTGGCTGATCGGGCTTGTGCTCTTTGTGCTTACTCTCGCGCTCTCTTACACGGGATATCTCCTTCCTTGGGATCAACTGGCCTACTGGGCGGTAGTCATCGGAGCCAATGTGGCAAAGAGTGCCCCATTTGTGGGGGACCAGATGAGGGAAATCCTCATAGGCGGCACGGAGATTGGCCAAAACACCCTCTTGCGTTTTTATATACTCCATTGCGTCGTTCTTCCCATATTACTGGTAATGGTAGGCGCATACCACATGTGGCGTATCAGAAAAGATGGCGGGCTCGCTGTTACGGACAAGTTGTCTCTCCTCTCCGAGCGAGAAGGCACCGAGGTGAAACCGGGCCCGACCAAGACGTACAGCCTCCTTGGCATCAAAGAAGGCACGACGCTGTCCGTGAAAAGCAGCGCACTGCCAGATTCGGTATTGACTCGGTCGAACCCCGACCTTATCTCCCGTTTGCTTATTGTCATCATCCTTACTCATGTAGTGGTGCTGGCAGCGGCCCTCATTGTCAAAGGTCCTTTGGAGGCGCCCGCCAATCCGCTGTCTCCTCCCAACCCCGCCAAAGCCCCGTGGTATTTTCTCTGGCTTCAGGAGCTGATAGCAGACACGACAGTCAAGATTGGGAGTTACGTGGTCAATGGTGGTTTTGTGGGAGGAATACTTATCCCCACCGTGGTACTGGCGATTCTCGCTGCATGGCCTTTTCTGGATAGAAGCCCCGATGCGGCCATTGGAGTGTGGCTCCATCGTTCCAGGTGGCTCCAGAATTTGCTCTTTACAGCCGGAGTTGTTGCGGTATTGGCGCTAATTATATTGGCCGCCTATCTGAGAGGACCCTTCTGGAAGCTCTACTGGTTTGGTGAGCCGTGGCCGAAGATGCCCCCACTCTTCTGAGAGAGGAACAATGCAAGAACTACCGCTTACCTCGTCACGTTTCGTGCAGATAATTACTCTGCTCCTGGCAGCAGCGCTCCTGGTGCTGGTCGTCCTGGTGCTCCGAACAGACTTCACCCAAGATTGGCGCTCTCATCAGGAGAAATTCAAGAGCATCGTGGCCGCGAAACTGGGGAAAGACAAGGCTGCCGAAATAGAGACCGGCATTCAGCAGATTTGGATTCCCGATCTGGAAGTTACTGATCGGTGTATTACCTGTCACATGGGCGTGACCTGGAAAGGGCTTGAGGACGAGTACATCCCTTACTCCAGCCACTCCAGGCCGGAGCTGTTGCAAAAGCATCCGGTGGGCAAGTTTGGATGCACATTCTGTCACGGCGGGCAAGGCTACGCCATTGACATGAAGGAAGCCCACGGATGGGTCGAACATTGGGAGGATCCTCGAACGGATCTGAGGTTGGCAGAAAGCTATCTCCTGAAGGACACCAGCGGCTTCATCCAAATGCGGTGCAACTTCTGCCATCGATACGAGCAGAAGGTCCAAGGAATGGAGCTCATCGACCACGCAAAGGAATTGGTCGAAAAGAAAGGTTGCCGAGCGTGCCATGTGATCAATGGCTCTGGAGGCAATATAGGTCCGGATCTGACATACGAAGGGGACAAGGGCCGAGAAGAATACGATTTTTCCACCGGGGCGGTTGAGAATCCCACGATCTACAGTTGGCACATGGCCCATTACAACCATCCCAAAAGTGTCGTTCCCAGCTCGATCATGCCCGAATTTCAGTTCTCTACGAAGGACAGACAGGCGCTGACGTTGTTGACGCTAAGCTGGAAGAAGAAAAAGCTGCCCACGCACTACTTGCCGCACGTGAAGGCGATCCCTGAGAGATCTCCGGAAGAGATAGCAAAAGAGGAAGCCATGCTCAGAGGTCCTGGCTCCTTCTTCGTCAAGAAGCGCTGCTTCGTTTGCCATACGGTTTCCAGCCTGGACGTGGAGTCGCCCACCAACATCGGACCAGACCTTGCCCTTGCGGAAAAGAACGTGCCGAAAAAGCATAGCATGCCGCTGGACGAATTCATTGTGAAGCCCAAAGGAACGATGGCGGTAATCCTCGCTACTCCCCAATACCATCTGGGCAAGAAAGACCAGGAAGAAGCCGTCCACCTGCTGAAGGAAGCGTGGAACAAGGTGCCTGATGAGCAAAAGCAATAGGGGACGATCGAAAATATCTCTGCACCCACGTGGGGAGTACGCGATGCAAAGATCCGGAAGTATGAATCCCTTAATCCTGTCTTCAAGAGGCCCACTGAGCGACACGCTTAACTCCGTGGCATTGTGGAGGCCATTGAAATGCAACGCCCTCCACCCCGAAGGGGTGGACCATCAGTAGCCGTGGGTTTTCAACCCACGGAAAAGGGAGCTTCATCGGTTTGGACCCTGGAGAGGTCCACCAATTACCCGAGGGGCGGTTTGGAAATGATTATTGGGCGACCCCGCCAGGGTCGTTGCAAGAAATGGGTGGGGCCTTCTTTCCCATGGGTTGAACCCCATGGCTACCGTTGGTGCGCCCCTCCAGGGCGAAGACTGTCAAGAGGCTCGGTACGGCTCGGTCGGTATGGCACGAAGTCAGGCATGAGCAATAATCAGCTTGAAGAGGTGGAGGCAAGAAAAGCTCGACACTGTTCTGCCGCAAGGAGTGTTTGGCCGGATTGATACAGTCCGTGTCAAGTCGATCAGACGAAAGTATCTAGACAAGACTTTTGTTGTGGGGCCTGTACCAGCCCCACCTGCAGGTCCGTTACTCATAGGAAAGAAGGAGGTGAGCGAAGAGTTTGTCAAGGAGAATGCCGTCCCAGGATGGGTTGGCACGAGGTCTGGAAAAAAGTGGACAGAGCCTTGGCAGGGAATCTGTCTGCCTGATTCTGGGCCTTGCAAGCATGAGTGAAATCTCTGGAGGTGAAAAGAATGAACTGGAAAAGATCTGGATTTCTCGCGGCGCTGGTTCTGGCTGCGGTGGCGGCTTTCGTTATGATTACCGACACCAGCGATGCCCAGCGACGCAGGGCACGGGAAACGCTGGAGGGTGCTCCGGCCAAGGCCGAGGTTGCGGAGTTCGCCTTAAAAACCTATGTGCCGCCCGGAGACATGGATGAGTACTATGCATTCCTCTCCGGCGGACATTCAGGCCAAGTGTATGTCTATGGACTGCCCTCAATGAGACATATCCGCACAATCCCGGTGTTTTCTCCCTATGCTGCCACGGGTTGGGGTTGGGATAAACACAGCAAAGAGATGATGGGCAAGTTCACCTGGGGTGACGTCCATCATCCGGGATTGTCGGAAACAAAAGGCGAATATGACGGTCGCTGGCTCTTCGTCAACGATAATGCAAACTCACGGGTCGCGCGGATCGATCTGAAGGATTTCAAATGCAAGCAAATCCTCGGCCCGATTCCCAACATGGCCGGGAACCATGCGTCCATTTATCTGACCTGGAATACCGAGTACCTGTTTGCTGCGACTCGCTTTGCCATCCCTATCCCCAAGGGGACTGTGGCCGACGTGAAAGATTATGCCACTAAGTACAAGGGGACCATATCGGCCATTGCGGTGGATCCCAAGGACGGCACAATGAGCCTTGGCTGGCAGATCCTTATGCCGCCCTGGGACTACGACGTGGCCGATGCCGGCAAGCTCGTCTCCGGCGACTGGTGGTTTGTGACAACCTATAACACCGAAGCAGAGTTCATTGACGGCCAACCTCTCGAGGTGACCGCGTCGCAACGAGACAAAGACTATATCATAGCGGTTCACTGGAAGGGAATAGAGGCCGAAGTGAAGAAGGGGAACTTCACCGAGATAGACGGGGCCAAGGTATTCGACCCCGTGAAGACCCCTGGATACGTCTTTGCCATCCCCTGTAAGAAATCCCCTCACGGCGTGGATGTTTCGCCCGACGGAAAATGGATAATCGGGAACGGCAAGTTGGCCCCTGTGGTCTCGATCTTCAGCTTCGAGAAGCTCATGAAGGCCATTCAAGACAAGAACTTCGCCGGCAAGGATATGGAGATCCCGGTCGTCAAATCCGAAGCGGTTGAGGAAGCTCAGATTCCGGTCGGACTGGGACCGTTGCACACGGTATTCGACGACAAAGGCTTTGCTTACACGTCGCTGTTCGTGGAGAGCGCCATAGCCAAGTGGCAGTGGGGCGGTGGCGGCCGCGAGTGGAAGATGGTCGACAAGATCCCCATTCAGTACAACATCGGCCACATTGCCTCCTGCGAGGGTGACACTGTGTCGCCAAAGGGCCAGTGGGTCTTTGCCCTCAACAAGCTTTCCAAGGGAACCCATCTTCCCGTCGGACCGGACATGCCGGAAAGCGGCCAGCTCATAGACATTTCCGGCCCCAAGATGAAGCTCGTGTACCAGGCTTTCCCCGAGCCTGAACCGCACTATGCCCAAATCATCAAGGCTGACAAGATCAAGGGCGTAATCGAAGTGTACACGAAGCAGGACAACAAGGATCCAAACGCCATCTGGGATCCCAAAGACGCGAAAGTGGTTCGCGAAGGAGACACCGTCAAGGTCTGGATGACACAAATCAGATCTTCTCTGATGCCAAATGTAGTTCGTTGCAATCAGGGTGACAAGGTAATCATGTACATCACCAATATCGAAGAGATGCGTGACGAGCTTCATGGGTTCGCAATCTGCGGTTACGATATCAACGGGGTCCCGTCTCCCGGTGAGACGATGACGTTCGAGTTCGTCGCAGATAAGCCCGGCGTCTGGCCGTACTACTGCACCAACTTCTGCTCCGCACTGCACCAGGAGATGCAGGGGTACTTGATCGTCAATCCCAAGGGCAAATAAACGGATTGGGAGAAGACAATGAAAAAGTCGATGGCAGTATTAAGGTTCGTGATTCTGGTTGCAGCGGGGGTGCTCATCATAGTCAGCATGAAGTGGCCCATGTGGTACATGTATCTCGATTCCAACAATTTTCCCAACGGGATCGGAATGGCCGTGTGGGCGACCCATCCAGGAGACCCGGCGGATATAGATCAGCTAGACGGCGGTCTGAAGGAGATCAACGTACTGAATCATTTTATCGGGATGCGTGAGATCTCTAAGGAGACTATGCCGATCTTCTCTATTCTCCCTGGGCTGCTGGTGCTTGCTGCAATCCTGTGCGTGGTGACTGCCTTTATCAGGAAGCTGTGGATGTCCCTGGTAAATGTCCTGGTTATGGGAGCCATCTCCGTATGGGGAGTTTTCATGCTTGTCTATAACCTGTACACCTTCGGCCATGATCTAGACCCGAAGGCTGCCATCAAGATAGATCCGTTCATGCCCGGCATCTATGGGGAGCACAAGCTCGCGCAGTTCACGACCTACTCTGATTTCTACTGGGGCACGTACCTGCTCGTTATAGCAATGCTCCTGATGCTGGCAGCTCTGGCAATCGATTATTTTACCCTGCGCCGAGTTTCGGAACCGCAGCCACCTAGCGGTGGATCAAAGGAGTAAGCGTTGAAAAGTCAAAGATTCCTGAGATGGATCGTGGTGCTTGTCGCACTGCTGTTCGTGACTGGGGGGTCAGGTCCACTTCTGGCCGAAGAGCAGGCCATAGACATGCAGAACTTCGAAAAGCTGGCCCAAGAAGGCTTCGCCCAGGCGGACGGCACGAGGCAGGCAGTGCAAAAGGTTCTCGACACAGTATCCCAAGAGGCGGAAGCAGCCGGTGCGAGCAACATGCTCAAAGACGAGGTAGCTGACGCCAAGTACTGGTTCAAGAGGGCAAATGACCTCTTGGTCCAATGCAAGAAACAGATGGATGAAAAGAAATTCGACAAGAACTTGGTCCTCAATTTGAACCAGTCGTGGCAATGGTTCGTCAAGGCCGGTTCAGCGGCTGTGAGGGCTTCTATGATGCCCTAGTCTTTCCGTAAACCTCTTCCCATCGCGTCCCCCAACTTACAAAGCTGGGGGGCGCCACAACTTAAAGGATAGGCGTGATGCCCCGGAGGATGAAAGACCAGAAAATTCAATTTTTGACCGGCCTTTTCCTTGCCTGCGTCCTGTCCTTCGGGTTCGGCCTTCACTCGTCAGCGGCTCTTATCACGGTCGGCAAGCCAGGCGACCCGGAAACCCTTGACTCAGTCAGGAAAGCTCTTCAGGAGTGTCAACCCGGAGACACCATCATGGTCTATCCGGGAACGTACAAGGGGAACATCGAGATCAATACGGATAACGTTGTCCTCGAAGGAGTGAATTGGCCGGTCATTCAAGGAGACAGCACCGGGAATGCCGTTACCCTCGCGGCAAAAAACGTGACCCTCAGAGGCTTCATTGTCCGGGGCGGCGGCCGAGACCTGCTGAAAGACGATGCGGGCATAAAACTGATCAACGCAAAGGAGTGCCTGGTAGAACAGAACAGATTGGAGGACAATTTGCACGGCATGTACCTGCAACGGGCTGAGAAGTGTGTCGTGCGTGAGAATGTCATCAGGGGACGGGTATACGATTACCAGGAAGACAGAGGCAATGGGATACATCTATGGGACTCGCCATTCAATGAGATCATATATAACGATATCGCGGATGCCCGTGACGGGATGTACATCTCCTTTGCTCATTATTGCACTATAGATCACAACAAGATACACCGGACACGCTACGGCCTGCACTACATGTACTCGACGGACAATTCATTCTCCCATAATTCCTTGATAGACAATGTCGCAGGTGCGGCGGTCATGTATGCCAAGCGCATGGCATTCAAGGGAAATGTGTTTGCTCACAACCGAGGCTTTCGGGCTTATGGTATACTCTGGCAGGACGTGCGACACTCTGATTGTTCAAACAACCTGGTTATTGACAATACTATAGGACTGTATTTCGACCAGGCAGGGTTCTCCAATGTGTACAACAATATTGTCGTGTCCAATGATGTTGCCAGTGTGATCCTTGAGAATTCTGAGGATAATCGCATTTACGGCAACAATTTTGTGAGCAATCTTTCCTTGCTGCAGTTACGAGGAGGAACGCAGCAGGGTCGCAACAACCTCTTCTACAAGGATGGCCGCGGCAACTACTGGAGCGATCATCGAGGCTATGACCTTGACGGAGACGGAATAGGAGATCAACCTTATAATCTCCAGGGGATCTACGACGCTTTAGAGGCGGAGTATCCTGAATTCAGGCTTTTTCTCTTCAGCCCTCTGGCAGCAGCAGTCTCACTGGCTGAAAAGGCCTTTCCCATCCTTAAGGTGACCGTTACCGCAGAGGACAGATTTCCCCTTATGAAACCCGTCAAAATCCCTGGCCCGGAGCAGGAAACATTGGCCAAGGCCCGCCTGAGAAAGGCGGCTCCTGCGGAACGGATCTTAGTAGCCGTCGTGTGCCTCGTTATGGTCGTAATGTGCGGAATAGCCGTGAGGAAAGGGATCGTCCCCCATGATTGAGATAAGCGGATTGGTCAAGAATTTTGGTCAGGTGAGAGCGCTCGACGGTCTGACATTCACCTGCAACCCAGGAGAAATGATAGCGCTTGTCGGTCCCAACGGGAGCGGTAAATCAACGGCTCTGAAGATAGTCGCGGGGGTAATAAGGCAGGACGAGGGGCACGTGCGCATAGGCGGAGAATTGATGACCATGGGCTCCGTCAAGTTGCGCAGTCGGATTTCGTACCTGCCCCAGAGAGCAGCTTTTCCCGATCAGGCAACGACCAAAGAAGTCCTCACTTTTTTTAGCCATATTCGCGCCCTTGACAACGGTCGCACTTCTCACATGATGTCGGCCTTTGGGCTCAGCGGCTTCGAACGGAAACGCGTGGCAGAGCTTTCGGGCGGAATGCTACAGAGGCTCGCTCTCGCCGTAAGCTTTCTGCCGGAGGCAGACCTGTACATTCTCGATGAAGCTACCAACAACCTAGATGCCGAAGGGCTCGCTCGATTCAGAGAACACGCCCTCGGGGTGCTCGACAGGGGAGCATCGGTAATCTTGTCCACCCACATCCTGCGAGAAGTGGAACACCTTGCCCATACGATCGCTATGGTCTTCCAAGGTCGCATCGTGATGGAAAAGAGAATAGACAAATTCGTCAAGGATATGAGTCGGTCGAGAAAGATGTGGATAACGATGGAAAATCTGGCGGAGAAATTCCGGAACCTGGCTCTGAAAATGGGTGCGGACAAAGTCATTCTTAATTGCAATACCATGACAGTCGAATGTGCGGAGACGATACGGATTCCCATTCTGAGCGCCTTGTCGCAGAACGGGGCAAAAATTACGGAGTTCGGGCTGTACGAGCCTTCTCTGGAAGACATGTATCATCAGGTTTTCAAGAACGAGGGGACCGGTACGTCGCGATGTTGAGCCCGCGAAAGAAAATTGTTGTTGTTTTATGCTCGGTGGCCCTGGGCCTTGCAGCGTGCGGCGGCGGTGGCGAAGCCGTGCCCGTGGATATCCATCCGGAAGAAGACGTGTGTCAGACTTGTCGAATGCTCATTACGGACCAGCGATTCGCAGCCGAATGCGTCATGAAGAAAGGGCGGGCGAAGAAATTCGACGATCCGATCTGCATGATCAGATACTTTGATATGGCAAAGACACTGGGCATAGCACAAAGAGAAGATGTGAGGGCCTATTTCGTCAAAGACTACGATACCAAGGAATGGATGGACGCGCAGAAGGCACACTTTGTCAAAGCCAACGTGGTGACCGTCATGGGCTACGGCGTTGTCTCCTTCAAGAGCAAAGACCGGGCATCACAGTTCGCAAACGAATACAACGGGACGATACTGAGATTCGACGACATGTGGGAGTTGTACCGACAGGCAAATGCAGAGAAAGAAGTAACGATTAGTCAGGGCGTTATGAAGCCCGACGTTGTTTCCGTGAGGTTCGGCGATCTGGTGGAGATCAGAATCAACGTGGATGATGACAGGGAATACAGCGTGGCAATCAACGGATACGACAACGAAGGGGTGTTCCCCGTGGCATCGAAAGGGCATCCTGCTTTCCTGAGGCTCAATGCGGTTCGCCCCGGCGCTGACTTCGCCTTTATTGACATGAAGAACAACCAGGTGCTTGGCCGATTCCGGGTGGAAGGAGCCCACTTCCCGGAAGAACTGAAAAAGAGGTGAAACGAAAATGAGAGCCGCTGCCATGGGGCCGATAGCGAAGCTCGAGCTGAAGATTCAGTTGAGAAACCGGTGGATGATAGGCTTCGGGGCTCTTTTCGCCGCCCTTGTGGTGGGAGTCTCTTACTATGGCCTTACCTTCCTCGGCTATGAGGCGGAATTTCAGGATTTCTATCGTACGACGGTCACGATGCTCAATTTGGCTCTCATAATCATTCCTGTGGTCGCACTGGTCTCGGGAGGCCAGAGTCTGTGTGGCGAACCGGGGTATTTTGAGGTCCTGGCTTCCCAACCCGTTAGCCGCACCGACATCCTGCTGGGCAAAGTGGCGGGCATCTTCATAGCGTTGACTGTCATGACCGCTGTGGGTTTCGGTCTCGGTGGAGTTATCGTCGCGTTAAAGACCGAGTCTGAAGGGATATGGAGGTATTTCGTTTTTGTCGGCGTGTCCATTAGCCTTGGTCTGGTGTTTGTCTCCCTCTCAGCAGCGATGTCTATCCTCGCTCATCGCAAGCCCATGGCTATTGTGACAGGACTGATACTCTGGTTCTTCTTCCTCGTGGTTTACGATTTCCTCGTGCTTTCCATCTCGTATTACATAGAAGAAGCGTACTTGAGGACAATGCTCTATTTCTCGCTCATGGGAAATCCCATAGATCTTGCGAGAGTCATAGTGCTTATGGCCGTCGGGGGAGAAGCCGCTCTCGGTGCGGCCGGAGCGGGGCTGCTCAGAATGTTCGGAGGGACTTTCACCTCAGCGATCGCGGCAATAGCCCTGCTCATAATCTGGATAGCCGTACCTCTGGCAGTAGCGGCCACCGCATTCCGAAGGCAGGACATAACGTGACCGGAACCTGGTTGACTCAGACAAAGTGGCTTCGGTTGGTCGGCCTGCGGGCATGGGCTCTCTTGGCGACGGTGGTGCTGTGCTCGTGTCTATCAAAGGGCTTTCCAGAGCTGGGGGACAAGGCGCCGACCTTTGACGTCAAGACCCTGGAAGGGGAGTCCGTTCGGATAAATCCCTCATCGGGGAGAATCCATGTTCTGTATTTCTGGGCCGACTGGTGCCCCCGTTGTGAAGATGACTTCCGGCTGATGGACCGGCTGTACGGAGAATGGATCAAATCTCCCCACAGCCCCAGATTCTTGGCTATCGACGTCGGGCAGAGTGAGGAGCACATCCGGAACTTCGTGAACAGATTGAAGACCACCTTTCCGATCTACATGGATCGTGACGGCAAGGTGGCAAGGAGCTTTGGCGTCAAAGGATTGCCGACGTACTTCATCACGGACAGACAGGGCGTTGTGCGTCACATCATCCTCGGGTGGGCAGATGAGAAGATCCTCCTTCAGCAAATCGCCAAGATCGATCGCGAGTGGAGCAGACTGGAGCGCCGGTAAGGATGATCAAGTACACGATGTGGAAAGTAAAGTCGCGGATTCGCGGCAATGCGGTTGACCCAAATATGGTGCGGCCCATTGATGTTCGCGGCAATGGTAGGGGCGGGCTTCAAACCCGCCCTTTCCTGGACAAAGCCGAAGAAAATACGCAGCCGTATCTATGAAATGACGTACTTACGGCTGGATTCAATCCCAGGGTAAAGAAACGATGAGTAATCGCGTTTCAAGGAAAATTACCTTGAAATTATCGCGAAAAGCGGCTCTCGCTGTTTTCCTTCCCTTCCTCGTTCTTCATTGTGCGTGGATCGTTCCAGTGGTGGAATGGAGCTGTCTCTGTCCGGACGACGACCCCCACTGGAATTGCTGCTGTAACTGCCCGAAATGTGTCGAACGAAGAGGCGGATTCAAGAGTTATTGCCATTTGAGACCCAGTCAAAGCTGTGAGACAGAGATCAGACAAGGAGTGAGCCTTCCTTCGCCCACCCCGGACGGACATGCTCACGATGGCATACTGAAGCCTGTCCACGTCTCTCTGGAGACAATAGGCTGCGAGTGCAGCAGCCACATCAAGAAGATATCTCTTGACGTGCACGCGTTTATTCCCCAGGCCACGGCCCTTCTTGCATTGGTATTGCCGGTCGCCTCAATCATTCCAAGAGACGACCGTCGGCCTCCAGAGGCCATTCCCTGCCAACCCGACGTCCCAGGCTAACATGTCCTCTCCTCGTTGCACCACAGTTTCGTCCGATTCAATGTGACATGCAGCAGCCCCACCAGGATGGGGACCGATGGCTGACTAAGGAGGTGACGTATGTCCGCTCGGCTAAGATATACAGGTCTTTTCGCAGCGATAGTGATAGCGGCTTTCGGGGTCGCATACCTTCCGTTGAGCCCGTTGCCCGTACGGGCTGACGAGCCATGCACGGTTCAGCACCCACTCATGCCGCCTATGAAGGAGTTCTCCGGCCAATGCCCGAATTGCGGAATGGTACGATCCATGTGGGCCCGTACGTGGATGACGTTCAAGAATTCCCAGGGCGATTTTGGCGTTTGCTCGTTTCATTGTCTCGCAGACATGGCAATGAAATCCGGCGAAGAACCGCAGAACGTCATGACCGCGCTTTATTTGGACCCCAAGCAAATGATTTCGGCCGACAAGGCCTCTTTCGTTGTCGGTTCCAAGGCCAAGGGAACCATGACAATGAAGAGCAAGTTGGCTTTTCCGTCAAAAGCCGAAGCCGAGGAATTTGCCAAAGCCTGCGGAGGAGAAGTTGTTGGCTTTGCAGAGGCTCTGAAGATGGCAAAGGCGGGGGTACCCAAAGAGAACGTGGTCATAACGAAGAATCGTCTGGACGCGGGCAAGATTGTCGAGCCTGCGGACAATACTGATCAATGCCCGGTGTGTGCCATGTATCCGGCCAGGTACCCGAAAAACAAGTGCCAGATCGCAACGGAAGACAAGAAGGTCTATCACTTCTGCTCCACGCAGTGTCTCTTCGAATTCCTGAAAGACCCGACCCAATATGCCAAGAAGGAAGTGAAGCCCTTCCTCCTCTGGGTGATCGATTATCCAAGCGGAGCGTGGATCAGTGGACGGACCGCTTACTATGTAGTCGGATCGAAAGTCCAAGGCCCTATGGGGCATGAGGCCATTGCTTTCGATGCGAAAAAGAGCGCGGAAGAGATGGCCTCGAAGGAAGGCGGCAAGGTGCTAACCTTCTCCGAAGTCGGGCCAGACAAGATTAAGCCCAAGTAGGGGATCGCGTTGAATCTCATGCCTGGACATTCGGCACGAATTTCCCGTAGCGCCGGCGTCTCGCCGGTATTACGGCTTTGAATTGGCCTTGAGGGATGGGCGGATTGGAATCCTGCCCCTTGTATGGCTATGCCCAACCTCGTTCACGTGTTCGTGTGCCCCGGCAGGCACAAGGAAAATGTCTCAAAGGCCGGCAGTCCGTGATAATCGTGGCACACCCCCTCACCCTGACCCTCTCCCCCGAAGCGGGGGAGAGGGGATTCTTCCGGCTCCCTCTCCCTCTGGGAGAGCGGAGGAGAGGGGATTCTTCGGGCTCCCTCTCCCTCTGGGAGAGGGTTGGGGTGAGGGTGCCTTTCCACGCATCGACGCTCAATCGTGCTACGATCTTTGGTGTGTCCCGAGTTTTGAGACACTTTCCAAGGCCCGCCCCTACCGTAATGGGTGGCGCCAATGTTGGGGACCCTCGTGGGCGCCCCCAATGCCGGTTTTCGCGCCTTGCCGGCCGATGGAATTCGGGCAACTCCGTTCCGCAGGCTCCCCGATCGAAAGGAAAGAGGTATACGTCGGTGCTTTACTTGAAGGTTTACATGGCAATATTGGGCGCCCTGGTGGCACTATTCCTAGGGGCCATCGTGGACAGCCTTCGACGAAACGGATCCGATGCGCTGCTCAGGGACTTGAAGGCTGTCTCGTACCTTCTGCCGTCGGCAGACCCAGGTATGAACAATTCTGCTCGGTATATTCGACACCTTGGATTAAGCACACCTGCTTCAGCTTTTCCGGATTATCCGGGGCAACCGGACTACTTGCCCTCGGGTATGATGTGGCCGCCGCTTTGTACCTTTGTTGGAATCAGGAATACGTTTTCAATCTCGGACTCCTATGCCAAGCATTAAGGACGGGCTCACATGAGAGCGCTGCTCTACATAGCAGACTTCGCAATTAGGGGACTCCTGAGACAGAAGACCAAGAACGTGTCCATCGGGTGCCTCTTCGGGCTTATCGTCTTCCTCTTTACGGGCATCGATTTTGTGTCCAACGCGGTGTATCAGGAGACACTCAAAGCGATCCAATTTCAACCTGCCATCGTTGTTCAGAATATCAAGGCCGGCCGACAGGTTCCCATAGATCTGGCGTCGGTAAGCGATATATCAAAGATCTTCGGAGTGGCTGACGTGCGGGGACGAGTCTGGGGGTATTACTTCGACCCGTACACGGGAGCGAACTACACCATTGTCGGCGATCCTGGAGATCTGGCCGAAAGCTGGGAGCTTACTCTGAAAGGAATCGGAGCAAACCCTGGAGAACCAACGCCGGGCGAGCTGAAGCAAGGAGAGGCTCTGGTTGGTGAGGGCCTCGTTGGCATCAGACACCTGTCATCAGGTGCGTCGCTCAACTTTCAGGACTACGCGGGCAGGCCGATTTCCTTCACGGTAAAGGGTGTGTTCTCCTCAACGGTATCCCTGTGGACGTACGACTTGATAGTGCTGACCGAACCGGACGCAAGGAAGTTGTTTGGCCTGGACGAAAGGCTTGCATGGGACCTGGCCGTAGAAGTTCCCAACGAATTCGAGGTCCCGAAAGTGGGTGAGAAGATCATCGACCTGGTCCCCGGCGCTCGCGTTGTTGCAACAAATCAGCTCAAGAGGACGTACGGAAGCTCATACGGGTTTCGGAGCGGCATGCTGCTCTCCACGAGCGTTATCTGTCTCCTCGCGTTCCTGATATTGGCATACGACAGGGTAGCCCGCCTCTCCCAGGAGGAACAACGAGAGATTGCCATTCTTAAGGCCATCGGCTGGCAGACAGCGGATGTGATCCGATTGAATATGCTCCAGAGCCTTATCCTCTCTCTCACCGGGTTCCTGATAGGCGCGGTGGCATCGTACTACCACGTGTTCTTCGCCGGCGCCCCTCTGTTGAGAATAGTCTTCTCGGGATGGTCCGTGCTGTACCCCGTCCACCCGCTTCCCCCCTCCCTGGATCTATCCAAGCTCTTCGGGCTGATGTTTCTCACTGTGGTTCCCTATATGGCCGTGGGCATCATTCCCGTGTGGAAAGCCTCAGTGAAGGATCCGGAAGAGGTATTCCGCGCATGAGCATTATATCACTGAAAAATGTCGAGAAGATCTTCAATCCGGGCAAGCCCAACGAGTTTACGGGCCTCCGGGATTTGACCCTCGATCTGGAGAACGGACAGGCAACGATAATTGCCGGGCCAAGCGGCTCCGGAAAGACCACTCTGCTCGCGTTGATCGGACTAATGAGCCGTCCGACCGCGGGCAGAATAACGATCCTCGGAAAGGAGACCACTCTTCTCGGGGATCAGTTTCGCACCCTGTTTCGCCGCAAGCATATCGGGTTCATCTTTCAGCACTTTCAACTTATCTCGGACCTGAAGGTCAGAGAAAATCTTGATCTTGTGCTCTATCCTGAGGGGATTCCCTTCAAACATATCCGGGACAAGCGATCTCAACTCCTGGAGAAATTCGGGCTGCTCTCCAAGGCAGACAGCAGGACTTCCGTTCTTTCCGGCGGAGAAAAACAGCGTCTCGCCATTGCGAGGGCTCTCATGAACGACCCGGAAATTCTGTTGGTGGACGAGCCCACAGCGCACCTTGACACCGCACTGTCCCGGGACGTGCTTTCTCTCTTTCTGGAGCTCAAATCAGACGGCAGAACCTTTGTCATAGCGTCTCATGACCCTCTGGTGCTGGGCAGCGACCTGGCCGAACGGGTTATCAACCTTCGCGACGGATCGGTCATCGAGGAGGGATAGATGATCTGGAACGCGTGGGTACTCAGCCTGATCATCGGACAGATAGCAGTGGCTGCAATCAACGCAGCCGCGTTTGTCAACGCAGTCCGAATCGTGCGGCACTGGGACACCTCATCGCTTTCACCGGCACAGTTAGAGTTGGAGCACAAATCAGAGCTCGTTGCTACCATTGTGTCGTGGAGCTTGCTCTTCCAGGCATTCTCCCTGTTAGTATTTGAAATCACTGCCAGATCGCTGGCCCCGTTCATCCCGGGCGCCATGTGCACGGTGGGGACGCTGCACGCGCACTACCTTGGGTGGCCCGTCCTCTTTGTCAAGATAATAGCGCTTTATCTCTATGGATGGTGGATCGTTGTCAATCATCTGGACCTGCGGGTGGAAGGGTTCCCTCTGACGAGACTGAAAAGTTGGTATATCGTGGCGCTTTGCCCGCTCCTCCTATTGGATCTGCTCATGCAGATCGCATACTTTTCCGGTCTGGATCCGTCCGTCATTTCATCCTGCTGTGGAGTAATCTTTGAGGTCGGTGGGGAGGGATTCGGCTCTTCCGTCGCGTCTCTGCCGCCCAGGATGACGCGAGCTCTCCTGTTGGGGTTTCTTGCGGCTCTTCTCATCTGCTCGTATGTGCTCAGGTGGGAAAACGGCACGAGAGGCCAAATGGCGTACGCAATGGGCTCGTTCGTAGGTCTCGGTCTCGGGATAGCGGGTGCAGTGGCGTTTGTCGCGCCATATGTGTACATGATGCCGGCCCTCCACTGCCCGTTCATATTTCTCGATCAGGAGCACTTCAACTACGGATACCTCGTCTATATCCCTCTTTTTCTGGGGTCTTTTCTCGGGATGTCGCTCGCGGTGCTCCAAGCTGTGGAGTGGAAGTTTCCCGTTACCGGATGTGAGGCTCGAGAACTCCGGGCCAGTTTTGTCAGATATTCCCGGACAGCCTGGCTAGTGTTCTTGGCTGCCGCGTACGCGCCTGTCGTCAAATTCTGGATAGATACCGGCGGACGGGCCGATCTTTTTCAGGTAGGTTATTAAGGAGAAGCCCATGAGACGACGCGAGTTTTTGAAGAGGATTCTCGCAACCACGAGCATGTCCGGGCTAGCTGCGATAATGTTGACAGCAGGTCCGAGTGATGCGGTTTCGGCCGATTTCCCCACACCGTCCAAAAAGGACCGCTGCCCTGTGTGCGGAATGTTTGTGTACAAATACCCCAAATGGGCCGCAGGTTTTGTCTTCAAGAGCGGAGCTCACTACTTCCACTGCTGTCCCAAATGCATGTTGCACAATCTACTCAACATTCCCAAGTATCAACCAGGGGAAATTCGGGACAACCTGGTGCAGATATGGGTGACAGACTACTATACCACGCGAAAGATGGATGCGCGGGACGCGGTCTTTGTCGTCGGCACAAACCTGGTCGGTCCTATGGGAGCTGACATCATTCCGGTGGCGGGCCGAGGCGCGTCGGAGAACCTCAAGAAGGACTACCAGGGTGAGACGATCGTCACGCTCGACGAAATCACCCCTGAAGTGGTGGAACGCGCCAGAACAGGCAAGATGAAATAGCCGGAGCAGGTCACGTCAATGCGCGGTCTGGAGAGACCTTTTTCTCGAGATGCACGGCGTTTTCTTTATGGCGGTGCCCAATAATGATTTGCGATTCTCCTCCTCAACGCTGACGGGCGAGACGCCCGTCCTGCGGGTCTGCAAACCTCCCATAAATGTTCTCGGCATATGGGAAGCGGAAAAAACTTTTGGCATCAGGTATAGAAGCGGATGCAAAAAACTCCATGGCGCATGCAACGGCCGCTGGCATGTGTAGGCCTTGGTACTTCAACCGACCCCACCGGCTGATCCGTAGTACACCCTGCGTGCTGCGGATCAGGTGATTCCGTAGGGCCGGCATCTTGCCGGTGATTCTTGATTGTCGCGAAGAGGCCAGCGAGACGTCAGCGCTACGGAGCACAACTCGCGCTGACGTTGATTCTCGGCTTTTGGTGGGGGTGAAATCCGTAAGCAGGGGGCACCGCTGGGATCGGTAAGGTTCCGCGCGCCTCGCGAAGCTCCACTCCCTCGACCCTGCGGCGTTACACCATACGGCATCGATCATCTTGCCACAGTCTCTTTGCGACGAGCAGTGGCACAATCGCGTCACAGCGGTCCCCGCTTCCGGAGATGCGGCTTCGCCACCACTGACCGCTCTAGCGCTTGGCGGTCAAAACCTGGCGAGCACGTAGTGAGCCCGTACACCACCGAGCCCCACCGCGCTGAGAAAGTCTTCCATATCGTTCGCAACCCGGGTCGGTGCTCTATGGGCGAGGAAATGGGCAGCCTCCTTGTGGAGTCCCTCCTCCGCGAATGCGGCCGCGACGAAAGTACGATCGAATGCGTTGAGGACAGATGCGGGCCTCTTTACAGGACGGGGCGTGATGCCCGCGATTTCCATAGCGGTTGCGTGCTCCCCTGCCTCGGCAAAGGCAGCGGCAGCGAACCAGGATCTGATTTTGTCGGGCCAGGATTTCATGGTACCCTCCTCGCTGAAGCAGTCACCCTGTAATAAGCAATATCCGTGCCAGAAAGGAATATTGGCAATATTAAGGGGTTGCGAGACAGCATTTTAGTGACCGCGCTTCTTGGCACAATATGAGACACTCGGTGTTTCTAATTGTTCCAGATTGGTTCGTTCGCGCCAGCCTGACCACGCTCTTCGTGAAGATGTGGTCGGTCTTACCGTAGCGCAGGCTTTCCAGCCTGCGCTACGGTACGGGTCATCCCGTGTGCGATGAACGATTGGCGCGCCTCGTACCTCTCCTGCAAGAGGCACTTCTCGTCCTGGTGCAAACGAATTGAAACGTGAGATCTTGTGGCTATCGACCGAGCGTTGAGCAACCTTCTTCCGGCGGCACGATTCCTTCGAGAACTCGGATGAGCGGCGGGATGTGCCTATTCGCCACTTCCCAGAGAATGTCGTAGTCGACCCCCATGTAGTCGTGCACTATGCGGTGACGGATACCAGTTATTTGCTTCCACGGAATCTCCGGATGCGCATCCCGAGTTTCAGGGGAAACTCGCGCTGCGGCCTCGCCCAGAGTTTGAATGAGATGGGCAATCACAAGACGAAGGTCTTCGTTGGAATCGAAGTCGGCCTTTGACCGTGCAGCCACGCGATCTGACACCTTACGTGCCATGTCGAGCATGTGGCCAAGGTAGACGGTGTCATCCTTCTGCATAGAGCACCTCTGCTTCGGACAGCACCCTGTCTCGTAGCCTGCGGTTGAGGTACTTTGGGTTCACGATGTCCACCTTCCTGCCCCTGAACAACGCTGACAGGTCCTCCTCTATGTCCACAATGTCCCATCCTGGCGTGTGTCCCGGAACGAATTCTACGAGAAAATCTATGTCGCTATCGGGCCTGAAATCTTCTCGCAGGTACGACCCGAAAATGGACAACTTGCGGATATGATGCCTTCGGCAGAACTCTGCGATCAGATTCTTGGGGATAGCGGGACGCTGTGTGTCCATATGGTCCTCCCATTTTCCTCTTCACCGCAGGCGCGGCGTCCAAGAGGAGCGAAAGAGGGCAGAGCCCTACGCCGCTGCGTCAGGCAGTTTCATTGGACGTGGCTTGACAGTCTTGCGGATTTCCGCCTCTGCCACGTCCTTGGCTGTCTCGAGATCGTAGCGAGCCTGAAGATTCATCCAAAAGCCGGGAGTCATCCTGAAATATCGGGCAAGGCGAAGCGCCATGATTGCCGTAATAGCACGTTTCCCATTCACGATCTGATTCACTGTCCTCGGATCGACGCCAAGATGACGAGCCAGCGCATTTTGGCTCAAACCCAGAGGCTTCATAAATTCTTCCAAGAGGATTTCACCCGGATGTATTGGTGGCAATTTTTTCATGTCTCGGTTACCTTCCATGGTCAATGGTAGTCACAGATTTCCACATCATACGCGTTATTGTCTTCGCCCCAAACGAAGCAGACACGGTATTGGTCGTTGATCCGTATGCTGTGTTGTCCCTTCCTGTTTCCTTTGAGTGCCTCAAGCCTATTGCCGGGTGGATGCCGGAGATTGTCCATTACTTCGGCGGCATCGAGCATTTCGAGCTTTCTCCGTGCTGCTCGTTCTATTTCGCGGAAACGCTTCACAGGCTCACGGTTGAAAAGACGCTCACTATCCTTGTGTCGGAAGGTCTTGATCATCGCCGTAGTGTATGGCGCCATGAGCTATAAGACAAGAAGAAAGTTCGAAAGATCCCGATCTTTCACCCAAACCGCGGTGCAGGCCAGCGAACGCGGGATTACGGCCTGTGTCTCACATGGTGCATGGTTCCCCGAAATCACGGATTGAGCCCGTCGTTCCCATCACGTTCATGGCGTCAGCTCGCTAATTCTGATCAATCGATCACGTATGAGCTCACCCACACGCGCGCATGAGAAATTCTCCCGAATTTCCCGTGCGCCGTGCTCTCCAATGGACCGGGCATGCTCCCCGTTCGACGCCACATGGTACATGAGCTCGGCCGCATGGTTCAAATCTGGATCCGCCCAAAAATTACCTGCCTTGTACGGCCCAGCATCGCGCGGGTTCTCGATAATAGTAAACTTGACGGGGAACGAGTTCGTGATATTCATGAAATCCATATTCCCGGACCAGCCCGTGGCAATCACCGGCTTTCCCATGAACATGGCCTCAGCAATGGGTAATCCGAAGCCCTCTGCCCGATGCAATGAGACAAGACAGTCACAACAGTGGATGAGCGCGTTGACTTCCGGCCGACTGAGATATGAATCCATCAGTATTATTGATGAATTGTTGTCACAGTACTTGTGAATGACCTCCATCGTGTCCGGCCGACAGAAAGAATTGCTCAATTTCACGACGAGATACTTGTCTTTGGGGTTGGGACCGAACGCTCTGAGGAAGGCATCGATCGCGCCGACCGGATTCTTCCTCTCCGGGGTGCTGAACATGTCTGCCATGGTCAGAAAGATCGTCCCCTTCTCGGGCAGGCCCAGTTCCATTCTCCCCCTTCCCTGCGGGATTACCGGCTCCACGCAATGGGGAATACGCACGACCGGAAATGCAAGCTCCCGACTGAAAACATCCTGACAGAAGGTCGATGCGGTCCAAACCTCGTCAAAGAAATCCCGCGCATGATCCCACGCACGTGGAAATCGACCCATTTCCCAGACCCAGTAGCCGATGTTGTAGTGGCCTTCCAAAAACGCTGGTCCATGCGAGAATATCACGCTATGGAGATGGTCAGGATTCAGGTGAATGATGTTTACCACGTGGGCCATGGCATTCGCTTCTCGGGAGTTGGCCGCTCCCAGCTTTGCCATGCGAGAAAGGCAGCCTTCACACCAGGGCAGGGTATCCATGTTGATACCGGCATGTCTGGCTGCCCTCAACGTGGAGCGCGCCCCTTCCCCTAACCCCAACTCTCCATCCAGCCATCCAATGAGGGTTGCTCCAACTGTCGAGGGGAAAGATTCTTTTGACCTCTTTACAGGGCGTTCGCGATAAGCCTTCCTCCAATTCTTGAGCATCCAGTGAAAAACCCTTTGCCTGGATTGCTCAGGGATCTTATTTCGAGCGAGCTTGACGAAAGGCAGAATTATCTGAGAGATCCCGCGGCTAATCCTGCTGCCTCGCGAAAGCGTCCCGGCTCCTCCCTTTGCACGCTGCGGTGTGCCTGACGTTGGTGGTCCTTGCTCCACCACGAATTTGGCCCCAAGAGCAGCGGTGGCAAAGAAGGATACCCAAATCCCTCGCATTCGCCCCGGCAATCCGTTCTCCAAGCGGGACCTTATGGGATCAGTGAAAACCGGGCTCAGCTTGTACTGTCTCGCTGTCTTGAGCAACCATTTTGCGAAGGGCAACGTATCTTTTCCCGGCACATCGGGAAAGAACCTTTGAAGATCTCGACTTCCTCGGTAAATTTCAAGGCTCAGGAGAGTAAGTGGATTCCTGTAACCAAGGACTGGTCTGTTATAAGTGGTGTGAAATTTCGGATCCCTGGAAACATCGAAGGGGTCGTCGCCGAACACGAGGCGAATGCTCTCATGTTTTCGATACGTCTTTCGGATGCTCGGAGCAATGTAAGTTGTCTCATCTGAGAAATAGTTAAAGCCGTACCTGTGTGATCGGTACAACTCGCTACCATTCTCTCGTAGCCGTTCTACATATGCGGACATCAGCTCAAACCACAGATCTGAATCGCGGCCGAGAGTAAACCTTGTATCGTACTTCGACAATAGTGCCATATTATCGAGGTCTAGTCCGGAAAAATGAAAAAACAGCAGTGGCTCATCGTTCGCATAATATCTTCCGCCCTTCTTTGAGATCTTGCGGTGTGTGAGATTCCAATATGCAGCATTAACGCCCGGGTGGCGCTCAATGAGAAAATTCGGAAACATGGACGCTATCAAGTCGCACCATCGTTGCTCGACGAAGATGCCCCGGTCGGCCTCCTCGTAACACCCATAAATGACCTTTTCTTGCCACCATTTCAGGAAACGCGTTGCCGACTCCGAAGATCTGAGAGCAACGAATCCCGTATTGATGGTGCCAGCCTGTAGGATGGTAATGTCGCTTGGAAGATGGTCGTCGTCTAACGATTCGGTGATATGAGGGGTGAAGATACCTTCCCATCGGTCCAATTTGCTTACAATCGGATCAAGTGATCCATATACATAGGTGTCAGCATCGATAAACACTACACGCTCAAATCCTCTATTCAGCAACTCACCCATTAGGAAAGCTTTGGAGAGGGCGCACATTTCAAAAGGAGAATGCTCGAAATATGTTTTCATCCTATCGGGAATCGACAATTCTTGAACGGGTATCGTTTGGAAGCGCGTTGAGCAGAAATCTCTTTTGTCATACCTATGGTCAACCAAAAGAACGAAACGGTCGCCGCAGGTACCAGACAGCTCGATCGATGCCATTACCGTTTGAGCAAGATGAAAGTGGTCACAGGTAACGACCGTGCACAGGGCAGTTTTTTCCATCAAGACCTCATCCGAAATTGAGCGGTTCGCGGAGAGGTTCAACTGAGTGGGTCCGCGAACTCTGAATCCAGCAGATATACCACGCGCCGTCAAATTCTATTCTGGCGAGATAACGCAAAGGACAGGATTGTCTCTCCTGCCCTTTGGGTAGCATCACCCCGAGAATAGCTGATACGGGATATCCACTCTTGGCGTTGCGCGCGTCTTCTGTCTGGATCCGCCAAATTGATCTTGACAACTTCACAGAGCTCATCGGTCCCGGAGACAATGTCGCCGCATTGTCTTCCAAAGTAGTGGATACCCCTTGTCCCGTACATGACAAATACTTGGGGGACATCAAAGAAAACTACTGGCTTATCCTGGAGAACAAACTCGAAGGCTGCACCGCTGACATCGCTGACCAACAAGTCGCTGACCCGAAAATACGGCGTAGCATTCCTGCCGGGAGCGAGTTTCACGTTTTGGTGATGCGCCTCAAGCTGCTTCATCACTCGACGCCAGTCTTTTCCCCCATGGCCATTCTGTAGTACAAAATCATACCCGTGTTGGTCCAAAGATGCATGGTGGAGCTTTACGAGGACATTTACGTCCAGCGTAGCCAACGCTTCAATTATCTCCACTCCTTGTTGCTCCAGCGAGGCGCATCGCTCCCACGTGGGAGCATAGCAGACGGTCTTCAGTAACGGATCTAGGCCGAGATCTGCTAACATGCTGTCGCGGTCCAAGAACGGTTGAAACAGCGGATCCGTTTTTGGTGAGCCTATTTCCCGGAAAGTGAGGCGCCTGTACGTCTCTGGATACTTCGTCTCGTATTCCCTCAGAGAGCCCTCTCGGAACACGGGGCCGGCTAGAAAAACGACATCAAAATCGCTGAGTGGATCCTTTTTCCCGATATCACCAAAGGCCGCCTTGTCGGACAACCCGTGCTGCATGACAATTCTGGTAACTCTTTTCGAGTCCCTCCTCCAAAACAGCGGATGTAGCCTGGACCCAGTCTCGGGATGGAATGATACAGTGACAGCAGGTCTGAAGGGCATGAAGCGGAAGTCTGTCTGTGTCATACAGAACCAATCTGCTTTGCGTTGCTGTGTCGAATCTAAAGGCTCGTAGTCTCCCCATTCGGAGTCAGGGATGACTATGAGCAATTGCGATCTTCCGTTCGCAAGAAGCCATTGCACTACCGGATCGAAATGTTCCTGGAGGCCGACTGTCGCGACGTCGAAGACAATCAGTGGCTTTCCGTCCGGGTCATTGGCCAGCGACATCACGCGCCGAAACAAGAACACGAGATTCCTGAAAAAGGCCGTTGCAAGCTTAAGAGGAATACGAGACACGTTCATGAGCTTTTCTGAAACGAGGAAATGGCCCGGGATGAAAACGGCCCGAGAGCCACATAACAGGAGCCACCTGGCGCTATCCGGGCCTTCATCGTCGGGGTTCCTGGCGCATGGCGGTCAGAATCTCATTTATTAGAGTTGAAGAAGTCCCGCGAGTGTAAGGAAAATAGACCACTCTGACCCCCACCTCCGACAACTGTTGTTGGATTTCCTTCCACTTCGCACTCTCAAACCAATCGTCTCCCACGAACATGATTTGAAAGCCGATTTTTTGCCAGGCCTCGTACTTGTTCATGCTCTCCTGAGCGATGACGACATCTACGTACTTGATTGCTCTGACGATCTCACATCGCTCGAGGAATGGAATGACCGGTTTCTTTCCCTTGTATTCCATGAGCAACTCATCTGTTGTGACACCCACAATCAGTCTGTCACACATTGCCCGGGAATTCCTCAATATGTTGAGATGCCCAATGTGGAATAGATCAAAGACTCCTGTTGTGTACCCGATTATCATGTCGCTTCCTTGCACGCAGCCGGCAGATGCTCGATCTTTAGAGCAACCCGACTGGGTTGCTTGCCGTGTTCCTGCTGATGCGCGACCCTGGCTCAAGCCGGGTCGGCGGTAGCGCGCTTCTTTCACCCCGCCCCAATCCGCATTTCATTCCAGAGGCGCGGAGGCACGAAATCGAGAAATGGATTATTGCTCTCAAAAAAACCCGGAGAATCACAATATGGGCCGACCACTGTAACGTGCCGGAGATCAATATGTCCCGTCGCCAATAAATGATTCAAATACGGTATCTTCCTGACATTGAACCCCATCAGCCTAGCAGCCACGCAGTCAACTGCCAGAAGGTTTTCTCCTGCCACCAAGACGTGTGCATTCTTCGCCTTCGGGCAGAAGGGACCTTGTCCTTCTCCAGCAACTATTCCGTCCACCACTGAAAAGGTTCGCCGCGGCCTAATACGATTGAAAGCATTGTACAAATCCACTACCATTCTCCATATGGTGTCATTACCCGGCCAGGCCCCTCGCTTCTTTGGCTTCGCTGTGAGGCCTTTCACCCATTCCCGAAAGGACGGTTGCTCGTCCCCGCCGATCGAAGGCCAGCCAATCCTCCAGTGAACCAGAAGATTTTTGTCTGCGACCGTACCGACCAGCCCTTTCAAATTCAAAGTTGCTCCGCATTTGGCATGCGTCTTTAGCTTGGGAATGGAAATGTAAACGTCGGCGTTGACAGCAGAATTGCTGAACGTGTATTGGTGATGCCCTCCTGAATGAGCCCTGATCGTCTCTCGCCTGTCGTCGAAAACCCCTCTGAATAGCCACGGACGCATTCCGTTCAACAGTGATTGCCTCCCCAGGTCTACGCAGGTCACCCCCTGGGGATCCCCGGGACGACTTTTCATCTTGTGTTTCTTGCCATAACTGCCCAGGTCTGGGCACACGAGCGGTCGGAGGTCCAGGACCGAGCAGGGAACAGAGTAACGAGTCTCCAGTGATTTAAGGCCCGTCAGGTCCATAAGCTTGTCAAAGTCGGCATCGATGGAAGGATTATCTCCTATTGTGATTCTCCCTTTGCCCTCGAGTGCTTGCGCAACGTAATCTGCCACCACCTTGATAACCATCTCGTGCGTGATCGTAGAGTACACACTGTCCTGGTAGGGACAAGACTGCCGGTACCTGTGTGCTACCCAATTGGGCTTGATGAACACAGTGTCTCCAGGCGAGATGATTGCTTTGAGAGGATTGCCCAAATCATAGCCAAGATAAGCAAACAATCTCTCCAGACCAGCCCTTACGCTTTCCTCACTGTAGTCCGAAGCCGTTACGATCCCTACCTTCAAAATGAGCTAACCCTCCGATCGGGACTGAATGAGGTCCAGATATCGTTCCAGACAGTATATCAGCCACTTCTGATCCCCTGACAGTCGGGTCACATCAAGATCGGCGAGAAATTCCTCCCTCAGAGGACCTTCCCATTCAGCCAACCAGTAGTCCATCGGCCTTGCGAAGGGAATCTTGACCCTGACCGGCGCGTCTGCAAACAACATCTTGAAGACCTCCTGAATCAGGTACTTTGGTTCTCCGCGACGTATTCTTTCAATGTCCAAGGGGCCATCGAGAATTAGCCGTTCAAATGGAGCGACCATTTGGCACCCGGCGGCTTGAATCGCATTTTCGAACATTTGGATTATTCCCAGGCCGTGAACCGTCTTGAGAAATCCTAACACGTCGATCCCCTCACCCCTCCGGTACGGCTCAAACAAGGCCCGCATTGACTTGGGCTTTCTCACGACTGATTTCGGATCGAGAAATGAATACCGCTCAATGAATCCATCAAAACTCCAGTCGTGAGCCAGGAGTTTGTCCAACCCTCCAAAGGTGGAGTCAGCACCGTTACCCACAAACAAAACGTTCACGCCTTCGCGAAACGCTGCAGATGCTGCCATATAGAGACCTACTTCGGCGGGGTGGAGCGGAGAGCGCTTTTTCATCATCAAGTGATCCATATGCTGAGTGTAATCGTCCCAGGTTACCGAGACGACCCGATGCTCCAATCCCAATTCCTGAGCTGTTTGTGCTGCACCCAGACTCTCATCGGTATCCCAGGCTGCAACGAATCGAACGGTATAAGCTTTGGCGGTTGGAGGAAGCAGTGCCGCGATTATGGCTGAGTCTATCCCACTGCTCAACAGTATACCCACATCATGCGTCGATACAATCTCGTTTACTATTCCTCGCAACCGGTCCAAGATTTCTGAGGCCGTTCGCACTCCGTAGAATTCGTGTTCGCTTACCGCAGGAAGCGTAGACATAATCCCCGGCTTCCACGCGATCGCTTTGGAGGCCACGTACCGAAAAGTCAGGTAGGAGCTTATGCAGAAATCATAATCTACAATCATCCACAAACTCCCGTTAGTCTCTTATGCAAGGTCTTTCGCTATCACTTGCGAGCCCCATCACTACGCTCTCGAGCGCAAATGCCCACGACGGCAACAGGCGAGGACCGTGGCACTTGTCGAAATCGACTCAGTTCTCGGAAAACAGTCGCCACTCCAAGGGCACCGAGACCACCACATCCCGTCTCGCCTGGCTCCACTGCTCTGCATAACTGCGGGCGGCGATCACCTCGAAAATCGGTCCGTCCCTGACGGCAATCAATTCCGCGTTGGGTATGCCACAAGCCAACTGAAGCATGTACTGACCCGGCGCAAGGAGATTCGCGGGGATGACAATTTCTGCCCGATATCTGCCAGGGACCCGGGTCCCAAGGAGATTCGGTGCGAAGTCAACATCGCCGGTTGCCAACACATGCGTTCCACTTGGCGTCCAAAGATGGCAGAGGATTTGAGCCCCCGTCAATGGCTCAGAGATTTCATATTCCACAATAACCCGGATGGCAGAGGACAAACTGAACACCTCTCCGGGTTTTCCTGATTCATCGAGCAAACCTATGCTCTTGAATTGCAGGGAACTGCCATCTGATTGAGAATACTCTACTCTTCCTTTTTCCACTTTAAGGCCCTGAAGGTAGTACTTTACAGCATCCTCCATTAACCCCGAAAAGACCACTACGCCTTCCGATAACACTATACCTGTACGGCAGATTGCGGTGAGAGCGGCCAAATTGTGACTGACGAAGAGGACAGTCCGCCCATCCTTTGAGACCTCTCCCATCTTACCCAAACACTTTCTCTGGAACTCGATGTCTCCCACCGCCAATACTTCGTCCACCAACAAAATTTCAGGTTCCAAGTGGGCAGCGATAGAAAATGCCAAGCGCACCGCCATACCGCTGGAATAATGTTTTACGGGAGTCTCAAGAAAGTGCTGCACACCAGAGAATTCCACGATCTCCTCAAATTTCCGGCGAATTTCTGACCTGGTCATACCAAGGACCGCTCCGTTGAGGTAGATATTCTCTCTTCCCGTGAGCTCGGGATGAAATCCTGTGCCTACCTCCAGCAGACTTCCGACTCGTCCGAAAATGTCTGCCGATCCAGTCGTCGGCCGGACAATGCGCGAAAGAATCTTCAGAAGAGTGCTTTTCCCTGCGCCGTTTCTTCCTATAATTCCTAACACTTCTCCATGATCGAGCTCAAAGGATACGTTGCGCAATGCCCAAAACGTCCCCCGTGCACTCTGACCGTCGTTTGAGCCTTTCTGTAGCAGTCGCAAGGGTCTACGTATGGCATTCATAATCGTGTCCCGCAGGGTGAAATATCCCTCCTTTTTGCGACCTATCCTGAAACACTTGCCCAGACCTTCAGCTCGAATTGCCACATGGGACATTACCGGAACTTCCTCAGAAACTTATCGTAAGCACTCAGTGATCGCAATCAAGGGACACGGCGAACTCAGATCACATCTGCGAAGTAGTGCTCGGCCCGATGAAAATACACGAAGCCCAACACAAGGATGAGTACCGAGGAACAGGCGCTCACGGCCAGAAGCGACCAGGGGACCGTGGGAGTGCCAAACAGCCCCCACCGGAATCCTTCGATTGCGCCTGCAAGTGGATTTAACCCGAACACAGGTCGCCATGCCTCCGGGACGAGGGAGGCAGGGTACACGACCGGACTGCAAAACATCCAAATTTGGACCAAAAACGGTATCACATGCCGCATATCGCGATATTTGACGTTGAGGGCGCAGAGGAGTAATCCCGCTCCCATAGCCGTTGCAATCGTTATCCCTACGGGCACGGCCACTATCCAAGCATTTCGCGAGAAAGCAATTCCGTAGTACGGCATCAGGATCAAAAGCAGGCAGCAGGATATGGCCATGTTTAGAAGGCATGATGCCACCGCAGCCGTAGGTACCAAGAATCTGGGAAAATAAATCTTGGTCACCAACCGTTCATTGACCACCAGACTGTTTGCAGACTGCACTAACGATTGCGAGAAAAAACTCCAAAGAACGAGCGCCGAATAGGCGAACAACGGATACGGCACATTGTCGGAAGGAAGCTGTGCGAGACGCCCAAAAACCACCGTGAACACGACCATCGCCGCCACAGGCTGAAGAATCACCCAGGCGGCTCCTAGAGCAGTCTGTTTGTACCAGACCAGAATATCACGCCACACCAGTATATAGAATAAGTCCTTGTAATGCCAGGCCTCTCTGATCTCGTTTATCGATAGCCAACCTCGTTCGGACCGAATTCTAGCGAAGGGTAAATCTCGTGGTAGCGATTGAGTCTGTTTCAAAATTGATTACTCCACGGATTCATTTATCTGCCCTAGTATTTCCTCGAGGGGATTACCGTCTCCTCATGCGGTCCTGCTACTCCCGTGCAGCCGCAGTCTCATCTGCTGAATTGTCCCTCTACGGCTTCGCTTCGACGCTAGCACCGCAACCTGCCGATTTCACGAACAAACACTGCGGGTGCACTTCGGAACGACGTTGTTCTCCCAGCCTGGATTTCGTGCACATTCTAGCTCTCCGAAGCGCTCTGTCAAGCCTCACGGTCCCCCAGAATCCACGGTCTACGCTGACGTGTGGGTCGTGTCAACCCTGGGAGGTTCTCATGCAGGGGTCTGCGACCGACGCATGAGCTCAATCTTGGGTCGTGTGGCACTCCCCCTCCGAA
>Ga0067045_1028011_pt1 | contig 46461 bp, 43 predicted proteins | sample TerdegcTABiofilm_FD_59184 | JGI IMG/M metagenome (GOLD analysis project Ga0067045, IMG submission 59184) | Combined Assembly of (Gp0054472, Gp0054536) Wastewater bioreactor microbial communities from Singapore -Terephthalate degrading...
TCTTACTAAATGTGGATACAAAATATGTTATCGAAACCCATCATAATATCTTATTCCCAATACATTTACAAGCCCATTTTTCTAATGGCGGCCATTAGAAATTATTCTGTAATGACAATTCCGGGTTTAAATAAATAATGAAAATTCGTATATCTTCCGGCGCTGTTTTTTCAGGATAACATTTTTCATTTCATGCTCCTTTTTTCCCTAAGGATTCATAAATACCAGATTACGAATCAATATTGACGATTATCTTCGGTATAAATTTTCGGAAAGTAATTATTTTACTTTTTTTAATACGGTAAACATCGTTTAAATCCGTGTGGATGTTAACGATAATCACTAAGCCAAATATGTAAAAGGACTCCATCTATGGAATCCATAATTTTTCAACGATTACGATGTGTCTGAAATTAATTCCGGTCACTATTCTAACCAAAAAAAATTGAATGAAAATCACACGGTTCGATACATTACCAAAGGTCGGAACTATAAACCTTTTACAGTAAGCGCAATAAAGAATGCCGGCTTTAGATTGAGACCAACCGGTCGTCGCCTGAAACAAAAAAAAAGCCCGGCACAATGACCGGGCTTTTAATAAAGTAATAATCTTTATTTTAGCTTGAAGGTGATCGGCAAAGTGATAGCCACTTTAACAGCTTTGTCGCGCTGTTTAGCGGGAGTAAACTTACATTTCATCACTACATCGATGGCTGCCTGGCCAAAACCGACGTTGCCGTCTTCCTTCAATACTTCCGCTCGCAATACGTTGCCCTGCTCATCAATAATGGCTTTTATGAGCACTTTACCTTCGATACCGGCTTGACGGGCTAAATCGGGATATTTAAGGTTTTTACGGATAAACTCATAACCGCCTTTGAGTTCCGGGGCCGTATCATAAGCCACGAATACTTCAGCCTCTTCGGATTTTTCCTCTTTTTTGGGAGGCGGCGGAGGCGGCGGAGGAATTTCTTCCAGATCTATTTCCGTGTCGTCAATGGTTTCATCGCCTAAGAGGGTTTCCGATTCGGCGGCAATAGGAATGGCCGGTCGTGAAGGTGGCGGTGAACGTTTGATTTGCTGCGTTTGCTCAACCTTGGTAATCTCAAACTTGATGTCCAGTTTTTCTAACTCACCTTCGGAGGGAGTCCAACTGATAAAACGGATACAAAGTGTCGCAAGCAGCAAAGAAATAATAACTGATAGTTCTATCAGTTTTCGGTACTGCAATTTTAATTCATAAATTTTCATATCATTTTCCTTTACCGTTTATGAGATCATTTCGTAATACCGTTTATTGCGGCGATATTTACGAAAATAACCAAGCCGGATTTGTCAGTAAGCGGCCTGACTTTTTGACTTGGTGGCATAAATGACGCGTAAAGCCCCAGCCTGCCTTAAACGGTTCTGGATTTCATTGACCAGACCCATTCGCGTATTACGGTCGATCCGCATAAAGATAATAAGTTGCACGTCTTTTTCGATTTTATCCCGGGCAATATTATAAATATCGTCCATTTGAGATATTGGATAATCGTCAAACACGATACGTTCGGTTTCATCCAGCCAGATAAAGGAAACATGCGTTTTTGAGGTCAGCTTTTCGGTTTTCCAGGCTTCTGGCATCTGAACGGGCAGGCCGGAATACTTCTTTATGACGGTAGAAACCATAAAGAACAGCAACAGGGTAAAAATGATATCCGACATGGAAGAGCCCGGAATCGTGGCAGGTCCTCCGGGTTTTCTTTTAAATTTAGACATAAAAAAACTCCAATGATTACTTATCGGGTTCCGCGATGGATATCTTTTTAGCTTCGGCTTGCTTCAACTGATCCATAACCGCAATAAAGACCCGGTACGGCGTACCGCGCGTTGTCTTGACGGAAATGATCATTTTATCGTTTTTAGCGATTTTTTCCTTGACGATATCCTTTACCTGATTCATCATCCGGGGCTCTTCGTCAATAAGAATGTTCCCGGCGTCATTGATGAGGATATTGGTAATATTGGTCTGTGGAATGGCCTTCACATCGCCTTCGGGAGGCAGAGTCAGATCGATGCCTTTATCGCTACTGATGGTCGTCACCACCAGGAAGAAGATCAGAAGCAAGAATGCTATATCAGCCATCGAACTGGTCGGAATCTCGGCTGTGTTTTTCTTTCGTTTTTCAACTAACATAATTTAGCATCCTGATTTTATTTTAGGGAATCGGCGATTCCCTAAATTTTGATTACTTGCGTTGCTCTAATTCCACCAGAGCTTCAATCAGCATTGCAGAACTGTCTTCCATATCGACGATAAGGCGGTTAATTTTGGCCGTAAAGAAATTATGGAAGAACTGAAGAATCATGGCGGTAATGAGACCGAACAAGGTAGTCAAAAGGGCGACGCCCATACCGCGGGCCACAATCGTTGGGGAGATATCATTGGCTTTGGCGATATCCTCAAAGGCCTGGATCATGCCCTGTACCGTACCGGTAAAACCGAGCATCGGAGCGAGCGCGATAAAAAACGCAATCCAGAGCATACCGCGTTCCAGAAAGGCCATTTCAATAGCGCCGGCGTTGACAATGGCTTTTTCCACCTGGTCAATACCGCGGTCAACCCGCATCAGACCGGCATGGAAAATGGAGGCCACGGAACCCTTGGTGCCGGAACAAATTTCCAGGGCGCGGGGTACGCCGCCTTCATCGAGGGCGTTTTTAATTCTGACCAGGAACTTCCGGGTGTTGACACCGGAACGCGTCAGCGTAATGAAACGCTCAATGCTGATCGCAAAGCCTAACACCAAGCAGCCTAAAATCGGCCACATAAACGCGCCACCGTCGATAAAATAATCAACTAATGTTTTTTCATCCATAAATAACAAGCCTCCACTTTAGGGTTAACATGTAAAGAAGTTATATTGTGTCAATAAATATTGCCGGATTTTGTTATTTCTTTAACGGGAAAATATAAAAGAATTATTAAGTAAAAGTCAACAATAAAAATTATTTATTTTCCAGGCTTAGAGCCGTAAGGACGGATTAGGAAACAATTCCGAGTCGGATGGTATCTTGTTACGAAAGTGCAGCCAGCCGGCAATGCCCACCATGGCAGCGTTATCGGTGCAGTATTCGGGCGCAGGCACTATCAGGGTACACCCGTGCGTTTGTGTTTGTTCGGTCAGCCGCCGGCGTAAAGCGGCGTTGGCGGCAACTCCGCCGGCCAGCACTACCGTGCGATATCCGCCGGCCAGCGCGGCCCGCATCGTCTTGGCCGCTAAAACTTCCGTGACCGCATCCTGAAACGAGGCGCAGATATCCGGCAAATGCTGGCGGATGAAGGTTTCGGGTTGGTTCTTAAATGCAGTCATTACGGCGGTTTTTAATCCGCTGAAGCTGAACATGTAATCCTCCGACCGCAGCATCGGTCTGGGAAAATCAAAGGCATCGGCTCTGCCGCTACGGCTTAACCGCTCAATCACCGGACCGCCCATCTGCGATTCCGGCGACAACAGGCCCAGCCAGCGCGCCACCTTATCGAAGCACTCGCCGGCGGCGTCATCACGAGTCTCGCCTAAAATATGGTAGCGGCCGAGGGATTGGGCTTCAACCAAAAGGGTGTGTCCGCCCGATACAATGAGCGCGATAAACGGAAATTCCAGTTCCGGATGTTCAATAAATACAGCCAAGAGATGGGCCTCAATGTGATTAACGCCGATCAACGGAATTCCATAACCGGCGGCAAGGCCTTTGGCAAAATTCAGGCCCACCATAATGCTACCCACCAGGCCCGGTCCGCGGGTGGCCGCAATCAAATTCAGATCCCCGCCGGAAACGCCGGCTTTGGCCAATACTTCCCTGAGTACCGGTACGATATACCTTTGGTGCGAGCGCGATACCAGTTCGGGAACAATACCGCCAAAGTCGTGCGTCAGCTGGGAAGAAACAATTTGAGCCAGCACCGAAGCGCCGCGCATAACAGCCATCGACGTATCATCACACGACGTCTCAACCGCGAGCAGAAGAGGTAATTCCAAATATCAGTCCTCCAGTTCAACCAGCCGGAACCGGCTCGGGGAAATCTGGCTCCAGGTAATATCCTTCGGCACTTCAATAATCAGTTGCGGCTCAGGGCGGTGGAGGGTCTTTTCCTTTTTATAATCAATGTAACCCCTGATGCTATCCTTCGGCAACGAAGCCAGATAATTGACGCCGCCGCGCAGTCGAATGGAAAAGGTTGAAGGCTGTACGACGGCACGAATGTTCGGAGGAAGGTTCAGTATTTTTATTGGCAGATTATCCATCTGAAATTCTCCCAGCGGCTGCACATTCACATTAACTTCCACTTCGTCGAGGTTATAATGCACCCGATGGTCGTCACTGGGAAGGACTTTAAGAAAAAAGGTTTTATGGCTGTTCAAATCGCTGTAGGCGGCCGAATCCGTGGAGAGGTGGGTGATACGATCGGAATAACTCTCCGGAAATTCTGCCATAACCGAATCGGGTTTGACCTTCAGGCCTCCAACCACCACGAATCCCGAACTGCAGGTAATACGAACGTTTGGGCGTATCGGAATTTTTTTCTTTACTAGTTTTTCGGTTTTCAGAATGAGAGAATCCGTGTAATTCACCCCGAGGATGCGGTAGGTACCTTTGGAGGGCAAATGAATATTTTCCGGATGACGGCCGGGATAAAAAACCGAGTCATGCCGGCAATCTTCAAAGTCTAATTCGTAAACGACATCATACAGATACATCATCGCCAGCAGGTTTTTTCCCTCCGATTCAATTTGAACAGGAATGCGCTCGGGCAGGTCGGAAACCAGCACATACCCTTCCGGCACATTAATCACCTTCAACGGAATGCCTATGACTTGCCGGGTGGTAAATCCGAGCTTAACGTAAAGCCATAAGAATACGGCGATACCAAGCGCCATGATAAAATATTTCTTGTTTTTAAAAATTTCCATAGAATCAACCATCAAACCGGTTACACGAAAACGTTGATGGACGGCGATCGTCGCTTATAGCCTGATAAAATAATTCGGCGATTGAATCCAAGGATGAATGATTCATTAAGCTACCAGGCCGCTGCCGGTCCATACCATACACAAAATTCCAAGGACAGGCATTATGGCCGCTGTCCATATAATTCATATAAAAGGTTCTGAAAATCACAGTCGGGTCGTTTCAGGAATATAAATCGCTTTGTATTCTTCTACCGCGAAGCTGTCGCTCATGCTGGCGATATAATCCACCACGTGCCGGGCAAAAAGCGGGTCTTTCTGAAATTCGCGGATTTTTTCCTGGACGGTTTTGTGCGGCCATTTGCGCAACTGGTAATCGGCGCCGAGTTTTTTAACCGTATAGCGTTCCAGGAAGCGATCGGTCATTTGCAGCGGATTGGAATAATACGCCTTGAAGAGTTTGCGGAGTACTTTTTCGCATTTTTTATTGACGCGGTTGATTTCGAAATTGTTGCTGAGTTCCCGCTGCATGAAGGTGTCGAGTTCGTTCTGCTTGCGGTTGACATCGAGACTGAAAATGACCAGCCATTCGTCAAAGTGGTCCTGGCGCTGTTTGCGCTCGCAGAACTCTTCGATGCGTTTCAGGGTGTTCTGCACCACATCGCCGACAAGGAGCCGCACCAGCCCGCTGATGAGAATGTGTCCGTACTGCTCGGGATTGGTAAACACCAGCGACTCGATATTGCACTGGCGCTCCACGTCCTGGATAATCTTCAACTGGCGGATGTCCCGCAGACTGATGTAGTTGGCCCGGAGGGCGTCTTCGAGATCAAAGGTGCGCTGGGCGATTTTATCGGCGATGGCAGCGACCTGGCCTTCGAGGGTCAGGCACATCAGCGAATCGTAGTTGAGGTTTTCGACGTATAAATCCGGGTAGCAATATTTTTCGGTACGGGTGCTGGTGTGTTTTAAAATGCCTTCCCGGACGGCTGAGGTCATGTTAAGGCCGTCGTAATTATATTTTTTTTCGAGTTTGTCTACCACGCGCAGACTCTGAAAATTGTGTTTGAATCCGCCCCAATCTTCGCCGGGCAGGACGCCCTCGGCGTTATCGGCGCCGCTCAGAAAAGCGTTCAGCGTGCTTTCGCCCACATCAGCAAACGGCGGCTGTCCCAGATCATGTCCCAGACTGATCGCTTCGGTCAGATCGTTATTAAGGCCCATCGCCGTCGAGATTGTCCGGGAGACCTGAACGACCTCAACCGTGTGGGTCAGACGGCTGCGATTGTGTTCGCTGTCGCGCTCCACAAGAATTTGCCGGCGGTCGCTGAGATTGCGGAAGGCATTGGAATAAATAATCCGGTCACGGTCACGTTGAAAAGCGGTACGGTGGGGATCCTCGAGTTCTTCGTTCAGGCGGGTCTTATGCCAGTGCCGGCTCTTGCAGGCGTAAGGCGCCAGAAAGCGCTCTTCCCATTCTTCCACATATTCGCGTTTGCGCTCGAAAAAAACCGCCTCGTTATTCATAGTATCTTTTCAGATAGGGGTTTAAAGTTTAATTTATTAAAGAATATAATGTAAAGATAATAAATGAAAAAAACAAGCCCGCTCTGATGCGGGCTTGTTTTTTTAGCAGCTTTCGATATCGGTTAACCCAGATAGGATCGCAGGGACTTGCTGCGGGATTTATGCCGCAGGCGGTTAATGGCCTTTTCCTTGATCTGGCGGACGCGTTCGCGGGTCAGTTTGAATTCCTCGCCTATTTCTTCCAGAGTCAGCGAGCGTTCGATACCCAGGCCGAAATACAGCTTGATGATTTTAGCTTCCCGTTCGCTCAGGGAGGAAAGCGTATTTTCGATATCACGGCGCAGGGATTCCTGCATCAGGACGTCATCCGGCAGCGGATTGACTTTGTCCGGCACGGTATCCATCAACACGCTCTTTTCGTCTTCCTGAAGGGGCGCGTCCAGAGACAAATGGCGTTTGGAAATGCGGAGAGCGTCGGAAACGTCAAAGTCCTTTATTTCCAGTTCATGGGCAATTTCTTCGGTGCTGGGCTCGCGCTCGAATTCCTGTTCCAGTTCATTGTAGGCTTTGCCGATTTTGTTCAGCATACCGACGCGGTTCAGCGGCAGACGGACGATACGCGAATGTTCGGCGATAGCCTGAAGGATGGACTGGCGAATCCACCACACCGCATACGATATGAATTTAAATCCCCGTGTTTCATCAAACCTTTCGGCGGCTTTCATGAGACCCAGATTTCCTTCATTAATCAGATCGCTTAAAGGTAATCCCTGATTCTGATAATCCTTGGCTACACTGACCACAAAACGGAGATTGGCTTCCACCAACTGTTTAAGAGCGCATTTATCGCCCTTTTTAATCTTTTTGGCCAGATCAATTTCTTCCTCAGGTTTTAATAACGGTACTTTATTGATTTCTTCCAGATAGCGTTCGATAGACTGATCTTCCCGGCTATTGATGCGCATCTTAATTCGAGCCATACATTTCCTTATTTTTAATTACTGTTTGCTACCGCATTATTTATGCTAAGTCTATATTTTACAATAAGCTTTTTAAAGCCATGCGTAGTTTAAACGCATGGCAATACAAATAAGTTCCATTTTTTTTGAAATTTTCTGATGCCGGTAAACACCCGATACGGCCAGACCAGTATGCCGAGTTAAAATTTCGGGAATGTCTTTTTCTTTTACCCGAATTAATCAGACAATCAATAATTTCAGCCAGCTTCAAGTGCGCAATCTGAAAATCCATAAACCGTGTAGTGCCCGCAAAGAAGCTGGTCCCGATAATCCTGAGTGGCCGTAACGATGAGCGGTTTTTGTCTATCACTTAACTCATAATTCGTAAACCACAGACAACAAGTCGTATGGTAACAGCTTTTCTAAAACCAGCTACAGAACTTTCCGAACAATATATACCCCGATATCTTCCTGCCACAACTCCGGCCGGTCGTGGATAAACCGTTTCATTAATCCGATGTATTATCCTGAACGCATATTGATAAGCTTGATCCCTTGGCACCGCGCATACTCTTCGGGTCCTTTGAAGGAAACATTCTCCCCGATCAAAGAAATTGCAATTTTATACAGAATGATCGTACCGGTACGCATCTCGCAGGGAGAGAGGCAGAATAAATCGTACACTTAAGATAGTCTTTTACAGGAAGCCGGCCGGCGTTTACTTCATGTTATCAATGGCAGGACCAAAGAATATGGCCCTTATCAGGTATATTTTATCCCCGACGGCATACCCGAAGTATAATCAGAGCCCAGAAAAAATATATTTTTTAAATCCGCTGTTCTACAGAGTAATATTCCATCCTTCCAGGGTTTTGATCATATCATAATTGGTCATATCAATATGGATAGGCGTTATAGCAATTTTTCCTTTAGAGACGGCGACGTCGTCGATGTCATCGTCTGTATCGAGATTCATTTTCTTGCCGGTGAGCCAGTAATACGCGCGGCCACTGAGGTCATACCGCTGTTCAAAATACTCTTCGAAGCGCCCTTTGCCCTGGCGCGCGATGACGACTCCCTGTATATTCTTAGGGTCAATAGCGGGAATATTAATATTAATCAGTGTATCAGCCGGTAAACCTTTTTGAAGCACCATACCCGCGATTTTGGCGGCGAATTCGGCGGCGAAAGTCATGTTGGCCTTCAGGTCGTGACTGGTGAGTGATGCGGCAATGGCGGGTACGCCCATAATAACGCCTTCGGTGGCGGCAGAGACCGTCCCGGAATACAGCACATTGGTCGCGGTATTAGAACCGTGGTTGACGCCGGAGACAACGATGTCGGGCTTGCGGTGCATGATTTTCTTGATGGCGATCTTGACGCAGTCCGCCGGTGTGCCGGAAATGGCATAACCGTGGAACTTGTCAGGACGATTGTATTCGGTGACACGGATCGGTTCGTTCATGGTAATGGCGTGGCCTACCGCGCTGCGCTCGGTAATCGGCGCGACGACCGTGACCTCGCCAAGCGGTTTCAGTTTCTGATACAGCGCAAAAATGCCGTTGGAATCGATGCCGTCATCATTGGTCAACAAAATGTGTTTCATGGTACCACCTGTTCTGATTTATTGGATAAGCGTTTTATTTATTCCTTATTCGTATGGGTTTCAAAGAATTCCAGGAATCCGGAAATTGTTTTCTTCAGGGCCGTTCGCGGGACAATATAATCAACGAAACCGTGCTCCAGTAAAAATTCCGCTCGCTGAAAACCCTCAGGAAGATTTTTGCCGGTTGCTTCTTTGATGACCCGCGGGCCGGCGAAACCGATGAGCGCCCCGGGTTCGGCGAGAATCACATCGCCGAGCATGGCGAAGCTGGCCGTGACGCCACCGGTAGTGGGATCGGTCAGCAGGGAAATGTACGGCAGGCGCGCCTCGTGCAGCAGAGCCAGTTTGGCGCTTGTTTTGGCCATCTGCATCAGGGACAGGGCGCCTTCCATCATGCGCGCGCCGCCGGAAGCGGACACGATGATCAGAGGGTATTTTCTTCTCAGCGCTTCATCGGCCGCGCGGGATATTTTCTCGCCCACCACCGAACCCATGCTGCCGCCAATAAATCCGAAATCCATCACCGCGAGCACCACCGGCCGCCCTTCCATTTTTCCCACGCCGGTCTGCACGGCATCTTTGAGCCCGGTCTTCTGGATGGTCTGTTTCAGACGTTCGCCGTAGGGTTTGGAATCCCTGAATCCCAGCGGATCTACCGATACCATGTTTTTATCCATCGGCACAAAAGTGTCCGCATCGCACAGGATACGGATGTAAGTTTTCGCATTAACACGGAAATGGTGCCCACATTTCATGCAGACCTGCAGATTATCGGCAAGGTCCTTCTTGTATAAAATTTCATCGCAGGACGGGCACTTTATCCAGACATTTGGAAGTTCTTTTTTTTCCGTACCGGCGTCCACGCCATCTTTAGTCCGCTGATACCAACTCATTAAACATTCTCCCGTTTTAACTCCAGATCCATCAGGATAGCGTCTTCATCCTGCATGAACCCGTCGTGATAATAATTTTTCCGCACGCCGACTTTTTTAAATCCGTTGCGTTCATACATGCGTATGGCATCGGTGTTGGAACGGCGGACTTCCAGCATGACCCGTCCGCAGGAATGTTTACGCGCCTCGGCGATCACCGCTTCCAGAAGGCGCTGGCCGTATCCTTTCCGCCGATGGTCGGGATGCACGGCAATATTTGCCAGATGGCATTCATCCACGATAAACCACATAACTGTAAATGCAACCATCACGCCATCCTTTTCCATGACTAACGGCAGAGACAAGTCCGGGTTGTTCAGTTCATCCGTAAAATGACTTCGGCCCCACGGCGACCGGAACGAGGCCAATTCAATCAGCATTACTGTATCCACATCTTCACGCGTCATCGGCCGAATGATCAGCATGTTCAGGTCGGTCATAATCGGATCGGTCATGGCTTTTTCCCCAGGAACGGCTGGATATAGAGCGGAACCATCGTATCGATATCCTCCATTTCATTGTTTATGAATTTCCTGTATCCAAGTAAGCCGAGATAATAAAGATCGGGTTTGGCGTGATGCCGTTCCGGTATCGTTAACACGGATCTGGAACCGGGCGGAATATCATGGTGAATGAAATTTATGGAATCACACACAAAAATCAAGGGATGCGACAACTTTTCAATCAAAACCGACGCGGCTGTTACTTCAGGTCCCATCATTAAAGCACCGTTTTCATAACCCGCCGTGTAAAATTCGCCTTTACGTGATTGGATTGCCGTCAGAACCGGCCGCTGCATGAAATGAAAGGGCGCTGCGATAACATCCAGCGTTGGCACGGCGATTACCGGAATCCTCAGAGCAAACGCCAATCCTTTGGCTGTGGACAGACCCACACGTAAACCGGTAAACGAACCGGGACCGATGGTCAGCGCGATTCCGCACAGGTCTTTTTTTTCAATATTGGCCTGGCGTAAAACCCATTCGATAAAGGTAATCAGTTTTTCTGAATGCACGTTTTTCCGGTTCACGGTCAGCGCTGAAACGAGTTCCACCGATTCGTTTTTACACGCAACCACACCGGTCTGGCAATCGGCTCCGGAGGTATCTATCGTCAGCCAATACATCCTGATTCCTCTCTGATACATAACCGCCGGTTGCCGTTGTCCGTGATTTCAAAGCGAACAGTTCGATAAGGCGGTTTCAGAAAATCCGCTATCCGTTCGGGCCATTCGATGACGGAAACGGCATCGCGGTCATCTAAAAATTCCGTAATGCCCAGATCTATGATTTCGTCGGGGGTATGCACGCGGTAAAAATCAAAATGGCGGACCCGCAGCGGCTGTTGATGCCACCGGCCGGCGTATTCATTGATAATGACAAAGGTGGGACTGTTGACGATGGCCGGCGGTATGCCAAATGTTTCACAAAAACCCTTGGTGAAAACGGTTTTTCCGCTGCCGAGATCGCCAAACAGCGCTACGACGGCGCCAGGCGCGAGTGTACGGGATATTTCCCTGCCGATCCGCATGGTTTCTTCTTCGGACCGGCTGATATATTCAATTTCAGTATCGCTCATATTAATTATAAGCTAATCATATTTAAACGTCTATTCAAGTAAAATCTCCATTCAAATTTCAAAACAGCCGGGATAAAAAAAATGCAGCCGGAACTGATTTTTAAAGTCTTGTTGATTCTTGTTATCAGATAAACTATTTTGTTTTGTTAATAAGCGGAAAGACCATAATGGTAATCGGATTAACAGGCGGTATCGGTTGCGGTAAAAGCACGGCGGCCGGATTTTTTAAAGAACTCGGCGCGTATGTTATCGACGCCGATGCTATCGGCAAAACCATACTGGAACAGAATCCTGATTTACAGGAAGCGATACTTCTTGCGTTCGGAAGGGATTTGGCCGATGCGCGCGGGGCTATAGACCGAAAAGCGCTCGGAAACAGGGTTTTTTCCGATCCGGAGAAACTGGACCAATTGAACCGGATGATACATCCTCGGCTTTGGGAGGAAGTCAGACAGTCCGTTGAGCGGGCGCGTTCGGAAAAACATCCGTTGATTGTCGTGGACGCCGCGCTGATTTTTGAAGTCGGCCTGGAACCGCTGTTTGATGGCATCCTTGTTATCGCGTCCACGCTGGAAAACCGCATCGCGCGCCTCCGGCAACGCGACGGCCTGAGCCGCGAAGCCATTATGAACCGTATCCGCCGGCAGATGGATCTTGAAGAAAAAATCCAAAAAGCCGACTGGGTCATTGCCAACGATGCCGCACCGGAAACGCTATACCAAAATCTCCTGGCCTGGTACCGCCGGTTGATGGCCGACGGCGCATCCGCCGATAAAAATTATGCCTAACACATTTGACACATAGCGATATAACTAAAGGAGCAGCAATGGAACGGTTTATTGGACTGACGGGTGTGATTACGATTCTGGGTATTGCCTGGCTGATTTCAAACAATAAAAAACAAATCAACTGGCGACTGGTCGGGATGGGTATGCTGATCCAACTGGTGTTCGGCCTGCTGGTCCTTAAAGGAAAATCGTGGGGTTTTCCGTTTAACCTGTTCGCGCTGATGTTCGAGAAAATAGGCGAAGGATTCGTGGCAATATTGAGCTTTACTACGGAAGGCGCGCGGTTTGTCTGTGGCACGCTGGCACTCAGTCCCGGCGCCGAGGGCAGTCTCGGATTTTTCTTTGTATTTCAGGTCTTGCCTACGATTATCTTTTTCTCCTCGCTGATGTCGGTGCTCTATTATCTTGGAATCATGCAGAAAGTGGTGCAGGGCATGGCCTGGGTTATGGCCAAGCTGATGGGCACCAGCGGAGCCGAATCGCTGTCCTGCACGGCAAACATTTTCGTCGGCCAGACGGAAGCGCCGCTGATGATCCGGCCGTTTCTGAAAGATATGACCAACTCCGAACTGCTGACGATCATGGTAGGCGGCATGGCGACGATTGCCGGCGGCGTAATGGCGGCCTACGTGCAGATGCTGGGCGAATCTTTCGCCGTGGCGCATGATCTGCCGATACGGGACGGCCAAATCATGTTCGCGACCCAGTTGCTCGGCGCAAGCATCATGGCGGCACCGGCGGGCATGGCCATATCCAAGATCATGTTCCCGGAAACCGGCACGCCCGTCACCAAAGGATCGGTTCATGTTACGGTTGAAAAAAACGCCTCCAATGTCATTGAGGCGGCGGCCGGCGGCGCTTCGGACGGCGTTAAGCTTGCGCTCAATGTCGCCGGCATGCTGATCGCTTTCATCGCGCTTATTGCGTTATTTAATTCGCTTATCGGCTGGGTCGGCGGCTGGATCGGCATGGAAACTCTGAGTCTGCAGACGATACTCGGTTACATTTTCGCACCGGTTGCTTTTCTGGCCGGCGTTCCTTGGGAGGAAGCCGTTACCGTTGGACGGCTCCTCGGCACCAAGATCGTTCTTAATGAATTTGTCGCCTATTCGGATATGTCGCAGTTAATCCGGGAAAATCTTCTCGTTTCCGACAAGGCCATACTTATTTCCACATTCGCTCTCTGCGGATTTGCTAATTTCTCCTCCATCGCCATTCAGATCGGCGGCATTTCCCCATTAGCACCCGACCGCCGCAAGGATATTGCTTCACTGGGCCTTCGGGCCGTTATCGGCGGCGCCCTGGCCACTTTGCTTGCGGGTACCATCGCGGGCATCATCCTTTAAACGACTTTAGGACTAACCGATTGCTTGTGAGGAATATTTTTAAATCCTGGAAACGCCTTTGGATTGCCGTCGGATGTCTGGCGGTCCTTTTGTATTTTCTTTTTCCGCTTATCCTGGAATCACTAATTGAATCACGGATACGGTTAGAACTATCGCGTCTGGGAAAGCGGGCCGGCGTCCATATAGAATTTTCATCTGTAAATTTTCCTGAAAGCGGTCAGTTCCGATTACAAAACGTAACCTGCATGCGCACTAACCATGCGGCTGACCGACAAAGAGATTCCTTGTTTTCTGAAAATGCCTCGGCGGTTTCTTCGGTCTCCAACGATCTTTTGATATATGTCGGTTCGCTGACCGGCCGTTATTACCTGCTCGGTTTTTTTTCCGGCAATTACCTTCGTTCGGTCGAACTGGATTCCGTATTTCTTAACGTGGCGCATGACTCCTCCGGTTTTAACGTCGAGGGACTTTGGCGAGCTTTCGAGCCCGAAGCGGATTCCATCGGCTTTCGAACCCACAAGGAAAAAGAACCGCTTCTGCGCCGGTTTTGGAAACGCATTGAGACATGGCCTGTCCCTGAAATTCAGGTCCGCCACAGCCGTATGTTGCTGACCGATACCTATACGGCATTTCATAAAAACCCGCGCCGAAGGTCCCTGCGCCGAGAAGCTGTCCTGATAACCGGCATCAGCGGATACCTGCATAAAACCACACCCAACCGCCTGGACTACGAATTTAAAAGCCGCTTCCTGCATGAACATACATTCATCCCGTTGATGATAAGCGGCAGTTTGGATCCCTCATCCGAAGAAATCCGCTCCCATTTGTTGTTCGATAGACCGGTGAAAGCGCCTTTTCTGGATTCGTTTCTGGAAGCCGCACTTTATTTGCAGGAATGTAATTTATCGGCTGTGACGCGCCACAACGCCGACAGCGCCTTTATTGACGCCGGCTTAAACGTTCAGGATATGTCCCTTGTCTCGGATGCCATGGCACGGACTAAAATACGGGAACTGAACTTCAATACACGGCTGAATCTTGCCATCGTGGGCGATACCGTCATCGTGCTTGCGCCCACTTCGCTGACCCTCAACCGGATTAAGGTCCATGCGGAAGGCGTGATGATCGCCGGTGATAATTATCCATGCTACCGGTTGAAAATATCCATTCCCCGTACAAGCTTTACCGATCTGTTCGAATCCATACCCTCCGCTTTCATGACCCAGCTGGAAGGCATCCGCATGAATGGCTCCTTCGAATATGAACTGGGTATCTCGGTGGATATGGCGCGTCTCGACAGCCTTTCCATCGATGCGCGTATGAAAACCAGCAGCGATTTCAGGCTTATCAGTCTAGGCGACTCGATCAACGTAAAAAAACTCCGCTCGGATTTTGATTATACCGTGACCTTACAAAACGGCGCGGACAGCACCTTCAGAGTCGGAAAGGAAAATCCTTATTTTGTGCCTTACGACAGCCTGCCTCCGCATCTGGTGCATGCCGTTTTGCTGAGCGAGGACGGATCTTTTTTCAAAAACGACGGTTTCAACATCCTGCAGGTGGAACGTTCGGTCGCGGAAAATATCCGCGCAAAAAAATTTGTGCGCGGAGCCAGTACGATTTCCATGCAATTCGTAAAAAACATTTACCTGAGCCGTGAAAAAACGCTTTCGCGTAAATTTCAGGAACTTATCATAACCTGGCTGATGAACAAAGAGCGGATGCTGGACGAATACCGAAATAAGGAAAAGCATAAAAAACGACTTTTAGAAATTTATTTCAACATTATCGAATGGGGACCCGATATTTTCGGTATCGGACGCGCTTCGGAATTTTATTTCAAAAAACGCGCGGCCGATCTGACGGTCCAGGAGGCTGTTTTTCTGGCAACCATCATCCCCAACCCGAAACGCTACGATTGGTATTTCCGGAACGGCGAACTGCGCAAGAACAAGAAAGACAACATGGCGCTGCTAAGCCGTTTGCTTTATCAAAACGCCGTTATTGACCGGGAAACCTGGGAGCAATGTTTTCAGACTGATCTAACCTTCCGGGGTGAGGCGTATCCGCTGATACTTGAACAAAGCGCTGTGGATTCTTTGTCAAAAAATAATTACCTTAATCCCCGATAAACATGGAGCGACTGTTTTGGCTGTAAAATTTGAGAAAGCGAAACCCCGGCATTTATTTTTGAATGACCTGAATCAGATTCACTGGTACTGGCGGTTTGTGATTTTCATGGCTGTTTTTTTCGTGTTGTCCTACTTTATCCTGCAGACAATCCACCGCTATTTCCCGACACCCAAGGAAATCAGCCGGGAGAGAGACATTCTGATTCTTCTTCCTAATGCTGTAATGGCCGTGACGGTCGGGTTGATCAGCTGGGCCGCCCTTCGTTTTCTTGACCGCCGAAAATTCCAATCGATTGGACTGGCTTTTCATCCGGGCTGGAGGCATGAGCTTTTTTTCGGCCTGGTCGTCGGATCCCTGCTGCCGCTTTTCATCGGCGTCACGCTTTGGTTGAGCGGACAGATTTATTTTTCCTTCCGCCCGATGGGTTACGCGGAATCATGGACCGGCATTCTCATCAGTCTGGGGGTGTGGATTTCACTGGTGACTTTTTACGAATTGGTTTTCCGGGGCTACCTGTTGCAAACGATTGCTGAAGGCGCCGGACGGTTTACGGCGACTATTTTTATATCTGTATTTTACGGCTTCATCCTCGGAAGCGGCCATACCACCAGCATCCTGCCTGTAATTAATGTGGCGCTGGCCGGTTTTATGTACACGATTATCTATTTCCGCACCCGTTCGCTCTGGCCGATGCTGGGGCTTCATTTCGGCTGGAATTTTGTTCAGAGTTATTTCCTCGGCTCCCGGGTGGAGGCGTATTTAAGTTCCAGTTCGATATATACCGTCACGGTTGACGGTCCCGACTGGCTGACCGGCGGCCATTTCGGAATGGACGGCGGCATCATCGGTACGATTTTTATACTTTTGTTTCTCTTATATACTTCACAGACGCGGCATCTCACAATGAACGCAGCCATGAAAAAAATCAAATTCGAAGCGCTGACGCAGTCGTTTATCAAAAAACCAGAGAACGATGAGCGCCGGCAATAAAAGTATTTCCGATAATTTTTCTGAATTCCCTTCCGTCCGTGAATTGCTTTCGGAAGTACAGCAGACGGGCCTTGCCCGGGAGATACTGGTTCGCATTATCCGCGAAGCGATACACAATGAAAAACAATCCCGCCGGAAGAAGACGGCGGCCGCTTTCCCGCGCGCCGTTATAAAAGAACGCTTGTTGCGAACCGTTTCCTCAGTTATCGGCCGCCTGACAACTCCCAGTCTGAAACGCGTAATCAACGGCACCGGTATTGTGCTGCACACCGGACTGGGCCGGGCCCCTCTTTCGGCCGCCGCGCGTGCTCACTTAGCGGATGTGACGGCGCATTACTCCTGCCTTGAAGTGGAATTGGAATCAGGCAACCGCGGTGAGCGACTCACGCACACGGACGCTCTGCTGCGCTACCTGACCGGCGCGGAGTCCTCTGCGGTCGTTAACAACAATGCCGCCGCGGTATTCCTCGCCCTGAACACGTTGGCCTCTGGAAAAGAAGCCGTCATTGCCCGCGGACAATTGATCGAAATCGGCGGATCCTTCCGATTACCGGAAATTATGGCCCAAAGCGGCGCCGTGATGCGGGAAGTCGGCACCACCAATAAAACCTATCTGCGCGATTACGAAAAGGCCATACGCCCGGCGACCGGCCTGCTGATGATCGCCCACACCAGCAATTACCGGGTAAAAGGATTTACCCATGAAACGCCTATGGAAGCAATCGCCGCGCTCGGACGGCGCCGGCGTATACCCGTATTGTATGACCTTGGCGGCGGCGCGCTTGTAGATCTGCGCGCGAACAACCTGCCCGGGGAACCGCTGGTACCCGACGCCATCAGTAAAGGCGCGGATATTGTAACGTTCAGCGCGGATAAGATACTGGGCGGCCCGCAGGCCGGAATTATCATCGGAAAAAAGAAATATATCGACTGCATCCGTAAAAATCCGCTGATGCGCGTTCTGCGCTGCGATAAGATGATCCTGTCTGTTCTCGAAAGCACCTTGCGCAGCTATCTCTTTCCTGAATCGATCAGCCAAAACATACCGTCCCTGAAAATGCTTGGCGAGAATATCGCCGCGCTTCAAACCCGCGCAGAAAAAATCCTCACCAGAGTTAAAAAGGATAATTATAAAATACTAACTGTTATGGAAACGTTCGCTGAAGCCGGCAGCGGCACCATGCCGCTTGAGAAAATCCCCAGCCTCGCTTTGAAAATCGTGCATAAAGATAGAACGGCCTCACAGCTTGCCAAATGTCTGCGCGGAAATATCATCCCGATATTTGGATATATCAAAGAAAATACGTATTTTATTGATATGCGCACCATCCGGGATGATGAAATCGATTGGATTTCGGACGCATTAAACCGGTGCGAAACGCTGACTGAATAATCATCATTAATTAAACACGGAGGCCTATATGAAATCATTAACCTTATTCTTGCTGATCATGGGGCTCATTGTCTACGGATGCACATCGTCAGCCCAAACCTCGAAAAAGGAATCAAAAAAGAACTCCAAAAAAGAAATGAAAAAAGAGGAAGAAAAAAAAGTTAAAGAAGAAGAACTTAAAAAAGCCGAAGAACAAAGGCAGGCCAAGCTGGAGGAGGAAAAACGGGTTAAGGAAGAATTAGAAAAGAAAAGAGAAGAATCGGAAAAGCAAAAAGAAGAATTGCGCAGGGTACAGGAAAATCTGAAAAAAATGGGACTGGCTGCCCTTCATGTGGAATTTACTAAAGAAAATACGGTTTTAAAGTATACCAGCGGTCAAACCCTAACGCTTGGCGCTGGGGTTAAAGATCAGGTCATACTGGACAAACTCAATGATCTGCTTCAGAAAGCCCGTGAAAAGGAAAGCAAAACCGAGCGCGCCGGCGGCTGGTGTTACGGCGGTTATGAAGCGTGTCATGACGGAAAACTCTATATTTATGTAAACACCATGATAGGTACCAACTGCACCGGCGAATGGTACGGAACCAATGCCGAATGTAAATAATACATTGCAATCCCAACAGGAACGCTTATGGACGAACTTACATCCAAAATCTTTAACCTCCAAGGTATGACCGATTATCAGGACGGCGCGGTGGTAAGCCGTACCATTATCAAGAAAGCCACGGGAACCGTGACGGTATTCGCCTTTGACAAGGGTCAGGCTTTGAGCGAACATACCGCGCCGTTTGACGCTATGGTCCAAATACTGGACGGCCGCGCCGAAATCCTTATAGGCGGGCATTCATTCAGTTTAAAAACCGGTGAAATGATTATCATGCCGGCCAATGTGCCGCATGCTGTCAAGGCGGAAAGCCGGTTCAAAATGATGCTGGTGATGATTAAATCCTGATATGAAACTCACCCAGCAACAAATCGCGGCCATTAATCAATTCGGCGTTAACGCATGGTACGTACGGGAACTGATTGAATCAGGCGATTTGCTATCAAACGATATTCCGGAAAGCTGGAAAGCCTTATGGCGTGATTGGGGATTGGATGTGGCTGATTTGAAAAATACAACAGCTAGCCATCCCATCATCACGCAAACAGCCGGACCCACGCCAACGGGCGTAACCGATCAATACATCCCCATTCAGGGCGGCGCGCTTAAGATTGCCGAAAACATGCAGGAAAGCCTTGCCGTTCCGGTTGCCACATCCCACCGAACGGTTCCCGTTAAACTGCTGGAAGAAAACCGGCGACGCATCAATCAATATCTGAAAAAAGAGTCTATTAAAGTATCATATACACACCTGCTCGCGTGGGCTGTGGTCCGGGCTTTAAAAAAACATCCCGTGATGAATGGGGCCTACGCCGTCAAAGATCATCAGCCGCATTGGATCAAACGAGGCGCCGTTCATCTCGGAATCGCGGTGGATATCGAACGTAAAGACGGCAGCCGCTCGCTGATTGTGCCGAACATCAAGAACGCCGATACCATGGATTTCCGCCGTTTTATACTGGCCTATCAAGCGATTGTCGCGAAGACCCGTTCCGGAAAGATTGAACCGGCTGATTTTACCGGCACAACCATATCCCTGACCAATCCCGGCGGATTGGGCACCGTAACGTCCAATCCACGGCTGATGGTCGGCCAGGGCGCTATCATTGCCGCAGGCGCTGTCGGATATCCGGCTGAATTTCACGGCATGGCCGAAGAAACCTTGTCGGCCCTAGGCATCAGTAAAGTCGTGAACCTTACCAGCACCTATGACCATCGCATCATACAGGGCGCCGAATCCGGGGCATTTCTTAAAACCATCCACGAACAGCTGACCGGCGAGCACGGATTTTACGAAACCATTTTCCGCGATCTGGGAATCCCCGCTAAACCGCTGGCCTGGCAGCAGGATACGCCGGTTTTGACGTTTTCAAACATTTCGGACAGCACGCATCTGCAAAAGCAGATACGAATTCCCGAACTGATTAACATGTACCGTGTCCGCGGACATCATCTGGCGGATCTGGATCCGCTGGCCGTGGTGGCGCATGATCATCCCGAACTGGATCCGGGACGTTACGGTTTTACCCTCTGGGATTACGACCGCGTATTTCTGACCGGCGGACTTGCCGGCAAAAACCAAGCGACGCTTCGGGAAATCCTGGATATTCTCACCGAAACGTATGCGGAAAAAATCGGCGTGGAATTCCGGCACATTCAGTCACCCGAAGAAAAAGAATGGCTTCAAAACCGCATGGAATCGGCGCGTAATAAACCGGCATGGGATGCGGCAACCAAACAGCGCATACTGCAACAACTGATTATCGCCGAAGCGTTTGAAAAATTTATCCACACCAAGTTTGTCGGTCATAAGCGTTTTTCACTTGAAGGATCCGATACCCTGATACCGCTTCTGGATTACTTATTACATATTGCCGCAGAAGCGGAGGTTAAGGAAGTCGTGTTCGGCATGGCGCATCGCGGACGCCTTAATGTCCTCGCAAACATCATCGGCAAATGGTACGCTAAGATTTTCTCGGAATTTGAAGGCAACATGGATCCCGACTCTATTCAGGGGTCCGGCGACGTCAAATATCATCTCGGTGCCACCGGCGTATTTAATACACGTAACGGCCAAGCTGTCCAGGTTTCTATCGCGCCCAATCCCAGCCATCTGGAATGGGTCAACGCTGTCGTGGAAGGTATAGTCCGCGCCAAACAGTCCCGTAAACCTGCAGCGGTTCTTAACAAATCGTACATGGCCTTGCTGATTCACGGCGACGCCGCGTTTGCCGGTCAGGGCGTGGTCGCTGAAACGCTGAACCTCTCTCAACTGAAAGGCTACCGGACGCGCGGCACGTTCCATATTATTCTGAACAACCAGATTGGTTTCACCACCCTGCCCGAAGAAGCCCGTTCTTCGCCTTATGCCACCGATGTCGCGCGGATGATTCAGGCGCCGATTTTCCACGTCAACGGCGACGACCCTGAAGCCGCCCTCTGGGTGGCGCAGCTCGCGTTTGAGTTCCGCCAGCGCTTTGAAAAAGACGTGGTCGTCGATCTTATCGGATACCGCCGCCACGGCCATAACGAAAGCGATGAACCGGGTTATACCCAGCCGCTGATGTACCGGAAAATCCGCAGCCACCCCACCGTCAAAACCATTTATGCGGAACGGCTCATTCAGGAAAAACTATTACCGCCGGAACAAATAACCGAATTTGAAAACGGCGTTTATCAATGTCTCAACGAATCCTTAGATGCCGCTAAAGCCGGCGCCGTTAAATATGAACCTGATGTGCCGCTCGCCGTGCCCGTTGATGCCCTTAGACATCCGGATAAGGAATGCAAAACCTGCGTCACCGCCGATACCCTTCTGAAACTTATCGACGACCTCACTAAAGTTCCCGATACATTCCGGATTCATCCCAAACTGCAAACGTTCCTCGATGTCCGTCGTCAGACGATGGCTACAAGAACCGGCATCGACTGGGCCTTTGCCGAATCCCTGGCATTCGGTTCGCTGCTCCTCGAGGGCGTTCCTGTCCGGCTCAGCGGGGAAGACTCCCGGCGCGGCACATTCAGCCAGCGACATCTGGCGCTCACCGATATTGAAACGGAAGCAGAGTTTGTCCCATTGAACGCGATCCCCGGCGCCGGAGCTAAAATCGAAGCGATCGACAGCATGTTATCGGAAGCCGCGGTGCTGGGATTCGAGTACGGCTACAGCCTTGCCGACCCGCTGGCGCTGGTTTTATGGGAAGCGCAATTCGGCGACTTCGTCAACGTGGCACAGCCGGTAATTGATAATTTTATAGCCAGCGCACGCTCCAAGTGGCAGTTAAACTGCCATCTCGTGTTGCTGCTCCCCCACGGCCTGGAGGGTCAGGGCGCGGAGCATTCCAGCGCGCGGCTGGAACGCTTCCTGCAATTAGCCGCCGAAGATAATATCTATGTATGCAATCTCACCACACCCGCTCAGTATTTTCATGTTTTGCGTCGGCAGATTTACGGCGGCAAGCCCAGACCGCTGATTCTCATGACGCCCAAAAGCCTGCTGCGCCTACCTGAGGCCCGCTCAGACCTGAACGCGTTTACTGACGACCGCTTTCATGAAGTACTTGACGATGAGTGGCCCGACAAACATCACATCCGACGCCTTGTCTTCTGCAGCGGGAAAATTTATTACGAACTGAAATCCCATCGCGAAAAAAACCGGCTTTCGCATACAGCCATCATCCGGTTGGAACAATTGTACCCGTTCCCATCCGAAGCGGTGGCCGGTATCCTAAAATCCTATCCGGCGAATACCGACATTTACTGGGTCCAGGAAGAACCAAAAAACATGGGAGCGTGGCGATTTATTCAGCCGCTCATTAACCCGCTTCTTACATTCGGACAGACCCTTTTCTATGTCGGCCGGGATGAAAGCGCGGCTCCGGCCGAAGGCTCATTCAAAATTTTCCGCATCGAACAAGACCGGATTATCAGGGAAGCCTTTTCATAAAAAAGCCTATCCCATTAAAAAATTAATTTTTTTCTTGATTCTCGCCGGCCGTTTCAATAAGCTGTTGTCTACAACTCATCTTTTTTTAATTTTTAACATTGCAGGGAGGGTATTATGAAGAAGTGGTTCTTTTTTTCAGGAAGCATTGCCTTTGCATTGTTTCTATTCGTAAGTTGTAGTGATGAGAAAGATAAATCGCAACATTTATGTTTCTACAACGGTTCCGGACAAACGGCCCAGGGCATTGCATGGCGCCCGGCCGGTACTTCCACATGGAGCTACAGCCATTTTGATAATCCTATTTACAACGGTGATGGCTTTGACTATGAAGAGGGAAAATTTAATGAACATGTGGATGCGGGTAACTATGATATTATGATTTTTAACACCAGTATCGTCCGGATCCGGCAATGGAATAATTTCTACTTCAACGGCAAAGCGATGGGCATTCAATGTACCAACAACACTTCGACCTCTATCATTGGTGCGGTAGATAAAGACTGTAATCCTACCGGAGCAACATACACCGCGGATTTATAATAGTTGACATTTTTTAATGAAACCATAAACCGTACGCAAACACCATGCGTACGGTTTTTTTATTTCCCGATCAGTACAAACGGTGACCAGTAATACGGCGAGGCGAGTGGTTTTTCATACTCCCGAATTCAAACCTTCTGGGTTTGATTGGGTAAAAATTAATTTGCATCATTTCGGGTTCACGATTAATCTTCACGGTGAACCCTGAAGGTTTTTCGTGAATTATTTTTTTCTTCTTTCTTTCGCCGAAGTCTGATACAGCCTGGCCTCGTCGAAATCCCTCCGTTCTTCTTCCGTTTCCGTCAGCAGTTCGGGAACTTCCATCGGCTTGCCGTTGGTGTCCAGAGATACCATATTAAAATACCCGCGGGCGCACGGCCGGCTTTCTCCGGTCAGGTGATCATGAACAAAGCACGCGACTTTAACCATCAGTGAAGATCGGCCCGTAAACACGACCTTAGCCTGCGTTTCCAGACGGTTTCCGGACTTAACCGGCGCGATAAAATCAACGGCTTCAATCGAAACGGTTGTGATCGCGGTGCGGCAGTACATCGAACCGGCCACCGCGGCCATCATGTCCATGATTTCCAGTATCTTGCCGCCGAACATCGCGCCGTGCGTGTTTACAAGGTTTGGAAAAACAATCTGCCAGTGCGTGTGAACGATGGATTTTCGGGGAATTGGTTTCATAATGGTTTTATCCGGTGTTAATTGATATGTATGTGAAACACGTTAACTCATTGTTTGTTGCGCCCGCTGGCATTCCCCGGCACATTGGGTATATCCCGAATCGGCTTTAAAGGAGTTATTATTTAATATTTGTCTTTTGCGCCTCCGAATAACAGCGGGGATGCGTTTGGTTAAATATAACATAAAACGGATAGATAAGTATCAGTTTTTTTAAATGTCCATGGATGAATGTTGGCTGACATTTACCGCTATCGATTGCAGTTTCAGTGTCGGCTGCCCCACACTGATCGGTATCCGCTGCCCTTGCTTAAAGCACGAGCCTGTACCGGTTTCAACGGCCAGGTCGTTTCCGACTTCGGTGATGGCCTGCATATAATCACGGCCGTTACCCTGAACCAGCATACATGTAATCGGGAAAGTCAGACGACCGTTTTCAATCATATATCCTTCCGCAATCTCAAAAATAAAATCGCCCTTTGCAATATCCGCCTGGCCGTCGCCGATTTTTTTAATATACAAACCTTTTTTGACGGACCGTATCATTTCATCGGGTGCGGCGCTGCCCGGGAGGATGTATGTATTGGTCATCCGCGGCAAAGGCGTATGCAGAAAGCTTTCCCGCCGGGCGTTTCCAGTCAGTGGGTGATTTATTTTTTCAGTGGATTTACGGTCGGTAAGGAATGATTTCAGAATGCCTTTTTCAATGAGCGTAGTGGTCTGCGCAGCGGTTCCTTCATCGTCATACGCAAAACTGCCGCGGCCGCCGGGATAAGAGGCGTCATCGACCAGGGTAACCGTGTCCGAAGCGATTTTATCCCCTAAAGCATCCGCGTAAACGGATGATCCATTCGACGCAAAATCCGCTTCCAGTCCGTGTCCGCAGGCTTCATGCCACACGATGCCGTTCCAACCGCTATGGATAACCGCCGGGTATAGTCCCGGCTTGATGGTACGCGCATCCATCATAATGCAAGCGGACGCGGCGGATAGCCGCCCGGTTTCCCGGATGAGCGCCTTATCATAATATGCATGGCCGGCAGCGGCCCGACCCGCCCATGCGATGCCCCGGCCCTGTTTCTTTTTATGCGCCGCATAGGATTCGAGGTAGAGTTCATGATGCATCCGGCGATCCGACACATAAAGACCATTCGTATTAATAACGGTAACGTCACATCGCGTCTCGTTATACTCACCGCGGACGTGGTGTATTTTCGGGTCAGATTCCCATGCGGATTCCGCCGCGGCGGATACTATCCGAACAGGCTCCGCGATCGTTGATGCTTCATAATCCTCTTCGCCGCCCGATTCATCAACCGGCGCAACATCATGGGGTTCCAGGCTATGCGTCCGGATTTGCCGGATCGCATGAACGATATTTTCGGGAGAAGGGTTGGTTTTATAATAATACCGTTCGCCGTCAGCGGAAAATACCCGGATTCCGAAACCCGATTTTACGGCGTGTTGAATTGTGTGGACGTTACTGCCGGAAACGATGATACGCCATGAGCTACGGCATTCGATAAATAATTCCGCAAAACGATTGCCACCGGATAACAGGGTGTTAAGATGTCTTTCAAGACCGCAATACAGGTCCGACCGGGATTTCATTAATGCAGCAACCGGCTAGGTTTGCTTAGATCCCGAGGCCTTGTCGATATCGATGATCTGGTAAGCGCCGGCATAAGGCGTGGTCTCGTATTTTCGTATGCGCTGGATTTTATGAATGACTTCCGTCATGCGCTGGAGACATTCGTAGAGCAGTTTCATTTCCTTGTCGAATTCCGTTTTCTGGTTGTTCATCTCATTCTTGGCAAGGATTATCTGGATCAGCCCCATGCCGCTGGTAATGGGCTGGGCCAGTTCGTGCGCCGCGGCACCGGCCATTTCCAGCAGGACTTTCTCACGCTCCGCCTCGAGCACCTTGGTGTGCAGTTCGTGAATGCGCAGTTGGGCCCGCATACGGTTATAGATATCAGAATTCTCAAAAGGTCGCACCAGAAAATCATCGGCGCCGTAGTTAAGCGCTACCGTACGGTTTTTCTTGTCTTTCTCATCCAGCAGAACAAGAACCGGAATATTACGGTATTGCTCATTGGATTTGATATAGATGCAAAGATCCCACGGCCGGATATAATTGATTTTGGCGTCGGATATGACAATGTTGATTGTTTTTTCCTTTAGGACTTTTTTGGCCTCTTCAATAGTTTTTACACTGATGATCTGAAGGCCGAGCAGGGTGTGCAGGTTAAACTCCAGCTCGGCGGCTTCGTCATCATTATCAGTCCAGAAAATGCCGGTCGTGCGGGTAAAATAATCTTTTGAACGAGGTAGGTTTCCGTTATGGTCACTCATAGGATCTGTCCTGTGAATAGTATACTATAATCCTTTACTTATTTCAACAAGTTTTTCAAGATCACGGCGCAGGCGTTCCAGATCGTCTCCGTATTTGGACCAGTTGCCTTTTCGTACGGATTCCTGGGATTTCAGATAATTATCCAAAGCCGAACGCGATAGATCCCGGACGGATTTCAGCTTGCCGGCTAACAGGGCGTTTTCTTTTTTATCCGTCCCGCCGGCAACGGCCAGATCAACCGTTTTTACGGGTGCTTCCAGAGCTTCGGAGGAAACCGAGGTCCCAAACACCTTTTCAAACGCAAGATCGAGGTTATCCTCCATCGCAATGTTGTTGCCAAAAGCGATTATGACTTTTTTCAGCTCAGGCAGTTTGCTCTGACTGGACTGCAGGTAAAGCGGTTCCACATAGATGATGGAATTGTTGACGGGTATGACAATCATATTGCCCCGGGTGACGCGTGAACCCTGCTGGTTCCACAACGTGAGTTTTTCAGAGATGTCCGGTGTCTGGTCAATGCGGCTTTCGACCTGAATCGGGCCGTACACCAGCTCGGTCTTAGGAAACCGGTACACAAGCAGTTTACCGTACTGTTCACCGTCGCTGCGGACGCAGAACCACGAAATCATGTTCGATTTCGCGTTGGGCGTGAACGGCACCATCATGATGAATTCCTCCCTCGCTTCACCGGGCAGTTTCATGATGGCGTAATAGCTTTCCATCTGGGTCGTGGCGTCGCCGTATTTTTCGTCGGCAATATTCCAGATATCCTCCCGGTTGAAAAACACGTTGACGTCCTCGATATGGTATGTGGCGTACATCCGCGCCTGGATATCAAACAGATCCTGCGGATAGCGAAGATGCGATTTCAGAAAATCCGGCATATCCGCGATGGGACGGTAAACATTCTCAAAAATCCTGCTGTAGACCTGAATGATCGGGTCCTTCTCAGGATTGAAGGCATAGAATAGCGTCTGGCCGTTGTAGGCGTCAATGACGACTTTAACGGAATTACGTATGTAATTATAAGAGGGTGAAGTGCCAAATGGATCGTTGGATTTTTCAAAGTACATTTTGGAATAAGGGATCTGGTCCGTTACGGTGAAAGCGTCATAAATCCAATACAGGCGGCCATTTCCGATGACCAGATACGGATCGCCGTCAAATTTAAGGTACGGCGCAATTTTTTTAACGCGGTCTGTGATGTTGCGGTGATAGACCACGCGGCTCTGGTCTTGGATATATTCATTCAGTAATATGCCCAATTTGCCGAAATGCATCGCGAACAGAAGCTTACGCCCGAAACTGCCGATTTCCACGCCGCTGTTTTCTTTATAAAAAGTATGCTGGTTGGTTTCGCCAATCGGATAATCGAATTCCTCTTTGCTGGTCTTGATGATAATATAATCGTCATTATCCTGCATCTCGCCGAAATAGATTTCCGGCCGTTCCAGTTTGATATCCACGTTGATATCGGGCGGGATATTCTTTATAAAGAAATCGGGCTGGCCTTCCTGGGTAACGCGGTTGACCGGGCTCATTACAATGCCGTGACCGTGCGTATAGATAAAGGTTTTATTAATCCAGTTATCGCCGCTGCCGATTTTTTTCAAGTTGAGTTCCCGGCCGGAAAGCATGACCTGACGGTATTCGCCGTTGATCACATAACGGTCGATATCAATGTCGTTGAACGTATAATAAGGCCGGATTTCCTGCAACTGGGAATAGGAATCCTTCAGCGGGCGGTAATCCCAGAGGGTGATATTTTTAATGGTTACGTGATTTTCCTTAAGGCCGCGCGCCGTCAGATCCTGTTTATAGACAAAGTCCTTTTCATGAATCTGATCCAGATCGTAGGCCATCCGCGTTTTTCGGATATTTTCCTGTATATACGGACGCTCTTTTTCCAGCATGTTCGGTGTGACCACAAATTTCTGAACGATGGCCGGGTAAATCCACAATAAAATAATCGCTGCGCCAATCTGCGCCGCGAGACCGATTATCGGATACTTAACGGCGGTTTTGATAATTCCGATTATGGTCAAAATAAATCCGATGGCGGCCATAAAACTCAGGACACGGTAACCGAATAGTACGGCATTGACGTCGATATAACTGGCGCCATATACCACACCGTTATTGTTGTACAAAATACCAAAGGCGGAGTAATAATAATCAAAAACATAGAGCAGAAAAATACAGGCGAACAGACCCATAAAATGCCGCTTGGCGGCCGGGCTGAATGTCACTCCCGACGGTTGAAACATAATGGCCCGTTTATAAAAATAAACCACCGCCGTTATGATCATCATGACAATAATCACGAAGAAGAGCCAGTTGATAAGACTCTGGATGAAGGGCAGTTCAAACACGTAAAACCCGATATCGTTATTGAAAACCGAATCGGTCTGGCCAAACGGAACGGAATTGTAGAAGCGCATCACCGAGAGCCACTGACCGGAGGCCCAGGAAGCTATTGTGTAGGATATAAAGAGCAGACCGAGGATGAAAAATAATCTGACCATTCTGGTGACGGGGGCCAGACTTCCGCCGAACGCATCGCCTCCGGGATGGACCCAGGCCGTGGCGCGGGTTTTAGTGGTTAGGTAAAGATTGATGCCCAACAGTATCCAGAACACAATGAAAAACACAAAACCCACAATATATTCCGTGGAAAACATGGTCCAGAAAGCCTCTTCGTAGCCCAGCGATTCGAACCAGAGCCAGTCGGCATAGAATGAAACATAAGCCTTAACCCCGGCTATGAGGAGGATGAGGATAATGATGACGGATGTCAGTTTTTTCATGGCATTTATCCTTTATATAAAAATTAGTTGCTTTCTTGATTCAGTGTGTATTTATGCTCGTGCAGAATATCAAGAATAGCGAAAGCCGCCCATAGTCGGACCATCATGTCGTTATCCTTAACCATGCGGTTATACAGGGCCGGCAGAATCACTTTTTCTTCCAGTGAGGCATCACGAATCCGGCCCAGGGCGGAGACTGCCGCGGCACGCATGGAATATTCGTCGTCTTCAAGCTTTTTCAAAAGGTGATCCGTCATGACTTTGCCTTTCAGTTCGCTCAGAACGGCCAGGGCAATTTCTTTGACATCCTGCGTACCGTCTTCCTGATATATTTTTTCAATCAGCGGTATAGCGGCGGTGTCTTTCAGCTTGCCCAGCGAACCGATAGCGGCGACACGGATCCAGACAACCGGATCGTTAAGCTGTTCACGGAGTACCGGAAGGACGCGTTCGCGGGATTCTTCCAGCCGCACATCGCCCAATGCCAGCAGGACTTTGCTTCGGGTATCCTCGTCATAATCTGAAACCGCGGCGATTAAAACAGGTAGCGATGCTTTTTCATCCTTTTTCAGAAGCCCAAGAGCGGCGCGGGTTTTCATGGCATCCGAAGAAGCGGCCGTCAGCAAATTACGCAGGATAGTCTCAGAGTCCATTTCGCTGATTTTAGCGAGCGCGTCGATTGTTTTCAGCCGGACATAATCGGATGGATCTTTCAGGAAGGGTTTCAGCATCGCCAGCGCGTCCGGCGGCCGGATTTCACCCAACGTGTTGACCACAGCCAGACGCACCTGCATCGAAGGGTGGTTGGAAGCTTTGCGTATATAGTCCGTGCCCGAGCGGTCGCGGTATTTTAAAAGCGCAATGCCCAGCCGGGATCGCAGGTCCAGCCGCTCGGTGGCGACTTCCACCGAGTCCAACAAAAAAGAATCCACGCGAACGCTGTCCACATCGGAAAGGGCTTTCCGGAACATGGCCACTACGGTGGTATCCGCATACAGCGCGCCCATCTTCGCTAAACCCGTAACGGCCGTGGCCCGCGTCTGAAAATCAGAGGACTTCATGAACGGAACCAGCAGCGTGAAGGCGAGACTGTCATTCTGCCGGGCGAGCGTGTTTACATACATGCGCACCAGAGTGGGCTTGCCTTTCAGATCGGCGTTGCTCAGAGTCTCTAAAGCGCGACGTGTACCGATACGCCCCAGAAGCCGCATCGTGTGCGTTTGCACAAAGGCCGCTTTGTCCTTCAACCCCATATCGAAAGTTTGCCAGCAATAACTGATAATAATTCTTCGTTCGGCAGGCATTTTCGCGACGCCACCGCCCGCCGGCTTGCAGGACGTGACCACGGTAAACAAAACAGACAGGATAAAAATGCTTAAGGGGAAAAACCGGGAGTATGTTTTCATCATCGGCTATGGCTCCGTTAAGGCCGTCCGATTCAGTAAAGACATGACTGCATCGGATACGGCGGGTTCTTAAAAATAACTTGCTAATGGCTCCAAATGTCTTTATAATACCAGCCCCATAAAGAAGTATTATGGGATAATAAATTTTTTCAGGGCAAATCGAAAATTCATTAACCGAATCATAATATTGATTTTTTAAGATATTGTCAATTCATAATGTAAATGATGAACGAACAGGATAAAACCTCCAAAATACCGGCCGGTCCTTTCCAAAACCTGGAAACGATATCGGAAGATACCCGGTTGCTCATGATTGACGATGATGAGGATACACTTTCCATCCTTAAAATGATTTTCACCAAAGTGGGCTATCAGGTCGATACCGCCCGGGACGGTCAGGAAGGTCTGGACCTGCTTCGGGAACGGCGTCACGACCTGGTCATCAGCGATATCATGATGCCGGTGATCAACGGATACAAATTCTGCGAAATTGTCCGCAATGATCCGGAAATCAAATTCACGCCGATTCTGCTGATTACCGCCAAAAAGGATCTGTTCGATAAGGTCGCCGGATTGAACGTCGGCGCGGACGATTATATGACCAAACCCTACAACGTAGCGGAACTTCGGGCGCGGGTGGCTTCGCTGCTCAAAATGAAGCGCCTGCGCGACGACCTGATCGCCCGGGAAAAGGAAATTGAGCGCGTTAAAATCCTTGAAGAAACGCTGATTGCGATATCCCATTACGTCAATAACGCAATTGCGCCGATGGCCGGGCGGGCACAAATCTGCAAAATCAATGATACGGAACAGGTGCAGAAACTGATTGATGACTGTAAAACCGGTTGTAACAAGGTTACCAAAACAATTAACCTGCTGGCCAAACTCGTGGAATGGATGAAAGATCCCTCCAGAGCCGGTACGGTCGACTTCAGCCGGATGACTGTAACGGAAATGATCGCCCAGCTAAACGATTCCAACGGTTAAAATTTATTCAGCACAATCATGTCGGTTCAGGAGTTTGACATTAATTTGACTCGTGGCTCTGAAACAGCCGGAAACGTACCGCCCCAGGCGGTGGATGTGGAAGAAGCCATCCTGGGTTCGATCCTGCTGGATGAGACTGCAATGTCCCGCGTCATCGAGATAATGGACGAAACCAGTTTTTACAAAGAATCCCACCGGTTGATCTTCCTTACGATGAAACGGCTGTATGCGCGTTCGGAACCCATTGACCTGATAACGGTAACCGAAGAACTGCGTAAAAACAACCAACTGGAACGAGTGGGCGGCAGTTTTTACATCACCGGCCTGACCGAGAAACTGCCCAGTGCGGCCAATGTGACGCATTACGCTAAAATTGTCATTGATAAATCGCGGCTCCGGCGGCTGATACAGGTTGGCAATCAAATGATTACGATGGCGTTTCAGGAAACCGAAAATGTGGACGCACTGATTGATCAGGTGGAGCAGGAAGTTTTTAAAATCGCCGAAGACCGTACGAACAAAGGGTTTTATCATATTTATCCCCTGCTTCATTCCACGTTTGAGCAAATTGAGAATTACCACCACAACGCCGGCGGCGTTACGGGTATACCGTCGGGATATCCGTCCTTAGACGCCAAGACCAGCGGTTTTCAGAATGCCGATTTTATAGTCGTGGCCGGACGGCCGAGCATGGGCAAAACGGCGCTGGTGCTCTCGATGGCCCGCAACGTCGCGGTGATGTTCAACCGCCCGGTGGGATTTTTCAGTCTGGAAATGTCCTCGTTGCAATTAGTGATGCGCCTGCTCTGCGCCGAAGCCCGCGTGGATGCCAATAAAGTCCGCACCGGTACGCTCCCGGCCGCTGACTGGCCGAAACTGTCGATCAGCGTGGGCCAGCTGTCCAAGGCGCCGATTTACATCGACGATACGCCGAGCCTCAACATTCTCGAGTTACGGGCCCGGGCGCGTCGGCTGCGCGCGGAAAAACAAGTGGAACTCATCATCATTGATTATTTACAACTGCTTACATCCAACACGCGGGCCAGCGCGTCGCGCCAGGAAGAGGTCGCCCAGATTTCGCGTTCCCTTAAAGCGCTGGCCAAAGAGCTGAATATCCCCGTGATCGCGTTGAGCCAGCTGTCCCGCGCGGTGGAACAGCGCGGCGGCGAGAAAAAGCCCATGCTTTCCGATCTGCGCGATTCCGGTTCCATCGAACAGGACGCGGATATGGTCATGTTTGTTCATCGCCCCGATTATTATGACGCCAACGGCCCTGACCCAAATGTCGATCCCGTCCCGGCGGACATCATCATCGGCAAGCAGCGGAACGGCCCGGTTGGCGAAATCCATCTGACCTTCTTCAAGAAATACACGCGGTTTGAAGAACTGGAGACGCATCATACGCTGAATGTCCCGCCGCCTCTGCCGCAGGATTATCCATCGTTTTAGCCACGTCCCATGACGATATCCCATCTTGATTCCTCGCCGTTAGTCAGCGTCATCGTACTGAATTACAATGGCTTGCGTTTTCTGGAAACCTGTTTTACCAGTCTGGCCGCGACGGAATACCGTCCCCTGGAAATCATTATGGTGGATAACGCATCCACCGATGAATCGGTATCCTTTGTAAAGGAGCGGTTCCCCGACGTAAAAATCATCACCAGCCCCGAAAACGGGGGCTTTTCCAAGGGCAACAATATCGGCATCCGGGCCGCTGAGGGTAAATATGTGGTGCTGCTGAACAATGACGTCCGCGTCGAATCCGGATGGCTGACTCCGCTGGTGCAGGCGGCCGAGGCGGATCCGGCCGTTGCCGCCCTCCAGCCAAAACTGCGCTCCATGACGGATGAAAGCGCGTTTGAATACGCCGGCGCGGCCGGCGGCATGATCGATTGCTACGGATATCCGTTCCTCCGAGGCCGGGTTTTTGACGTCATCGAAAAAGATCACGGACAGTACGACGATACCTGCGATATCTTCTGGGCTACCGGAGCCGCCATGTTCCTCCGAACGGACATCCTGAACCAGACAGGCCTGTTGGATGAGGATTTTATGTTTCATATGGAGGAAATCGACCTGTGCTGGCGCATACATCTGGCCGGTTATAAGATTAAGGCCGTTCCGAAGGGCGTAGTCTATCATTACGGCGGAGGCACTCTGCCGACAGGTTCCTACCGGAAGCTGTATCTTAATCACCGGAACAATCTGTTTATGCTTTTAAAAAATCTTTCCGGCCTGTCGTTACTGCGCCGCATGACGGTGCGTTTTATTTTCGAAGCCATCAATGCCGCGGCTACGCTCATCAAAGGCAACTGGACCTGGTTCCGTGCAATCATCACGGCTCACGTGTGGTTTTGGACGCATTTGCCCTTAATGCTTCGCAAGCGGCGCGCCGTCCAAAAACTACGCCGCGTCAGCGACCGGGATGTATTCCGTTCGGTTTATCCCCGGAGTATTGTCGCCGGTTATTTTATTCGCCGAAAAAAAACCTATAATCAACTTATTGAAAAAACCTAAACCTATGAAACTGACCAAACATCCCACACTCTTTCCCGAAGTCTGGATTATCGAAGTCAACTGCTTCCGCGACGATCGCGGTTTTTTTTACGAGTCCTATCATAAGCAAGCCTTTGAGCAGGCCGGCCTGATCGCTGAATTCGTTCAGGATAATCATTCCAGTTCCGTAAAAAACGTTCTCCGTGGCATTCACTATCAGGATATGACTGCGCCCATGGGTAAGCTGGTGCGCTGTACGGCCGGTAATATCCTGGACGTGGTGGTGGATTTGCGGGTAGGCTCGCCTACTTTCGGTAAATGGTTCGGCCATGAACTTTCGGCCGATAACAGGTTGCAGATGTGGTGCCCGCCGGGCTTTGGCCATGCCTTCCTGACGCTCTCGGATACGGCTGAAGTACAGTATAAATGCACCAATTATTACTCCCCTGCTTCCGAAGGAAGCATCCTGTGGAACGACCCTGACCTTAATATCGATTGGCCAATCCGCGATGTCCTTCTTTCCCCCAAGGACAGCCGTTCGCAGACTTTGAAACATTATCGGATTAAACCGGCGTTCCGTTACTGAATTGAAAAAATCTGATCGCGTTAACATTATCATCACAACGGAGATTCTTTTTTTCGTATCGCAGAGTTTTACTTGATAAAAATAAAATCTTTACGTAAAATGTTTGGCTTTTTAAAGTATTATCAATAATAACGTCATTATGAAAATTCTACTTATCGGGGCAAACGGACAACTGGGCAAAGACCTCTTGCGGGTATTTACCGATGACGATCAGATAATTGGCGTGGATATCGAAGACTGCGATATCACCAAAAAAGAACAGATTGTCCATTGCATTGCGTCTAAACGGCCGGACGCGGTAATCAACACGGCGGCATGGACCGACGTTCCAGGATGTGAGTCAAACGACAGGAAGGCTTTTGAACTGAACGCGCTGGGCGCCAAATATGTGGCCCTCGCCTGCCATGCCGTAAACTGCAAATTAATGCACATCAGCACGGATTATGTTTTTGACGGCGAAAAAAACGAACCCTACACAGAATCCGATACCCCGGCTCCTATCAATGTTTACGGACTGACCAAATATATGGCTGAGTTATACATCCGTTATGTCCACCCGCAACATTTCATTGTCCGTACGTCCGGGCTGTACGGCATTCACCATTGTGTCGGTAAAAAAACCAACTTTGTCGAGACCATGCTACGGCTGGGACAGGAGGGCGGACTGGTTCGTGTGGTCAATGATGAACGCCTGGCGCCAACATTTACCCTGAATCTGGCCCGTCAGTTGAAACAGCTCATCCGGCGTGAGGATTACGGCCTTTATCATGCCGTTTCCCACGGTTCCTGCTCGTGGTTTGAGTTTGCCCGTAAAATATTTGATATCGCGGGCATGCGCGTCCCATTGGAACCGATTTCTGTCCGGGATTACAACAGTCCGGTGCGGCGACCGGCCAATTCCACCTTGCAGAACAAACGATTACAATCCCTCGGGATTGATATCATGAATACCTGGGAAGAGGCTTTAGAAGACTATTTCCTCGACCGCAGGAATAAACCCAATCCAATTAATTGAACAGGAGTATAACCAAAGTATGTCATTCCAACGTCTGAACCGGATCACCGGAGCGATTGTATTCCTTCTTTCGTTTCTGGGGTATTATGTAACCATGGCGCCGACGGTATCCTACTGGGATTGCGGCGAGTTTGCCGCCTGCTCTTATACGCTGGGTGTGCCGCATCCTCCGGGCTCGCCGTTATTTCTGATCATCGGGCGGATCATGACGATGCTCCCGCTGGCCGATATCAGCCACCTCTTCGGGCTGGCTATATCGGACTATGACGTGGCTCATGAAGTGACGTGGATTTCGGTTCTGGCCGGCGCCTTCACAATCCTATTTCTGTACCTGATTATCGTCCGCATGCTTCAGCAGTGGATCAAACCGGAGGAAAGCTTCATGCGGGGATTGAAGATCGTGCTCTCCGCGGCGACCGGCGCGCTGACTTTTGCGTTTACCTACAGCCACTGGTTTAACTCGGTGGAATCGGAAGTCTACGCCTGCAGCATCTTCTTTACGGCCATCGTCATCTGGCTGATTATGATTTGGCTGGAAAAACCCGATGACCTTCACGGCGACGCCTATTTACTGCTGATTGCGTACATGATCGGTCTGGCTATCGGCGTCCATGAACTGAACATTCTGACGTTGCCGTTTATCTTTTTCATCATCTATTGCAAGAAGTACACCATTACATTCAAATCGTTTGCCGCGTTCGTCGGTCTGAGCTTGCTTGGTATACTGATCGTCTTCAAAGCCATCGGCTTCTGGAGCGCGGAAATCCCGAACTTTATGGATCGCTACGGCTTGGGCACCGTATCGGTTCTGCTGATGTTCGCGGTTATGATCTACATGTCCTATTATTTTATTAAAGCGAACAAACATACTGCGGCGATTGTGACCATTTCGATATTACTGATTTTCATCGGCTATTCCACCTATGCCATGATTATGATCCGTTCGGGTATGAATCCGAACATCGACCAGAACGATCCGCAGACCTGGGCGGCATTTATCAAGTACCTCAACCGCGAGCAGTATGGGTCCATCGAAATGTGGCCGCGCGTGGCGCCGTTCTGGGATTATCAGATTAATAAGATGTTTGTGCGGTATTTCAACTGGCAGTTTATCGGCAGGCCGGATGAATACGCGCTGTCACTCATTGATCATCTGCGCAACGCCATAGGCTGGACGGTCGACCGGCTGCAGGACACGCAGGAAGACCGGCATGGTTACATGTACACCGTCCTCAGTTTCCGCGGGCTCTATGGCATCCCGTTTTTAGTGGGCTTATGGGGTCTGTTTTATCATTTCAGTAAAGACTGGAAGCGGGCGCTGGCCAATATGGCGTTGTTTCTGGCCACCGGTATTGCGGTCATCATCTATTTGAACCAGCCGGATCCCCAGCCGCGCGAACGGGACTATTCCTATACCGGCGCGTTTTTCGCTTTCTCCGCGTGGATCGGCATCGGCATGTACGCGATTTTGGAATGGCTGGAACAAAAAATCAAAGATCAGGGCCTGCTGCAGTCAGTCACCTGGGCAGTGGTCGGGCTTATGTTTGTTCTGCTTCCGCTGAACACGTTCATTTACAATTTCAGAACCAGCAGCCGGCAGGGCAATCTTGTAGCATGGGATTATTCCTACAATTTGCTGGAAACCTGCGAACCGAACGCGATTCTGTTTACTAACGGGGATAACGACACGTTCCCGCTGTGGTATCTGCAGGAAGTGGAAAAAGTCCGTCCGGATGTCAGCATAGTCAACCTCAGTCTGGTCAATACGGACTGGTACGTCAATATTAAAAAGAACATCCAACTGACTTATACTAAACCCGATCATATTGTAACCTCGTATCCGTGGAAGGAATCCGATCCGCCGGGGTATGTTTTTAAGGCAATGAAAGTGCCAATCAGTCTGCCGGATGAGGAAATACTAAGCGATCCCAGACGGCCGAATTCCGGCATCATGCCGATGCCTTGGGAAACGAAAACATTTTCCCGCACGATACCGAAGGAAGTTTACTGGAAGGATTGGGTTGAGTCCGGCAATCCTCTGCCCGCCGGCTGGGATACAATGAAAGTGCCCAAAATGACCTTTGAAGTACGGCCCACTTTGTACAACCGATTCCTGAAAGTCCAGGATATGATGGTATTGGACATTTTATTCTCCAATGAATGGAAACGGCCCATTTATTTTGCGATAACGGTCAGCAACGACGCCCAGACCGGACTGCAGCGCTATCTGCGCATGGACGGCCTGGCTTTCAAAGTCATAACGGTGCCCGACCAGCAAATATCGCCCAAACACCTTTATGAAAACACATTTACAAAATACAAGTTCCGGAATATGGACAATCCGGATATTTTTTATGACGACAACGTTCGCCGCCTTACACAGAATTACCGTTCGCTGTATCTCCAGCTAGCGGATTTCTTCCGCCAGCGCAGGAACTACGGAAGCCGTTTCGGCAACCGCTCGGCCGACGGCATTCTGCCCGAACTGCCCAACGACCAGCAACGGATCATCAAAATTCTCGATACCATGGAAAAGACCATACCCGAAACCGTCATACCAATGCGTGATTACAGGCTTAAACTAACGACAGGCCAATTTTACGCCGACGCGGGAAAACCGGAAAAACTGCGCCAGTATATTCAGGAAGTTCTGGAGAATGAAAAAATCTACCGCGTGGATAATAATGCAAAAATCCAGATCGCCGGAGTGTACCAATACGCCCTGAAGGATGCCGACGCCTCAATCGCAATACTCAAGCCGATTGTTGACGTTGAACCGAACAACGGTGAAGCCCTGGGCTGGTACATCCAGGCGCTTGAAGAAAAGAAAAATTACGCGGAAGCCTCCAGTCTGCTGGAACGATGGCTAAGCCGAAACCCACAGGATGTCAGTGCAAAAAATAAGCTGGATGAATATAAAAAGAAACTCTCATCCGGTAACAAAAAATAATCAGACCGGATGTCCGGTAAGGCCGTGCTTGAAGCATCAAAACAACGCCTGAAGAAAACGCTGATCTTTTTCCTAAAGGTCGCCGTCAGCGCCGGTATCATCGGGTTTACGGTTTACAATCTCGATTTGGATGCCATCGGCCGTTTGTGGCTAACCATGGATATCGGATGGGTCGCGCTGTCCCTGCTACTGGTAACGCTGAGTTACTTTTTCGGCGCTCTGCAGTGGCGTTATATACTGGAAATGGCGCAGTTTCGGCTGAGTTATCTTAAGGTGCTGGGTTATTATTATGTCGGCCTTTTTTTTAATAATTTTCTGATCAGCGGCATGGGCGGCGATTTTATGCGTATATACGACATCCATCAGCATTCGGCGGACCGGGAACGGCTGTCGCCGGCGCTGGCCACCGTACTCTTCGACCGCTTTGTCGGCCTGATTACCCTGATATTCCTGGCCTGTCTGATGGGTATGGTGGCGGTGACGCGCGGAGAATCGCCGCGGCTTGTTGCCGGAATCGGCATCATGTTCGCCTCATGGGTTGTGCTGATTATTGCCCTGTTTAATAAAAAAACCGCCGAATGGACGATTAAGCCGCTGACCAAATGGATGCCGCAGAAAATTTATGTCCGCTTTCAGCACCTATATTATGAAATCCACCGATTCGGATCCGCGCGCCGTTCGCTGGTCTGCATTTTTGCCGTGTCAATACTGGTACAACTGCAGCGCATCTTAGCCATCTGGGCGATTGGCCGGGCCCTGGGAGATACTTCATCGGTCAGGTATTATATTATATTTGTGCCGCTGATGTCTATTGCGGCCAGTCTGCCGATTTCGATAGGCGGCACGGGTCCGAGGGAACAAACAACAATTCATCTGTTCCGGCGTCTGGGCGTTTCTCAGGAAATCGCGTTTTCAATCGGCTTCCTGGCTTATGTGGTATCCATGATCACCACTGTACCCGGCGCGCTTTTATTTATCATAAGGAAAGGAAAAACCCGGCATGCGTAATGTTTGGATCCTGCTGATGCTTGGCGCCATCCTAAACAGCGGCTGTGAACCCCGCAAAGGACCCGCTATTGGCGGCGATGATCAGATTATTGTTTTTGCCGATTCTACCGACTGGAACACCATACAATATCCGCTTAAAGAAGTCTTTGAGCGGGTCGTGTATACGCCTCAGGACGAAACCGAGTTTTATCTTCAGCGCGCCGAATTGTCAAATTTTGATCTTTACAAGACGTATAAATACATCCTGATGGTTGGCACGCTGAATTCACGCGATCCCGTTTCGCAAACGGTTCAGGGTATGCTTTCCGACGAAGTCCGGCCTTCGGTGGAATCGCGCGAATATTTCGTGTTCAATAAGAAAAACGAATGGGCCAGAGGTCAATTGGTCATGATTCTCGTATCCACAAACCTTACGGAACTGATGGAAGCGATAAACGAAAACCAAGAAGCCCTCTACCAGCAACTGGATGACCACAAAAACCGTATTGTTTCGGATTTCATATATTCGACGGCGGCTCCTCTGGAAAATAAAACGCTCCGGCGTGAATTATTCGAAAAATATCATTGGACGATGCGGGTGCATCCTGATTTCAAACTGCGGGAGGAAGATCCGGCGCGACGGTATGTGCGTTTCCATTCCGCCGGTCTTAATAAATCCCTGCAACGCTGGATTTCTGTTTATTGGGAGCCCGCCGAACCGAACGTACGCACGGACACGCTCATCAGCCGGGCATGGATGATTAAGACCCGAAATAAAATCGGATCGTGGTTTGTGGATTCGACGGTTGTTTCCGATTATAAGCTGAATTTCCGGAAAACCCGATTCGCCGACTACGACGCCTGCTGCCTGTACGGCATATGGGTAACTCCCAGCACTAAAAACGCTTACGGAGGGCCGTTCCGCTCCTATGCCTTTGCCGACTCACTCACCCGGCGCGTGTATTTCATCGATCAGGCGGTGTTTTTCCCTGAGGAGATCAAAAAACTGAAACAACTGCGCGAACTGGACGTAATCACCAAGACCTTCACCACACAGGCATATAACGATTAAAACCATGAATCTGGAAAAAAAGGATAAAATATTAACCCTTTCCAATGTCCTGAGCGTAAGCCGGATCCTGCTGCTGGCGCCGATTATTTACTGCCTGGATCGGGGACTTCTGGAAAGCGGCTACAACTGGTATGCGCTGGGTCTGATGATGATCGGCGCGATGACCGATATGCTCGACGGTTGGCTGGCACGCCGAATGAAACAGGTCACCAATTTCGGAAGGATTATCGATCCTATCGCTGATAAAATCGGCGTCGGTTTGGTATTGGTATACCTCGCTTTTTCCCGGCCCGATTTCCCGCTCTGGTATCTCTGGATTGTTCTCTTCCGCGATGTACTGATTTTCTGTGTCGGCTCGTTTATCCGAATCCGCTACCGGTATATCTTCGAATCCAACATGATCGGTAAAATCGCCGTAACAACCATTTTCTTTGTCATCCTCGCCACCGTATTAAAGGGGCTCTATCCAATCACTATCATTCAGCAGGTACTGATCGGCATCAGCCTTGCCTTTATTATGGCTTCTCTTCTGTCCTACGGCCTACGTTTGTCAGAATTTATACGCGGCCTGAATCAACGTAAAACACCGTGACAGGATTCACTATTGACTGTAATTAATTTTTTTTATATCTTGATTTACTATTCGCTATTATTCCAACGGATAAAAAAATACGTATAGAGGTTCACCCATGTTAGTGAATAAAATTAAGGAACTGGCAACAGATTTACGAAGGGCTTATCAGGATCTGCGATCCATGCAGACCGATATCCGACTGACTACCATTGACGAGCGGGAAGTGGATATTGACCAGGTTATCGAAGATCTGAATGTTTTTAAGCTGAATGTAACGTATCTCCGGCTAAAAGCCTCAGAACTGGCTGTCTCGCAGAACATGGATTTTACCGAAGTCAAAAAGGATATCACGTATTATATTCTTTACCTGAAGCATGCGTTCGATACGTTTAACGAAATCTGCAACAGTCTGCAATACGGCGGCCGCAGCGGCGATGAAGCGGCTTACCAGAAAGCGGTCGTTGAAATCGTCATCCTTCAGAGGCATCTGCGGGATATGAACCTGCAACTCGACGTTATCAATAAGAAACTAGGAAAAAATTCATAAGCGTCTATGGACCAGAAACCCACCATGAAACAAAGCAGAAAAGTCAAAATTGCGCCGGAGTCCGCCGTAAAAGTCATAACCCAGCGCGTTACGGATGACCTGGCCGTCGTGATCATCGACGATAAACTGATGACCGATGAGCATATCCAGATGCTGCAGAACGCGGTCAAGGAACTCATCAAGGAGGAAACCCGTAACGTGGTGATTGATCTTTCCCGCGTCAAACGGATTAACAGTTCCGGCCTGGGCAGTCTGATCACCGTGTATTCGCTGATCCACGCGGCCGAAGGCACCCTAAAAATCGGCGGTATCAATGAGTTTGTTCGGAATGTCATGAACATTACCAAACTCAACGATGTCTTTGAAGTATTTCCCACTCAGGAAGACGCGATTAAAAGCTACAAAGCCTGACCGGTTGTTTCCGGTTTCCTTTCTCCGTTACGTTATAACCAAAGCCTCTTATTTTTCGCCGTTCTTAACAGGAATCGGTTTAAGCCGACATCATCCGGCAGAGCCACCGGTGCCACAGCGCCATTTCCCTGAATATATTCGAACAATACGCGACCACGTTTTCGCGTTCAAGAACGTCCAGATCCCTGCGTTCATGAAAGCCGTAACATTCGCTGAATAAAAGAAATTCCGCATGGATGGGTTCCCGCTGAATCCTTTAGGATATTTTTAAATCCCTTCTCTCCGATCGCATACCGCTTGGATAAGGAATGAATAAGAGACCGAAATATTTTCCCTTCTTCCGGATCGGTTACCGCCTCGCGGAATAGCTGCAGTTGATTCTTTGAAAACCGGTACAGGCCGGTTCCTATGAAAAACAACGCGGTTCAGGATGAAAATAGCATCCTGACGATTCCAGTCGACTGTGCGGCCCCTTCCAAAAATAGATACCCTGATTCGTTTTATAAGGCGCTTTATCATTACGGAAACGGGTATCGCGGTTCAATCGGAAAATAGAGCGGTTTCTCTTCGGGGCGGCGATCATATTAGGAACAAACTCCTCCAGTTCCTTACCCATCAGGAAAACAAATTCCTGCGCGGGCTTCAGAACATGATTTTCGTACTCTGCTTGATGTTCCTTAAACCAATTCCGCGTATTCTTCTTTTCCAGTCTGCGTAAAAATCGAACGACCGGGCTGATGAAATTGAGGCCTGCTGAATTTTTTTCATAAACGGTTCTGCTTCGTTTAAAAAATCACCGGGCTCTGTACTCATCAGCGAATATCACGATCCGGCTGTTCGGTCGGGAATGTATGCAAGAGGCCTATTTCAGCCGCATATCGAATGGCTTCGGCGGTATTGCTTACGTTAAGCTTTTCGAGGATCCGCTGGCGGTGGGTGTTGACGGTGTTGATGCTGATAAAAAGCTTGTCGGCAATTTCTTTGCTGGCCAATCCCCGTGAAATCCACAGGAGTATCTCCATTTCCCTGGACGTCAGCGGGGCACGTTCGGCGGCACTTCCCGGTGAAAACACAAACAACTGACCGGTTTTGTAGTTGATTAAGCGGCTCCGAAACCGGCTTTGTATATCCGTAAACGGCGAAAGGTCCATGACCGCCAGAGCAAGCCAGGGATATCCCTGAGAGTCCGTTTCCAGCAGAGTATGTTGTTCAACCACGCGGACATAAACGCCGGCAGCATTCATAACGCGATAATCCGCAACCATTTTGTAATCTTTGTAAACTCTGGAATCACTGGACAACATAAACTTAAGCATGGCCATGCCGGATTGCATCAGTTCGATGCGATCCTCCGGATGAATACGGTTGTCGATATACCGCAGGCCCTCCTCATGCGCACGCTGCATATCCCACCCGAAAATTTCTCCAAATTTTTCGGATAAATATACGTGATCTTTCTGATACATATCGAAAATCGAAGCGGAGCCTGTAATACCGATATTGATTTCATCAAGATATTTTATATGACGGGCAAGGATTGTATAATCCAGGCTACCCGCATCATAAGGTATCTCGGATAAAAGTTGAAAATATTCACGGTATAAATCTTCGAGTGAGTGCGGCAATCTGTTCTCCTGAGGGCGGGTGCATTATTAAAATATTTGTAGCCACCTGAATAGTAAGAGCATTATTTTTTATTTTCAAGTTATCTTTTTCAAAACCTTTTTCACAACGGTTGACTTTTTCTTTTAAATGTCTTATTCTATTTTGTTTTATTGACACCTAAAATGCACTTAAAAAGGAGATAGTCATGGGAAAACGAGCCGTTGAAATCCTGGATCTGGATGTCCCCAAACTCATACAGATGCTGAATGAAGCGCTAAGCGAAGAATGGCTGGCCTATTACCAGTACTGGATCGGCGCGCGGCTGATGGAAGGGCCGATGCGCAGTGAAATTGAACCCGAACTGCTGCTGCACGCCACGCAGGAACTGAATCATGCCGTGCTGGTCGTGGGCCGCATCATCCAGTTGGGCGGCACACCGGTACTGCATCCCCAGGACTGGTTCAAGCTCAGCCGCTGCGCCTACGACGCGCCGGAAGATCCGTATGTGGAAGCCATACTGCATCAGAATTTATCAGGCGAGCGTTGCGCCATCCGTCGATACAAGGAAATAGCCGATTTTACATCGGGCAAGGACCATACGACTCACCAGATAGCGACCACGATACTTAATGAAGAACTCGAGCATGAACAGGACATCGAGGACTGGATTAACGATATCGCCCGAATGAAAGAGGATATAAAAAAAATTAAACTATGATCGGGCCAGGCTCGTCGGTAACTGTAAACAAGAACGCTATGGTTAACGCTGGCGGGATAAATACCCCCGGACCGGTTATTTTTCATGTCGTGGGTCATTCCAATACGGGCAAAACCGCACTGATCTCTTCCTGGATTCCTCATTTTAAAGCCAGAGGATTACGTATCGGCATTATCAAAAGCTGTCACGGCGGCATCACCCGTACGGATCATCTTAAGGATTCCGGCGCTTTTTTGCAGGCGGCTGGCGACCGTATCGCGTTAATATCGCCTCAGTCAACAGAAATTATTCTGAACGAACCCTTCTTACTGACTGATATGATTCGCCGTTATTTTGCCGACTGCGACGCTGTCTTTGTCGAAGGATTCAAACATGAAGCTATAGGTCATATTATCCTCTGTCTCAGAAAAGGCGTCAGCGAGGAACTCTTCGTTCCCCCGGAACGTTTAACAGCGGTTATCAGCGATTACGACTTGCCGAATATAACCTGTAATCTCAAATTCAATGACACAAAATCCCAATTAACCATGCTGGAGAAAATAATGAAAAAAAATGAAACCGACGTTCTGAATATTTATGTGAATGAAAAAAGTATCCCGGTCAACGATTTTGTCCAAAAAATATTTACCAATGTAATCCAAGGCATGATTGAAAGCCTCAAGACGGAAGACGCAGAGATTCAATCGGTGCGGATTGAACTTAAGATGAAATAGTGCTAGCCCCTGTTGCAATTTAAGATACGATTGTTTCATCGTTGGAAGGCTTTATTCAAGCTTTTACATCAAACGGTCTTGAAAAATAATAGTAATCCTCTTTCCCCATTAAGGTTTATTTTTTTTCAGACCTATAAATGTTTTTCAATATTCAGGCCAACGATCACAAACAGGTCTTTTATAGCATTAGGCCTAACCCGACAATGATAATTGAAGTACTTTTTCTTCACTATGGATGCGCACAATTTGTCATTCGTAATAATAAACATTACCTAAATAGTATTGTAATGAATCCGAGGGTCACAAGCGAGCGGTTATCGAAACGACCGCTATAACCGCTCGTAAGATATGTAGCGCTCAGCGGCTAGCCTGAAGATATATAATCCGAAAAGACCGGCTTATTACATCACCTAAAACAGATGCAAATTAATAATCGGTACGCTCGACGACGGTATCGCTTTATTTAATTCTGATCCAATTAGCGCTTTTAAGTGCCTTGAAGAACGGTTAGGGACATTTTTTGTTGAAATATATTTCTGTTATTTTTGTTTTAAATATTATAATAAAACCTACAAGGAGTATAAAATGAAAAACCTTAAAGTTGGTGTAATTGGCTCAGGCCAGGTCGGGCAGACGTTGGCCAACGGATTTCTAAAATTCGGCCACGACGTAATGATGGGTACACGGGAGAAAGGTAAACTCAAAGCCTGGCTTGAGCAGTCCGGCGGTAAAGGGCGGGTCGGCTCATTTGCCGAGGCGGCGCAGTTTGGGGATATCGTCGTTATCGCCGTCAAAGGATCAGCCGTAATGAAAGCGGTGGAGTCCATCGGCGAGAATACTGTTAGAAATAAAATCATTATCGACGTTAACAACCCAATTGCTGACGAAGCGCCCGTGAATGGTGTTTTGAAATTCTTTACCGGCCCTAACGAGTCGCTGATGGAAATGATTCAGGCAAAATGGCCGCAGTCGAAAGTGGTCAAAGCGTTCAGTTGTATAGGTCATCCCTATATGATCAACCCGCAATTCTCCGGCGGGCCGCCAACCATGTTCATCTGCGGCAACCACGATGACGCCAAACAGACGGTTAAAGATATCCTGGAACAGTTCGGATGGGAAACTTGTCAATGGGCACTTCAAAATGCGCCATAGGGGCAGTTGAAAATGCGCCACCTTTCTCAATTTAAATATTATCCGTTTCAGAGTCAAAGGTTTTCATATCCTGAGCCCAATTTTTTCTTTTCAGTCGA
>Ga0067045_1028013_pt1 | contig 46369 bp, 44 predicted proteins | sample TerdegcTABiofilm_FD_59184 | JGI IMG/M metagenome (GOLD analysis project Ga0067045, IMG submission 59184) | Combined Assembly of (Gp0054472, Gp0054536) Wastewater bioreactor microbial communities from Singapore -Terephthalate degrading...
CACAGAATGCCGGATTTCTCCGGCAAAAGAATAATCGGGTATCGGGTACCTCGCCTTTGAATGCCGGCTTTTCGCGGCCTGCGAAATGACAGCGCCACAGCGCTTTGGAATGGCGGTATCCGCGCAACCTGAAGGTTGCGGCTACGGGAAAAACCTGTAAATTTCTTTGCGGTGCAGAACCCGCTTGAGAATAAGGTCGCTGCCTTCCAACTTGATGCCAATCCTGTAATGACCGATGCGGATACGGTAATAATGTTCATATCCGGCTATTTTCTTTATGCCGTTTATTTCCGCTACGCTGCGATAGGTTTCAAGCTTGTCAAAACAAAATGATTTTATCAATGGATAATCAACGGCGTGTTTAAGCTTTTTAAGATCATTAATGAAGCTCTTGGAATACTTAATCTTCATCGGCTTCGAGAAGCGCTAAAGCGTCTTGTTTATCGTAAACCTCATCATCGTCCTTTTCTTCCATGGCCTGCGCAAGCGCCCTGTCTTCGTATAAAGACAGGATTTTTTTATAATCGGAAAACGATATTAATACGCTTTCGATTTGTCCGTCTGAAGAAGTAATAAACTTTTCATCGCCGAATATTTTTGTTAATTCCGCCATAGCCTTGGCCTTTCTATTTATAGAATGCGCTTATATAATATATCAGAGATTGAGATTTGAAACAACAAAAATATTAGAATGATTGATGTTTATTATCGCTTTAAAACGGCGACTGTTACCGCAATCAAAATAAATTGGCAGACCTATACGGCGCGTTGAAAAATAACATCCTTAAAAGTTATCTGCCGTAACCGGTAACTATCCGCCCATCGGACATGCCCCAGCCAGCTGGCAATGCGCTGATGAATGTCCTTCAAATTCATTTTTCCAGAAGCGTAACCGGCCTGCATTTTCCTGAGTTTTCGTTTATAGCGTTTTACATTCGATTTACGCACCCTGCGATGCGTCGGAAAAACGCGGTATCCCAGAAAATCAATTCCCTGACCGGATTGAATCACCTGCGTTTTATCTTTATGAATACGCAATCGTAAAGTTTCTAAAAACGATTCAATATGTTTCCGACATTGTTGTAAAAAGAGTTTATTATGATGAACGATTACAAAATCATCTACATAGCGGATGTAATATCTGCATTTCAGCGTCTCTTTGACAAAATGATCCAGCGGATTGAGGTACACATTCGCGAAAAACTGGCTGGTCAGATTGCCGATGGGTATTCCTTTATGACGTTCCAAGGGTGTTAATAGGTCGTCGCCGTCAACATAGTCAATGGTTTCCTGCTGACGCGTTATTGTATTACCCGATTCCACAATTTGTCTAATTAAATGAAGCGTTTGCGTACAAGCGATTTTCTTTGATATTTGGCCAAGGAGTATTTCATGATCGATGGATTGAAAATATTTCATGATATCGCATTTAAGCGCATAGCGGTTTTCGGGATTTCTTAAAAAAGAGGAAAAACGTTCCACCGCCTTATGCGTGCCTTTATTTTTACGGCAGGCGTAGGAATCATCAATAAACGTTTTTTCGAATATCGGTTCGATGACATTGCACAGCGCATGATGTACCACGCGGTCGCGGTAGGGCGCCGCGCAGATAAACCGTTTCTTGGATTCCTGCACGTAAAACTCTCGATAACGGCCGCATTGATACGTTCCGTTTTTTAATTCGTTTTGCAGGCGAATAATGTTTTTTTCCAATTCTACGTCAAATGCCATGGCGGATTCGCGAAACCGCTTGCCTTTTCTTGCTTTTTTGGCCGCTTCCCATAAATTTTCAAAAGAAATAATTTTTTCGTAAAGATTTTTATAGGTTTTCATATTTTGATTTTTCTTTTTTCAGCCAGCCGCCCAGCATTCGGCCGGTTTCCTCAAGCATGGATAAAAGCCGTTCCGTCTGCTTAAACGACAGTAATTTTAATTCAACCGCTATTCTTAAAAAGTTTCTTGTCTTTTCTATGTAAAGGTTTGCCTGAATCAGAGAATGAATTTTTTCTTTCTGATAATACGCTTCGATTATTTTCTCTAACGTATCAAAAGATAAAACAAGAATGCGATCCCCAAGTAAAAAGCGATACGAGCGCGGAAATTTTTCGATAACCGGAAAAAGGGTTTTAAGATATTCGTGATATTTAAGGATGATATTTTGTGAATCGTTCATCATAACATACATTTTGATCTACACTCCGGAATTTCGCGCAGGCTACTTTTCCGGAGCGTAGACTACCCGGAACGCCGGGACTTTGTTCGGCTCAGAGGTTTTTACACTGCTGAGCGCAGGGACAGACATGTACTTCAAATAGAACGCTTCACGCATTGCATAAATGCCTGAATTCTGTCCATTTGAATATGAAGTACTCCACCGGCACGCACAACCGGAAGCCGTTGTTGTTGTTGCGGTTGTCCGGTTTGTTCCTGTTGCGATTGGCGACCCGAATGTTCCTATCGTTATTGTTCCACGAACCGCCGCGCAACACGCGGGAGGGCAACTGCCTATCCCTTGTGTAAGATAGACCAAATCTTAAATATTTTGCCTATCTTGTTATTAAAAATTTTGCGGTTTGCTCGCCTTCGGCGAGCAACCAAACTTAAAGTGTAAAAATCTAAAAAACTAAAGTGTAATGAACATTACTCCACCGGCACGCACAACCGGAAACCGACGTCGTAGTTGTTGTTGCGGCGGTCCGGGCTGTACCTGTTGCGATTGGCGACCCGAATGTCCCAAGCGTTATTGCCCCACGAACCGCCGCGCAACACGCGGAATGTACCACTGCCCGGACCCTTAGGATTCACAGTCGGTGAGTTCTTATAATAATTATCATCATACCAGTCTTCGCACCATTCCCATACATTCCCGCTCATGTCATACAATCCCAGCGCATTCGGCTTTTTCGTCCCTACCGGATGCGTTTTCCCGCCGGAATTACCGTCATACCATGCTACTTCATCGGCGTTGTTGCTTCCGCTGTATTTATAATCTTTCTTCCCGCCTCCTCTCGCCGCGTATTCCCATTCCGCTTCATACGGCAAGCGGTAATTCTTTCCGGTTTTCCGGTTCAGTTTTTTTAAAAATTCCTGTATGTCGTTCCACGAAACGTTTTCCACCGGACAGTCATCGCACCCGGAAAAGCTCGAAGGATTATTGCCCATCACTTCTTTCCATAATTTTTGGGTGACTTCATACTTGCTCATGTAAAAATCGCTCACCGTTACCGTATGCACCGGCCGCTCGTCCTCATCGCCGTCGCCCCAGACATCGCCCATCTCGAATGTGCCGCCTTGAATAAATACCATTTCATTATCTTGTCCGGATAATATTTCCTTGTTTTTTCCTTTTGATTTCGCTGTTATTGAAGTCTTTCTGTTGAATTCGATATTCACTGTTTCCGTAAACTCGCCATCCGCATTTACTATTTTCACGGAATGCGAACCTACCTTCAATTTCTCAATCGGAATAATCGAACCCTCCGTAACTTCGCCTATTTGTTTATCATTGATATACAGCGTGCCGTCCATCTCGCAGTTGATTTCCAAAGAACCGTATTTCTTGGTTACCGTTCCAATCTTGATTTCATCGCCGTCGTCGTCGGTGGTGGTTTTGCCGGTGACCGTGCCGGTTTTTGCGCTGCTGCCGCCTGTAGTCGTTGTGGTCTTTTTCACCGGCGCGGTTTTACCGGAAATCGTATAAGCCATGCCCTCGATCATGTCGAGCAATCCTTCTTTCCTGCCCTCGTAATTCTCGGATTTAGTCCCAAGAATTTTACCGGTGGAGACGTCAATCATCCGGATATCCAGCGTATAGACCGAACCGAATTTTCCAATCTTCCCGGCAATCATGTATTCCACGCCCAGCAATTGCCCCACCTGCACCGCGCATTCGGAGGAATTGCAGTTGTCGGTCATCGTAAAATCCTGCTCTTTCAGTATCATGTCCATCTTTTCCCGTTCCAATACATCGAAGACCTCGGTATTAACAAGAAAATTATTGAACCGATCGGTCAGAATGGATATTTCATTCTTGTCCACGCCGCCGGAATTGACGAAGTTCAAAACGGCGATGGTTTTTTTCTTCTGTTGCTGGGCATGTATGCCCGAAATCATGAATACGGCCGCGAAAACAGTTACAATGATGAGGTTGAAGGTTTTCATATAAGGTTATCCTGAATGGATGAATGGTGATAATGATTTCGATGGGATTATAGGAAAATTGGGGGATAAAATCAACATTCGTTTATCACAAGACCTTCCAGGTCTTGTGGTTATTATTTTGCTCTGCGTGGATTAACGCCTATTTGTTTTTTTAAAAAATTATTCCTTGATACCCTGACCCGGAAGGTCATGATGCCAAATTCATCGAATGTCGAAGTTCACAAAAAAATGCGGGCCGGTTATATGCGCGATTGAAAGACCGCCAGCCATTTAATTATACGATATTTTTATGGGTAATTATTTCAACTTTTCGTAATCCGCCAAATCCTGGCTGCGATGGGTAGATGATTGATTAATCATCAATTCCCGCATGCCGATGAACTGAGCCTCGGTTTTCCCGTATTTTCCGCAGACCCTGTTTTCCCATGCCTCCTCAAATTCAACGCCGGTGATGGCATTGATCATATCGACCCGAACCGGCTCGATTCCAAATGTAATGATACTCCCCTTTTCCAGAAAATTAGCGGCGGATAATTCCTTATCCGTAAATCCAAAATCCTTAAGCGCTTTAAGAATGGCTTGAACATTTTCCGTGGAATTGCTGTAAAAAATATCGATATCCTTTGTAAAGCGCGGATAACCGTGAAACGCGACAGCATAACCGCCAACAATCAGATACCGTACGTCATGTTTTTCGAGTAACCGTAATAATTCTTCGAAGTCGGGCTGGATATTCATATAAAAACTTTCCGGCTTCCAATCGTAACTGTTCCACCAGATCTAAGCGTTCTTCCGGCGACATCGCCCGCCACTCATCACGTTCCGCCTTTTCTTGTTCGGAATAGTTTTTGAAAACTTTTATTTGGTGTTTATGGTTCACAAGACAAGGAAACAAATAATATTATTTTATTCAATCCAAAATTTGGAGATTCAAATTACATCGCATCCATATTATTCTATCCAAACGTGACCTGCGGTTAAACCCGACCGGTTGGGATCACCATTCAGGCTTGCAGCTGCCATATAAAATATCCAACGCCAAACATATGAATCCCGAATGTCGAAAGGCGTTTAACTTCGTCATTCGGCGTTCGTTACTTGATGTTCGGTAATTCCCGGCATATATACGCGACCTGAAGGTCGCGGCTACTGTTATTGTTTTTCGTATACGCAACCTTCAGAATGATCTATAATATATTCTGCAGCGGTTCGCGGATCAGGTGATAAATCCCTTCCGAGGCCACGAGGGTCATAGCCGTTTTTAAAATGCCGCCGGCGTAAGTCACCCAGAAACCGTATGTTTCATACTTCGGCGTCAGCGCCATCAGAATGCCGATCTCCCGGAACGCCGGCGCCGGTATGAACGCGCAGACAAAAATGCCCGCGTAACCAAACCGCGTCATCCGTTGTTTGAACGTCCCCTGCCCGGCTTTCTCCGTCAAGCGATCATCAACCGTTAGCGGTTTTGTCCGGCGGCGAAACAACCTCTGCAAGCCCGCCGGCCGTTCATCGGATTGAAGCCAGTCCACAAACCGGCGAATCAGCCGGACCTTCAGCAGTTTTTTAAAAGATTTCTTAAAGATCAGAAAAAGAACAAACAACGAAATCCAGTCAATTACAGACACCAGGACAAACGTCACGATGGCGGAACGGGTTTCGCCGCCGACAACCGGCATAAGCAACACAAACCAACCCGCAACGCCGGATTCATGCTGAACGACGGTCAGTACAATAAGAGCGATGATGGTTTTAAAACTGATGCCTGACATGGATAGGGGCGCGTCATATTTCACCGCGCATGAGCCGTGCGCGGATTTCTTTATCTTCTTCGCTTAACGCTTTTTCCGTTAATAACTGAATCTCCTCCAGCCAAATTAATTTTTCCTTGGCGGTGAGTTTCATATACTCCAGCAGCTTTTCATCCTCGAGGGTGTATTCCAAGCCGTTAAGATTCATGCGTATGCTCTTTGAAAGATTTAATCCTTTCCAGCAGATTGGCGTCGCTCAGATCCTGGGCGCGTCCGCTGTAACGCTTCATAACAATAAGATCATCCAATGATACGGTATATATCCTGAAATCATCAACCGTAAATGTTTTTTTATTGTTCCAGGCCTGATCAAAATTTAACGGATGAACTAAAACGATATCGATAACTTTATAATTCAGCCGTTTGTTATAAAAACTGAAAGCTTTCAGGTTTTTCTGTTCCATCCAATGTTTGACCATTGCCGCATTGGTCAGGTTTTCCGGATCTACCGGCAAACGGGGTAAATAATCCAAAGTCTTTAAAATCTGATTAATTTTTCTGATATTATCCGTGTCCATTGAGATAATGACGTCAATATCCTGAGTGACTCTCGGAACATTATGCAGGTTAACCGCCAGGCCGCCGCATAAAAGATATTGTACGTCATTTTCGTAAAAGGCTTTAAATATATCAGAATAATACATGTCTTACCGGGATTGTTGGATTAACCGTTATCAGATTTTTATTTTTTGGATCAGGGTTTCCAGATATCGTGACTTCATTTGTTTGGACGCCATGATCTGTTTGACCGGCGGCAGTTTCAATATCACGCCGAGAATCGCCGCCATGGCGCGGTGGCTTAGCAGCGCGCGGTTATCGAAGATCAGGTTTTGCAATTTACCGCGTTCAATAGCCATAACCACCACGCGGTGAACGCCGTTAACCGGCGTGAGGATCCGCTCCGGACGACGGCTCAGGGACAGCGCTTTCGCGGAACACGCGCGCACGCAGACGCCGCATCCGAGGCAACGGGATTCGTCGATCCGCACGGTCATTGTATTCGGCTGGCGCGGATCGTTGGCGGACACGGCGGTCATTGCCTCCACCGGGCAGACGCGCACGCATTTCAGACAGCCGTTGCAGTCCGTACGGCTTACGACGGGCAAAAAATGCGTCGTATGCACCGGCTGCATAATACCGAATCGACGGGCCGCAATCATCGCCTCGCAGCAGCAACCGCAACAGTTGCAGATGAAACTGACCGATTGCCGCACGTTCTCGCCGAATTGCACCAGATGATGCGCGTACGCCCGTTCCAACAGGTCAAGACATTCCTCCGGACTGACCGATTTGGCAAATCCGTGCCGGATCAGCGAATCCGCGGTGTTGCCGAAGGTCATGCAGATATCCATCGGCGCATCGCAGTTTTTCCCGACATGTTCCATTTTATGCCGGCAGTAGCAAATCCCCACGCCGATCGCTTTGGCCGTGCGGATGACATGGCTCGCCCGTTCGTAATCCATAACATGCAGGGCGTTTTCACTCGACAAAACCGCTTCCTGCACAAAGGTACGGCCGAGTTGCGTCTCGCCGCCGATAAACAAACCTTTAATAAAGTCCTCTTCCACGTTCATATACTGATAAAAAAGCTCGGCCAGCAATTTCTGATCGATGTCCTGACGCACACGCATAAGCGAGAACTCAAAAAAACCGGCAATCGGCGGAGGCAGCGCGTAATAGGTTTTATTGTCCATCGCGACATCCAGAAGCATCGCTTTATCGGCCAGGGTATCCAGAATTTTTTGCGCCGTCGCTTCGCGCACCGACCAGCATCGGGCGGCTTTTTTTACGGTAAACGGTTTAATCGGCAGTTTGGCCATCAGCGCCGCTTCTTCTTCGGTTACAAGAATTTTTAAAATGCGGAACAGCGTTTCGGTCGGCGGCGCGCCTTGCGGAAAACGGTTCAGCCGTTCGGTAAATTGCTGATATCCGGATTTTAGTGTGTGATGAGCCAATAGCGCGAGGTTGTGTCGTTTAAAACCGTATAAACATTTTAGAAATTTAGATATCTTTTTTAATAAATGCCATAAATTTTTTCCCACGCGAATGCCTGTAAGCGAATACGGTCATTTACGGTAACACCTATGCTGACGCCGCGACCCCTTACCGGGTTTTATTTTTGACAACCGTTTTTTTTGACGCCACGCGAATAAATACTTGCTATTGTTCGTTAAAATTTAGTAATTTATAAAGTTTAATTTCTTAAAAAGAGCAATAAATATGAGCCGATTAACCATTCCTGCCTGTATTCAGCAAAGCATAGCCATCCATAGCGGAAACACCGCCCTTTCGTTGGTTGATAGCGATGCGGTTACCTATGCCGAGTTAAACCGCCGGATTCAGAATCTCGCGATGAAACTGAAAATTCTTGGTCTTTGTCCCGGTGATAAAATAGCGCTGCTGGCGCCGAACGGACCCAACTGGGGTATCAGTTATTTATCGATTCTGCATCTGGGGGCAACGGTTGTACCGATACTCAATGATTTCAGCGCTACGGAAATAACCAACATCCTTAAGCATTCTGAAGCCAAAGCGCTGTTCGTATCCGAAAGCCTGAAACAAAAAATTGACCGTTCGCTACTACCGGATATTTTTGTTTATATCAATGTTGAGGATTTTTCAGTGGACGAAACGCTGTCATCCCTAAAAACCCCTTACTCTGCGGATAGGGTGACGCCCGCCGATCGGGAAGCATTGAAACAAATTATTGAAACGATAAATGAAGACGATCTGGCGGCAATTATATATACATCCGGAACTACCGGCTTTTCCAAGGGGGTCATGCTGACACACCGGAATATTGTATCGAACATCCGCTCCACGTATCAGGTACAGTCTATCGGCCCGGCGGACCGCATGCTTTCCATCCTGCCGATGCCGCATACCTACGAATGCACGCTGGGCTTTCTGATGCCCTTGTTTTACGGCGCTTCGGTGTATTACCTATCCGGCGTACCCTCCCCCACGGTACTGCTCGCGGCGCTGGACAAAATCCGCCCAACAATGATGCTGAGCGTACCGCTGGTGATAGAAAAAATTTACAAGAACCGCATCGCGCCGAAATTTTCCAAAGGGCTCGGCAAAGTATTATATGCCTTTCCGCCTGCGCGCAAATTACTGCACCGCATCGCCGGGGCCAAACTGATGCAATCCTTTGGCGGACAGATTCATTTCTTCGGCATCGGCGGCGCCCTGCTCGATGAAACCGTCGAACGATTTTTATGGGAAGCAAAGTTCCCGTATTACATCGGATACGGATTAACCGAGACCAGTCCGTTAGTGGCCGGAACGCCATCACGGAAATTAAAATTCCGCTCCACCGGATACTGCCTGCCGGGACAGGAAATGAAGCTAATCAACGTGGATCCGGCGACCGGCGAGGGCGAGATTGTCACCCGCGGCGACAACGTGATGAAAGGGTACTACAAAAACGACGATCTGACCCGCAGCGTATTCACACCCGACGGATGGTTCCGCACCGGCGATCTGGGCTATATCGATCCTACCGGACGGCTCTTTTTCAAAGGGCACTTGAAAAATGTCATCATCGGCGCCAACGGAAAGAACATATATCCCGAGGAAATTGAGGCCGTGGTCAACCGCCATAAATTCGTACTGGAATCCATTGTGTACGAAATGAAAGGCAAACTCGTCGCCAAAGTGCACCTGGATTACCAAAAAGTTGAGGAATTCTACAATCATGTCCGGCGGAACACACGCGAGTTCCAGCATGACCTTCAGTTTCAAATCAACCACATACTCGCCGACATCCAGCACTTCGTGAACATGCAACTGAACGATTATTCCCACCTCGCGCTGGTGATTGAACAGCCCGTGCCTTTTGAAAAAACGCCAACGATGAAAATCAAGAAATTCATGTACGTGGCATAGGCCCCATGCCTACAACAAATATCAAAAGCCCGTCGGTAACCTGCCGGGCTTTTTTATGTAAAGAAAAATTTACTTCACCCCAATGGGAAAATCCATGCCGAACATAAACGTTGTCGGCCACTGCGCTTCGCCTTGGTACTGCTTGGTGTACTGCGGAACGTAATCGTCAATGTATTCCTTAATCCGCGCGACGCTGATTTCGCCATTTTCCTTCGATGCCTTCCCGGAGAGGGCCTCCAGTAACGTATAGGTGAATACGCCGTGATTCAGTTCCGCGAATTCCCGGGCGAATTGGGTAGATGTGGTGGAAGCGATTATCACCGATCCGGAAGCGCGGCTGAGTTTGGCCAGCGCATTCTCTTCCGCCGCGCCGCGCACCGCAAAGCTCTGGGCAAACGCGCCGGAATTGCAGGCGTCCACAAACAATATCTGCTTCGTCGCTTGGATGGTTTTCAGCGCCTGCCGCATTTCTTCGCCGGATAATCCGCTGGCTTGGCACTTTGAAACATCGGTCATTTGCGTGACATCGTGCAGGACGTAATAAAATTCCGTTTTACCGTCTTCGTTTTCCAGCGCGATACCGTGACCGGCGTAAAAGAATACGAACACATCCTCCGGATTAATGCGTTTTTTCATGGATTCTAAGGTTTGTGTTACTTTATCCCGAGTGGCGTCGGCATTGAGCAATACGCTGACGGATACGGTATCGAATATCTTCGCCGCTTTCTCGCCGATGGTCTGCAGGAAGCCGCGGCAGTCCGCCACGCAGAAATTCAGGTTATATTTCGCGTTCAGGTATTCGTTGATGCCGATGCCGAGAACGTACATGTTCGGTTTGGGCGGAGCGGGTTTTTTGTAGGTATAAATGACTTCCACCGGGTTCGATTCCGTCTGATCGGTGGATGCCGCTACGGCACGGATTTTATTCGGCCCGTCGATCAGCGGGATTGTAACGATGATTTCCATCGTTTGATTAGCCATAACCGCTTTCATGCCGCGCGTGTCTTCGCCGGTTATTTTATCGTTATGAAACAGGCGTATTGATGAAATGCCTCCGCCGGCGTCTTTCGCGAAGACTTTTACGGCCAGGTATTCATCCTTGATTTTGTATTTCCCGCTTTCTGATAATGGAACAAATTCCCCGTTCTCATTTTCCGCAACATTTTTTTCCGTCTGCTGATATCACCAGGTCGTGCAGCGGTTCACTTTTTATGGTAGCCCGTTCTTTCCATCGAATAGCGTCCCAAATGATGATTGTCCCGTCCAGGTCAGCTGATACCGCATATTTGCCGTCTCCGGAGATATCAAAATGCGTCAGCTGATTTTTATGCCCTTTCAGTTTTTTTATCACCTTCCCCTGATCCGTGTCCCATATTCTCAGGTTATATTTAAAATCCTTCGCGAGGGCGTATTTCCCGTCAGAAGAAAACGCGACAGGTCCTGTATACACCGTATCGGAAAGAGTTTTAACGGGTTCGCCAGTGTTGAGATCCCATTTCTGGATATACCGCTCGAAATCCCCCGATGCCAGGATATAACGGCCATCGGAAGTAATGAATACTTTTTCAATCTGATATATATCACATGTTAATTTTCGGATTTCTTTACCATTATTAATATCCCATAATCGTACGGTTCCGTCAAGACTGCCGGAAACGATCATTTTACCATCAGGGGAGAACATCACGGCTTTAACGCGATTGGTATGCCCCTCAAAAGTCCTGATTTCTTTGCCTGTCTGAAAATCCCAAAGTTTGAGCGTTTTATCCGCGCTGGCAGTGACTATATAGCGTTCATCCGGCGACTGATCGATGCAATGAATCGCATCTGTGTGTCCGGTTTGCAGAAAGATATACGGTGCATCCTGGGCTTGAAGGGAACCTATGAAGACTATTACCACGGTAAGCGCCGCAGGAAAGACTTTAGAAAAGAATCGGTGCAACATATTTTTGATACTCTTTTTATATTTGGACAAAATGAAATGCGTAGGCGATTAAATATCAGAATTCAATATTTCATCCTTGTGCAACATCAGATAATCATAGGCGGCCTGGTATTCGTTGGGAATTAAGCCGTCGAGGATGGCATCTTCGATCAGTTGTTTCAGCCGACCGACTTTTTTGCCGGGCGGGATATTAAACATTTTCATAATCTCATCCCCTTTGATGGGCGGCTGGAACGCGCGGAGGCGGTCTTTTTCCTCAACCTCGCGCACGCGCCGAAGGACGTGATCAAAATTTTTGAGATGCTGTTTCACGCGCTCTTTGTTGCCGGAGGTAATATCCGAGCGGCACAACAGGAGCAGCTGATCGACGTCTTCGCCGCTTTCGAAAATGAGGCGGCGGATCGCGCTGTCGGTTACTTCCTCGTCGACCAACTGGATCGGGCGCATGTGCAGACGCACCATTTTAGAGGCGTAATTAAAAAAATCGGTCGGCAGTTTGAGTTTTTTCCCGATACCGATGACCATGCGCGCCCCGATATCCTCATGGCCGTGAAAAGTCCAGCCGGCGCCGTCAAGGAACTTCTTGGAGCGCGGTTTGCCGATATCGTGCAGGAGCGCCGCAAAACGAAGCCGCAGATCGTCGGTGGCCGCGGACAAATGATCCAGCACCTTCAACGTGTGACGAAAAACGTCCTTGTGCATGTAGCCCTGCTGGGTCTCCACGCCCGCCAGCGCGGCCAGTTCGGGAAAAATGCGCTCCAGCAAACCGGAATCGAGCAGTAATTCAAAACCCGTTGAGGGTTTGGCGCTGGCCAGTATCTTCATCATTTCATCCGTTATCCGCTCCTGCGAAATGATACCGATGCGTTCCGCATGATCTTTAATACCCTGAAAGGTTACCGGATCGATCGTAAACTGCAACTGGGCGGCAAACCGGATGGCGCGCAGCATCCGCAGCGGATCGTCCGAAAAGGTTTCGGCCGGATCCAGCGGCGTGCGAATGATTTTTTGTTCGATATCGCGGCGGCCTCCGAATAAATCGATGACGGCCCCGAAGGTTTCCGCGTTGATGGACTGCGCCAGCGCATTGATCGTGAAATCACGGCGGGAAAGATCGTCGGGTAAATCAGCCGGTTCCACCGATGGGTTGCGCGACTCCGCGCGATAGCTTTCCCTGCGCGCGCCGACAAATTCGATTTTCAGGTTTTCATACCGCTCGCCCATCGGCAGCATCGCCGTCCCGAAATGCTTATACGTGACCAATGTCCGGATACCGTAATGTGCCGCCACGATTTCCGCAAACCGCACGCCGTCACCAATGACCATGACATCAAAATCAGATACCGGCCGGTTCAGGATCGTATCTCTCACGAATCCGCCAACTACATAGGCCTCAAACCGGTGCCGATCGGCCAGGCGGCCAACCTCATTCAGCACATCATGTATGATATCACGGGCAACCATTGGAGTGTTCTTTTTGTTTACGTAAAGAGCCGTTATCAGGATACCGGCTCATCGTTGCCGAATAGGCCAATCTGATCCGCCTGGTTTTTTCCGTAACGACGGCCATGTGCGCGTGCGCTATATTTGGGAGCCGGCATATCGTTCAGCTTTTCTTTGACAAACCGTTCCATCGCGTCAAGCAGTTTTTCCGGGTCTTTGCCGCCAACCAGGTCAGGCTCTAAGGCGATCCAATGCCGGACCATCGGTAGCGCCTTATCCTCCGGCACGTTGCATTGATCGCGTAAATAGGCCAGATAAAATTCTTCTTTGCTCAGCTGGGCGGTCATTGCTTTTCCTCATCGAGCAGACGCTGGATAATATCGATGGACGTCATACCGTCGGCCTCGGCGTTAAAGCTGGTTACCAAGCGATGCCGGAGCACGGGTTTCACGACGGCGCGCACGTCGTCAATATCGGGCGTGTAGCGACCGTCCAGTATCGCGCGGGATTTAGCTCCGAGAATCAGATACTGCGAGGCCCGCGGACCGGCGCCCCAGCTGAGCCAGTCCTGGATGAACTTCGGCGCCCCGGGAGAACCCGGACGCGTTTTACCGACCAGCTGCACGGCATAATGCACTACCGCATCGGCTACCGGCACGCGCCGCACAAGATCCTGAAAGAAGATGATGTCTTCGGCATGCAGGCGCTTTTCAATGTGTCCTTTATAGGCGCTGGTGGTGGTTTTAACGATGTCCACTTCCTCGTCCGGCGATGGATAATCAATCCAGATGTTGAACATGAAACGGTCCAACTGGGCCTCCGGCAACGGATAGGTGCCTTCCTGTTCGATGGGATTCTGCGTAGCCAGCACGAAGAATGGCTCATCCAGCGTATACGTCGTACCCGCCGCGGTGACTTTATGCTCCTGCATCGCTTCGAGCAGAGCCGACTGGGTCTTGGGCGGCGTGCGGTTAATTTCATCCGCCAGCACGATATGCGCGAATATCGGCCCTTTAACGAAACGAAATTGCTTTTCGCCGGTGGTGATGTTTTCCTCGATGATTTCCGTGCCGGTAATATCGCTCGGCATCAGGTCGGGCGTGAACTGGATGCGGCTGAATTTAAGGTCCAGCGCCTGCGCCAGCGTGTGGATGAGCAGGGTCTTGGCCAACCCGGGAATGCCAATCAGCAGGCAATGGCCGCGCGAGAATAATGCCATTATGAGTTCATGAATCACCGCTTTCTGGCCGATGATCACCTTGGCGATTTCCGTCTCGATGTCTTCCCGCGCCTGCTTTAGGGCCTGCACGGCTTCCACGTCGCTCATGGACGGATCGACAACGCGCCGTTTGGATTCTGAGGATTCCTGCTGTTTCTGAATGGTCATGCCTATCTCCCGTTACTGTTCGCTATCGCATCAATCGTTTTCGACCGCTTCGTCGTCCGCGCGTTCCCAGTCTTCCTGTTCCTTCCACCAATAGGACGCGCAAATTTTGCACTGGTATAATTCCCTCGCCGGATGCTTATACGCTTCAACAAATTCAAGTTTCATAGCTGGCAGTTCATCAAGATGATACCGTTTCAATATCTGATAATGCTCATAGGGCTTCAGCCGAAGCCAGCGGCCGGTATGCCGGTCGGCATCGGATACCTCAAACCTGATCAACGCCCCGCATCCGTTGCAGATATACATAATACTGTCCGGCTTCTGTTCCGCGGGCATCAGCTCATTTTTCACGCGCGCCAGATACAACTTGTCGCTCCAGTAAAACCGATCTTTATTCCGCATCATAATTTGTTTCTTTCATAAAGCGGGTTAGTATAAAGATTATGATTGGAAAAATCAATAAAAAGGAACTTATCCGATTGAGCGCTTCATCCCATTTTCAGCGCAGACTGCTGAAAAATCCATTCAAGAATCTAAAAAACCCCGGGTGCGTTTCGATTATCTTTTGTTTATTATCTTATAGTCTGCTGGCCCGGCTTGATTCAACGATTCTTGGTTATTGCTAAAACGCTCAGGCAACGCCGATGATATATATCAAACTGGAATAATTCCTGTCGCTTTTTTTCGCTTTCCGGTTCGACTGCATACCGTTCAGGAAAGCCCTGCCATATCGTATTCTGCCCGTCCGGTACTTTTCGCTCAGCAGGCTGACATAATACGCATCAAACTTCATCGGAATCCGTTCGGTAACGATCATTCCGTAACGGCCAAAAAGATCGGAAACATTATTCCTGGTAAAATGGAATAAATGCCGGGGTACGTCATAGGCCGCCCAGAAACGCCCGTAGTGCTCGGCATCATAGCTCTCACGGTTGGGCAGGGCAATGAACAAAAATCCACCCGGCTTGAGGAGCCGCTTCAGATGCCGCACTTGTCCGGTCACATCATAAATATGCTCCAGAACATGCCACATGGTAATCACATCGAAAGAGCCGTCGGGAAAGTTGCGGATATGCGCCGGCTCATAAACATTAAGACCGTAGTGCCGGACCGCTGCCTCTCTGGCGCCCGCATTCGGTTCTATTCCGGTCACATTAACGCTATTCTGTTTGCAGACGGATAGAAACGCACCGGTGCCGCAGCCGATATCGAGAATATGGTTCGGATGCACGCGTTGTTGAATCAATTGGTATTTCTTTTTTAATGTATAGCGGCGTACCGCCTGATACATTTTGTGAATAAGCCCTTTTGTCGTATCGCTATGCGAAATATAATCTTCCGATTGGTAATAGGCGCCGATATCCTTCTCCTCAGGGCGCGGATTTGTAAACGCCAGGCCGCATGACATACAAATGACCAGCTTAAACTCCTGATGGGATACCGTGTAATCCGTGCATGTCAAATATTCTTGGAATAAACCGGCATGACATACCGGACACTGTGTCAGCAATTCCATTTTGTTTATAATCCTTTTTGAAGCATCGTTTTGTTTAATGTTTTTTGGGTGTAAGTTCCCGGCAATCACATTCGGCGAACACAAGATAAAAAAATATTTGTCATTGTCAACCATCCGGTAAGCGATTTTTCTGTTCGGTTTGAATAACATTTAAATTTAATAAAAAAGTACTGTTCATTTATAAAAAATATTCTAAATTTGGCTTTGTAATATTTTGTGAAAAGGATAAACCGATGTTCCGAACGATATTCCGTTCCAAGATCCACCGCGCCCGGGTAACCCAGCTGGATTTACATTACCACGGCAGTATCACGATTGATATGGATCTGCTGGATAAAACCAATATCCTTCCGAACGAGCGCGTACAGATAGTAAACGCCAATAACGGCGCGCGTCTGGAAACCTACGTGATTGCCGGTAAACGGGGCAGCCGGGTTATCGGGCTGAACGGCCCCGCAGCGCGCTTAGCCATGCCCGGCGACATTATTTCCATTATCGCTTATTCAATGGCCGAAGAACAGGAGGCAAGAAGTTTTCGGCCAACAGTTATCCTGCTTAACGAACATAATGAGATCATCGAAACCCACACAATGCCGTCAGCTCAGGATTTAGGGCATCAACCATTAAACTGAACTGTCAACCGATAATAATAAAAAAAAGGCCTAAATGAATTTATCCGAAATCGCTATTTACATTGAGAACCAGAACAACGCCGAAGCCATTCGTCCCTGTAAGGAATTCTTAGACCATTTCGGCATTCACTTTGAACAACGGATTGTATCGGCTCTGCAGGAGCATAATGTATTCTGTGAAATGGTTCGGCGGGACATGGAAAAAGGCATCAAGGTTTTTATTACTGCCGGAACCATTAATTCCGGCATGCCGCATGTTATGGCGGCAACGACGCACTTGCCGGTTATTCATATTCCTCTTCCGGTAGCGCCTGATTTGTTGGAGGAGGTTACCGGGTTTCTTAATCCGTTTCCGGAAGGCATTGCCGTAGCTATAATAAGCGGAGGCGTTTCCGGCGCTAAAAATGCCGCCGTGCTGGCCGCTCAAATGCTGGGCATCAGCGACCGCCGCCTGCAGGATCGCGTACGGTTTTATAAACAAAACGGCTGTCGGTTCGTATAGCCCGGAGCATATCATGAACAGCAAAAAAGCCCTGATCGTCATTCCAACCTATAACGAAAGAGAAAACATTCCGGCCATCATCGGTAAAATCATGGCGATGGATTTTTCCACCTATGTTACCGACCTGCATATACTGGTTGTAGACGATAACTCGCCGGACGGTACCGGCGCCGTCGTACAGGAAATGCAGAAAACCAATCCGCGTATTCATTTCCTGCACCGCGAGCAAAAACAGGGTCTGGGACGCGCTTACGTAGCCGGATTCCGGTACGCGCTGGAGCGGGATTACGATTATATCTTCGAGATGGACGCCGACCTGTCGCACGATCCGGTATATCTGAAAGATTTTCTTGAAAAGATACAAAACTATGACCTGGTCATCGGCTCCCGCTACATCAAAGGCGTCAATGTAATCAACTGGCCGCTGAGCCGCTTGCTGATAAGCTATTTTGGCAACCGCTACGCGCGGTTCGTCACCGGCATGCCGGTTCGCGACGCCACCGCCGGCTACAAGTGTTTCCGGAAGGAAGTCCTCCAGGCCATTGATCTTAACCGGGTTAGCGCCAGCGGGTATTCCTTTCAGATTGAGATGAACTACCGCGCATGGACGCTGGGTTTCCGAATCTGCGAAATCTCAATCATCTTCTATGAACGGGTGGCCGGAGCCTCTAAAATGTCCACGAATATCATCCGCGAAGGGTTTCTGCTCGTTTGGAAACTGCGGATTAAAAAACTGTTCGGAAAACTATAACTTTCGGAATGCCGCATGGCCGTTATCCTCGATTTTGAAAAGCCCATCGCCGAACTGGAGCAGAAAATCCATGAGATGAAAGCCCTGAACAGCGTGGATCTGACTGAGGAAATCGGCGCGCTGGAAAATAAGCTGGAAGAACTCCGGCGGGAAGTCTATTCCCGGCTCACGCCTTGGCAGCGGGTGCAGTTGGCGCGTCATCCGGAACGGCCGCGCGCGCTGGATTATATCGAACGTATCTGCGAAACCTTCACGGAACTGCACGGCGACCGTTTATATGCCGACGATCATGCGATTGTCGGCGGCATCGGAAAAATTGACGGCCGCCATATTATGATTATCGGCCAGCAGAAAGGCAAGGACACCAAAACGAACCTTTACCGTAACTTCGGTATGCCCAATCCCGAGGGCTACCGTAAGGCGATGCGGCTGATGCGGCTGGCAGCGAAATTCGGGCGGCCGGTACTCACTCTGATTGATACGCCGGGCGCTTATCCCGGCATTGAAGCCGAAGAACGCGGGCAGGCCGAAGCCATTGCCCGCAACCTGCTGGAAATGTCGCGTCTCCCGGTGCCGGTAATCGGCGTGATTATCGGCGAGGGCGCTTCCGGCGGCGCGCTGGGCATCGGCGTCGGCGATCGTATCCTGATGATGGAAAATACCTGGTACTCCGTCATCGCCCCCGAATCGTGCTCCAGCATCCTCTGGCGCAGCTGGGAATTTAAAGAAACGGCCGCGGAAGCCCTGAAACTCACCCCCGACGACCTGCTGAAACTCCACGTCATTGACCGCATCATTCGCGAACCGTTAGGCGGGGCCAACCGCGATTATGATACCGCCGCCGCCGCTCTAAAACAGGCGGTTCTGGAAGAACTGCGCGCGCTGGAAGCTAAACCCGTTCAGGATTTGCTTAGCGAACGCATCGAAAAATATTCCAAAATGGGCTTCTGGGATGAAGGCGTCTAAATTAATCTTTCTCGGCTTACTTCTTTATTCCACCGTGTACAATCCCCTAAGAGCCCAAAACCCGGATATATCCATATTCCGCGCGATTAACAACCGGCATAGTCCGGCCACCGATAAATTCTTCACTTTCCAAAGCAATTCGGTAAAACCGCTTTATATAGCAACTCCAACAGGCATACTGGGTTACGGAATCATTTCCGGTAACCGTAAAGCGGAGGATATCGGTACCATTATGGCCGTCGCAGGACTTCTTAATTTTGGTTTGACCTACAGCGCGAAAATAATAATCAACCGCAAACGTCCTTATGAACGCTTGGATAACGTGCATCTGCCGGCCGGAAAAGAAGGCACTAAATCCTTCCCGTCCGGACATACCAGCAGCGCGTTTACCTTAGCCACCATGATGGCGCTGAATTATCCTCAATGGTATGTCGTCGTACCGGCATTTACCTGGGCCGGGCTGGCCGCCTACAGCCGGATGGCACTGGGCGTGCATTATCCCAGCGATGTTCTGGCCGGAGCGATAATTGGAACCGGCGTGGGGCTTCTTATGCATCATTACCGGCATTCTATTATCCGACAGAAAAACCGCGCCTTTCACTGATTGTTCAAAACTATTTTGTTGCCTGCTGCTTGAGGATTGCGGCTTTCACTGGAGCCGTTCGGAGGAATACTTAATCCTTGATTTGATGGGAATAAAATTATAAATTTATGTTTTATAGATTTGCTTACTCCAAAGGATGGCACGAATGGCCTCTGATAAGATTTTTAGTCCGGTAAAACAAGAGCTTAAAATATTCCGACAGAAGTTCAGGGAACAACTCAATTCACGTTTGTCCTTGGTAGATAAAGTGGCGCGGTATTTAGTTCATTCGCGCGGAAAAAATCTAAGACCGGCGCTGGTTCTGCTGTCGGCCAAAACCTGCAGCGGCAAACTGCCCGAAAATACTTACCGGGCAGCCATTACGATTGAGCTTATTCATACAGCCACTTTGGTGCATGACGACGTTGTGGACGGCGCGGATATGCGGCGCAGCCTGCCTTCCGTAAACGCAGTCTGGAATAACAAAATCGCCGTGTTGATGGGCGACTACCTGCTGGCCAACGCTTTAATCAGTATATCGGATATCCAGAACTTCGAAGCGATGAAACTCCTTTCGAAAGTGGCGCGCCGGGCCAGCGAGGGCGAACTGCTCCAGATTGACAAAAGCCGTAAGCTCGACATCGACGAAGCGACGTATATTAAAATGATCAGCGACAAAACCGGCGCTCTGATGGCTGCCGCCTGTGAACTGGGCGCGCTGACCACCACCGGCGATTCCGGCGACGCCGAATCCATGCGGGCTTATGGCGAGCACGCCGGCATCGCTTTTCAGATCAAGGACGACCTGTTCGATTTTGAAGGCGACCAGAAAATCATCGGCAAGAACAAAGGCCGCGATTTACGGGAAAAACATATTACGCTGCCTCTGATTTTCGCGCTTACCCGCGCGTCCCGGTCACAGGCTAAAACAATTCTTGCGCAAATCCGGCGGGGCGTTACGGCTTCTGAAATCCGGTCCATCATCGCTTTTACCCGCGAATACGGCGGCCTGGAATATGCCAAAACGCGGCTGGAAGAGCATTCTTTACAAGCTGTCCGCATGCTGGACCGCTTCCGGGATTCAGCGGCCAAACAAAGCCTGATCGATTTTGTTTATTTCAATATCAACCGGAACAAATAATACCGACCGCATCATTAAAAAACGGAACGGGCTTTCCAATAATTAAAAAGTTAAATCCATGAGTACAACCGAATCGAAAATAATCCCTTGGTATAAACAATGGCAAAGAAAAAAAATACTTATATGGGCTTTGGTAATTGTTGCGTTGATTTTCTTTATCACGGGACCCTACGGACTCTATCAGCGGCTGATCAGCGCCGGCCAGCAAAAGCAACTCCAAAACCAGGTGGAACAACTGCAGAAAGAACAGCAACAGCTTCTGAAAGAGCGGGAATTGCTGAAAAACGATCTCGATTATATCGAAAAAACCGCCCGCGAAAAATACAGCATGGTCCGCGACGGCGAACAAGTGCTGAAAGTAATCCCCAAAGACAAACCCATTAAAGAATAATATCCGGTATCTGTGATGCGTTACCACCATCGGCTGTCACCCTTCGGCCGTGCCCTGGTCTGGACTTGGATTATTTTTCTGTGCGGTGAACGGGCGATTGCACAGAATCATAACCTCCTGTACACGGCTTCCCGTCTGGATTCCCTTCATGCGCAACTATCCGCGGTTCTGAACAATAAAATCCTGCGCAACGCCCGTACCGGCATTCTGGCGCGTTCGCTGAAAAGCGGGCAGGTTTTATTTGAGCACCATGCCGACAGCCTGCTCAGCACCGCTTCCTGCATGAAACTTGTCACCACGGCCGCCGCGCTGGACCGATGGGGAAAAAATAAATTTTTCCGCACCGTTTTCTATACGGACGATTCCATAACAGACGGCGTATTAAAAGGCCACCTCTATATGAAAGGATTCGGCGATCCGTACTTTGTCACCGAAGTCATGCTCAAAACCGTTTATCATTTCCGGTCAATGGGCATTACCGAAATCAAAGGCGACCTGATTGCCGACGACAGCTATCTTCAGGATTCGCCGAACGCGTTCCGCAACGACCGGGCTTATTCGGCGCTTGGCAGTGCGCTGAGTTTTAATTTCAATACCTTTACTATTTGCGCGCGACCCGGAAAGGTGGGCGATACCGCGCACGTGTTCATTGAACCGCCGTATCCCCGGTTCAAAATTATCAACCGCACGCTGACCACCGATTCCGGAAAAGGCATAACCATTGATCATAATAATGTCTCGGTGAAATACGATAAAGACCTTATGACCGTTTATGTCGGCGGGACGATTGCGAGCGATGAACTGGAATTCAATATCTACAAACGCGTGCAGGATCCGCTAACCTACGTAACCACCGTTTTCAGAAACGCCCTGGAACTGGCCGGGATTACCCTGAAGGGCAAAATCCGAACCGGCACCGTGCCACGAAAAGCTACGATGATTCATGAAACGTATTCCTATGATCTCGCCTACATTGTCGCCGGAATCAATAAATGGAGTAACAATCAGGCGGCGGGGCAACTGCTGATGATACTCGGCGCGGAGGCATTCGGACCGCCCGGCACCGATGAAAAAGGGCTTCGGGCCATTAAGCCCTTTCTAAAAAAAGCCGGTATCGCCGAAAGCGAAATTATCATGACCGACGGTTCCGGGCTGGATATCGGTAATAAAATGACGCCCCGAGCGCAGGTACGGCTTCTGGAATATATGTACCAGCGTTTCGATTGTTCCGCGGAGTACGTCGCCTCACTGAGTATCGCCGGCGTGGATGGCTCCGAGCGTAAGCGTTTCCGCAAGAACGGCGGCCCCGTGGGCCAGGCGCGGCTCAAAATCGGTTACCTGTGGGGCGTCAGCGGCCTCAGCGGCTATATCGCTACTTCCGGCGGCGACATCATCGCCTTCGCTTCGCTGATGAACGACTTCGAAAAAGACTACTATGAAACAGTCAAACAACTCGAAGATAAAATCGTCATCACCTTATCCCAATTGTAATGACCCGCAAGCATCCTTCACACCGGACCGGTCTGGAAGGCGAAGAAATCGCCGCCGAACACCTCCGCGCCAAAGGCTATGCAATCCTGCACCGCCGCTTCCGTTACCGCAACGGCGAACTGGATATCGTGGCGCGTCACGGCCGCATGATAGTCTTCGCGGAAGTTAAAACAATCAATCTGAAAAAGAATCCCGACAAACCTTTCGGCGATCCCGAGACCTGGCTGACCGAAAAAAAGAAACAATCACTCTACCATTGCGCGGAATACTACCTCGGCAAGCACGGCTTTCATGACATCGACTGCCGCTTCGACCTGATTACCGTCCGACTATTCGCCGATCATTCTGAAGTCAACCATATAGAAAACGCTTTTTGGTTCTGAATTTTTTACACAACCTAAAGAGCGCCCGCCCGTGATTTTATAAATTGGTCTTTCCCTCTCATTGACCCTGTAGTTGTATTTACAAAAACATTCTTCTTCAAGGGTTTGCTTTTCTATTTTTATATAGAATGGATTAACCGTTTTTGTTACGAAAAAAAAAGTTAATTTGTTGTTACCATATTATTAATTTATTATTGTTATATTATTATTTTTATGTTATAATTGGACGTTTTAGTATTTAACCATCACACGGAGTACCATCCTATGGGTTTCAGTTTTATACCAAAAGACGAAAATTTTTTCACGCTGTTCAACCAGCAGGCGGCATTGATCGTAGAAGCGGGAAAAGCCTTCCGTGAACTCGCGATGGCCGGAAAATTTGATTCGGAATCGATCAAAAAACTTGAGGACATCGAGCATAAGTGCGACAACGTTACCCACGACATCATCGACCGCCTGAACCGGACCTTCATCACTCCGTTCGACCGCGAGGATATTCACAACCTGGCGCACAAGGCAGACAACATTATCGACATGCTTTACTCCACCGCCAAGCGGATGGGCATTTATAAAATCAACGAGGTCAACACGAATCTCATCAAATTTGCGGACACCATCGAACAATCCATCCAGTCGCTGACCCGCGCGTTTCAGGATATGAACCATACCAAGAATTACAAATCCGTCCTGAAATACTGCATCGAAGTCAACCACTTCGAGAACATCGGCGACGACCTGAAAGATCAGGCGATTGGGGAATTGCTCGAAAATACGAAAGATCCGATTTCGTTCATCATCTGGAAAGAAGCGTACGAGGGCACCGAAATCGTATTGGACATTTGTGAAGATGTGGCCAATGTCATCGAATCGATCATTGTCAAACAGGCTTAACGCATATGGAATATTATGTAATTTTTCTGATCTTTCTCGCGCTGGTATTTGATTTCATCAACGGGTTTCACGATTCCGCCAACTCGATCGCGACCGTTGTTTCCACGCGTGTTCTCTCGCCGAAGTACGCTGTGGCGTGGGCGGCATTTTTCAATTTCATCGCGTTTCTGTTTTTTGGGCTCCATGTGGCCGGCACGATCGGTAAGGGAATCATTGACATCAACATTATTGATTCCGAAGTGATATTCGCTACGCTGATGGGCGCCATACTCTGGGACCTGATCACCTGGTATTTCGGCCTGCCAACGAGTTCCTCGCATGCGCTGATGGGGGGATTGATCGGCGCCGGTTTGGTGAAAGCAGGCGCATCCAGTCTGGTGTGGGCGGGAATTTTGAAAACCACGTTGTTTATTTTTTTAGCGCCCTTGTTTGGCTTAACGCTCGGATTTATGATCGGCGTCCTGGTGTATTGGCTATTTAAAAATTCCGCGCCGAACAAGGTGGACAGTTTTTTCCGTAAAGGCCAGCTCGTATCCGCTGCGGCATACAGCCTCGGCCACGGCGGCAACGACGCGCAGAAAACCATGGGAATCATTGCTGGGCTTTTATTCAGTGCTGGATGGCTTGGAAATGAATTTTACATACCTTTCTGGGTTGTGATATCATGTAACGGCGCGATCGCTCTGGGGACGATGTTCGGCGGCTGGCGGATTGTCAAAACCATGGGACAAAAAGTCGCCAAATTAAAACCGGTGGATGGGTTCTGCGCAGAATTCGGCGCCTCGGTCACGTTGTTTCTATCAACCGCACTGGGCATTCCGGTGAGCACCACCCAAACCATCACGGCGTCCATCATGGGCATCGGTTCCATACGCCGGATGACAGCCGTCCGCTGGGGCGTCGCCGGAAAAATCGTCTGGGCGTGGATATTGACCGTCCCCTGCTCCGCTCTCATCGCGGCCATCAGTTATGTGATAATTATGTGGTTTAAATAAAAAAAGGCCGTCCCATATGTCTGGACGGCCTCCCGGCAGCAGAAAAAACAAACCCTATCAGTTCATTCTTTCCTGAATTTCCGGCCGCGCCTCTTCCGCTGAGACGTGCTTAATCGTTTTAGTCTTCGAATCCAGCATCTGCATCGAATCGGCTATGACTTCCGTAACGAACTTTTTCCGGCCGTCGCGGTCCTCAAAAATCCGCGTTTTCATCTGCCCCTCTACGCAAACCAGCGTGCCTTTGCGCAGGTATTCGCCGCAGACTTCGGCCAAACGTTTCCACGCAATTACCTTGTGCCAGTCCGTTTCGTCGCGGTACTGACCGTTTTTTGTTTTGAACGATTGATTGGTTGCCACCGAAAACATCGCAATAGCGGTGCCGTTCATGGTATAGCGCATCTGAGCTTCGCGGCCGACTCTTCCAATCAGGGTGATCTTGTTCATGGTTCCTCGTGACATAATAGGTCTCCTTATGTTATAATAATTAAATTCGTTTTTGTTTTCATCACACAACCAATATAATTTTCTTTCCAAACCTTTTTTTCTCAAAATTTGATAATTTTAATAATTAAGGAGAGGGATTAATCGCGATTAGTGCGAGTTATTATTAACATCACATTGTTAGCGTAAACATTGTTTTACAAAAATTAAATCTTTGTGAATCTTTTTTTACATATTCAAACCGCATCGTCCTTTATTTAATTTCCAATTAAAATAGAAAATTGCTGATTCTAAAACAACGGGTAGTCATTCTACTAAAATTAAATTAATCAATTATTTAATACATTATATAATTTCTATGAAGCAAAAATAAGTTTACTATAAAACAAGATTTATCAATATTTATTATTTTATTCACTTGATTTTATGCAGTCAGATTTTGATTGGAACAACCAAATATAAAATAGCGTGTAATTTTCCTTACACAGTGAATTTTTTAAAAAAAAACATAACTCATTATAAATTCATAACATAAACGTCATAAAATAATGGTATATTGGTTGCGTATTATTTTATTTGGTCAAATTTTTAACCAACCGGAGACCGCCATGAAAGCAAATTTTTTCAAGCTGATTTTCGTCGCCACATTCGGAGTTATGATTTTTCTGAATGCCTGCGAACAAATGCCAACCGAGTACACCGATGATACATCGCATCAGGAAGGCGGCTCGTTCAGCAAAGTAACGATAGCCGAAGGATTCGAAACGGGCACCAAAACGGCTTATGCCGCTGCCGATGTGACGCTTGGTTCCGGCGTCTGGAATATGGATAATGCGCTGATTGGAAGTTTATCCACAGACCGCAAAGTCGGCCTGAAAAGCGCGCGCGTGCAGAATGCCGGAAAAATCACGATGAAGTTTGACCGTACCGACGGCATCAGCACCGTGTCCGTCAAACACGCGAAATTTGGTTCGGACGGCAGCAGCACGTGGGAATTATGGTACTCCACAAACAAAGGCGTCTCCTGGATTAAATCCGGTTCGACCGTCACCACATCCTCCACAACGTTGTCAACCGCCACATTTACAATCAATAAGTCGGGCTATGTCCGGATCGAAATCCGAAAAACCGGCGGTTTCAGCTACCGGCTTAATATAGACGAAATCACCATCAACGATTTTGTGCCCGGCGGTTCCACCAGTGTGCACCTGACCCTCGGTAATCCCAGCGACGCATTTCCGAATACGGCCAATTATACGAATTACTATATGGAAAAAGCGCAGTATTGCCTTTCCTACAACCGCGACCGCGCCTGCCCGAACTGGGTGGCCTGGCACCTGAACAGCAGTTGGCTCGGCTCCACGCCACGGCAGGACAACTTCCGCGCGGATGCTACCCTGCCCGCCGGATGGTATCAGGTGGGCGGCAGCAGCTATAGCGGCAGCGGTTTCGACCGCGGACATATGTGTCCTTCCGCCGATCGCACCCTGACCGTCACGGATAACTCCGCTACATTCCTCATGACTAACATGGTGCCGCAGGCGCCGAATAACAACCAGGGTCCGTGGGCGAAATTAGAGGATTACTGCCGCACGCTGGCCACGCAGGGCAAGGAATTGTACATCTACTCCGGCGCTTACGGCCAGCAGTCGCGTATCAATAACAACCAGATTACCGTACCGACCAATACCTGGAAAGTGATCGTCGTGCTGGACAACGGCACCAACGACCTGACCCGCGTCACCACTTCCACGCGCGTGATTGCCGTGAACATGACCAACTACAACAGCCAGATTTCCATCAGCGCCGACTGGAAATCATTCCGCGTAAGCGTGGATTCCATCGAATCCATCACCGGCTATGATTTCCTGTCCAACGTCGATCCGGCCATTCAGGCGGTTATCGAGAGCCGGGTAGACAATCTGTAATAAAAAAAAATTCATTGCGATTCAAAAAGCCTGTCGGCAAGACAGGCTTTTTTTTATATCAAGGAATAAATGTATATCCCGAACATGATAAACGCCCCGGCCACGCTGGCCGTTTTCCGAGGAGGCGCGAACGCCCACAGCAGGCGGTACGGGATGAATCCGGAAACGATCATCAGCGAAAGCAGTTGCGCGAAACAGGAAGCGCCGAACGTCATAAAATCGGGCCTGGCCTCGATGATTAAGCTTTGATACGCTGTCAGGCCCACCGCGCTGAGCAGGGCGATAATGATATTGAATCCGGCGGTTCCGACAGGGCTCGCACCGGGTTTTATAAATATCTTTTTTATATTTTTATCATACCAGGCCTCGATACGGTCGCTCACTTTGAAGACGTAAGGAAAAAGAATAAAAAGCTGTATCAGCATGATCACGAAAGCTATATGATCGCGGAAAGACGCGCCCAACACTTTTGCAGAATCCACCCATTCCATTAATTTAATCAGGAGATATGAAATCAGAATAACCGGCAACAACACGGATCGCCATAATTCACCCGTCCGCGTGGATTCCGGCTTCATGGCTTTGACTACATTGGCATACACGATAAATAGTCCGGGCAGAATCGCCGCCGCCGCGAGGTAACGGGGCAGGATTCCTAATTGCAGCATGCAGACGACCGGCAACAAAACCAGACTGAAATAAATAGCCACCGAGAGAATTACTAACGCCAGCATGGCGATCCATTCGGATTCTTCATGGTAGCATTTGAAAAACCGGATTATCTGGTAGGACATGGTATACTGAATCAGGAAAAGAAAGAAAAATCCGAGATCTGCGTTAAACACGTTCACAACCGATTGCTGCGGAAAATCCGACAGGTAATACAGGAATCCGATGATCAAAATAACGATACCATCGAACAGGGTTTCATCTTCGTTAATATACCGTTTCAGCGTCTCCATAGTAAGCGGCTTCGTATAAATTTTAAAAAATTTCGGCTCAAAATAACGATTTTTCGGTTAATATCCCATACTAATTGCAAAAAAAAAAAGCGGTCCGTAAGGAACCGCTTCGTAACAGGAGAAGGTGAAAGGAAAAGACTAGGATTGTTCTTCGGCGATTTCATGTTCGCCGGTTTCCGGGATTTCAGTTTTATCAGCGTGATCGCGCGAGCCGAGCATCTGCATGGAACTGGCCACTACCTCGGTAATGTATTTCTTCGCGCCTTTATCCTCGTAACTACGCGTTTTCAACTGACCCTCAATGCAAACCAGCGAGCCCTTTTTAAGATACTGGCCGCAGATTTCGGCGAGTTTTCGCCACGCGACTACCCGGTGCCAGTCCGTGCGGTACTGAACCTTACCGGACTTATCTTTGAACGCCTCGTTGGTAGCGATGGTCAGCGACGCAATGGGCGTGCCGTTGGGCGTATAACGCATCTGGGGTTCTTTGCCGATCCGACCGATCAGCATGGCGCGGTTTAATGTTCCTCGTGACATAACATGTCTCCTTGAATTATGTTAATAATATTAAATAATAAAAAATTCATCGTTGTCCTTATTGCTTCATTAATATAAGTATCGGTAGAGGGGATTTTTTCTCAAAATTTGATAAAATATTTTCCGGTTGATATTGGGCGTCTTTTTTATTTTTTTTTGCGTTCATCATACCATTAATATATCTTAAAATTAATTCTGTTTTTTCTCAAAATTTGAGAATTTTCCGCAGCGCCTCGGTTCAAAAGGATTTTTATTGCATTAATTCGTTAATTATCATTAAATTAAGCGGTCAAAAAAATTCTTGCGGGAGTATGGCTATGAGTCAGCGAATCGATGATATCCAGCGCCAGATCGAGATTGCCGGCATGATATTCGAGCAACCGGATAAATATTCGGAAGAAGATTTGGCGTCACATTTTTACACCAGCGCCGCAACCATACGCCGCGACGTCAAGGCGCTCCGCGACATGGGTGTGGACATCTGCTCGCGTAAGCGCGCCTATCACGTCAACCTGAGTCTTAATGAGATCAACTTTCTCATCACGACATACTTTGCCTTCGGCAACCAGGAAACGATAAAGAACCTCCCTTTGATCCACGAAAAGTTCCGTCACCGCACGCTGAATTTCTTCATACAGACGATGAAAGCCATCACAAACAGGCAGGAAATGGAAATCGAATATAAATCCAAAAACAGTACCCAGGCGCGCTGGCGGACGATCACGCCGGTCGCGTTTTACAATGCCGGTAAAAGTTATTATCTGATCGGCATCCACAACGATGTCACAAAAATTTATACCATCGAGCGCATCCAGGGCGTCCGTTTCCCGAATACGCCCTCCGCGGTGAAAAAGATCCCCTCGCTGAATGAACTGTTCCGCTACAGCTGGGGCTCGTTTACGGGCGGCCCCGTCAAGGAAGTGCGCCTGCTCTTCAAGGACGATCTTGAGGAATATATCATCGATAAATTCATGACGGAGCATCAGGAAATTCTCAGGACGGAGCAGGGCATGGAAGTGGTTTTAAAAGTGAAACTCTCGAACGAGTTCATCTCCTGGCTGCTCGGCTGGGGCGACGCCGTCACTGTACTTTCACCGCCGGAGTTGAAAGAACAGATCATTCAGAAAGCAAGGGATATCGTATCCCACTACACCAATTAATCGCGCCGTAAAAATTTCAATTCGGCTGGAGTAAAAAAAACCGGCCCCCGGCAGATTATTCCACCGGGAGCCGATACAGAAAGGAGTTGTTGAAATATTTTTAAAACGCGTAATTGATTCGGAAACTGACTTTCAGGTCGCCGCCGTTTTTATTCACGTTTTTGGCTAAATCCACGCGAAACATGTCGCGTTCGTCGCCAAGGCCCACGCCGAAATCGGTTTCAATTTTTCCGGGATCAAAACCGGCATAGAGGCTGCGGTAGGTATCAATCCGCTGATACCACGCATAACCGGCATCGGTGAACAAAATGAGACTGAACGGGTTCAGGAAGAAAATCTTGTCCTCGTGGAAGCGGCCGGAACTGAGACGGTATTCCACATTGACCAGCGCGAAATGATTGCCGGTAAACGCCTTGTAGTCATGCCCGCGCAGGGTGGACAGGCCGCCGAGACTGAAAAGCTTCTGCCGTGGCGTGTCGCCAACCGACGAACCGATATAAACGCGCGTGTCGATATTTTCCCAGCGGCTCAGCGGCTGATAGCGTGTGGCGTAAAACGTATATCGGGAAAAACGAAAGTCGGAATTCCATTCATGCATGCTGCGCTCCCCTTCCGCGCTGACCATCCATCCCTGGCGTTTCAGATGATAACGCCCGTTCTTGTGAACCTCCACATTGTTAAATTCCGCCTTGCCCGTCAAACTGTAGAGGTCGCCATCATCTATCGCGGGGTTCGGCCGGAAATCGCGCGCCTTGATAAACAACGCCCAATCCGCGTTCGGCTCCAATGAACGATACCGGTCGCCGTTAAACTGCAGCGTCAGTTTCAGGAATGGATTAATGTTCTGCGATACATGCGCGCTGTAGCCCAGCGTTCGGAAATAATCGCGGTAATCGTTCTTGAACAAAACCGCGTTCAGGGTGTTCTCCATATCGCCGATAATCCACTTGTCCTGCGTGCCGGTCAGGTCATGAAACTCCCCCCCAATCTCGAAACGAAACTCTCGGCCCCAATAACGGTCCACACCCAACTGATAATGCAACTGCTTCAGGCCAAACGCATAACCGACTTCGCCGTATAACTGAAACGGTTTGTTGGTGAACATTTTGTTGCGTTTATCCATACGCGCGCCGAGATAGATGCCGTCCACGCGGTTGTAAACAACCAGTAAGTAATTATTGTCATACGGTTCATGATAAAAATAATGATACGGCGCCCGGACCGGCTTGTACGGCTCGGTTTGAATTTCAAAATACGAAGCGTCGAATATTTTTTTGGATGTTTTTTTCGGGGTCTTTTTACCCGAAACCACCACTTTACCGTTTTCATCGATTATGACAAGGTCATCCTTGTTTATTCCGTCGCTGAGATTAAGGTTCAGTTCATAATCGTTATCTGAAAAATCAATATAGGTTTTAGGACTTTCATCGAGTTGGATATTGAACGTTTTCATTTTCTTATTGGCCTTTTCCATCTTTTTCCGGGCCTTTTCAATGGATTTTCTTAACTTTTCCTGTTGGTCCCTGCTTAAATCGCCCTCCAACTCATCCTGTAATGCTTCCTGAAGTTCTTTTTGGAATTCCAGATTCTCTTTATGCTGCTCCAGTTTTTCTTTTAGCTTTTCTATGGCTTCTTTTTGTTTGGCTCTCAGTTCTTTCAGATCCAGACTGCCGTCTAAATAGACGCTTTCCCGCCCCTGGTGATTTTGGCCTTTACGCTTTTTTTCCTTTCGTCCCTCATCGGAGGCTGATTTTTTTAATTGCTGGTTTTCTTTTTCCGTAATCAGATTGTTTAAACGTTCCAGTTCTCTGAGGTCCTCTTCGCTGACGGTTTCCGTCTTCGATGACTCCGAGTGGCCGGTTGTCTTTTCCGACCCGGAGGCTCCGTTCTCCGATGCGGATGCATTCTCATCAAGTAAGGCCAGACCGTCGTCGGCAATTGCCGTTTTATCGAAATCACTATCACCGGCTGTTTTTGTTGAGAATTTGCTTTCTTGATCCATGGCCATTTGTAAGTTCATGAGATTTTTAAAATCATCCCATGCCATGAAATCCAGTTGGCTGACGTCCTGGTTGGTATTCCTGACCGTCGTTTTTCCCTGTACCACCACCGCGCTACCGACAGCGCCCGTTTCATTGATTATCAAATCACCTTTTACTACGACGGCTTTTCCCGTAATGGACCCGTCAATGGTCAGATTGCCGTTAAGTACCAGTACATCTCCTTGGACGTTTTTTCCTGCCGATATGGTGATATCATCTTCATAAATCATCAGAACTTTAGAATCTTTAAAAAAATAGGATTGGCAAAAAGCGGTAATGGACTGGTTCTTCATGTCATTTTTATTTTTCCCCTGACCAAAGGCAGGACGGAATAAAATGAGTACCATTACTGTTATTAAAAACGGTAAATATGTTTTCATATAATTCCTTATTTATTATGCGCTTATTGATATTTGTGTATTATTATAAAACTCATATTAACCTGATACGGTGACTTAGAATAAAAGTTTCTCAGTGCGTATGATAAAAAAATTTGTTTTTATAAATTTTTTATTCAATATTGGCTCAAAATTTAATTCTTTATGAATGTATCATTTAAAAACGGAGTTTAATATGAAACCGAAAAGCATCTTCATGACCGTGATTTTCTTTTTCTGGCTGGCCGCCACCCTGACGGCTCAGAAAAATGCCAATGAGTTTAAATTCGTTCAGGAATCCGGGGGTATCAAAGAATACACGCTTCTCAAAAACGACCTGCAGGTACTCTTGATGGAGGACCACTCTGCGCCGGTACTGACCTTTATGGTTACGTACCGCGTCGGTTCGCGCAATGAAAAAATCGGTAATACGGGTTCAACGCATATCCTGGAGCACATGATGTTCAAGGGTACGCCTTCGTTTAACAAGGCCAAGGGCACGGGCGTTTCCGCCACCTTGCAAAATGTCGGCGCGATGATGAACGCCACCACCTGGAACGACCGTACCAATTATTTCGAAATGATTCCCAGCGAGCACCTGGAACTGGCGGTAAAAATTGAAGCCGACCGCATGCGTAATCTGCTGCTGGACGAAAACGACCTGAAGAGCGAAATGACGGTGGTGCGCAACGAATTCGAAATCGGCGAAAACAATCCGTCCGAAGCCCTTGACAAAAACATATGGGCCACGGCTTACCAGGCGCATCCGTATCATCATTCCACAATCGGATGGAAGGCCGATATTGAAAATGTCTCCGTTCAAGGGTTGCGGGAATTTTACGAAACCTTCTACTGGCCGAACAACGCCACCGTAACCGTGGTCGGCGATTTTGAAACCGGCAAAGCGCTGGATCTGATCTATCAGTATTTCGGCGCGATACCGAAATCGCCGAAGCCCATACCGCCGATGTACACCACCGAGCCCCGTCAGGAGGGGCCGCGCCACGTGGTCGTAAAGCGGGCCGGTCAGAACGGCATCGTGGGTGTGGCGCACAAGACCTGCAAAGGACTGGACAAGGACCAGCCGGCGTTTGACATTCTCGAGACGATCCTGAACAGCGGGAAGAACAGCCGTTTCTACAAACATATCGTGGACAAAGGCCTGGCCGCGAAGGTGGACGTTTCCTATTTCCCGTTCAAAGACGAGTCGCTGTTCATCACTTACGCCACGCTGACGCCGGGCACCACGCACGAGCAGATGCAGGCGCTGATTCTGGAAGAATATAAAAAAATCGCGGATGAAGGCGTCACCCAGCAGGAAATAGACGCCGCCAAAGCCCAGATTCGCGCCCAGACCGCTTACCGCAAGGACGGCTCGTTTCTGATTGTTATGCTCCTGAACGAAGCGATTGCCGCCGGCGACTGGAAAGCCTACACGGAATATATGGATAAAATCAATCAGGTCACCGCGGAGGATATCCGGAATCTCGTTAAAAAATATTTCGTTGAAGACCAGATGACTACCGGTTATTTCATTCCGCTGGCTAAACAGGATAAGACAACAGGCGGCCTGTATCCGGATATGCCGGTTAACGGCTTTCGGAGTTTCCGCGGATTCACCACCCGGTTTGACCTTCCGCAGATTGATGAGGGCGGCAGCGGTTTTATCACGCCTACCGGATTACCGCAGTCCCAACTCGCCAGGAACATCACCGATAAACGCGTAGAAGGCATTCGCGTGATTGCCATGAAAACCGGCGTGGCGGATGTAATAACAATCCGGGGCAGTCTGATGGCCGGCACGTTTTTCAGCCCGTTGACCAACAAAGCCCAGGCCGATCTGATGGCGGCCATGCTGGATCAGGGCACCGTCAAAAGGGATAAATTCGCCGTTTCCGCCGCGCTGGAGACCATCGGCGCGACCATCAATTTCCAGGCCGGCAATGAAACGCTGGAGTTCACGGGGCGCTGCCTGAAAGCGGATCTCCCGAAAGTCATCAATATTCTGGCTGAAGAACTGCGTTTTCCGGCTTTTGACGAGAAATCATTTGAAACCATCAAGAAGAGAAAGATGACGCAGTATAAGCAGAACCTGGAAAATACGGACATCCGCGCCTTTGAAACGCTGTCCCAGAAAATCTACCCGGCCACGCACCCGAATTACAGTTTCTCTACCGAACAGATACTCAAGGATATCGAAAAAACCACCCTTAGCGACCTGAAAGAATTCCACAAGAAATACTATGGCCCGGCATCGATGATCATCGTCGCGGTCGGCGACGTGGAAGCGGCCGAACTGCATAAAGCCGTCAAAGCCGAATTCGCCGGATGGAAAGGCGGCGTGGTATTCACGCGCCCCGCAGCCGTTCTGCCCAAACCCGCTCCCGAAAAACCGATCCTCGTAACCATCCCGGATAAAACCAGCGTGACCTATGCCATCGGCACCGGCATCTCCATCCAGCAGGACCATAAAGATTATCCCGCGCTGTTTGTCGGCACGTATATCCTCGGCGGTAATTTTTCTGCGCGCCTGATGTCCACTGTGCGGGATATCGAAGGGCTGACTTACGGCATCCGGGCCGGTATCCGCGGCGCCACCTTCAGCGACGGCTACTGGGCCGTGAACGCTTACTTCAACCCGAAAATGCTGAAGCACGGCATGGCGTCCACGCAGAAACAAATTGACCTGTGGCTGGAAAAAGGCGTCACCGACGAAGAAGTCGCCGCCAAAAAATCCACGATTACCGGCTCCTACAAAGTCGGGCTCTCCTCCACAGGCCGCGTCGCGGAACAATTGCTGGCCATCGCCCAGCGCAATCTTGCGATGAGTTATATTGACGACTATCCAAACCGTATTAACGCTCTGACCACGGGAGAAATTAACGCCGCAATTAAAAAATACATCCGATCGGAAAACCTGATCCGGATAGCGGCCGGTTCGGTGGATGAGAAAAAAGATCTCCTGGAATCCAAATAAAACGATAATTGCCAAAGGCCGTTCAACACGAACGGCCTTTTTTTTTAGCTGTTTCATATTAATAAAAGCTGTTTGGAAATTTGGACAGGAATTAATTGATAAAAATATTTTCGTTTTAAAATAAAAATCCTTAATATAGAATCGCTTGGATTGTTCTGACTGACACACAAAATAACAGGAGCAAGTTGTAACCGGCGATGTTTCGTTCCGATGATATAAGGATATTTTATGCTAAAACGCTGTTGGTTTTGACGCTGGCGTTGATGATCTGGCATCTGATTTTATTCCACCGTTCGGTAAGCCGCGAAACCGCAATGCGTCAGGTCCATCAGGCCTGGACGGCGGAATTACCCAAAGACCGCTACCGTATCGGCGCCGACGAGGAATCGTTCCGCGCCTTCCTTGCGTTTGACCCGCTTATCGATTCCCTGCTGACCAGGGATTACGGTATTCGTGCCTCCTGGATAAAAAACGAGCCGGTTAATTTCGACAACCGGTTGTATCGGCGGAAAATCGTACAGATTCCTGAATCGTTTCCGACGACGACCTTTAACGCCGATCTGAAACTGCTGGCCGAGCAAAACGCCTGGCCGATACTCTCCGTGCAGGAAAAAATGAAAACCGGCGACCTGTGGGTGGATATCGGCCGCGATGAGCAACTCTACCTGCATATGCAACTGAACGTCAACAAACGCCTCAAAACCGATTCAAAAGACCTGTACCTGTTAATCAGCGGCATGGGCATTAAAAACGACGAAATCACCGCGGCCATACTCGATCTGCCTGAAAATATCACCCTGATTATTCCGCGCGGACAGGAGTTTTCAACGCTCCTGACGCATGAGGCCAAACGTAACGGGAAAGCGGTTCTGAACCGCCTGCCGGAGTATGCTAAGACCGTTTATTTGGATCCCTACGAAGCCGACGAAACGACGATGACCAAAATATTTTATGAGACGCTTCAGAATGTGGAGAGCGGCACAGCTATTGTCTGTTACGAAAAACCCGTTACGATTGCCGTACTAAAACGGGAACTGCCCAAAGTTACCCGCCGGGGATACCGTTTTCTGAGCTTTGCCCGCTAGCCGTCGTGATGAAAATGAATTCTTTGGATGCTCCGCGACGCTCGGCATGTCCGTTATACCTTGCCCGACTGCGTTATACCGTAACAACCGACATTTTATAGCTATAAAACGTCGCATGATAGACTCATGAATTCTTGGCGGAAACATCAACCCGTCCGCCATTTTAATTATGGCCGTAACCGATACAGAAGGCGCTTTAAACGTTAAAACGCCGATACGTGACGTAACAGACCCTTGCTACGCCTGCATCCCGCGGATAAAAGACTCGCAACCTTTATTGACCGGAACCGTTGCGCATCCATATTCCTTACCATCAACAGCAACGCAAATTCATCGTCGCCTAATATCTTTCAGCATTCAATGGTCAAAAAAATCTCCCGCGGGAAAAAAACATTTTTTTTCGGTTGGTCGAAGATGCGGTTTTGGTGACCGTTCCGTAGAGCGGAGCAAGAGCCGTGAACATAGGCGTTTTCAGCGTGCGGCGAATGCCATCGTATATCAGGCGGTTAGCCGTTTGGTCGTCCCGATTTGCGAGGTTTAAAAAAAGATTTGAAATAAATATTATTTAATTTATATTTAACTTTGTTAACGCTTATCGGGATTCCCACATGCCGCGCGCGGGGAGACTTTTTTGTAAGCATTTATTTTATACTCCTCACACGCCACGTCGGCTACCCGCGGAACGTTAGGCAAAGGCGCTCTTTTACATTAAGCAACTAACAATAATAGTCAGGATATCTCAATTCACAAAATTAATTATGGAGGTGTTTATGAAAACCTATCTATCGCTTATTTGTATTCTGATTTATGGTGTAAGTTTCCCTATAACCGGTAATGCTCAAAGTAATTTTTCAGATCAGTCATGGAATGTTGGTTTTCAGGGAGGCGTGTTGTTTCCTGGTCCCGGCCAAGTTAACATTAATCCTCCCGGTTGGGATTTTGAGACAGAAACGGGATTCGTATTAGGCGCTGAAATTGACGGCTATGTGGCTCCCAAACTATCTGTTGGACTTAAATATTTATATTCCAACGCCTCCTTAAAAGGGTTTAGTGATGCTGCCGATGTCCATACCATAGCGGGTACTATAAAAGCCCGTTTTAACATTGGAGAAAAGCTGCAATTTCGTCCCGGAGCATCCTTTGGTTATAATCGAATTGAAATCAATTCTGATGTCGATGGCAGCAACGGTTTTAATGTTGCGGGAATTTTCCAGTACGCATATTCTTTGGGAAACGGTAAAGCCATTACAGGAGATTTCAGTTTTATATCCCAACCGGTCGGTGGAAATGGTGATAGAGATATTACTTTTCCGCCCATTATATATTTAACTATCGGATATGAATTTGGTAATTAAGGGTTCGAATAATTAATAATATCCTGACTATTATTTTTAAATTCGAATTGTATTAAACAAGAGCGACTAAGCTTATAACAGGCAGTTAGCCGTACGCTCATCCCGATTTGCGAGGTTTAAAAATAGTTTTGAAAAAAAAATGAAATGTATATTAAAATAATTAACGCTTATCGGGATTCCCACATGCCGCGCGCGGGGAGACTTTTTTGTAAGCATTTATTTTATACTCCTCACACACCACGACGGCTACCCGCGGAACGTTAGCAGAAAGCGTATTTGACAGCATCGCAACAATGAAACAGACGACTAAAAAAGTAAACTAAGTAACTCGACAAACAGTTTTGACAGGTGGACAGATACATAACAGCAATTTGACTTCGGGACACATCAGTTTGATGGGCAGATACGCAAGCCAACGCAATAAAAAATTAAAACACCCCTACCGCACAAAAAAAATGAATTTCTATGACTACCCGCATTGCACACATTTGGTAGCTGCCCCAACCTCAAACCCCATGCAAAGCAGCCACCAAACGAGTGCAATTTTTGCCGACCCATATCTTAACTTCGTATAATGACAGATGTGCATGATAAAATAACAAGAAGTTACAACATGAGCCAAATCAAAGGCAAAGACACAAAGCCAGAGATGATGGTTAGAAAGTATATTTTCTCGAAAGGTTTTCGTTACAAGATTCATGACAAGGGACTTCCGGGCAAACCGGACATTGTTTTGCCTCGGTTAAAAGTTGTTATTTTTATTCATGGTTGCTTCTGGCACGGTCATTCAAATTGCAGATATTTTGTTTTACCCAAAACCCGAACAGAATGGTGGTTAAAAAAAATTGAACGTAATAAACAACTTGATAGTGAAAATTTAAAAAAATTGAGGGATGCCGGTTGGAAAGTTTTAACGATTTTTGAATGTAAATTAAAAAGTAATTCAAGAAAAGAAACACTTGATAATTTAGTGAAAAAGTTAAATAATATTTCAGAAAAGAAAAAAAGTGAAACGGTTAAACTATATAGACCTTTTTGCGGGCGCATCAGGATTATCTGAAGGATTTAGGATGCTGAATTTTAATCCTGTCGCGCATGTTGAAATAGATTCAGATGCATGTTTAACAATCAAAACGAGAGCAGCATACTACCATTTGAAAGAAAACAATAAAATTTCCGTTTATTACGACTACTTAAGCGGAAATATTACACGTGATTCATTGTATAAATTTCTTCCGTCAGATATAGAAAATTCAGTAATTAATGCTGAGATATCAGACTCAACCCTGAAATATATTTTTAAAGTCATTGAAACCAATCTTAAACAGTTACCAAACAGTGAACTTGATTTAATTGTTGGAGGACCGCCATGTCAGGCATATTCATTGATTGGGAGACATGGAGTTGATTGGGAGAATGACCACCGCTTGAAGCTTTATGTTCAATACGGCAGATTTTTAAAAGAGTTCAAACCTAAAGTATTTGTATTTGAAAATGTTCCCGGAATTTACAGTGCTAATAATGGTTATCACTTCACGCATCTGAAAAAATATTTCAGAAAACTTGGATATGAAATTGAAGACCGGATACTTAATGCAAAAGATTATGGTGTTTTGCAAAATCGCAGAAGGGTTTTTGTTGTCGGTTGGAGAAAAGACATTCAATTTTCATTTCCTGTTTTTGAACCAATCGTTCACAATTATACTGTAGAAGATATTTTTTCTGACTTATCCCCTCTTACTCCGGGTCAGGTCATAAATAAAGGCAAATACAAAAAGGAGCCATCAAAATACATGAAACAGTTTAATTTAAGCAATGGGGTTAACTTCTACACACAGCATATTTCAAGACCACATAACAGTAACGATCTCAAAATATATAATATTGCAATTCAGAAATGGGAACAGGAAAACAAAAGATTAAAATACACCGACATTCCTGAAAAATTACGAACCCAGAAAAATACAGAATCATTCCTCGATAGGTTTAAAGTTGTTGATGGTAAAGGTATTTCGCATACACTAGTTGCACATATTGCTAAAGACGGCCACTATTACATTCACCCAGACATAAAACAATGCCGGTCAATTTCTGTCAGAGAGGCCGCCAGAATACAGTCTTTCCCCGATGACTTTTACTTTGAAGGTTCACGGACTTCTGTCTTCAGACAAATTGGAAATGCCGTTCCACCTCTGTTATCTAAAGCAATTGCAGATGGCATTAAAAACAAGCTGTATAAAATATGAGTGTAACTTTTCGTGAAATATTAAATCAAAAATCATGGAGCAGCTATGAAGAATACATAGCAGAGGGCATAAATCAGTATTCTTCTGAACTTTCAAAAGATATATCGGAAGGCAGAAAACACAGGAAAGCAATACGTGAATTCATTGAAAAGAATTTTGAGATAAAGAAAGTTCCAGATAATCTCGATGCTGAAAAGAATCTCCTTGTATCCGGTGAAGTTGTTGGCATTGACGGAACAATAGCAACACATAAGACAATTACAGGGACAATGGCACAGATAGGAGTTGTGGCGGTAAACTATCTTAACGAGAAAATTCAACACTCTTATTTTATCTCCGAAGCAAAATACAAACAGGACATTAAAGATGTTACTGATTATCTTTACTCCCATGAAAGCATAAACAGAATCGTTTCAGCTCCCGTTTTAAGAGCAGCTTTACAGGTTCGTGAACGGGAACTTGGACTTGATGATAATTTCAGAGATAAATACAAAATTTATCATGGTCCGTTGATCCCATTTGAAATGCTTGCCAATCCGGGCAAAGCTGAATTGAAAATTCTGGACGTGACCCTTGAAATACTTGAAAAGATAATAGCAAATAGAAAATGTTTGAGTATCGTAAGCCGGTCACAAAATGACGCATACATCAGAATAGGGCTTTCGTTAAATCAAGGTGAGTATATTCAATTAAAAAAATCCGCAGGGCTTGAAATTTTAGAAGACAGAACCCTACTTAAAGACAAAGATCGCTGGCGTGAAGAAGATTTTCTGAAAGTGAACAATTTTATTAATCAAGGAGCAATGAAAATAAAAATTGGTTTGATAAAAATTTCACAAAGACCTTATGTATTTCATGCCCATGAAGAAATATTTGACCTTACCGCCAGGATAATTGCCCGTGATGCAATGTTTCAAAAGGAAAAAGGTTTTCCCTTGTTGGTAGATTATGCGGATAATCTCTGTTCAACATATTTCAAGGCAAGTGACTTTAATAAAATAATAGAATATCAATTGGCTAAGGAAGGAGAATTCCTGTCCGAAATGTCAGAAGAAACATTAAGACAAAAGTAAAATCATGGAATTAGATAAAAAACTCGCTTTAGGTTTTGTAAACTTCGACTCGGGGGTTGGATCAAACAACGAAGTTGAAATACGCGTTCCTTATGATAAACTAAAAGAATTATCAAGAGGTAAATACGTAATTATTCCCCATGATGAAGATGGATATTTCTATTTAGCAAGACTAACAAGAGGACCATTCTTTACTCCCGATGCAGTAAGCCGTGATTCTGCATTTGCAAGAGCATCTATTGTACAGGCAGGTGATATTGTTTTTATTCCCGATTATCATGGAATAGGATATTGCGAATTAATTGGTTTGTTCCATTACAGTTCATCACACCTTTCAGGGGTTCAGACTAGACCACACCCAAAATCACCTGTTTTCAATTTACCCCCTGAGAAAATTCAGAAGTTACTGAAACTAGAAGGTAATATGTATTTGGGTCAATTGAGCGGATATGAAGGCATACGTGTCTATCTGGATACAAATTCAAAGGTCGTATTGCCCCGGAACATTGGAATATTCGGGACTGTGGGTTCAGGCAAAACAAATTCATCTCAGGTGTTAATTGAGGAAGCAGCGGCGGCAGGATGGGCGGTTGTTGTTCTTGATGTTGAAGGTGAATATATTTCAATGGATAAGCCAAATTCTGAAATAAAACATAACCCCGGACTCAAAAAGAAAGCAGAACAGTATCAGATTACACCTGAGGGATTAAAAGCATTTCAGGTTTACCACCCGGCCGGAACCGACAGTAAAAAACAAGATTCTTTGGAGTTCAGTATTCCTTTTGGAAGTTTATCTCCTTATGAGCTTGCTGCTATAATGGGGATGAACGAAACACAGGAAGACCGTTTTATTGATTTATGGGATAAACAGGTCGCTGACATAACAACTAAATCAACCAAACCTAAAAATCCCAAAAATCAATGGAAAGCTATTGACGAAAATAAATTTCAGGAAGAACCGGAATATCCTGATTTGACTATTGAATCATTACTAATCAGGTTGACTGATGAAATCAAGGAACAAAAAGGATCTTCAAAAGCGTCATGGCTTGTAGTAAAAAGGCTGCTGAATCGACTGAAAAGGTTTGGAATTTTTGATTCAACGGATGATTTGCTTGATGTTGCAGATTTTCTGAAAGCAGGAAAGGTTTCTGTTTTAGATTTAAGCAATTCATATACCGTTCAGGTAAATAACATTGTAATTGCATATCTACTTCGCAAGATTTTTGACAGCAAAATCTCTAACCCTGACTTACCACCAACTATTATTTTCATTGAAGAAGCACACACGTTTGTTAGTAAAGAAAATGCCTCAAAAATGGAAGCATTGCTTGACCGTTTACGAGAGGTTACAAGACGTGGCAGAAAACGCTGGCTTGGATTGTGTTTTATTTCGCAGCAACCATCACACTTACCAGAGGAAATATTTGAGTTATGTAATACTAAAATTATTCATCAAACAACCGGAAACAGAAATCTGAATGCCCTGAAAATTTCAAGCGGTAACGTAAATGAAGCTATCTGGGATGATGTACCTACTTTAGGTCAAGGAAGAAGCATTATTATTTCACCGCAATATCAACATCCGATTATGACAAACATGAGGATTTGTAAAACTAACAGAGAACATACGGATTAAATGAAAGAAATAAATTTTACACCAAAGGCACGACTTATTAAAATTCTTGGTGAGCAACTAATTAAAGATGCCACTGTAGGAATTATTGAGTTAGTAAAAAACTCCTATGATGCTGATGCTACGGAAGTCGCTCTGATTTTCGACTCTTTAAATACACCTCTGGCAAAAATTATAATCAGAGATAATGGCGAGGGAATGGATACAGAAACATTTCTTACAAGATGGATGAATCCGGCAAGTGGCCACAAGGAAATCCAGAAGATACAAAAACAAAGAACTTTATTAGGTCGGCTTCCGCTGGGAGAAAAAGGAGTTGGCAGATTCGCTGCACAACAAATCGGTAACAAGCTCACATTGATATCAAGGAATAAAAGAGATAGAAAAATACTGATAGCTGCAATTGACTGGCAGGCATTTGATACAACAGAAAAAAATCTTTCCGAGATTAACGTTCAATATAATGAAAAGGAAACATCAGAATATTTACGTAATGATGAGACCGGAACTATTCTTATAATTGAGAATATACGAAATGAATTTAAGGAGAGTGATGTAAAAAAAATAAATTCTGCTATCCGGAGAATGAAAAGTCCGTTTAAGGGAGCCAATGATTTTAATGTATCAATAGAATTCAGAAAATGCCCTGAAGACTGGGAGAAATATACTGATCTGAATACATCGGAAATTCTTGAAAAAGCACCCTTTAAATTTATTGCCATTATTAATGAAAATGGTGTAATTGATTACGAATATGAATTTTCTTTTCCGGGATTTAAAAAACGTAAAAGATCAGGCAAATCAAATCTTTTCGAAGAAACAGATATAAATATTGATGACACAATTTCAACAGGAAGTTTCCTCATATACCTTCATGCCTATTTAAGAGGAGAACCATTGAAAATTACACAACTGAATCCCAAAGATATTGATGAGCTTTCCGGTGTGAGTGTGTTCAGAGATGGAATCAGGATTTTACCTTATGGAGAAAAAGGAAATGACTGGCTAGGTTTGGATAACAGAAGAATCCAGAATCCGGGTAAGCGATTAGGTAATGATCAGATAATTGGAATGGTTGAAATCAACCAGAATGAAAATCCTTCTTTAAAAGATAAAACCAACCGTGAAGGACTCATTGAGGATAAATACTATGAAAAATTTACAAACCTGATTATCGGAACAATAACAAGGTTTGAGGCAGAATTATACGAAGACAGACAGTTATTCCAAAAGAAACAGAAAAAAGTTGATGAAAATATTTTAAAAGAGAAACTGAAAACAGTTGATACAGGACTAAATGAGCTTGAAAACAAGGCAATAGGAAAGGATGAAATAAAATCTGAAGAGATTAAAGACACTCTTCAGCAAATAAGACCTGTTTACAGCGAACTAAAAACAGAAATTCCGGCAACTATTGAAGAACTGGAAAGTGAAAAGAAAGTGCTTTTCAATCTTGCCGGTACAGGGCTTGCTGCTGAACGATTCACTCATGAGTTTGCCAGAATTATTGGTGGTGCATTATCTTCATTAGGCCGTCTGAAGAAACTTGTTGACATCAGTAATCCAAAAATCAAAAAAGAAACAGATTCACTTTCTTCAGCCCTTGAGGTTCTTAGAAACGATATCCGTCTTCTCGGTCCAGTTTTTTATATCAAAAAGGTAGCCAAAGAAAAGGAACTCAACATTAGGGATATCATACAAAATACGGTCTCCTTACAGGAATATGCTTTACAAAAAAGTGGAATTAATCTGGAAATAGAAGGAGGAACATTTACTGTTTTAATGAGAGAGGGTTCCTGTATGCAGGTATTTAATAACCTGATTGATAATGCCATTTTCTGGTGTTCCAGAAAAACAGAATCAGACAGAAAGATGATTAGGATAATTATTGTTGACAAAGAAAAAGCCGTTTATGTTACGGACAGTGGACCAGGCATAAACAATCGTTTCAGAGATAAAATATTTGATCCTTTTTTTTCAATGAAAGGTGAAGATGGAAGAGGACTAGGGCTTTATATTGTAAAAGAGATCCTTGATGAAAAAGGATTTGGAATATGGTTGGTGAATCGAGAAGATTATCTCGGGTTATTATCCGGAGCTAGCTTTAAATTGATTTTTGATAACAATTAATTAGTTAGACAATGAAAAGAATATTGATAATAGAAGATGATCAATCAACATTGAATGCCCTTCAATCAGAGTTTGAAAATTCTGGTATTGAGACAATAGGGTGTTCTGACTTTGATTCTGCTGATAAAGCTATAAAAAACAATATTCCTTTTGATGTTGTAATCCTTGATTGGTATTTTGTTTTGCCCGACAGTAGTAATCAAAGCAAGTTGATATTGAAAAAACTCAGAGAAAAGGTATTTGTTCCCGTTTTTATTTACACTGGTCATAAAGAAGATGCCGAAAATACAAGAGGAGAGGATTTCGGATATCCTAAAAATATGATTGAAATATATGATAAAACACTTTCCTCTCATGAACTAAACGAACGCGTAAATAATAAATTAAACAGCGATCTGACTTACAAGATAAGTTTAAAATACAGAGATAAAATTTATGTACATCTCGAAAAAATTTTTTTTGAACTTAATGACATAGGAAGTAATGCTCTTGGAAAAATTTTAAAAACAATATACGGAAATGGCGAAAATATTGACTGGAATAATGATATTGTGCTTACCCTGCTCCACCGTTCTTTGATTTCAGATGATATTTTTACAGCGGATATTAAAAACATATTGACAAGCGATCGAACAGAACTTTCAGTTACGGAGTTTAACCGAAAAATTATTAACAAGGTAGTTTATCATCATGGTAAATCTGATTACATCAGAAACGGGGATATTGTTAAGATACTTAAAAATGATAATAGTTTAATTTGTTACGGAGTCATAATAACACCGGATTGTGATTTGGAAAATAATAAAACGCGTTACCTGGAACTTATTAAATTAGAAAATTTGGAGAAGATTAATGAAAATCTTAATGAAAATAAAAAAATAAACATTAAAGCATGTTTCAATCATGGTTCATATTACTCATTTCCTGCCATAAAAACAGACGGATCATTAAAAGATTTTGTTGCCGTTTTAAAGGCAAAAATTATTTTACAGGAGAAAGATATTGATCAAAATACAGGGTATCCGGAGGCTTCTAAAAGGCTTTTATATTCCCAATTATTTACATTAAATAATTCAGAAGTTAGAATTGAATTTATTTGTGCTAAAGTAAATCCCTATAAAGCAGAATTTTTACAGAAATTACATACAAATAACAGTCGTGTTGGAATTCCTGATATTAAGAATCTATTATAATGTTTCTTAAATCTGAACATTTTCAAGTTGCAGTAATCTCATACAAGAGACCAAAGTTTACAAAAGAGTGTCCCTGCCCGACCCAGGAAGAAATTCATTTTTTCCCTTCCACCCTTCGGTGTTTTAATTTTTTTGCAAACGCAAAACCATTCACTGACAAGCAATTTGACAGTTTACAGTTTTACAAAAAGGTCGTGTAACTAGAAACGGAGGACAGAAAGTGTCAATGGGCACTTCAAAATGCGCCATAGGGGCAGTTGAAAATGCGCCACCTTTCTCAATTTAAATATTATCCGTTTCAGAGTCAAAGGTTTTCATATCCTGAGCCCAATTTTTTCTTTTCAGTCGAT
>Ga0067045_1028012_pt1 | contig 46363 bp, 45 predicted proteins | sample TerdegcTABiofilm_FD_59184 | JGI IMG/M metagenome (GOLD analysis project Ga0067045, IMG submission 59184) | Combined Assembly of (Gp0054472, Gp0054536) Wastewater bioreactor microbial communities from Singapore -Terephthalate degrading...
TCCATAGAAACTGTCGGCTCGTCTATCTTAAAACCTTTTATATAATTTTCGTCTTCCGTCGAAGATACGGTATCTCCGACATCAACTCCATCAAGCCCATAAAGGCTTACTATATCTCCGCAATAAGCCTCGCCTACCTCTATCTTCTCAAGTCCGTAAAATTTGGTTATTTTAATAACTTTTTTCGGTATTTTTTTGCCTGATTCGGAAAGAAGAAGTATATTTTGATTTTTCTCAATCTTCCCTTGAAAAATTCTTCCTACGGCTATTCTGCCAGTATAACTGCTGTAATCTATCATAGTCACAAGCATTTTAAGCGGAAGATTATCTTTGTTTTCCGGCGCGGGTATATAATTTATTATCGCGTCAAAAAGCGGATTAAGGTTATCGGATATATTGTTTAAATCGTATCCCGAATGACCTTTTTTGCCCGATGCGTAAATTATCGGAAAATCGAGCTGATTATCGGTCGCGTTTAATTCTATAAAAAGAGAAAAAACCTTGTCCAGAGCGTCGTTTGGATTTGAATTGGGTCTGTCTATTTTGTTTATTACTACTACGGCTTTTAAATTCAACTCCAAAGCCTTTTTTAAAACAAACCTCGTTTGAGGCATCGGGCCGTCCGTAGCGTCGACCAAAAGCAATACTCCCTCAACCATCTTCAAAACCCTTTCTACTTCGCTTGAAAAATCCGCATGACCCGGGGTATCCACTATGTTTATCGTAATATCTTTATATTTAACGGCCGTATTTTTGGACAATATCGTTATTCCCCTTTCTCTCTCCAAATCGTTGGAATCCAGTACGCACTCCGCCTCCCCCTCTCCTTTCGATTTGAAATAACCGGTTTGTTTAAGCATAGAATCGACCAGCGTGGTTTTGCCGTGGTCCACATGAGCTATTATCGCTATATTTCTTATATCTTTCATATATATTCCTTTGATTTAAAATCGAGAATTTAAAACGATGCGGGAGACAATCCGACTACGCTAAAATTCCGTTATAAGTATATTTTATAAAATACGATATAATAATTATATGAATGTTTTTTTAAATTCTGCAAAAAACAAATTAAAATCCATTGAAATAAACAACGAAACTCTCGTTTTGTTTTTTTGCGTATTTTTAACATTAACCGCAAATAATTCTTTTTTTAAAAATATAATCGGATTAAAATTTGAAAATAACATAAACCTCAATTCCATATTTTTTATATTTTTAACCGCCGTATCTATAACATCCATAAACTGGTTAGGTTTTCTTCTTATAACCCCTCGTATCGTAACCAAAACCGTTCTAACGATAATTCTAATTTTATCCTCGATAGCCTCTTATTATATGGACAAATACAACATATATCTCGACAAATCGATGGTAAGAAACGTTTTTGCCACGGACATAAAAGAAGCGAAAGAGCTTATAGACCTATCTCTTTTTTTAAGAATATTTTTAACCGGAATAATTCCTTCTTACATACTATGGAAAATAAAAACAAAGGAATACGATATCAAAAAATCCTTTAAAACAAGATTAAAATATATAATAACAGCCTTAATAACGGCGGTACTTTCTTTTCTTTCGATATCCTCTTCCATAATACCGCTAATGAGAGAACATAAAGAGTTAAGATTTCTCATAACCCCTTCCAATTACTTATCCTCCGCATATAAAGTAATATTTAAAAACGCAAAAAAAAATACCGATAAAAAAATAATAGACCCAGAACCAAAACTTGTAAGAAAAACAGATAAACCGATAGCTTTGATACTGGTAATAGGAGAGACCGTAAGAGCAAAAAATTGGGGGCTTAGCGGATACGAAAGACAAACAACTCCGGAACTTAAAAAAAGAAACGCAATAAACTTTACAAATGTCAAATCATGCGGGACCGACACCGAAACATCTCTCCCATGCATGTTCTCGATATACGGCAGAAGAAACTATAACGAAAACCTGATTCTTAACACGGAATCGATATTATCTCTAATAAAAAGAGCCGGAGTTAAGGTAATATGGAGAGAAAACCAATCGGGAAGCAAAGGAGTTGCCGACGGGATGGAGTATGAAAGTTTTACAAATAGAAAAGACCCTTTGTTTTGTAACGAAACGAGATGTTACGACGAAATATTAAGTAAAGATTTAAATGAAAAAATAACATCCGAAAAAAACGACATACTCATAGTTCTTCATACTCTCGGAAACCACGGCCCTGCATATTACCAGAGATACCCGGATAAATTCAAAAAATTCATCCCCACCTGCGATACGGCGAAGCTTGAAACCTGCTCAAAAGAGCAAATAGTAAATACTTACGATAACGCGATACTTTATACCGATTATTTTTTATCTAAAACGATAGATATTCTAAAAGAAATTAAAACTCACAAAACCGCACTAATATATATTTCGGACCACGGGGAATCGTTGGGAGAAAAAAACCTATATCTTCACGGCGTCCCTTACTACATAGCTCCCCAAGAACAAACCCACGTGCCTTTCATAATATGGTTTTCGGAAAATTTTAAAAAAGATATAAACATGAAATGTTTAACAGATAAAATAAATTTAAAACTATCTCACGACAATCTTCCTCATACGTTACTCGGGATATTCGGCATAAATTCATCCGCATACGACCCTGAAATGGACATCTCTCATCGGTGTTTTAAATGAACAATAACCGCAAATTTGTTAAAATTATATTATTGATTAAGAGGTTAAAATGGAAAAATATTTATCGGTACCCGAATTTGCCGAAAAGCTTGGAATAACGAGAATAGCCGTTTTTAAAAAAATTAAAAAAGGAATCTTGCCGGCTATTAAAATAGGCAAGAATTGGGTTATAGAAGAAAGACTTACCAAAGAATACTTTAATTTAAAATCCGAAAGAAAAAACAAAAAAACCACAAAACACGCACAAAAACCTTTTAATACCGAAACTTCGGAATACAAAAAAAGAACCGAATCTAACAAAGAAATAGAAAATATGGGCTGGGATTAAAATTAAACCGAAACCAGACTTATCAAACCTTTCAGTATCGTCATAGGATGAGGCGGACATCCCGGTATAAACAAATCCACTTTTATATCTTTGGGTATCCCCTTAACCTGAGGGCTACCTTGATAAACCCCGCCGGATATGGCGCATGAACCTACCGCTACCACAATCTTAGGCTCCGCAATAGCGTTATAAGTTTTTATTAAAGCCGTTTCCATGTTTCTGGTAACCGGTCCGGTTATGACTATCCCGTCAGCATGTCTCGGAGAAGCTACGAATTGTATATGAAATCTTTGAAGGTCGAAAGCCAAAGTATTTAAAACATTTATATCCAATTCGCAAGCGTTACATCCCCCGGCGCTAACCTGCCTCAATTTAAGAGATTTCCCCAAAATTTTACTTCTAAACTTATCGAGATGCGGTTTCTTTTTTTTAAAATCGGATGTTATTATAAGTCCTTCTCTGGTGGCGGAAGAAAGATCGTAATCCGATGTAAAACTTATAAATTGTCCCGAACATTTACCGCAGAAAACGCATTTGCCCATATCCAACGAAAAAGACTCTTTTTGATAAAAAGCTTCTACCGGACACAACCCGTTAAGATTTTTCAATTCTTCTTCCAAAATATTTTGTTTTTCTATTTTAGGCAAACCCAAAAATCTTTCGGGTAATTTTATGTTTTTAAAAGGGTACGGAATAGTTCTATGTCCCTGTTTAATTCTCGCCAATATTTCTTTTATCATAAAGCCTCTACAAATCAAATCCGCAGTAGGACAAATTAAAACTTTTGTTACAAAGCGGAAAGTTGGATATCTCCTCATTCTTTAAAGCGTAAGCGAGCATCTGCCAGTTATGGAAAGAAGGATCCACTATTTTGTATTTTATAAATCTTCCTTGATCGTCGGTTACGGCCGTGTGAAAAACCAAACCTCTCCAGCCTTCGGATATCCCGAAAGCCAAAATATCTCGAGGTACCATCATCTCTTTTTCATAAGACTCTTTTTTAATCTTTTCAAATTCGCCGAGAAGACTTGTTATTATCCCGTAAGATTTTTTAAACTCTAAATATCTGATATAAGCTCTGGAATAAACGTCTCCCGTTTTTAACAAATCCGCTTTAAAACCCAATTTTTTATAAACTTTAAAATCAAAAAACTCTCTCGAGTCGTTATTTACACCCGCGGCTCTGGCCGCCGGCCCCACCCCGCCTATTTCCGCGGTAATCTTCTTATCCACGATTCCGGTATTTTTAAACCTATCGACAACCCAATTATCGTTCCACAAAAGTTCCGACGCATTTATAAAATCGGAATATATGTTCTTTAATCTAACTTCTATTTCTTCTTTAATATTTTTATCTATATCGAAATTGCAACCGCCTATTGAAATCAGATTTCTTCCAAATCTATTACCGCATATCAAAGCCGTAGTATTCAATATATCTCCTCTTATCCTTCCGCAAAAAGAAGCGGTAGGCTGATAAGCTACATCGTTAGCCAGAGCTCCCAAATCTCCGCAGTGATTTGCCATTCTTTCAAGTTCTAAAACCATAACCCTTAAAATTTCCGATTCTTCTGATACCTTTAAATCCAATAAAGCTTCCATCATTTTAGCGTAAGAAATAGTATGAGCCGCCGTAGAATCTCCCGCCGCGGTTTGAATATAATGATAAGTTTTTTTATTCGGTCCGCCGATTAGGTTTTCCTCAACTCCCCTATGCTGATAACCCAATTCTATTTGAAGATTAAAAACTTTCTCGCCGTGACACTGGAACCTAAAATGTCCGGGTTCTATTATACCGGCATGAACCGGTCCCACTCCTACCTCGTGAATTTCATCTCCTTCCACTTTTATAAATTTAGCCTCTTTTTGATTTGTTTTTTTATATCTTAAAGGATTTAACAAAGGATGACCTTCGAATATTATCCCTTCGTCTTCATAAATCTCGCGCTCAAAACAAAAAAGCTGAAAATGCATGGGAGTAAGCGAATTTAATTTTTCTCTAACTTCTCCCGCTATTAGTTTTAAATCGGAACCTCTGGCTAAAAAACATATTCTTACTCTGTCCCGTTTATACTTAACTACGAAATAAGCCGAAACGAGATACCCTTCGGATATTAATGAAGACAATTCTTTGTCAAAGCTAACTACATCCATCGCGTTAATTTTGCTTAATTCAAAAATATTATTCATAAATCTATTAAAACAAAAAAGAAAAACATCATAAACGCGGCATAAATACCGGTCAAAATGCTTGTAATATACATAGAAACCGGAGCTTTTTTAATCGGTTTAATATCCGATGGGTTAAAACACATGTTTATAAAATTTTTAGAAAAAGACCAGCCCATCAAGATAAAAGAAATAATTAGAACGAAAAAAACATAAAAGTTGTTTTTTATCGAGATATTAAAAGATATCATTTTTGTAATCAAAAGTCCCGAAGGAGGTATGCCCAATATCAAAACAAGCCCGAAAAACCACATCCATTTAAGAACCGAATTGTTTATCAAAGATATTTTATCCATTCTCTTCTCTCCATATTCCGCCATTATTATTCCGGAAGTTAAAAACAAAAAAACTTTAGACAAAGAATGAGAAGCCAAATTGAAAACCAAAAGAGCTTCGACAAACATATTATCCTGCATATATTTATTTAATCCCATTATTACAAGAGAAACTCCCATATTTTCTATGCTCGAATAAGCCAAAAGCCTTTTAAATTCTTTCTGATTTAAACTTAAAATCGCCGGAGTAATCACCGATAAGGAACCGAAAAACAAGAATATATCGTAAACAAAAGAAACATCGGAATTAATATAAGGATTTGAAAGTTTATATATCGTTATCAAAGCGCAGTTTAACAATGTACCCGACAAAAGAGCGGATATATGAGAAGGCGCCTGACTATGAGCGTCGACAAGCCATGTATGCATCGGAACTATTCCGGCTTTGGTGGCATAACCTATGAAGGCAAATATGAAGCCTATTTTAAACCAACTGAAATCTATCTCTTTTGAGAAAAAAGCATACTCGGATTTAAGACCGGCGTAAATAAAAAAAGTTCCGACGAGTGCAAGCGCAATCCCTACGGAACATATTATCAAATACTTCCATACAGCTTCCAGAGATTTTTTGTCCATGTGATAATATATTAAAGGCGCGGAAAAAAGCGTGGTGGCTTCTACCCCAACCCAACTGAGTCCTATATGATTTGAAAGTATTACCAGAGTCATAGAAGAAAAAAACAATAAAAGGAAACCGTCGAAAATTTTTTCAGGTTCGGTAGTAAAAAGAAGATGATCCTTCTCCGCCTGCTCGTTAGAAGTTTTATAATAACCGCTGTTGTATATCGAAACCATAATAAAAACAAAGGACGTTACCAGCAATAGAATAGCGACATAAAAATAACTGTCGCTTTCCAGATACTTTGAAAAAGGGATATAGCCGTAGCTATCGGATAAAGTCGCAAGGTTTGGATAACTCTGCAAATGTCCGCACCTCATGGCTGCCGTTATTATAAACAATTCAAAAACCGCCGAAAAAACCAAAAACATTTTTCTCAACGAATTTTTATTTATAAAAAACGCAATTATCCCGGAGATAAAAGGCACTAAGAAAATTAAAACATTTAATCCCACAATATATTCGATATTTGTCGCTGTTTTATTTAAAAACTCAAAGTTATCAAAAACATAAATAGGTATATAAAGCCAGAAATAAACTATCTTAATCAAAATATCCATCTCTTAATTCTCCTCGCTGTCTTTTAACTCTGAAAGAGCGTCCACATCTTCATCTTTTATGTTTTTAATTACATGAAAGCTTACGATTCCCATTATAAATATCGCTATGAATATATCGAGCAACAAAGCGGTTTCCACTATAGAGGGTTGTTCCACCGAGAGCGAAACCCCTAACATATAAATTCCGTTTTCGATAAATATATAACCCACTATCTGAGATAAAATATTTTTTGAAATAACAAAGAATAAAAGCGAAGAAAAAACCGTTAAAACGGAAGATATGAAAACCCACGGATTGGCAAAAGACATGGGAATACGCCCCACAGATTTAACCGATATTATTAAAAAAAGAAAGAAAATTAAATATATATAAGAGTCGGCAATAGATTTTCTATTAAAATCTGAAATATTCGTCTTTTCCATTACCGAATTTAAGATATAAGGAAATATAAAACCCTTTATAACGACTACCATAGAAGAAAAAAGCCAAAATTTATGCGGATTTATTATCGCCACTCCCAATGCGGCTACAACTCCTTGAATAGCCGCATACTTAATAGCGGTTTTTATGCTTTGAGTTCTAAGCAGGAAAAAGCTCAAAATTATTATAAAGAAACTTAAAAACTCGGATATATTATTATGAAAGCTCATAAAATCCCTTTATTAACCGCCACTACCACAAATGAGACTATGGAAATTATAATGCTTACAGCCAAAATCTCTGGTATTTTTTTAAGTCTTACTCTCGCAAATACCGATTCTATTGATCCGACCAAAACGCTTACCGCCAAAATCTTAAAAAAGAACAACAAAAAACCGTAATAAGGAGATTGCGATCCTATAGGTATTATAAGAGCGATTAGCGAAGAAAAAATCCACATTTTTAAAGAAGCCGCATAAGATATCAAAGCGAAATCCGGCCCGGAGCTATCAAGAACCATAACCTCGTGAACCATCGTCAATTCCAGATGAGTATTTGGATCGTCGAACGGAACTCTGGAATTTTCGCACAAAAGCGCAATAAAAAAAGATATCGAAATTATTAAAGAAGCGGTGATAGATTGATTCCATACGGAATGGGAAAACATTTCGCTTACCAGGGTAGAATTCGAAATTAAAGACAGAGAAGATAAAGAGACGAATATTGAAATTTCGGCCAAAAACGAGAAAAAAGCTTCTCTCGCCGCTCCCATTCCTTCAAAAGAAGAGGCGGTATCCAGGGCCGAAATTATCATAAAAAATCTGGAAAGAGCGAGCATGTAAAAAATAATTATAAAACTTCCGCTAAACTCAAAAATCGGATTATTATTTCCAAAAGGCAAAAGAAACAACACACAAACCATAGTTGAAATTATTAAAACCGGAGCGATTCTAAAAATATACGTAGAAGAATCGGAATAAACGGAAGTCTTATTGAAAAGTTTTAATATATCGTAATAAGTCTGAAAAACGCTTTGTCCTTTTCTCCCGGCGAATTTAGCCTTTACATAATTTACCACACCGAATAATAGCGGCGAAAATATTATGGGAATAACTATATTTAAAAATTTATTTAAAGCTTCCATAAGATTAAAAATATAAGAGCTAAAAGTATGTAAAGTATATAAATCCTCATATTGCCGCCCTGTATGGCGGAGTACTTTTTGGAAATAGATTGGATTTTCTCGGAAAATGGAAGATAAAAAGCTCTAAAGAAAACGGGTTGCGGATGAGTTTCAAACCTCGCTTTCGATATTATAAATTTACCGTCAGAATAATAATCAGTTTTAATTATTAGAATCTTTGAAAAAAGATCGGTAACGGATTGAGCGAAAGAAGACGCCGTATATTGGAATCTTTGTAAACCCTGAGGTATTTCATAACCGCAGTCCCATGTCGGAGTTTTTAAAATTTTTTTGCCGGAATAAATATATCTCTTAAAAGCCAAAAAGGAAAAAAACAAAGAAAGAAAAATCAAATAAAAACTCGAAATGCCCCATAATATACTTTTGATATAACTAAAGTTATACCGAGCCTCAAAAGATTTAAAATAAACAGATAAAAACTCAAATATTAAAGGGGAAAACAACCCTATCAAAAAACAAAGAAAGAGAAGGAAAAACATAGAGTATACGGCCGGTTTTTCCTCATAACCATCCTCTATTTTTATTTTTGGATTACCTAAAAACATAGTCCCAAAAACCTTCGAAAAGCATAAAAGCGCAAGCCCTCCGGCGGAGGCCAAAGAAACTATTGCCAACAAAGACTGAGCGGGCAGATATTTAAGGCCTATAAAAGCGGAAAGATAAATCAGAAACTCGCTTATAAAACCGTTAAGCGGGGGCATACCTGATATGGATATCGCACCGCCCAGAAAAGCGTACGAAGTATTCGGTAGATATCTTATTATACCGCTCATTTTATCTATCTCATCCGTTTTTGTCTTTTTTATGACATAACCTGCGGAGAGAAACAACAAAGATTTAAATATAGAGTGATTTAGCGTATGTATTAAAGCGCCATAAAAAGCGAGATACGATGCCAAACGATTCTCATTATAAAACATCAATCCCAACCCGATACCTATCAGTATTATACCTATATTTTCTATGCTATGGTATGCAAGAAGTTTCTTTATATTGTGCTGAGCTATCGCGAATAAAACTCCGAGAACGGCGGAAATCGAACCTAAAATCAAAATGATATTCCCCGCTAAGTTCCTGTGCAGGTTAAAATAAATCATAAAAAACAAAATCCCATATATGCCCATTTTTATCATAACCCCGCTCATAATCGCTGAGATGTTGGAAGGTGAAGCGGGATGAGCGAAAGGAAGCCATACGTGCAAAGGAATAAAACCGGATTTAAGCCCGAAACCTAATAAAGCCAGAACAAAAGCCAAATTATATTCTCTAAAACCAACATTTTCAGTATTTATATATAATCCTTTTTTGCTTAATATGGAAAATGCGGATATTATAAACAAAGAACCTATTATATTAGCTACGAAATATATCTTACCCGCTTTTATAACCTCTTCCTTTTCATAATCTCTTATTACGAGTAAAAAAGAAGAAACCGCCATTATCTCCCACCAGAATATAAAATTCAAAAACTCCCTCGATAAAACGACGCCGACCATAGATAATATTAAAAGCGAATAGAAAAAAAAGAAAGAATTAAGCTTATCTTTCCCTTTCATGTAAGATAAAGAATACAAAGAAACCGCCATGTTTATTAAAAATATCATCGTAAGGAAAATCGAGGAATAAAAAAGGGTGGCGTTGGCAGTTTCCAAAAAATTACCGTTATAAAATCGTTCAGAGCCCAAGAAATACTGAATATTCCAGAAAGAAAAAATTAACGAATTAACTTTTGTTTCTCCGTTTTTAAATATCAGAAAAACGGATAAAAGCCCCAAAATCGAAAAAAGAATTGAAAACAAAACCGACAATCTCCTAACCAAATTGTCATTCTTTATAAATAAAAAGGAAAAAGAAACGAGAAAATAAAAAACGAAACTTTGAGTTAATATTTCCATAAAAATAACGAAACGAAAGCAACCGCAGACTGATAAGAGAGCTAAAAATATTATACAAAAAAAATTATTAAAGGATTTTTATTCTTTTAATATATCCGCTCATATTAAACTTTCTCTCAAGACCTTTGAAACTCATATATCTTACTTTGCCGAAAATCGGCATTTCAAAAAAAGGCCTGTCGAATTTCCCAAAACACCACGCGATGTTCAGGTAACCGTTCGGGTCTCTACCATCTATAGCGTATTTATCGTTTAAATAAATCAAAATATCAAAAGCCTCTCTCCAGTCTTTGCTCCACTCTATAATCTTTTTCCCCCAGTACATTCTCATATAATTATGTATCTTACCGGTTAAAACAAGCTCTTTCTGGGCGGCATTCCAGTACTCGTCGTGAGTGGAATAATTTTCAATCTGTTTTGGAGAATAAACATAAGCTCTTTTATCTTTTAAATGGAAGTCGAGTTCTTTTTTAGCCCAATCGGAAATACAGAAGTGTTTATCGTAATCTTTCTCGTATGCGCAAAAATTTCTGGCTAACTCCCTCCAAACCACAAGCTCGTCTATAAAAGAATCTAAAATATCCGGCTGGATTTTGTTTTTTATCGCTTCTTTTATTATCTCTATCGGAGAAATCTGTCCGAAATGGAGGTAAGGGCTCAAATCCGATGTAAAATTTTCCGAAGGATCGTTTCTTTTATCGTAATTATATATTTTTTCTTTTAAAAAAACATTCAATCTTTTAAAAGCTTCGGAATATCCTCCTTTAAAAAATTTTGAGACGGAGCTTAACTTTCCAACCTTTAATCTTTTCAAAGCCTCTTCCTTGGAACCGAAATCAGAATCCGTTTTTATCGAAGAATAAGCCTTGTTTCTAATCTCGGGCATACTAAAATTTTCATCGAGAAAATAGTCAATTTTACCAATCAGTTTATTCCTTATCGTTCTCGCATATGGCTCTTTTTTATTCGAAGCATATTCCACCGGAACTAGAACGTCGCTTTCAACCTCAACGACTTTAACTTTCGCTCTTTTAACGGCCTCTTCCCTGATTTTTTTCTGAAACCTTAAATATCCCTTATCAATAACCGAAAGAACCGAATCTTTTGAAAGTATCTCGAAAATATCTTCATAATTTCCAAACTTTATTACAAACTTAACCCCCATGTTTTTAAAATCTTTTACAAGCTCTTCAAGTCCCTCAAACATAAAATAATAGTGCCTTATGTTTGCGTTTGGGAAATAAGGCATAATGGAAAATCCGACCAGAAGCGGTTTATTTAATCTATTAGCCTCGTTTGCCGCGTAAAATAAAGCGTGATTATATCTTATTCTCTGAGAAGCCTGCATCATATAAAAAACATACTTCCCGTTTAAATTTTCGCTAAGGTTATTTAATATCTTTATCCTTTCATTTCTTATCATAAATATTACCGAAACTCATCATTTTATATAAATCGTAAGTCATCAAAGGATCTTTCATAAAAAATTCGGTTATAACAAGCGGCAAAAATAAAAAATTAGGAACTTCAACGACTATTCTTTTAACTCCGATACTATCTAACAGCATTTTAAATAAATCCGAATAAGTTATGACATTCCCCAAAACTTCCACTACCCCGCTCTCACCATCTATTCCTCTCATTACGACATTTATAACTTCCTTTACATCTACGGGAGCCACTTTACCGGTCGGGGCTAAAACAACAGGAGAAAATCGGGATATTTTAGTCAAATCCCCTATAAGCTTCTGACCCTCGCCTAAAACTATCGAAGGTCTTATTATCAGATATTCCAAACCAGAGTTTTTTATTATCTCTTCGGCTTTTTCTTTTGTTTTAAAATAAGCGCTACCCAATCCTTTATAAACCCCGTAAGCCGAGACGTGTATTATTTTTTTTACTTTGTTTTTAATAGCCGCATCCGTCATCCTAATTACGTTGTTTACATGAGCCTCGTTATAAGTTTCATATCTTGTTTCTTTTAAAATCCCTATAAAATTGACTATCATATCGGGCTTATGTTCCGATATGTTTTTTTCAATATCGAAAGGCGAATATATTTTATTCTCTTCTCTTTTTTCCTCTTTATTTTTTCTCGACGGCAAAATCAAAAAATGTTTATCTCCGACAAAATTTACAAACTCTTTCCCCAAAAAACCCGAACAGCCGAATACGCATATTTTCATAATTCAATTTTATAATATTTAAAAAGAAGAAGGGTGAGATAAAACTTCTTTTTTTAAAATTAATTCTTTATAATCTTTGTGCGTGAGATTATTATTCCATTTATTTATAATTATTGCCGTATATTTAAATAAAGCAAAGATTAAAATAACGGCGAAAAATATTACAAAAGTATTTAGTTTATTTCCTTTAATAGATCTTAATTCTAAAGTATTTTTTTCAGGGCAGGAATTGATGCAAATCACACAAGACGAACAATCATCGGAAATAACCGTAGTTTTTTTATTGACCTCTATATAATGAGGACAGGATAAGCTGCATTTTTTGCATTGAGTGCAGGTTTTATCGTTTCTTTTAATTTTAAAAGGGCTGATAAAACCGACTATGGCCATAAGAGCCCCGTAAGGACAAAGATATCTGCACCAGAAAAAATTAAATAAAAAACTTAAAATCAAAAGTATAGTTATTACTATTAAAGCCGTTTTTGAAATATCCGCAAAAAAATAAAACATTTTTACGTCGGAAATTTTGTTGTAGTCCGAATCTAAAAATTTTTTTATATCAGTAGGAGTCATAGAAAAAAATATTACATATATAAAAAATCCTAAAAGGAGGTATTTCAAGCTTCTCAAAAACAAATCGAAATAAGGATGTATTTTAAAATTCTTGTTTATAAATATCTTTCTAATAAAAATCAATAATTCCGATAAAAACCCGAAAGGACAAACCCATGAACAAAAGGATTTTGAAAATATAAGAGAAACAAATATCGCGGCGATTATTATAAAAAAACCGGCCGGATGAGCCATATGAACATCGCCAAAACTTAAAAAATATCGGACATTCATAAGCGAGCTTATTGGAAGATAGGCGTCCGCACCCGCCGGCCTTGGATAAAATTCATAAGAGTTTATTGAGTTTATAAAATAATAAAACTCAATCCCAATCCATACCGATAAAAAACTGAATATAAACAAAGATAGTAATCTTAAATATTGCGTTTTATTATTATATTTTGAAAATTCTATTTTTATTTTTTCTTTTAAACTCATCTATCAAAAATCAGTCTCGCAAAAAGGGTCTTTTATCTCAACTGATTTATCAAAATTTAATTTTTTCTCGCCTCTATTTGAAAGATATTTATTTAGCTCTAAATCTATTTTTTCTGGTATGTTTATACCCGCTTTGGCCGAAAGCTCTCTTAAAACCGCCTCTCCCTTTAAAGCGAAAGCGTAAGCGTCGGATAAAACCCTAAGAGCTTCCTGAGGATTATGAAAACCCATGGAATTTTCCGCCCCTATAAAAACAACTCTGTAAAAAGCTTCTTCATAATATTCTTTGGCTTTTAAATAAGCTTTCTCATCTATCTTTTTCGCGCTTTTTTCTTTATTTATTCTCTCAAATATTTTAGCCAGTTTTGCGGTTGCGTTGCCGCTTTTTATAAGCAAAGAAGCGACTCTATCCTGCGTGAATTTAACTCTGTTTCTAAGCCAATCCTCTCCCTGATTATGGCATTGAATACAGGCTCTTAACCCGTTTTTTAAAGGGCTCATAACTCTGTGGTCCGAAATCTTATACTGTCCGGCTCTTACATAAGGCATATGACAATCCGCACAGGAAAGCCCGGCTTTAAAATGGGTACTTTGATTTGTAAAAAGCTCAAACTCGGGATGCCTTATAAACCCCATCTTAAACCCAGTAACCGCTTGAGTCCATTCTAAATTCGAAGGATCATTTTTTATCGTTTTTATTATATTCTCTATCGTAATGTTTCCGTATTTTGAGCCGTCCCAGGGGAAAAAAGCATCAACCGATTTCATATCCTTATCTTTTTTTACAATATAACTCACATGACACTGACCGCACACTAAACTTCTCATATCCTGATGAGTGGCGTTAGAAATGTCGAAGTTTAATTTTTTAAGGGCTTTGCCTAAAGTAAATTGGTTCAGTATTCTCAAGCTTGCATCTTCAGGATTGTGACAGGATATACAAGCCACTCCCAATTCTCTGTGGTTTTTGGGTATCCATGAATGAACTTCGTCAAACGGCTTTGAAAAATAATCTATACCGTGTTTTTCGGATAACTCCTGGGCATAAGGTGTTTTACACGTCAAACAAACACCTCCGGCTTTTCTTCTTGACGAATCCACATCCAAAACGTCTTTAAGCATATGATAATGCCCTCTCGGCTCGTTATATTCTATTCCAAATCCCCAGCCTTTATAAATAACCGACATAAAAGGAAATTCAGATAGTTTGTCATAAATCTTTCCATCGGTATCCCACCCTTTTTTATAATAACTCTTACCGACAGGCGTAGGATCTTTTGTTTTTTCCCAACCCTCATACTCGTAAGGATAATTAACCTTCCACTTCTCCGGCTCATATTCATTTTTATCCAATTTAGATATTCTAATCGGATCTGCCGTTTTAGAGCATGCAGTTAATATAGCAAATATAGAAATTAACATTACCTTTTTCATATAAAACCTCCTATTCCTTTTTAACATCCGTATTAAAAGAACAAGTTAAAGCGGTATTTTTATGGGTAACGGTTTTGTGGCAATCTATACAGTTTCTCTTTTTATCTATGTGAGAAACAAGCCCTTCATGACATCTTATGCAATTTGACTGCAAAACCTTTTTGCCATGTTCGGACAAATGTATCTCCCACCATTCTTTTAACCCCAAAGTTTCGCTTACAAGATCCTTTGTCCCATCTATTCCTTTCCATATATAATGATTTATAAAATTATCGTTAGGCAAATGACAATCTATGCATTTAAAATTTTTATGCAAAGAATGTTCCCAGCTATCATATTGGTCTTTCATGGAATGACATTTAACGCAAAACCGTGGGGATTCGGAGTATTCGATTACCTCAGGAAGGAACAAACCTATTGCTACAATCGATATTACCGAAAGCCAGATAAAAACAAACATATTATTTTTAACATATTCGACTATCTTTTTTAAGTTATTATTAAGCATAACTATGCAAACCGGACATTAAATAATTTACTCCGAAGTATGTAAACATTACTATAATAATTCCGATAAAAGAAAGAACGGCTATTTTTTTATCGTCCATATCTCTCTTTGATATATGTAAAAACCCTGCATAATAAAGCCACGTAATCAAAGACCATGTTTCTTTGGGATCCCAGCTCCAGTACCTCCCCCAGGCTGTTTCCGCCCAAACCGAGCCTGTTATTATACCTATAGTCAACATCGCAAAACCGGATTTTATTATTCTCAAACTAATATCTTTTTTAGAGTTTTTATAAAAAAACCAAAAAATGGAAAAAAAAGCCGCCAGAGCAAAAAAAGAGTAAGCAATCATTGAAGTTAAAACATGAAAGAAAAGCCAGTTAGATCTTAAGGCGGGCATTAAAGGTTTCATGGAAGGTTCTATCAAATTCAACAGAGACAACATAACGGAAATAACAAGAGAAGCCGAAAAAAATATTATTTTTTCTTTTTCATATTTAAAATAAAACCATACGCTTATCAAAAATACTCCTAAACATAAGATAATTAGCGATTCGAATTGATTTGATAATGGAAGTCTATTCGTTTTAATAAAGTAATATATAAAAAAATAGCAAAGCCAAAGAAAAGAAATAAAATAAGAGATGAAGGCTAATTTATCAAAAATTTGCTTTTTGATAACATATCCCGCAAGGTATAAAACAAAGCTCAATACGATAAAAGAAAGTGAAACATTTATTATAATATCCATAAAAAAACTCCCGCGGAAATAACTATAAAACCTAAAAATATAACCCATACCCATTTGTCCCTTTTAATAGTTAAAACACTAAACTCTCCATATGACGGGTCATAGCTTGTTTGATATATTTTATAACCCTCGAAATTAATCGGGTCATTCACATAAACATCAAAATTATATGTTCGACCTTTATAATATATCTCTATTTCGCTTTTAAAATCTCTTATATCGTCGTTTAAAACTTCTAAACTCAAAGGCAAAGCCTGGTTAAAATGATTTTGTCTATTTAAAAACAACCATATTTTTTCCTTTTCGTTTAAATATAAAAGCGCGGCCGGGTTGTTGAAATAAACGGTTTTATTTATATAATTGCCTTTCTCGTCGATTGAAAAATCGTTAAAACAATTTTCTATTTTATAAAAATCTTCCCCGTTTTTAATCTCGATCCCTTTTTTACAAGGATATTTTTTATTGGCAAATCTTATAAATAATTCGGGATATTTATAATATTCTATTTTAAACGAGTTTAATTTTATTACAAAAGGAAGCTCATACAAATAACCGTTAAACTCAACCCTGTTAGTTTTTTTATTTTTTTTAAGCCCTACCTCCGCTTCAAACCTGAAAATCGAACTTAAAAAAAATCCCAAAATTGTAATAAGAATACCAATATGAATAAAGTAAAAACTTTTTCTTCCTTTAAATCCCGATAAAATTCTACTTAAAGTACAAACGAAAATATTTATAAACAAAACTCCTGATAAAAAAAGAAAAGGGAAAGAATGTATCACGCTTTCCTTTTTATTAAAAATCGTATCATATATTAAAAATATCGAAATTATTACGGAAACCGAAAAAAATATCTTTATGGAAGACAAAAAATTTATTATTTTACCCAGCATATTATAATTTTACCTAAATATAAAAGAATTTTTCTCTTTTTTAATTTCATTTTTATAATTAAGGGGGGCCTAAAGCCCCCCTTAAAAGATCCGCTATTCCGTTACAAGTATGTTTTTTAAGTCCTTATCCGGAGTGGTTATAGGCATTATATTAAACTTTTCGATAAGAACTTTTAAAACAGCCGGCGTAATAAACGCAGGCAATGACGGCCCAAGCCTTATGTCTTTTAATCCTAAATAAAGCAAGGTTAAAAGTATACAAACGGCTTTTTGTTCGTACCATGAAAGCACTAAAGAAAGCGGAAGGCTATTAACCGGGACATTAAGAGCCTTCGATAACGCGAGAGCTATTTGTATTGCGGAATATGCATCGTTACACTGACCTATATCCAAAAGTCTCGGTATCCCGTCGATTTCTCCCAAATCCATTTTGTTAAACCTGAATTTACCGCAGGCCAAAGTGAGAACTATGCTGTCCTTGGGTGTTTTTTCCACAAACTCGGTATAATAATTCCTTCCCGGTTTTGCTCCGTCGCAACCTCCTACTAAAAAGAAATGTCTTATCTTTCCTTTCTTTATATAATCTACCACCGTTCCGGCAACGCTCATAACCGCGTTTCTGCCAAAACCGACGGTTATATTCTTTTCTTTTTCGTCTTTTTCAAACCCTTTTTCTTTTAAAGCGGCATCTATAACCGGAGAAAAATCTCTGTTTGAAACGTGTTTGACTCCGGGCCACCGGACCAGACCCGACGTAAATATCCTATCCGAATATCCTTTCGGCTCCTGTATACAGTTGGTGGTCATTAAAATAGCGCCTGGAAATTCCTTAAATTCCTTTTGCTGGTCCTGCCATGCCCCGCCATAATTTCCCACAAGGTGATTATATTTTTTAAGTTCAGGGTACCCATGAGCCGGAAGCATCTCGCCGTGAGTATAAATATTTATCCCCTTCCCTTCCGTCTGCTTGAGTAGTTCTTCAAGGTCTTTAAGATCGTGACCGGAAACCAAAATCGCTTTTCCCTTAACAGGTGTTATTCTAACCCTGGTAGGAACCGGATGACCATATGCGGAAGTATTAGCGTCGTCTAAAAGCCCCATTACCTTTAAATTAACTTCTCCGCATTTCATATTGTAATTAAAAAGCTCTTCCACGGTATATGATTTTTTTGTCAAGAAGGAAAGAGCCTCGTGAAAAAAATCGAAAACCGAATCGTCGGTTTTTCCTAAAATCATGGCGTGATCCGCATAAGCCGCCATACCCTTAAGACCGTAAATTAATAGCTCCCTGAGCCCGGCTATATCGTCTCCATATATTTTTTTCGACTCGACTATACCAGTTCTGTAAGCGTAATTTATAAGCTCGGATAACTTTTCGGAGGGTTTGAATAAAACCTGCTCAGGTAAATCCGATTCCTTATAATACTTTTTATATTCGCTCAAAAGCCTTTCCTTTATTTCCTGACCTTTAAATATTATGTTTTTAACAGATTTGGCATCGAAGTTTACGTTAGTAACCGTAGTAAAAAGAGACTCTATAACATACTTATCCGCCTCTAAATCTCTTATACCCCTGCCTCTTAACCTATGAGCGATATAAGATATTCCCTCTACCTGATAAACCAGAAGGTCCTGCATTAAAGCAGTTTCCGGGTCTTTCCCGCATATTCCAACGCTATCGCAACCGACCCCACCTTTTGCCTGCTCGCATTGGTAGCAAAACATCGTTTCTTTATTTTCTTTTTTCATCCTTCCTCCTTTTTATTATATAGAGAACTTGACTTAAATGATACTAAAATAGTATCATTTTTTTATAAGGCTGTCAAGCTCTATATGAAAAAATTTAATAAAATAAAAGTAAATAAGGAGGAGAAATGGGCGGAGTAAATAAAAAGGAAGTAGTGAAAGAGATACTTAAAAAATTAAATTCCGGAATAAGTTTTCAGGAAGCGAAGAAAGAGGTTGTAGCTAAAATAGGAAACATCGAGTCTAAAGAATTATTTGAAATAGAACAGGAATTAATAAATGAAGGAATAACCCCGGAGGAGATAAAGAGATTTTGTAATGTTCACGCTTTGTTATTTGAAGGAATGTTTGAAAATAAGATATCGGATATAAAAAATCCCTCCCACCCGGTAAATCTTTTTAAAGCCGAAAACGAAGAAATAGCAAAAAGAGCCAAAAACATAAAAGAAGCTATAGAAAAAAAAGATTTCAAATCGATAAAAAAATTATTAGCCGATTTAAACGAAATAAAACTTCACTACGAAAAAAAAGAGCAAATATTATTCCCATACTTAGAAAAACAAAACCTTTTTGGACCCTCCAAAGTTATGTGGGGCAAAGACAACGAGATAAGAGAACTTTATAAAAATGCGATAGAAAACTTTTTAGAAAAAGAAGAATATATTGAAAAACACTTAAAACCGTTAATAGATGAAATAGAAGGTATGATTTTTAAAGAAGAAAATATACTTTTCCCCACATCTCTGGAAAAACTTTCCACCTCCGATTGGGTAGAGATATTTAAACAAATGTCTCATACGGGATTTTGCTATATAACTCCGCCTAAAGAATCGTTTGAAGCGGAAGATATAGACAAAAAAATTAAAAAAACATATTTTGAAAATGGTTATATAAACTTTCCAACAGGTAAATTAAAATTGGAAGAGATTACTCAAATACTAAACACTTTACCGATAGACATAACTTTTATAGACAAAAACGAGCTTGTAAAATACTTTTCAGATTCCAAAGAAAGAATTTTTTTAAGAACTTCGTCTATAATAGGAAGAGAGGTTAGAAACTGCCATCCCCCTCAGAGTTTAAAAGCCGTAGAAAAAGTAATAAACGATTTGAAAAACGGTATTAAAAAATATCATGATTTCTGGATAACAATAAAAGGACGATTGATTTACATAAGATATTTCCCGGTAAAAGACGAATTTGACAATTTTTTGGGAATACTTGAAGTAACGCAGGATATAACGAATATAAAAAAAATTGAAGGGCAAAAAAGATTGGTTGAATAGGAGGAAATTATGAAAAAAATAAACCCCGACTCAACATTATATGAAATAATAAAAGAAAATCCGGGCTTAAAAGAAGTTTTATATAACTTAGGTTTTTCCGGAGTAAAAAACGAAGCTATGCTAAATACTCATGCCAAAATAATGACTTTAAGAAAAGGAAGCGAGTATTTAAATATAGATAAAGAAAAGATTAAAGAACAATTTAAAAAAGCAGGTTTTGAATTGGAGTTTTAAATGAAGATAATAAAAAAGGAAGTGGATTACGCCATAAGAGCTTTAATATTTATATATGAAAAAGGCGGCAAGTCTTCGATTAGTGAAATATGCAGGAATATGAACGCGCCTAAACCCTTTTTAAGAAAGATACTTCAAATACTTTCAAAAAACGGCATACTAAAATCGACAAAAGGCATAGGAGGAGGATTTGAATTCAATAAGCCGTTTGGAGAAATAACGCTTGCGGACATTACTTATCTTTTTACCGAAAAGATGAAAAAAGGAACCTGCCCTTTTAAAACCCCGATATGCTCAAATTCTCATAAATGTAAGTTAAAATTTAAAATATCCGAAATAGAGGATAAGATATACGAACAACTTTCCTCTGCGAAAATAGCAGACCTCTGGAGGCCATAATGAAAAGAAAAATAATAAAGATAATAGAAGAAAAATGCACTGGTTGCGGGATATGCGTCGATTCTTGCGCGGAAGGAGCGATAAAAATAATAAACGGCAAAGCAAGGCTGATAAACGAAGTTTTCTGCGACGGGCTTGGAGCATGCATAAAAGAATGCCCTCAAGGAGCGATAACAATAGAAGAAAGAGAGGCAAAATCTTATAACGAAATAGAAGCATTAAAAAACATAATCGGATACGGAAAAGATACAATAATAGCGCATCTGAAACATCTAAAAGAACACGGACAAACAAAATATTACGACGAAGCATTAAAATACCTTAAAAAACAAAAGATTGAAATAAAAAAAGAAGAAATTGAAGAGATTTCTTTCGGCTGTCCTCACTCAAAACCAAAGGAAATAAAAAAAAGCGAAAAAAACGAAAAAATAAAAGGCAAAATAAAATCCGAACTTTCTCAATGGCCTATTCAGTTCCATTTAATAAACCCATCGGCTTCTTATTTTAAAAATGCGGACATAATCATTGCCGCTGATTGTACGGCATTTTCATACGGAGATTTTCATAGAGATTTTATAAAAGGCAAAAAAATAATAATAGCCTGTCCGAAATTAGATTCCGACCTCGACATATATGAGGATAAAATGAAAATCTTATTGGAAGAATCCAGGATAAAATCGCTTGAAATCGTAACGATGGAAGTTCCTTGTTGTTTCGGGCTTATAGAGATAACTAAAAAAGCCTTATTAAAATCTAAAAGAAAAATAGATTTTAAACACACGATAATCACAATAGAAGGGGAAATCGCAAAATAACCTTATCGAAGAAAAACCATAAAATACATTGACATCTTTTTGTATTATAAAGTAATATAATATTATAATGAAAAACAAAATCAAACGGGTGTTTTTATCCTTTTTTTTATTTTTTTTATTTTCCAAAGCGTCGGCTCAAAATAATCCGGAAATAGGACCGTTAAACCCCGCTTTTTTAAACTATCTAAATCTAAAACAAACCGGCATGATATACCATCAAACGGAAACCGGAAAAACTCTCGGAAAAACCCCTTCTACAATACCCGTAATTTTCTCCACAAAGACATTTACGACATTTAAACAAACTCAATCCGCACCGCCGGCCTCATACGATTTAAGAAACTTAAATAAAATTACTCCGGTAAAAAACCAGGGCGCCTGCGGAGATTGCTGGGCATATGCCGCCATGTCATCGCTTGAATCTTATTTTATGCCGAACGAATCCTTAGACCTATCCGAAGAACATCTTAACGCATATAACGGTTTCGATTTCGGAAGCTGTAACGGCGGGAACGACCAGATGTCCGCCGCATATTTTACAAGATGGTCCGGTCCGGTAACGGAAACAAGCTCGGACGTGATAAAACACGTTCAGAATATAATATTTTTACCGCCGAGAAATTCACCTACGGACAATACCAATATTAAAAACGCCATCATGTCCTACGGCGCGGTAGGAGCGTCGTTCCACTACTCAAACGGTTATTATAACTCGTTAACATCCTCGTATTACGCTCCCGTTTCCACCGACACTTACTCGAGCAACCACGAAGTCGCGATAATAGGCTGGGACGATAACTATGCGAAATCGAATTTTTCAACATCCCCCTCCGGCCAACCCCCGGATAACGGAGCGTTTATATGCAAAAATTCCTGGGGAACCGACTGGGGAAGTAACGGTTATTTTTATGTTTCTTACTATGACGGAGTATTCGCGAGAGATTACTATGTAACCGCATATACCGGCGAAGGAATAAAAAATTATTCAAAAATATACGACGAATCTCCTTTAGGATGGGTTGTAGATCTGGGATATAACGACACCACCGCATGGTATTCGACTATATTTACCGCGACCGATAATCATCTAATTCAAGCGGTAGGATTTTATACAAACGATTACTCCGCAAATTACGACATATACGTTTATAAAGACGTGATAGGAAACCAGCCCACCAACGGCGTTTTAGCATACTCAGCTAACGGAAGTTTCGATCTTCCCGGATTTCATACGATATCGATAGGCAACATCTTTGTCGAAAAGGAAAAAAAATTCTCCGTAGTAATAAAAGCCCAAAATACTACCAATAAATATCCGATTCCCGCCGAGGCCAAATGGAGCGGATATTCCGGCTCGGCATCGGCTTCGGGCAATAGCTATACGAGTCCGGACGGCATAAGCTGGACCGCTCTCGGGTCGGGATCCGGCATAATACCGACGGATACCACCATTAAAGTATACACCGCGAACAAACCTCCTTCGGGAATAGTAAAGATGACTGATAACCTTTTAAGACCCATAAAAAATCCCGCGATCAAAACCAAAATAACTCTTACAACTTTCATAAGCGGAAAAGTGAAGATTACGATTTACGACATAAACGGAAAAATGATAAAAACGTTATACGATACAAATCAGAACGCCGGAACGACGGATTATTTCTGGGATGGTAAAAACGATAGCGGGAATTTTGTGGCAAGCGGAGTTTATCTCATAAAGGTAAACGGACCGTATACCGATATAACGGAGAAGGTTGTGGTTATAAAATGAAATTATTATTAAACATTTTGTTTTTTTTAATAACGGTTCAATCTACGCCTTTAATAGCGGAAACCGGGACATCCGGCGCCGCCATACTTACAAGACCGCTCGGTTCGCGTTCAAGCGCCATGGGAAGAGCCTTTACGGCGATATACGGAGATCCTGAAAACGTTATGTACAATCCCGCCGGGCTAAATTCAAACTCAAAATCCATATACTTTTCATATATGAACGGACTTGCGGGCGGAGGATATTCTTTTTCTTCGTTTGTTTTCCAGATAAACAAACTGACCGTATCACCGTCTTTTACTACCTTTAACTCTTCGAAAATAGATTTAAATCTTTCTGACGGCACCACCGCAAGCGTTACGGCGGAATCCGATAAAGTTTTTATGCTCTCCGCCGCGTATGAAATTTCAAATTCGTTTACCGCCGGAACAAGCTTAAAACTCACCCGCATAGAACTTGCAGAAACCGCATCCGCATCCGTTATAAATTACGACATAGGGGCGATTTATAAACTAACCGAAAGCTTCTCCGTAGGAAGTTCCATTTTAAATAACGGAAAAGGAATAAAATTCGAAGATGTGGAAGACAAATCTCCGAGAATCTTTCGTTTCGGTACGGCTTATAAAATAGAATTAAATCCGCCGAATTTGCTGGACCGTTCGGTCGACCTAACATACAGCGATATAACATTGACGTTGGATATGGAAAAACAACGAGACGAAAAAAACAAATACCAGGCCGGTTTTGAAATGAATATGCAGATGCCTTACGATGTTTTTATGAGCCTGAGAGCCGGATGGCTTTTTAACAGAGAAGACGAGGGAATAACATTCGGATTTTCGGTAAAAGGTACTAAATGGAATTTCGGGCTCGGATTTGAAAGCTCTAAAGAATTTGAGTCAAAACGAATCTTTTCTATATCTTACCAGCTTTAAGCCTTCTCAAATCTATCGTTTATTATAACGCAGGCCACGCTGTCACCCGTTACGTTTACCACGGTTCTAAACATATCCAAAATCCTATCCACTCCTATTATTATCCCAATGCCTTCCGCGGGAATATTAACCGAATTTAAAATCATAACAAGCATTATTATTCCGACCCCGGGTATCGGAGAAGAGCCTACAGCCGCCGATACCGCCATTATAACTATAATAATCTGTTGGTAAACTGAAAGCTCTATTCCGTATATCTGAGCTATAAAAACAGCGGCTATAGCCTGATACATCGCTGTCCCGTTCATATTTACGGTAGCCCCCAAAGGGAGGACAAAACTCGTAACGGTTTTTGATACTTTTAAGTTTTCTTCGCAACACTCAAAGTTAACGGGCAAAGCGGCGGCGCTGGAACTGGTTCCGAAAGCCACCGCCATAACGTCTTTTATGCCTTTAAAAAAATCGAAAACCTTCGTTTTTGAAAAAACTTTTAAATAAATCGGATAGAATACGAACAAATAAATCAAAAGGCCGCCTATCACCAAAGCCATATAAAAAAACATTCTGTTTATCATCTCTCCGCCGGCGTCCGCTATGACCGAGGATATCAAACAGAATACCGCCAGCGGGGCTATTTTCATAACATTCATAACTATCTTTATCATTATCTCGGATATCGTATCGGTCAAGGAAATAAAATTTTTTGTTTTTTCCCTATCCATTAAATTAAGTATTACGCCGACAAATATGGAAAAAAATATTATCTGAAGCATATTGTTTTCGACTATCGCCTTGAAAGGGTTCTGAGGAACGATTTCTATGATAAAATTTTTAAAATCGAAATTGGAAATAATATTTGCATTCGCCGAGATTCCTCCGACGGTCGCCAAAAAACTTTTAGAAACTCCGGGCTTTAAATAATTGACAAGAACAAGACCGAATACTATCGCTATGACCGTGGAAGCGAGATAAAAGATAAAAGCGAAAATCGCCATTTTTTTAAATTTTCTCATATCGCCTATGCTTCCCACCCCGCTTATAAGGGAAGAGATAACGAGAGGAACGGATATCATCTGCAAAAGCCTTATGAATATTTTTCCTATTACCTCAAACAAATCGTATATGTTTCTTTTAATTTTAATCGATTTAATATCTCCGACCAAAAAAATTTCTTCTTTTCCGGAAAATTTAATTATCATTCTTTCAAAATCTTTTTGCCTTACCGATTTTTCTATCTTTGAAAAATCTTTTTTTATATCGTTAATCCCAAACGATACGCAGTCTTTGGAACAAAAGGATACGGATTCGATTTTTTTAAAAATTTTTACATCGTCTTTAAAACCAAGCTCCAGATTTTTATCGTTTTTTAAATAAATGCCGAAAACTATTCCGGCCAAAAATCCCAAAAGAACTTTAAAGTGAAAAGGAATTTTCATAATTAATAGTATAATAAATTTTATAAGTATTTATATGGAATTTGAAATAAAAGAGTTTTTCCCCGAGCTTGCCGAAGAAAGGTTATGGGAGTTGTATTTTAATCACCGCGAAAAAATTATTCTGGAATCAGACCCAGATACCGTTTTGCCTTCGCGGGAAAAATGGAAAAGGCAAATAATATCAGAGTTTAAAATCCCTTATTTCAAAAAAAGGATATTTAACCTATTTATAAAAGAAATTAACGACGAAATCCCGGCCATAGCCATTATTTCGGCAGAAACCGACAAATCACCGTCATACGAATCAAACAAACACATATTAATGTTGACATTATCCGTCCTGCCTAAATTCAGAAGAAAAGGCATAGCACAAAACTTGATCAAATATCTTATTAAAATCATTAAAAAAGATTTCCCATATGTATCTGAGTTTATAACCAACACTGTCACAGAGTCTGGAGTTAAGTTTATCGAAAAACTGGGCGGGAAACTATCTCTTGAAACTTTTGAAAACAGGCTTTACTTAAAAGATATAGATTGGGATATGGTTAAAAGATGGAAAGAAGAAGGAATAAGAAAAAATCCCGATACCACTATTAAAACAGTTCTGGAAATACCGGAAGAAGATTTAATAGAATTTTCAAAAATTTATACCGAAATAACCAATCAAACCCCTCACGGAGAAATATCGATAACGCAAAACTTTACTCCGGAACTTTTGAGATCAAGAGAAAAAGAATACAAAAAAAACAAAGCTTTAAACATAACCATATATACTAAAGAAAAAAACAATCTAATCACATCCGTTACCGAAATAGTATACGATAAAGACCCCGGGCATATGGTATATCAAATGTTAACTGGCGTGAGAAACGAATTCAGAGGAAGAGGAATAGGCAAGTGGATTAAAGCGGAAATGCTTTTACATATAAAAAATAATTTTAACGGCATAAAATACATATCTACCCAAAATGCAACGGTTAACGAACCAATGTTACATATAAATAATCTATTGGGTTTTAAAAAACACCTTAGAGTAAAAATATATGAAATTAAACTCTCGAATATAATTTAGTTGCTATTTTCCTTCTTTTATCTCCCCCAATTCTATCATCGCAGTTTTAAGTTCTTTTTCATGTTTTGAGCTCTCCAGAGAAGACATTAAACTATATACGCACGGCACCACAACTAATGTAAGTAAAGTTGAGAAAAATACCCCTCCAATAACAACAAGAGCCATCGGAATTCTTACCTCAGCTCCCGGGCCCATGCCGAGAGCAGGAGGAATTGCTGCGGCGATTGTCGCAAAGGATGTCATTATAATAGGTCTTAATCTTATTGGACATGCCTCAATAAGAGCATCATTTACATTTAGCCCTTTTAATCTCCTTCTATTATTTGTAAATTCGACAAGAAGTATGGAATTTTTTTTGACTATACCCATAAGCAATATTATCCCTATCATACTATAAATATTTAGCGATTGCTTGCCTATATACAAAGCTATAAATGCACCTGTAACGCTAAATGGAAGAGCCAGAAGAACGGTTATAGGATGAATAAAACTGTTAAACTGGGAAGCAAGTACCATATATGCTACAAATATCCCGAGTAATAAAACCATTATTAAGCTTTTACCTGATTCCACAAATGTTTGAGAACTACCAGACAAAACTATTCTATATCCCTCTGGCAATATTTCTTTAGCTATTCTCTGAACCTCATACAAAGCATCTCCCTGAGTATAACCGGGCGCCGGATTTGCAAATAAAGTTATTGCTCTTTCTCTATTCTGGCGAGATATTGAAAGTAAGGTTGTCTTATGAGTAATTTTTACTACTTCAGATAACCTTATAAGCTCCCCCCTGTTATTTCTTACCCATATCTTTCCTATATCCTCAGGACTTTTTCTTTCATTATCTACAAGCCTGACTCTTATATCATATCTCTTACCGTCCTTTGTATACTTACCAGCTCTTACTCCGCCTATCATGGCATTAACTATCTCGGCTATACTGGCAATGCTAACTCCACGTTCCGCCGCCTTATATCTATCAGGTATTATCTGAACCTCCGTCATTCCTTCCTGATAATCGGTATCCACATCAACCATTTTCCCGGATTCATTCATCTTTTTCATCATGATTCTACTTAACTCAGAAAGCTTCTCCCAATCAGGTCCTCTTAAGCTTATTTCGACTGGATACCCTCTTCTCGCTGTAAAACCTGATTGAGATATATCCTGTATTGATACTCTTTCAAACTCTTTCACATTCTTAAGATTTTCTCTCGTATATGCCATAAACTCCTGCTGGGTGGGCACTTTAGCACCTTCTTTTATTGCTATTCTGCTCCCCGGCTGTTTCATTGTTATAAATAGCATGCCAGAATTAACATTACCAGCGCCAATTATTGCAAAATATCTTTCTATGTTAGGCTGTTTCATAGCCCACTCTTCCGCTTTAGCCATTGCTTTTGAAGTGTAATCGAAAGATGAGCCTATCGGCGTTTGGAGTCTAACAATAAACTGACTCTGGTCCTGAGAAGGGGTAAATTCAAAAGGAATTTTAAAAACTATAAAAATGGAGAGAAGAAATATTAACAGTGAAGTAATCACAACTTTCCATCTATGATTTAATGTTTTGCGTATTATATCCGCGTAAAACAAAGAAAAAGATTTAAAATTTTTATCCATCCATCTGCCAACCGCAGTATTATGTCCTGAATCCACAAACTGTGAGCATCTCATAGGCGAAAGAGTTAAAGCTTCAAGCAAAGAAAGCATTACCGCAACGGATATAGTCACCCCAAATTGGTAAAAGAACTTCCCGACTATACCATCCATAAATATAACCGGAACAAATATAGCCAGGATGGCTATAGAAGCAGCAATGGCCGCAAATGTTATTTCTCTCGCCCCCAATATAGCGGCTTTTACCCTGCTCATCCCCATCTCATTATATCTGACAATATTTTCAAGCATCATTATCGCATCATCTACAACAATCCCTATAGCAAGAGATAATCCTAATAATGTAAAAGTATTCAAAGTAAAACCCATAAAATATAAAATTATAAAAGAACCTATTATAGATGTTGGTATAGCAAGTAAAACATTAAGAGTTGAAGACCATGACCCCAGAAATATCCAGCATACTATCCCGGTAAATATTGCCGAAAGTAAGAGGTTAAAATTAAGCTCGTGGGTAGATTCTTCTATAAACCTCGTAGTATCGTTTACAATATTAAGCTCCATTCCCGACGGAAGGTCTTTCTTAAGTTCCTCCACCTTTTCTTTAACACCCCTCGCCACAGCTACGGCGTTAGAACCTCTTTGTTTTATAATTCCTATGCCAACAGATGTTTTTCCATTAGTATGAGCTATCCTTCTTATATCGTTTAACCCATCCTCCACTTTAGCCACATCTTTTATCTTAATATTTTTCCAGATATTAGCTCCCCCTCTTCCAGTTATTATAAGATTGGAAAATTCTTCAGGATTAGATGCTTCTCCCATTACCCTCACATTATATTCCTTATTCCCCGACTCTAAATATCCAGCAGGAGCTTCTATATGCTGATTTTGTATCGTACTTATAACATCGTTTACTGTAAGATAATTATCGTAAATCTTTTTTGAATCTATCCAGACTCTAAGATTGGGATCTACAAACCCCCCCATATCCACATCTCCCACACCATCTATAGTCGTAAATTTATCTTTAAGATAATTATCGGCGTAATACATGAGGTCCTGTAGTGGTCTATTTCCACTAAGAGAAACCCTTATTATCGGTTGATCCTCGGGATTGCTTTTCGTAATACTCGGAGGGTCTATATCCCTGGGCAGTTCTCTCTGTACCTGAGATATTTTTGATTGAACTTCCTGCATAGCTACATCTATGTTTTTACTCAAGGCAAATTCTATAGTGATACGGGACTGCCCTCTTCTTGAACTTGAGTTTATATTTTTTATCCCCTGGATACTCATTAAAGCGCCCTCTATAATATCGGTTACCTGAGTCTCCATAATTTCAGGCGCCGCACCTTCAAATGATACCGATATAGTTACAACTGGATAATCAACATCTGGCAGTTGGCTTATACCCATTCTGCTAAAACCAATCCATCCAAAAACTATCAAACCTATCATTAACATCCACGCAAAAACAGGATTTTTTATAGATATGTCGGAAAGAGTCATTTTACCACCTTATATATTATTCTATATTTTCGCCGGAAACTATCCTTAATCTCTCAGCCAGAATTTTTTCTTCTGCTTCGGCTTTTGAAAGAGAAATTTTTAACTGAAGCAGGTCATTCATAGAATTTAATACGTCTAAATTTGTTACAAGTCCCAATCTATAATCCTCTTCTTGATATTGAACATTCTGTTTAGCAGATATCAGAGCATCTCTTATACTTTCAGTCCTTAGTCTTGAATATCTGGCTTCTTCAAATGCCTGTCTAACCTCGCTCTCAGCCTGCCTTATCGCCAGTTCAAGTTCTATTTCCGCTGTTTTAAGCGATGAAAAAGACAAGTCTTTTTTTGCTTTAAGCTCTCCTGCTGAATAAATTGGCATATTTAAATAAACGGAAATATCCCATCTATTATTTTGTTGTGAAAGTGGTGATATTAAAGGATATAAATTTGCCGAAGTCACTATTGATGGATAAAAATTATTCTTCTCACCTTCATACATACGCCTATAATAGGAAACATCCAATCTTTTAGATTCGATATCGGGCCTTTTTTTAGCCATCTCTAAATAATAACTTAATTCATAATTTTTATAATCGTAATTATAATCGACAGGAACAATGTCGTAATCCACGCCGGTCAAGAACTTAATAATTTCCTGAGAAATTCTTTCATTCAAAATAGAGTCCAGATATGACGCTTTATCCTGCATCAACTGAGACACAGCACTAACGACTTCACTTTCCCTTGAACGACCTATTTTAACCCTTTTTTTAAGCTCGTCTATTCGTTTATTATCAAGTTCTATTTTTTCTTTGAATATTCCTACCACTTTCTGAGCGTTGAATAGGTTCCAGTAGGCCTCAACCACATCCATATAAAGATTTCTTTTGGCATCTTCTATCAACATGCTTGCAGACTTTTGCTTATCACCCATTGCCTTAATAGCAATATAATCCTTCATACCCGAAAAAAATTGATAATTAGTCGACAGGTATCCTTTTGTAAATAGAGATATATCTTCTTTCTTTACTGTATTAATGTTAAAACTAATTTTCGGAAGTATATTAGATGTTAAAGATTTTTCCTGCGCTTCTAACTCTTTTATGTATTCTTTCTTTGAAGCAAGCATTTCACTTCTTTTCAACGACAGATTAAAAGCCTCATTTAAATTCATCGGTCTCATGGTTGAAGTGGAAAACTCCTGAGAATAAAGGGATATTGAAACACAGATAACAATTAAAAAAAATTTCATTTATCACTCCTCAAACCTTTGATAAAAATATTAGAAATAAATCTCGCCTTTTCCTCTACAGACAATTTATTTCTTTTACTGTTCTCATAAATATTAGAGCCCCTGCACATACCGAAAAACACTGATGCAAAAAAAAACGAATCATGTATTTCTAATTTTTCTTTCTTTTTGGCTTTATTTACAATAGAAACCAAAATAGAAATTATCTCAGCAAACTTTTTTCTAAATTTTTTTTTAATTGGCACATTCAAATCTTGCTTCTCAAAGTATGAAAGAATTTTTCTTTTCTCTTTAAAATAATCAAGAAGAATGTATGTAGTTTCATAAAGCGTTATCTCTATAGGTTTTTCGGAATTTAGAGTTTTTTTTAGTTCAAACTTCAATTTTCCAAGGAATTGGTTTAAAACATCCACCAAAAGTTCGTCTTTGCTCTTATAATATAAAAAAAAAGTTCCTTTTGCCCATCCCAAACTTTTAACGAGAGCACTGACAGTGAAATCCTCGTTATTTTCCATTATAATCCTTTGGGCACTTATAAGTATTTGCTTTTTCTTTTCCTCTCTTTCTTTTGCAGTCAATCGTTTCAATTGTTGCCTCCAGGAATCATAATGACCATATGGTCATTATATTAAATAAAAAAACAAATAGCAAATCAAAAGATTTCCTATTTATTTTCGAATTTGCCGAGGATAATATCGGTAACTTCTTTTATCTTGTTTTTTTCGGTAAGTATAAAAAGTATGTCTCCGGCTTTTATAACCGTCTGACCGGAAGGCGCTATTATGGAATTATTCCTGTTAATCATGGTTATGGTCGTGCCCATTGGAAGAGAGAGCTCCGAAATTTTTCGCTCTCCCTGATAAAACTCTTCGTCTACGTAAACTTCTATCAACTCGTAATCGGTATCGTGAATGTTTACAAGTTGCATCATATTAATCGTTTTTTTAAAACCGTTGCCGGTAAGTTTTAACAACCTGGCAAACCCGGCTATGGGAATACCTTGAAAAATTACCGAAAGGGTTACGGCAAAAAATATTATGTTGAATATCTTATGATCCGGATCCATCCCGACAGATAAAGGATAAGTAGCCAAAACTATCGGAACCGAACCCTTTATACCCGCTATGCTTAAAAAAGTTTTCTCCCTTATATTAAGTTTTTCAAAAAAAGAAGAGATAAATATCGCCAAAGGCCTTCCTATGAAGGTTACTACAAAAAATAATAAAAGCCCTAACTCCCATATCAAAGCGAATTTCTTTGGGAAAACCAAAAGACCGAGCATGATAAACATAACGGTATTTGCTATAAAAGAAAGTATCTCGGCGAAAGAAGAAGTCATATTTTTATAAGGGATATCCTCGTTTCCTATCACAAGCCCTGCAAAAAATACAGAAAGAATGGGACTTGCCTTAAAAAAATCGCCCGCGGAATAAGCTAAAAGAGCTATTGCCACAAGCAATATGTAAAAATAGCTTATATCCAGTTCTTTTATCCTTCTAAAAAGAAATACTCCGATATATCCTACCGCAATACCCATCCCAACCCCTCCGACCATCTGCCATACGGTCAAAGCGATATATCTGGTATAGCCTTCGGAAACTCCACCGATGACATGGATAATAAACGTGGTCAACATTATAGCCGCGGGATCGTTAGAAGCGGATTCCGCTTTGATTATCGAAGTCAATCTTTTATCTACGGAATTTGAATTTAAAATGCTAAAACAGGCCGCAGCGTCGGTGGAAGAAATTATGGCGCATAACAAAAAAGACTCCCAGAATTCCCAGCCCGAAAAAAAAGAGAAGAAAAAGGCGGAAAATAGCGCAGTGAAAAAAACGCCGAAAGTCGATAAAAAAACGGAAATTTTAAAAACCGGTTTTATCTCGCTTTTTTTTATCCCATAACCGCCGGCAAAAAGTATAAAAATAAGAGCGATGTTCGCTATTTCTTTGGTAAGCCATACGTCGTCGAAATATATTATCCCCAAAATATCGCTCCCAAAAATCATTCCAGAAGCTAAAGATATTAAAATAAGAGGAATATTTATTTTTTTAAAAAGAAGCGAAAAAAATATTATAAAAATTAAAATCAAAGAAATGACAAAAAGCACTTATCCTCCTGATTAAATTATATATTTTTTTATTGCGAATGCGGAAAATCATAAAAATATATAGATTATTAATCGAATAGGCCTTGGGACTCTAAAAAACATAAACAAGATTTGGGAAATATAATTAAATCTAATAAGATATCTCAAACAATTTAATAATTTGATTTAATATATTATATGGATACATATGTTCATTTCGTAAAAAGCTATCCGATTTTTTCGGCAATGATTCAGTTTGCAGTTTTGGGGACATTCGGCGAAATAGCGGGCAAATGGGCTAGAGAAAAAAGAATATTTAAAGTTTTCGATTTAAAAACCGCGATATTAAAATCGTTGGGCTGGGCAATTCTTGCGATATGCGTTAAATACGCCTTCATAGGTTTCCCAGGCTACATATCCGCATTATCCGCTAAAGGGCTTCTTCCTCAAAACCCCGGCAATTTCTTAACCGCTTTAATGATCTCTTCGGCTATAAACCTGCAATTCGGACCGTTTTTAATAATACTTCACAGGATAATAGATAACGCGATAGACAAAAAATCAAACTGGCAAAATCTGGATAAAGCCCTATATTCGCTTTTATGGTTCTGGATACCGGCCCATACTTTTACCTTTATGCTTGAAGAAACTTTCAGAATAGGCCTTGCGGCTTTATGGTCGGTAGCTCTCGGAATAATACTCGGATTATATTCTTCAAATAAAAAATAGATTATGATTAAATACCCTAAACCTAAAGCTATAGGGACGCTCTTTTTGTTATTCGATTTGGTTATTTTCCATAATCTCGCAAACTCCTCAAACATTGACTTAAACCTTAACTACAATAAAAATATAAGCGAAAAAAAAGGAGTGGATTTTTCTTACAAAATAAACCATAAAAAAGCCGACATCGGAGGCGGATTTAGATATTTTAAGGAAAACGACTCGGTAACATCAAACAAGGCTTTTTTGACTCTCGATTACAACATAACCCTTTCCGACAAATGGGGTTTTTGGTTATTCGATAAACTTTCATACGATAGAATACAGAAAATAAATCTGCAAAACAATTTGGGAAGCGGAATTAAATATTCGTTTACAAATTCAAAAGCTTTTAAATCCGATATATCGTTGGGATTTTTATACGATAGAACCGAATACGAAAAAAAGAAAAACACAAACAAAATAAGGCTATCAGACAGGTTAAGACTGGAAAAAGAGATCAACGAAAAAACTAAAATTTATTTTTTGGCGTTTTATCAACCTGACATCGCCGATTTTAAAGATTACATAATAACTTCAAACCTTTCCATATCTTATATGCTTTCGCAAAAAATAAGCTTAAAGTTTAAAATAGAAGACACTTACAGGTCCAAAACCCTGACCGACTATTACAACGACTTATACTCAAACCTATATTTCTCTTTTAATTTTTAAATTAATTTCTTTCTTGTTCTTAAAGAAAAAACAATCTTAAAGGTATAAAAATTAAAGGCAAAAATATAAAATACAAAATCATACACACTTTTACTCTTTTTAAATTTTTATCGGATGGAATGTTTAACTGCGTATAAGATATTTTATTAAATATCAAAAACGCAATCATAGCGATGACATAAGTGAAAATCCCCGATAATGATTCCTTTTCAAACGGTTCTTTGCCATACGATACAAAAACAATACCATTAAAAATTGCAATAACAAATATTATGTAAGAAAAGTAATATGAACAAATAACTATATATCTTAAAATTTTATATTCTTTTTTAAATGACAAAAATATTGTTCCGCCGATTATCAATAATGTCAAAAAAGCGATAATTAAAAAAATGGAAATAAATGCAAACAGATACAAGAGAGAAGACATATCGTTAGAAAAAGCGTGAATAGTAAATATTAAACTAAAAAACAAAACAAAAAATAAATTTTTTAATAAATGTCTAACTCTAAAATTATTAATAAGAAATAAAATACTATCAACCATAGCTAAAAAATATTTTACAAATATTTAACGGGAAACATAAGTCTTACGGCTTGCGGAAACCTTAAAGCCCAAAATTTTTCGCTATGATAGTGACCGTCAAACTCCAACGAGAAAAAATCTTTATTTTTAACAAATCCTTTAATTAAAAACAATCTCTCCGCTTCTCTAAAATTATTTAAATGCTCCTCCGCTTCCTCCCCCCCTTCTTTATTCCCTATATCCTGATAGAAAACGATGTTATCCGGTTTTTTAACGCTTGAAAACCAATCCAAAAATTTCTTATCCGCCCACCAATAAGAAGGAGACATCGCCAAAGCCCCGCCCCAGATTTGAGGGTAAGCGAAAACCGCATAAGCGCTTAACAATCCGCCGAGCGAAGAACCGCCTATAAAAGTATTTTCGGGTCCCGTTTTTGTCCTATATCTTCTATTTATTTCGGGCATAAGATAATCTTTCAAATTTTTTAAATACTCATCCGCTCCGCCGCCTCCGTATCTTAAATCTTTCCACGGCGTATACTCGCTCATCCTTTCCGCCCCTCCGTTATCCACGCCCACAACTATAAAAGGCAAAGCTTGATTTTGGCTGAAAATTTTTTCCAACGACTCGTCCACCTCCCACTCTCCGGCAAAACTTTCTTTTGAGTCGAAAAGATTCTGACCGTCCTGCATATAAAGAACGGGATAACTTTTTGAAGTTTCTTTATCGTAGTTTGGAGGAAGATAAACCCAAACCCTTCTCCCTTTAAGGAAATAAGGCAAACTAAAAACGGAAACATTTCCAGTAACGGTTTTATGCAAAGGATTAATTAAATCGTTTTTTAATATCGCCTCATCCCCCGCGAAAACAACCGTCCGAATCAAAAATAAAACTAAAAAAACAACTGTTTTCATATCTAAATTTTACAAAAAATAAAAAATCATTTCGCTCAAAATTCAAAAACATAAACAAAAATATTATTTCTTACATCAAGCCAAGCGCAAATCCCGCATGATACGAATAAAAAAACATCTTCTATCTTTTCAAAATTAAAAGAAAGGCAATATTACAAACTTAACATCTTTTTCATTTTTAATTCTTCCGTCTTCTATTTCAAATAATTTACGCTTGTTTATAAAATCGATATCTTTTTTAGAAATAAAAGTTTTGGGATATTTTAATATAGAATCATATTTAACAACTATCGTTTTCTTCTTTTCTTTATCCAAAACCGATATCCCGTTAAGCAAAGCGAATCTAAAATCGTCGACAAAAAAAACCGGTTTGGAAAAAAAATTTTTCTTAACTTCCGCATACTTGGGCAATAAATATCCAAAAAATTCGTATATTTTTCTGACTCTTTTCATGCTTTCTTTGCATTGGTAAGAACAAGGATGCCAAATTATAAAAGGCTCCAAAATTTTATTAAGAAAATAGCCTTGTATGTTTTTATTCAACTTCTCGAATTCCGAGAACTTTTTTTCAATATTTTTTCTAAAATACGCTTTGCCCGGAATCTTTGGCGGGATTTTTGAAAACGGACTGCATATATTGTTCATATAGAAAGGGAATCTTTCGCTCTTATCGCTTTTATCGTAAATATGTTTTATAAGGGATTTATCTCCTGAGCGCTCGTACTCGTTAAAACCATTTACGCAACACTCGGGATACCCCAACTCAAAACCCGTTATCAAAGGATTTATCTTTCCTTCGGAATATAGTTTTTGAAAATTATTTATAGACGATTTTTTTTTGCTTAATAAAATTTGCCATTTATTTATCTTTAAATTCTTAAATATAAAATAATTAAAGCCGAATTTTTTAGATATAGAGTTTAGATTATCCGTATCATTTCCGTCTATCCAATCAGTCCATATCATCTTACAATCGCCCAGAAAAAGAGAAATAAGCTCTATCAGTCTTATCGATTGGGGCTTGTTTTCTATCGCTTTGATAAAATCGTTTTTATTCATAAAACTTATCGCCAATTTTAATTGTATCAAAATTTTTTAAAATTAGTCGAAACACACAAATCGATTTATTGTGTTTAATAATCGGTTTAAAGACATACAAGCGCGGTTAATCTTAACTTATTTTAGATCGGATCCGCAATGGGCGCATTTTACGGCTTTAATCGGTATAACCGATATACAGTAAGGACATTCCTTGGTGAGCGGGGGAGCTACCGGCGCCGGTTTTTCCAACTTGGCTTTAAGTTTGTTTATTTGACTTATCATTATAAATATAGCCGCGGATATTATAAGGAAGTTTATTACGGTATTTAAAAAAACCCCATAATTTATAGTAGCAGCTCCGGCCTTCTGAGCCTCGGCCAGGCTGGAATATTCCTTACCGGATAGGTTCAGATAAAGGTTTGAAAAATCCACACCGCCAGTTAACATGCCGATAGGGGGCATTATAATATCGTTTACCAAAGACGATACTATCTTACCGAAAGCCCCTCCGATTATCACACCCACGGCCATGTCTACAACATTGCCTCGCATTATAAATTCTTTGAAATCTTTAAACATAATTTACCTCCCTTAAATATTAAAACTTTTAATAATTGACTATTATGGAAACCCCAATCGTAGTATCCGTTCTTTTAAAACCCGTTGCCGGTTTATTCAAATATTTTAAAATATAAGAAGCTTTAAGCGAAAAATGTGTCGATATTGAAGTTATAATGGCCGTCTCGGAATTAATCCTGTACCCGTTTTTGTCCTTTAAATTTCCAAGGTATTCCGCATCCTGGCTTGCCGAAGCCGTCGGAGATAAAGTTTTTATGTATTTGGCGTAAGCGCGATAAGTCCCGAAAGATTGGTTATCCGAACCGAGACGGTCCTCAAATATGTAACCGCCGCCAAACTCTCCGAAAAGCTTATCATTGTCGGAATTTAAAAATTCCCTCCCGACGCCGAGCGAAATGTCGAAACGGTCTTTTATGCCAGCGAAACGGTTTTTGTCCCAGGCCACTTTTTCAAAAGTGTAATTTTTACCCGAAAGTTTCAAACTAACTTTTTCCGAGGCATTGTACTGCTCTGCGGTTACGACCCCCCCGCTTTTCGCCCCCAAACCTCCAAATACAAATTCTAAACCGAGCTTATCCCAGTCGTAATTAAAACGATTTTTAGCCGAAATAGTGGCAGTTTTCGAGTTACCCGAAGTTTGAACATATGAAAGCTCCGCCATATCACTCCATTTTTTAGACACGGAAGTTTCATTGCCGTTACCGGCTGAAATCATTAAACCGAACATCGCTAATATTATCGTTTTTTTCATTTTTCCTCCAAACCCCCAATAACGGATAAAACCGAATTAAAAACATTCTAGTATTTTAATTCGAATAATTCAATAACATAAATCAAAATTCCCATAATAGAAGAAAAGGAATAATAAAAACTTAATTATTTAAAAATTTTCTTTAAATTATTTGCTTTTCTAATTAAAAGAATCATCTTGCCGATGATTTTAAATTCTTTGTCATCTTTAGGAACCATTATTGGATCCATATTATCGTTTTCTGGGATTAATAGATGTTCGTTGTTTTTGGTTCTGCCATATCTTTTTAAGGTTACACCTCCCTTGTATGAGGCAAGGATTATATCACCTATTTCAGCATTTTCCTGCCGTTTTATTATCACATAATCACCTGAATATATACCAGCATTTACCATACTATCGCCTTGAACGTGAAATAATACAAAATCACCCGGACCTGTTAATGTTTTTGATAGCCAGTGTAGTTCTTCAACATTGTCATATAGTTCTTTGGTATTGCCTAATGGAACAGAGCCCGCATATTCAGGTATTGATATAAGTTCGGAAAATTCCGGCTTAACTAATCCTTTTGTGGGGATAAGACCTCTGAATTGCCTTGTGCCTTTTTTAAGATAGCCTTTTTTAACCAAGGCATTTATATGCCTTACTACAGCATAAAGTGAAGCAAAGCCGAAGTGCTCCTTTATTTCCCTGAATGTTGGTGAAAAGCCGGTCTTTTGGATAACTTTGCAGATGTAATCCAATACTGCCTTTTGTCTTTGGGTTAGTCCTTCCATTAGTATATTACAGTGTATTTTTGCTTACTATGTCAAGAAAAAATTATAATCGGACGACTATTATAGTTCTTTTAACATTTATTTTTTTCTTTTTTTATAATATTACTTACTTGAAATTCAAGATAATTAGAATATCTTTCCAATACTTTTATCTTAATATTAAGTTTTTTCAAAATATTAGTAACATCTTCTTCTAAATCAGCATTTAGTTTTTTCAATATATTCATTTTATATACAAATATTTTTACTAATATATCTATCTCTTTGTATTTTTTATTAATTGTGTTCACTAAATCATTTAACAAACTAATATGAATATCCTTTTTATCTTTTCTTTTATTACTGTTCTTTATTAAATCAGCCGTCTTAAATAAAATTGCTGAAAAGTTATCCAAAATCTTCAAAACATTATCAATTTCCTCTTGAAAAGCATCAGGTAGTTTTCTTCCAAGAAGTACTATTTCAAATTGATCTTTTATATCATTTAATCTTACCTTTTTAAATAATAAAGAGTACTTAAAATTCAATAGGTGTTGAAACTTTTTGGAAGGTTTCCTATATTTTATATAAAGCAAAACAAGAAAATACATAACATATAACAACATACCAATTTTAATACTTAAAAGATCTCTTCCAATATCTGTTAATCTATAGTTTTTAAAAAAGTATATCAATCCAATAAAAAACCAAAGCAATGGCAATAGTAAAAATAAATTAATTGAAATTCTAATTTTTTTATTTGTTATATAAGCTATACAATAATGATTATTTTTATTAACAATTATATTTATTAAAAATTGTAAACAATGAACAATTATTATGATAGCTGTAAAAAAATAAAAAGGAATATATGCAAAAAACGGTAAGTTTTCAGACAAAAATGTTTTCATTAAATATATGAAAATCAAGTTTGATATGAGTGCAATTAACATTTCAAGATGATCAATATTTATACTTAAAAATCTGTCTTTTTGTAAATTATAAAATCCATTTTCTTTTGAATCCAAAATTTTGATTATTATTTCTAATGCCCAAAAAAAGAAGAAAACAGCTAAGCAAATTTTTATATTAACATCTTGGTCAACTGAGTTCAAAAATAACCAAAAAACACTTGCTAATGCTGTAAGTATAATCCATGGAGTGTATCCTTGATAAGCATATTCTTTAAAAGAATAACTTATTTCACTTTCTATCATTTTCAAAATTTCATCTCTGTCTTTTAAATAGCGTATATCATTTTTCATAACATTATGTATTAACAAAATTGAAATTTAGAAATATTAGACACTATTAAATTTTACTAATTTTTCGTCACTTCCCCACTTTCACTCCATCTTTAATAATGGAAGCAGATATGAAAGAATTGTAAGCATTAGAAGTGATTGAGTGAAATATATAAAAAAACAAAAGGTATTAGAAGTTCTGACTAAAGGAATCATTTATATTATGCTGACAGAAAAGCTTAAAAAATTTAACGACATTTTTTACCAGTCATACAAGGTGCATAACGAATAATCCCTTTACCACATTGGCATTTACTTCCTTCAGAAGGTAGGTTAGAAATGTTACCCCAATAACCATCTTTAGGTTGTTTATTATGAGTTGATTGACTATATTTACAATTCTCTGAGTGAACTGTGCATTTTGGGGTTGGATAATCATGATTTATTTTATACATTTTATGCCTCCATACTTATATGATCAGAAATGCCGTTTTATATCTTTATTTTTATTCAATTTATTTTGTGCCTACTTATAAAATTTTACTAATTTTTTCGTCACTTTAACCCTTTCATTTCGTCTTTAATAATGAAAGCATAATTAGATGTATAGATGCATAGATGTATAGATGCGTGGAGGAAAAATGGAAAAAGAAAGAATTGAAAAATTATTGGAAATATTAGCCGAAGGAATTATTTATATTATGCTGACAGAAAAGGTTAAGAATTCAAGGATTAATTCTGGAAATTTGAATAAGCCAGAATGACTTGATTTCTTTGGAAATTGATTATAACCTTTCAATTAGAAATCATTATAACTAAAAAACATATTAATCTAATATTTACTTCAATAAATTAATTAAATTTTCCTTATGCAAAATATTTACTTCATCTTTTAATTCTAAAAGATTTACTATATCCTTCTTCAATTCCTTAAAATCTACTTTTGCTATCTTTTTTATAAGTTCCTTCTTCCAGTTAAATTTATTTAAATCTACCTTATTTGAACATGTTTGTAAAATAGCATTTTTTAACATATCTATATTAGGTTCTAAATCTTTGAATTTTGTAAGATACCATATTAAATCATAGTAATCACGACCTTTATTGAATTTCCTACACAATATAGCATGTAACTTACCAGCAAAAAGCGATGATATATCAAAATGTTTTACTTCAAACATAAAAACAGAGTTGTGCATATCTATTACTTCCTTGCCTCCACCGGGAGGTTTTATATCTATTTCTAATTTAATTGAAAACTTTTCATTCTTATCATTGCTTATCCCCATTTCATACAAAAGATCTAAAAATTTTATAAAAGCAGAATTAACATTTTTATCTTCACTGTATTTAATCTCTACTTTATATCCCGCAAGTATTAATTCTTTCTTTAATATCTCGAGTATTTTCTTAAAGTTATAATCTTTTGCTTTTTTAGACAAACTAAAATCTAAATCTTCTGAAAATCTTTTAAGTCTAAAAAAAAATCTTAAAGCAGTTCCTCCTGTAAAAACAATATCAGTATAAAATTTGTTTTTGTAAAGTAAAAATAAAATATATTTCTGAAGATATTCTCTAATAAGATTAATATTTTCAACTCTACTTAAATCCTTTTTTATTATCTCGTTGATATAGCTTTTCATAATGATTTATACTTTTTTATCTCACTTTTAACATACAAAGCAAAATTATTTATAATAACTTTAATTTTTAAAGGGAATTTTTCACTTAATTGCAATAGTTTTTTTATATCAATTGTTTCTAAGTTTTGAAATCTAAATTCATCAAAATAGTTAAAATTTTTATCTAACTCCTTCCTAAAATAAAAATAATCAATAATTGCCTTTTCAGGGTATGCCATAAAAAAACTTACATCATCTTCTTTTATATTGTAAAATCCGTAAAATAAATCTTCCTTGATATTTCTATATTTAAATATACCAAGTTCATTTATAAATTCCGAGGTCTTTCTTGTAGTAACAGCAGTAAAAGAAGAAATTTTTTCAGGTATTAGCTTGTGATAAAATAATGCAGTCTCACATGAAATATATGAAGGATTTATAAGATAATTTGATACAAAAAAAGGATTTATAGTCTTATCAGTAATTTTTTGGCTATATACATATATTCCTTTTTTAAGTTTTATAAGATATCCTTTTTTTAACCAAAAATTCACTTGTCTTCTTAAATTTATATAATTTTCAAATTTTTTAAAACTTATAGAATCAATAATAGGGTACTTTCTATATATTTGATAAAATTCTTCAAATTTCATTTGTTTCTTTATATTGATAATTATATCAATTAAAAGAAATAAAAATCAAGAAAATATTGTATGTGGGTATACAGATCGCGAACGGATTGAAAAAAGATTAGTCAAAATAATAAAATTAGTCCTGACCAGCGTATTTGAGATTCAGAGGCTAAACTTTTCTAAATTTAGCCAACTAAAACCGCTGGCCAGGAGGTGTCTTGTATGGTATCTGTGACCTTCCCCCTATTTTTTATAACACCCTACTGTTGTTAAATTCTACTTATTTTACAAGTCTTTGAGCAAATTAAATGACTTCAAAACTACTATATTTTAATCATCCTTATTATTACAACTACCAAGTAAATTCATATTTCAAGTTCTTTCATACTACATAACAAGAAGTTAGCGATGAACAATATTAGAACATCTTCCCAGTAATGTTTGACTACTCTTGGCGTTTAACATTATATTATTGTGTTTTGACCAATAACTTATGCCGTCAGGCCAAATAGTAAAAATATGAGCTCCGGTTCCTTGAGGTATTAAAAGAGTAATTCCATCATCGTGTGTATGTATCATTTTAATCAGATTCCCTCTGTCTCCCCCAGAAAGGTATTCAGGCATTTTTGAATTTAAACTTATAAAAGTCCATTCTAAAGGTTTATTATTTGCTCCTACACTTGTTTCGATTTTCTCCTCGTAATAAAACATAGCCGTTGTTTTTTGATATGTACAAACCATATCTTTAGATACATCTACTGGAAGTAAAGGTTTAGAAAAACGTTCTGTTTTTTTATATTCAGAATCACATCCAAACAAAAAAATAAACAATATTGCTAAAAAACTTGGCATTCCTATAATTTTTTCTAAAATGTTTTTTGTACCGCAGGATTTGTAATTTACATACATATTAGACTTTTATGGGTATAATTTTTCTCTTTTATCACATACTCTATAAAACTTATTTTACAAATTTTTTCGTCACTTTAGTCCTTTCATTTCGTCTTTATTAATGGAAGGGGTTATAGAGAATAGGGGATAGAGATTAGGGAACAGGGTTATTTATATTATGCCGGCAGAAAAGGTCAGAAATTTAAAGATTAATTCTGGAAATTTGAATAGTCAAGAATGACTTGATTTCTCTGGAAATTGATTATAACCTTTCAGCAAGAATGTATTATGGTTAAAACGGGTTCAAATCACGGGGAGAGTAGAGGACGCAAACCAAATACCAACGCAATAGAATCAAACCTGTAAAAAATTATTTTACCTTTAAACTTATATTGTATTTTTTACCATTCATTTCAAATTCTATTAAGTCATCAGTATGTCTTAATATCTTTTTATCACTATAATCAAACTCCTTATGATGATTAGGACACAATATCAAAATATTACGAGGTATTTCAGGACCTTTATTGGCTTTTGAAACGATATGTGCTGCTTCTACATAAAAACCATTCTTTATGGGTATTTTCGTCTGACATATTTGACACTCATAATTACGCAATATTTTTAACTGAGCTATTGTTTTATTGTCACGTTTATAAGTTTTGCCTTTAATTTCCACTTCAACAGGATCGGTTGGTTTAACATTTAATAATTCTTCTACTATTTCATTTTTACTTTTTGATTTTTCTATCTTTTCTAACTCGTTTTGCTCAAACTCATCTATATTGATTGGAAATTCGTACTCTTTACCGGTTACAAATTTATAAATTTCACAAAGTTTCTGTGTTTCACTAAATAATTGCCCTATTTTAATCGTTTCATTAATCTCATCTTCTATTATTTTTCTAACAAAATCGGTAGAAATATCTCTAACATCTCTATATCCAACTTGTGGTACCAACCGCCCATCAAAGTATTTTTTAGAATCAAGGAAAACAGGAAATAACATTGAGATTCTTCTGTCCGCTTCAATATTCAAATACAATATATCATTCTGAAATCCTTTGTATTTAACTTCTTTTGGAGGATTTAATAATTTAGCATTACAATATATTCCAACTATTTCTCCTTTATTTTTATCAGTATTGTTAGTATAAAAAACTACGACTCCGCCTTCTTTAAATTCTTGAAATAATCGTTTAGCTTTAGTCTCAAAGTATCCATAAATCTTTTCTTTCGTATCTATCCCTCTTTTGCCAAAATAAAAATTTAATGATTCATGTCCAGGATATTTTTTGACATAACTATGACCTGCTTTGGGATTAACATAAAGTCCTCTCCAATGGTGTGGATTCCATGTAATATTAACTATAATGGCATCCATATTTTCCCCTCCTTTATTAGTATTTTATTACATTTTAACAATTTTCCATAAGCTTTTCTCAGAGGGTTTCTTAAAAATCCATAATTTACTTAATGATTTTCCTCTAAACTCAAACTTCTTAAACATCTCATTATCTATCAAAACCACAGCATCACCTTTGTCTATTATTTTAATGTAAGAAGGTGTTCCCTTGGTGGGATTTAAAAGGACAGATGAGCAAGTTCTTCATACTACAAATAAACATAATTTCAGGCTAAAAGGCATAATCAGGTGTGGTAAGTGTGGAAGTGCCATATGTGGTTATGTAAGGCATAAGAAAAATGGGAAGGTTTATAGGTATTACAAGTGTTTAAGTAAGGTTAATGGTGTTCCAGTTGATTGTAGTTTTACTTCAATTGGCGCAGACAAGTTAGAGGAGTTTATCATAGAGCAGTTGGCTATATTAGGTTGGGACAGGGAATTTTTGACTTTGCTTGTAGAAAAAGCAAAGGAAATGGTTTCAAACAGGATTGAGCCGTTAAAACAAGAAAAGCATAAGTTAGAAGGACGACTTTCAAACCTAAAAAGCAGTATAAATAACCTAATTGAGCTTGCTAAAAGAACGCCTAATCAGAAGATATCAGATGAATTAACCAATTTAGACAATACAAAGCGGGAAATGGAGTTAAGGTTATCAGGAATACAGGCAGAGTTAAGTTATTGTGGCAAGGTGGTATTTGATATTGATGTAATAGAGCAGACACTTAGAAATTTTGCCAAATACATATACAAACTGCCGGTTGAGTTACAAATAAGAACTATTCAGCTGATAATAAAACAGGTTCTTGTGTTTAAAGACAGAATAAGGTTAGAGTTATATGAGCTTCCAATAGACAAAATAAATGAAATTATGAATGGAAAATACATTGAAAAGGGCATAAAGGACTTAACGAGTTCAAATCACGGGGAGAGTAGAGGACGCAAACCAAATACCAACTATATTGAATTAAAAAGTTCAAATCCCGTCCACCTACCCCTAAATCCAATGGGATTTGAACTCAATGGGGGGTATTATGGCTAAAATAGGTAAGAATTACATAACCATAACAGGCCTGCCGGTAAAGGTAATCGCTATAAATTCAGATAATATGGTTATTCAAAGTTTAGCCACAGATAACCGATTGTGTGTACCTTTAAATTATCCGCTTTCACCTTTTAATCGTAAAAAGCCAATAAGTAAACCTAAAAGATAAGATAGTTCGCAATGTAAAAAAGGATGTGGCTGCTAATATTCGTGCGAGAATATATTGGATGAAAAGAAACGATAATTGACATACATCTTTTTTTTTTTTTTA
>Ga0067045_1028015_pt1 | contig 46307 bp, 31 predicted proteins | sample TerdegcTABiofilm_FD_59184 | JGI IMG/M metagenome (GOLD analysis project Ga0067045, IMG submission 59184) | Combined Assembly of (Gp0054472, Gp0054536) Wastewater bioreactor microbial communities from Singapore -Terephthalate degrading...
TTCGCCACGCGACTGCGCGAGCGTGTCTTCGTAGGCCCCGTAGAACTCCGAATTGCAGTCGAGCCATAGCACCAGGCGATGAAAGTCGTCGCCATCGAGTTGCACGCCGTGGTGGCCGGGCGTGAGGTAGTCGAGCAGCTTCGAGGCCCGGGCGCCGAACGCGCCGGCCACGGTCCGGCTCCCGCCGTGGACGCCCGAACCGATCGAGCCCTTGGCGGAATGGAAGTAGAAGCCGTACTTGCCCGCCAGGTTCCGGTACGACCGGCTCCAGCCGAACTCGCCTTCGATCGTGCCGTCCAGGGCCAAGGCTTTCTTCTCCTGGTGGCAGGCGACGCACTTCCGGTCGAGCACGGGCTGGACCAGGCGGACGTAGCTGAAGGGATTCGAGCCCTGCGAGTCGGGCCGGATCTTCGAGGGGGCCCGCCGCAACGCCAGCGGAACGTCCACGCGCGGCCCGGGGGCCCGATACTTCGGCTCATGGCAGCCTCGGCAGACCATCTGCTCGCCCGGGTGGACGTAGGTCGCCGATCGCATCGACTGGACCGCCATGCCGCGGCCGTCGAGGGCCTGGAAGTAGATCGGCTTGCCCACCGGGGCCTCGAAATAGACGCTGCCGTCCTTCTCGACGGGCACGGTGCCGAGCACGGCCCGGGCGTTCGTGCCGCTGGCCACGCCGATCCGCGGCGAGTTCGCCCGGGGCGTGGTCTTCGGGAGCACGTGGAGGATCCGCAGGGCCGCGATTTCCGTCCCCTTGGGCCACGTGAAGTCGCTATCGTAGACGTTCGTCACGACGATCGTGGCCGGAGCTTCCACCGGCGAGACTTCCGAAGTCTTGGAGACTTCGGAAGTCTTCTGCGCTGTGGCCGCGCGCGTGCCGTCGGGGATCACCGGCGGCGTGGGCCGCGGCCTCAGTGGGATCGGGCTGAGGCTGGGAACGGCCGGGTCGCGGTAGATCAACTCCCGGTTGCCCAGTCGGTCGATCCAGCAAATCCCGTGGCTCTCGGCCAGCGAGCCGTAGGTGCAGAGGTAGTCCTCTTCGCTCAACGGCCAGGGCGTCCCGTACGCCATGTACCGGCGGACCAGCTTCTCGCCCCCTTCGGCCTCGGGAAGCGGCACCTCCGGCGTGAGCCGCGTGACCTGCGACATGGCCCCGTCGTCCTCGATCCGAGGGTCGATCAGCACGAGCGATCCGAACGCGACCCCGTGATGCGCCGCCGCCGTGGCCACGTACTTCGGGGAGCCGGGCACCGCGCGGATGTCCATCTCCATCCACGGCCGGTCCTCGCGCCGCCGGGGGTAGTTGCCGTGGAACGAGCGCGGGTCGCGGCCGTCGGGATAGCAGGTCCAGAGGTGATGCGCGACGTTCGTATCGCGGTCCACGTAGTCCCATCGCGTGTAGACGAGCATTCCGCGGTGGTCCACGCTCGGCTGCCATTCCTGGGTCTCATGGAAGCTCAGGCATACCAGGTCGCTGCCGTCGCTCGCCATGGAGTGCAGCGTGTAGGTGGGTGAGTGATACGGAGGCGACGAGCCGCCGCACCGCAGGTAGCCGCCGCGGCGTTCGCTGATCAAGGCGATGCGGCCGCCCGGCAGCCAGCAGGGATCGAAGTCGTTCCACGGCCCGTCGGTCAACTGGGCCAGGCCCGTGCCGTCGGAATTCACCCGAAAAACATGAAAACTCGCCTCGGGCGACCATTCGATCCCGCGTCCCTTGCACTGCGCGTAGGCGAAGAGGATCGTCTTGGCGTCGTAGGACAAGTCGGGCGAAAGGAAGGACCCGCCTGCCAAGGTCTGGCCGCGTAGACGTCCGCTCTCGACGACCGACCCCGCCAGCAGTTCGCTCAACTTGGGATGCGACAAGAACGGGTCGGTCAGCACAAAGAGTCCCCCGCCCGGCTTCGCGCCGAATCCGTAGAACTGGTGGACCATGTGAAACAGCCCGCCGGGATGGAGCCGCTTGAGGAAGAGGAGCCGGTCGAAATTCAGAAGCGGATTGCAGAAGGCGATCCGCCGCGCCGCCCACCTCGCTTGGAAATGGCACTCGCGGCGACGGTCCTTCGGACAGGTCTCCGCCTTCTCCAACGCGGCCAGGTCCCGCTCGATCTGGTCGAGATCAGCCGTCAGGGGCCCCAATCGCGCCGGGTCGGCCTTGGGCCGCAGCCGGGCTGCCAACTCGCGGGCCTTGCGCACCACTTCCCGCGTGTGCTCCAAGAGAAACTCGGCCTCAACGGCCGGGATTGGCGGCGGCGCGACCACGCCGAGGGTCTTCCTATTCGAGTAGAACGACGGCAGGAGGCTCTTCTGATCGGCCGGCCTATGCAGGGCGAGGTTCTTCTGCGGCGCGTCGGCGGCGTAGACCTCGACCTCGTCCAGGGCGAAGGAGCACCGCCCGGGCACGGCCAGGCGCACGATCCGGGCCGTCACGTCCTTGCCGCGGAAGTCGACCACCAGCGGCTTGTTCTCCTTGACGCCGTAGAAGGTCTCGCCGTCGTGCTGGTAGACCCGGGTGAACGGCCCCTTCGCCGCGGCGTCGGACACGAGGATTTGCAGACGGCGCGTGCGCGGCGCGGTGCTGCCGTCGGTCCGGTTGTAGACCACGACGCGATCGAGCCTGCAGCGACTCCCCAGGTCCACTTGCCACCAAGGGTCCTGCTCGTTGCTGGCGGTGTGGAATCCGCAGCGACCCGTCTTGAGCCCGTCGCATCCGCCAGCGGCTGCCTGGGCGGTCGTGACCAGCACGCCCTCGCCGGTCGCAGCGCCTTCCTTCTTCTGCTCGGATCGCGGAGTGGTCGCGGCGTCAGTCTTGGAGGCCGTCCTGGCGGCCGTGAACAACCGGTCGCGCTGCGTCCAGTCGGCCTCCACTTCCGCGCGGGTCTTTTCGCCGATGTCCACGGGCGAGGCGATGGTGCCGCACCCCTTTCCTGCCTCGGCAAACGCGCAGAAGGCCGAAAGAACCCCGATCAAAAGGGCCGCAACGGAGGTCGAGCAGAAGAACCGATCGGTCATGGCGGATTCCTCGATGGGACTGTCTTCCCGCAATCATACTCACCGCCGGGAATCGACGGAAGCCGCGACCCGGGATGGTGAAAGGACGGCATGGTCGGGCGAGATTGCATAGTCTGTTTCCGTTCCACTTGGGCTGCTTTGGGTGGACGCTGAAAGCGTCGCATCGTATAGCCCAGGGTTGCCGCGCAGCGGCTACCCTGGGACCCTGGAATCGCCCAAGACCCCGTACCCCGAAGGGGTTCCATCAGTACCCGATGCAACCCCTTCGGGGTTGAGGGGATCGTTCCGGTACGCCACCCAGGGTAGCCGCTGCGCGGCAACCCTGGGCTAGGTCATGGAACCGCTTCGCGGTTCACACGATGGATCCCTATCGGAACAAACCGGGCAACTGCTCTCCAGCCCAACATGCCGGTTCTTTCACCCACCCGGCCTCTACCCCTTTCCGCTCCTCTTCTTTCCTCGGCCTCGCCTGGGCAGTATCATGGGCATGGAGTCTCGGTCCTCTAAGTGAACTCGCACGATCTTGGGAGGCCGGGAGGGCGAGGCTCCGCCCGAGCCGCAGACGCGACGATGGTCGCCCCGGAGAGCACGGCTCGGCAGGAGCCTCGCCCTCCCGCGGTTACGCAAACGCATGGTGAATCACGACAGGGAGATTTCGATGTGTCCTGCCCGTCCTCATTCACGCCGCCGATTTCTCCGGCGCAGCACGGCCGCCGCGGTCGGCGGGCTGACGCTGCCGTACCTTCTGCCCGCCGGAGTCCTCGCCGCCCCGGGGAAGCCCGGGGCCAACGAGCGGATCGGCGTGGCCTATATCGGCACCGGTCGCCGGGCGAGGCAGATGTTCTCCGACTTCCGAAGCCTCCCCCAGGGGCAGGCCGCCTACCGGCTCGTGGCCTGCTCCGACCTCTGGCCGAAGAAGGCCGAGGATTACGTGCGGGAATTCGAGAAGGAAGTCCTCAAAGGGAGCGCCGGCAAGGTAGCCATCTTCCAGGATTACCGGAAGCTGCTCGAGGCCCGCGACGTCGACGGCGTCCTCATCGCCACCACGGAACATTTCCGCGCGGGGCCCTGCATCCACGCCTGCCAGGCCGGCAAAGATATCTACGCGGAGAAGCCCTTGTGCCTGACGATCCGCGAGGGCCGGGCGATCGTCACCGCGGTGCGCAAGTACGGCCGGATCTTCCAGACCGGAACCCAACAGCGCTCCACGCAGCGCAACCGCCATGCGGCCGAACTGGTCCGCAACGGGCGGATCGGCAAGGTCCACACCGTGGTCTGCCAGAACTGGGTCAGCTCGCGGCCCTACTCCGATTTCAAGATCCCCACCGAGCCCGTGCCCGACGGACTCGACTGGAACGCGTGGTGCGGCCAGACGGAGCCGGTGCCGTTCAGCAGGAACATCTACCTCACCTACAACAATCCGGGCTGGCACAACATCACGACCTACTCCGGCGGATGGCTCTGCAACGCCGGCTCCCACGCCCTCGACTGCGTCCAGTGGGCCCTGGGCACCGACGACACCGGGCCCGTGGAAATTTGGGCCGAGGACAAGGCATGGAACGCCAAGATCACCTATCGCTACGCCAGCGGCACCCTGCTGAAGCTCGAGCAGTCCACGGCCCCCATGGGCCTCACGGTCCCCGGCAAGCCCGTGGAACCCGAGGAACGGGCCTCGGAATTCGGCGCGATCTTCTACGGCGAGAAAGGAACGCTCGTCATGCACCGTGGGCGGTTCAACACCAAGCCCATCGCCATCTCGCAGGAACCGATCCACGACGGCGACCTGCGCCTCTACCATAGCGATCACCATCTCCAGAACTGGCTCGACGGCATCCGCACGCGCAAGCCGTGCGCGGCCAGCGAAGAGATCGGCCATCGGTCGTGCAGCGTCTGCCACCTGGGCAACATCGCACGCTGGACGGGGCGGAAGCTCACGTGGGACCCCGTGAAAGAGTGTTTCCCCGGCGACGCCGAGGCCAACTCCTACCTGGAACGCCCCCAACGCCGGGGATTTGAATTGCCGAGAGTCTGACTTGTAGCCCAGCCATCCTGGCTGGCTTACAAATCGTAGCCCAGCCATCTTGGCTGGCTGTTGGCAGGCTGGAAGTTCGCGACAGGCTGGAAGCCTGTGCTACTTGCAGGCTGGAAGCCTGTGCTACTTGACGGAGAACGTGCCATGCGTTTCGCAAGGGAGATGTTCCTCGGGTTTGCGGTCGTGATCGCGTTGGCGGGACAGACGATGGCCGCCAGCACCGTGCTGATTGAGGCCGAGAGCCTGGCAGACCGCGGCGGATGGGTCGTCGATACCCAGTCGATCGACCAGATGGGCTCGGCCTACCTGCTCGCCCACGGGCTGGGGGTTCCCGTCAAGGACGCCGCGGCCACGATCGAGGTCCCCGCGCCGGGCCGGTATCGCGTGTTCGTCCGCACCCGAAATTGGGTCGGCCCGTGGAGCGCGTCTCCCTCGCCGGGCAAGTTCCAGGTGCTGGTGAACGGGAAGCCATTGCCCACCACGTTCGGTACGGAAGGCACCGCGTGGCACTGGCAGGAGGGCGGGCAAGTCGAGTTATCCGGCAATCGTGTGGCCATTGCCCTGCACGATTTGACCGGGTTTGAGGGCCGCTGCGACGGGATCCTCCTGACGACCGATCCCACGCTGGTCCCGCCCAACCGCGACCCCGAGATGGCCGCCTGGCGTCGCACGCTGCTACGTCTGCCCGAGTCGCCGCCGGATGCCGGCTCGTTCGATCTGGTGGTGGTCGGCGGGGGCATGGCCGGCTGCTGCACGGCGGTCTCGGCCGCCCGGCTGGGCGTCAGCGTCGCCCTGATCCAGAATCGGCCCGTGCTCGGCGGGAACAACAGTTCCGAGGTCCGGGTCGGTCTCTCGGGCAAGATCCACCAGCAGCCCTACCCGCGACTCGGCGACCTGGTCGACGAAATTGGACCCATCGGCTACCACAACTACCACGAAGCCCTCAAGGAGCCCGACTCGCCGCGGGGCCGCGAGGTGCTCGAAGCGATCCGGAAGGACCCCCGCAGGAAGACGCACAACGCCGGGCCGGCCTCGAACTACGAGGACGACAAGAAGCTCCGCGTCGTGCAGGCCGAGAAGAACATCCGCCTGTTCCTCAACGCCCACGTCTTCCGGGCCGAGAAGGAGGGACCGCGGATCAAGGCGGTCGTCGTACGCAGTACCCTCGACGGCCGGGAGTCCCGCGTGACGGGGCGATGGTTCGTCGATTGCACCGGCGACGGCAATCTCGGCTTCCTGGCGGGGGCCGACTTCCGCGTGGGCCGCGAGAGCCGCGCCGAGACCGGCGAATCGCTCGCCCCGACGCAGCCCGACCCGATGACCATGGGCACTTCCGTCCAGTGGGACAGCGTGGAGGAGGGCCGCCCGTCGCCGTTCCCCGAGTGTCCCTGGGCCCTCCCGTTCGACGAGGCGAACTGCCAGCGCGTCACGCGCGGCGACTGGGAGTGGGAAACCGGCATCGGTAAGGACCAGATCGCCGACATCGAGCAGATCCGTGACCACGCCTTCCGCGTGATCTACGGCAACTGGGACTACCTGAAGAACCGCAGCCCGGTCAAGGGGCAATTCGCCGACCGGCGCTTGGCCTGGGTCGCCTACATCGGCGGCAAGCGGGAGTCGCGGCGCCTGCTGGGCGACGTGATCCTCCAGGAACAAGACCTGCTCCAGCAGAAGCCCTACCCCGACGCCTGCGTCACCACGACCTGGGGCATCGACCTGCACTACCCGGACCCGAAGAACTCCAAGCAGTTCCCCGGCCGGGAGTTCCTGACGATTGCCAAGATCATCCCCGTCAAGCCCTATGCGATTCCTTTCCGCTGCCTCTACAGCCGCAACGTCGCCAACTTGATGATGGCGGGCCGCGACATCAGCGTCACCCACGTGGCCTTGGGCACGGTCCGCGTCCAGCGGACCACCGGCATGATGGGCGAGGTCGTGGGTATGGCCGCCTCGCTGTGCAAGAGGCACAACACCGATCCCCGCGGCGTCTACCAGAAACATCTCGACGACCTCAAGAAGCTGATGCGGCGGGGCGTGGGGCGGGAGGCGGTCATTTCTACGGCTGGTGCGGTCCCAGACCAGATCGCGTCGAGCTTCCGTCCTCCACCGGAATTTGCCGGCGATTACGGCCGGTTCCGTTCGCCCCTGAAGTTCACCAACGGCGAGCCGGTGAAGACGGCGGCCGACTGGCAGCGGCGACGCCAGGAGATCCTCGCGCGTTGGCACGGCATGATGGGCGCCTGGCCGCCGGTGATCGAGAAGCCGAAGGTCGAGATCCTTCGGACCGAGCAGCGCGAGGACTTCGTGCAGCACCAGATCCGTTTCGAGTGGTTGCCCGGCCAGATGACCGACGGGTATCTCCTCGTGCCGGCGGGAGAAGGCGTCCGGCCGGCCGTGCTGGTCGTCTACTACGAGCCGGAGACGGCGATCGGCCTGGGCAAGGAGCATCGGGATTTTGCGTACCAGTTGACCAAGCGGGGCTTCGTGACCCTGTCGATGGGCAACCGGGCCGGACTCGACAACAAGACCTACGCGGTCTACCACCCCTCGAAGGAAAAGGCCGCGATTCAGCCCCTTTCTGCCTTGGCCTACACGGCAGCCAACGCGTATCACGTGCTCGCCGGACGCAAGGAGGTCGATCCGAAGCGGATCGGGGTGATGGGCCACTCGTTCGGCGGCAAGTGGGCGATGTTCGCCTCCTGCCTCTACGACAAGTTCGCCTGCGCCGCCTGGTCCGATCCGGGGATCGTCTTCGACGAGGCCCGGGAGTCGGTCAACTACTGGGAGCCGTGGTACCTCGGCTACGAGCCGGGCCCGTGGCGCACGCGGGGACGCATCACCGAGGCCAACCCTCGCACCGGGCTCTACAAGCGGCTGGTGGCCGAGGGCTTGGACCTCCACGAGTTGCACGCCCTGATGGCCCCCCGGCCCTTCCTCGTCTCCGGCGGCTCCGAAGACCCGCCCAAGCGTTGGCAGGCGCTGAACCACACCGTCAAGGTCAACGAGTTGCTCGGCTGCCACGATCGCGTCGCGATGACGAACCGGCCGGAACACTCGCCCAACGCCGAGTCGAACGAGCAGATCTACCAGTTCTTCCTCCGCTTTCTCAACGCGCCGGGCAGGTGAGCGGCCGTCCAGAAGCAACTCCCCCTCTCCCAGCAGGCGAGGGGACGCCGAGTCTCCCGCTGGCACCAAGGGCGAAGGGAGACGGTGGTTCGGGCGGTCAGAGCGACCAGCCCTTGCGGTACTCGGTCCGCACGAAGCGGTTGGCCTCCGGCAGGTTGGGGATCTTCAGGGCCGCGGGGTCCCACAGGATCCTCGCGTCGACGCGCTTGGCGATGTTGCCCAGGAGGCAGATCTCGGTCAAGGGGCCGGAATAGGCGAAGTCGGCCCCGGCCGCCCCGCCCGTCTTGCACGCGCGGACCCAGTCCGACTCGTGCGTCCCCTTGACCCGCGGGATGGACTTGGGCGGCAGCTTCGCTTCCTGCATCTTCTTCTCGGGAATGAGGCGCGGGCTGTTGCTGTAGACCCCGGCCATGATCGTTCCCTTGGAGCCCTTGAACAGGACGCCGCCCTCGGCCGGCCATTGGCGGCCGTCTTCCAGGTCGTCGGGCCGCGGCGGACGCGTCCCTTCGTACCAGGTAAGCTTCAGCGGCGGGAAGGACTCGCGGGCCGGGAACTTGAACGTGACGATCGCCGAGAGTGGATGGACCTCCGGCGTGTTGCCGCAGGAGGTGGCTTCGATGCTCGTCGGCGGGCAGAGCTTCAAGGCGGTGCATACCGGATCGAGCGTGTGCGCGCCCCGGTCGCCCATCATGCCGCAGCCGAAGTCCCACCAGCACCGCCACGTCCTGGGATGATACGCCGGATGATAGGGCCGCATCGGCGCCGGGCCGATCCAGAGGTCCCAGTCGAGCCCGGCGGGCAGGGCGGGCGTGTCCTTGGGCCGCTCCGAGAACTTGGAACTCCAACTCGCGTGGCCCCACGGGTAATACGTCAGGTCGCACCAGGCGTCCACGTCGCGGACCTCGCCGATCACGCCCGCCGCGATCCACTCCGTGACCAGGCGGATGCCCTCCATGGAATGGCCCTGGATGCCCATCTGCGTGGCCACCTTGCACTCCTTGGCCACCTCGGCCATGCGCCGCGACTCATAGACGTCGTGCGTGAGCGGCTTCTGGCAGTAGACGTGCTTGCCGGCCCGCATCGCGGCGATCGAGATCACCGCGTGGGTGTGGTCGGGCGTCGCCACGACTACGCCGTCGATGTCCTTCTGCTTGTCGAGCATCGCGCGGTAATCGGTGTAGACCTTCGCCTTGGGGTACTTCTTGATGGTGTGGGCCGCGTAGCCGGGGTCGACGTCGCACAGCGCGACGATGTTCTCCGACTCCAAGTTGGCGAGGTTCCCCGCGCCCATCCCGCCAATGCCGATCCCGGCCACGTTCATCTTCTCGCCGGGCGGAATGCTCCTCGGCCCGCCTAGCACGCGCCGCGGGACGACCATGGCCGCAGCCACACCGCCTGCCGCTGCAACGCCGGTCCTGAGAAACGAACGTCGGTCGGGTCGGTTCGACATGACGGATCTCCTTGCATTCGACGGATGTGTTCCATTCGGCTAACGGTCTTCAGTGGTTGAAGGACATTATGCCCGATCGCCGCAATCATTCAAATCGCCGGCGCATTTCCTCGCTGGAGATTCCCCCCTCGGCCCGGACCCTCGCACGCGAGCGTTCGATCAACTCGAGGAACTGACGATTGGTGCTCAGAGCGACCGTCTCCAAATCTGCGTTTTCGATGGCCACGAGGGCGGCGACAGGCTGGCCGTGACTGGTGACAATGAACGGTCCGCTGTGGATATCGCCGGCATACTCCGCCAAGGTCCCGGTTGCGTCGGACTGCTCGATTATCTTCACAGGTCGATCTCCTTGCCGCCGATGGCGACAGGATTCGGACACATCGGTTTGCGGTTTCTCGTCTCGACGCCAGGTTCCTGGGCGAGTTGCTCGTCGACCGTGTCGAACACGACCGCGCGTTGCCCAGCGGTCAGCACCCGCAGGTTCTCCTCGGCGGCCGGTGAATACTCAATTCGGCGAGTCAAGTCAGCCCCCAGCCGGCTGGGTGGCACGCCCAGAGTCCTCGATGCACGTGGTTTCCGTGCGTCCACTCCCCTACGCCATTCCCTTCGCAAAGCCTCCGCGCGTGCCACCCGGTCTGAAGTCGGGCGGGAGGGCGTCGATGATCTTCATCGTGGCGACGCTCACCCGAACTACCTGACCGACCAAGCGGACAATGTACTCTGGATCGTCGGGTCGGTTGGGGTCGGAGCGGATGCCGGATCGCTTGTCCTCGCTCACCTGGTACTGGTCGAGGACCCATTCCAATGCACTTCGATTGCCGAGGCGATAGCGGAACGCCTCGGGCGGGATCCCACCCATGGTGAGCGAGTCGTTCACCTTGAGCGAGGTTTTGTCCTTCGCCAACCGCATCTTCCCGTCAACGCGGTAGGAGAGGGGCACGCCGGGCGTTTCCATCCACTCCAGCGGCCAAGGCTCGATCTTTTCGTAGTCGAGATGCAACCGGGCCAGCTTCTGGCCTGCAGCCGCAAAGGCGCGAAACTCCGGGGCGAGTGGGATGCGGGGCAACTCGCGCTTGAGGTTCTCGGCGAACCGCTCCCGATAGCCCGGATGGTGCAGCACGCCGTAGACGTAATAGAAAATGTCCCACTTCGTGATTCGCTTGTTGCCGTAGTGCCCGCGGAAGTGCTTCAACGCCCAATCGGTGATGTTCTCCCGCCGGTTACTGCCGTCCTCGTCGTAGACGTAGAAGGGGAAGCACTGCCCGGCGCACCCCGCCCCGACCAGGTGCAAATCGGCGATGCTGTCGGCGATCATAACCATAAAGGGCTTCTCCGATCCGCGATCACTCACCGCGATCACGCGGTTTTCGTTCTCGGCGTTTTGCGTGGGCATGAACTGCGGCCATCTGACGATGTCCTGGTTCAATATGGAGTCGAAATACAGCCATCTCCTGGAAAACGGGCGGTAAATGGCGCGACGAATGTTCAGGTCGGAGAACTGCGCGAATTTCGCGCGCTTCAAGTCCCTTTTCAAATCGCGGCTCCACTTGATCCTGTCGTAACGCACGAAGGAATCCACGTCCGCCGTTCCACCCGCGCGTTGATAGCGAAAGACCTCGCCGTTGTAGTCCTCGATGAAACGTTCGACGCGCGGGATAAGCACGCTGCGGTGAAATGCGTAGACCACCTCATCGCGGTTTGTGACAACGCCGATGCAATATGCTTTGAAGACTGCGTCCTCGGTGTTGTTCTTCGCCGCTTTCGCCGTTCTGCTACCGATCGCAACGAAACTCGCGAATTCATCGCAGTTCTCTGGAGGCAACCAGTTGTTTGTCTCGTCCGGCGTAATTCGTCGCCACTGTAATGCCTTCACGCTACCGCGCTCGGCAAGCCATTTCAGTTTCTTATGCCGTCGCCAATCCAATGGGACCGCATGATATGCCAATCGGTGTTTCTTCTTGGATTTGTTGCGGACAGCGATCGTTACTCCAACACCGACCTGGATTCCAAAGACGTTGTATGCTGTACCGCTAAGAGTCGGGTTCCTCTTAACATCCCCCCGAAGATCAACGTGGAACACTGACGAAAAGTCCTGTTGAAGGTGCTTTCGCATGCCGTCGAACGAAGTCTTGTGGACGAAGCTGTTGTTCGTAATCATGCAAACGACACCGTCACGGTTTCCCAGACGGTCCGTGGCCCATCTAAGGAACTTCACGTAGGGATCCGCCAACTTGTTTACATTGGTGGCCATCGAGTCCCTTGCGTACGTGACCTTGACCGCTCTGTCGACGTTCGGATACTTGCGGTTCTTGTTGTTATCGTTCTCGTCGAGCTGATGGGAGTTATATGGGGGGTTGCCGATTATCACGGTAATTGGCGATTTCGTCTGCCTGTGTACCCGGGCCGTATTGGCCTCTGTCATGAAGCGGAAGTGGTTCTGCTTCGGGTCCGCCAGGTCGAGCGTATCGACGAAGCAAAGGCCCTCGAAGGGCTCGTAGACGCCGGTTTGCTCGTAGTAGGCATGCTCGATGTTGAGCGCGGCGATGTAGTAGGGCAGGAGCATCACTTCGTTGGCGAAGAGTTGCTCACGGTACATGCGGGGCAGGTCTTTCTTGGGGATGCGGCGGAGCAGGTTGACGATGAAGTTGCCGGTGCCCGTGCAGGGGTCGAGGATATTGACGCCCGGGTCGCCGAGCGACTTGCCGAACTCGTCGTGGAGAACCTCGACCACGCTCGCACACATGAAATCAACGATCTCCTGTGGCGTGTAGACGATCCCGTGCGTGTCGGCCACCTTGACCGAGTAGCCCTGAAAGAACCGCTCGTACACGGAGTTCAGAAAGTGCTGCTTTTCGGTGAAACTCTCGATGGTGGCCGCGGCCGACTCGATGGCCATGTAGAAGCGGTCCAGCGACCGGAGGAACTGGTGCCGATCGAACGACTGGGACGTGAGCGCGTCGATCACCCTTTCGACTTCGGCGGCGATCACGTTGCGGCGGGTGAAGTCGGGGTTGTCGAAAATGGTGCGGATGAGCCGCTCGGTCAGGAGGTGCTGCACGAGCATCTCATCCACCGCCTCGACCCGGAGGTTCGGGTTGAGCGAGTTTCGGCAGAGGTCGAGAAACGCATCAAAGGCCTCGATGAATCGCGGGTTGTTCTGGTGGGCGTCGTTGATCTTCTTGACCAGTCCCCGGGCCAGGTCGGGCACCCGCTCCTGGAATTCGCCGATGGCCTTGTCGAAATCCTCATGGGCCGGCTCGGTGTAGGCGTAGAAGGCGTTGAGCAGGTCGGCCAGGGCCAGGGCCTGGGTGATGTCGGCCCGCATCGCCACGGCGCCGTTCTGGTAGAGATATGCCTCGCGCGTGTCCTCGAAAATGATGTTGGTCAGTGGATAGCCTTTGGCGATCTTCCGCTTGATCTCCACCTCCAGGTGGTCTTTGGAGTCCTTGGCCTCCCAGTGGCCACGGGTCATGTAGTAGTCGTCGCGGAAGGTGCCGTCGGGGCGAACGGTATGCCCCTCGGCGGTCCCGGAAAGCTCGGGGATCAGCGACCAGCCGAAGTGCCGGCCGGTCTCCTCCAACAGATTCTGGAAGGCGGAGCGGACCGCCGACTCGTGGTCCACCTCCTGCCGTGCATAGGCTTGAAGGGCCTCGTAGTAGGTCTTGATGGCCTTGTGCGTGGGCTTGATTGGGCTGGGGGCCGTCATGGGGAACCAGGGATTGGAGGTCAGGGATCAGGGGTCGGCGATCGAGGTCGAGTGGGGCTGGGGGCTCTCTCGCGGCTACCTCGCCCATTGACCAAGGCAGTCCGGCCGTGGCGAGAGAGCAACCCTACTCATAGGCTGCCTGCCGGTTAATGTACAGACGTGCGCGGGCTTGTCAATCTCGCTCGTTTGCGACCTGGGCCGACATGGCCCGGCTCTGACTCCCAACTCCCAACCCCTCACTCCCCCACCACCGTCACGACGATCGTCCGCTGGCGTGGGCGCACGTCGCATTCCAGGTGGAAGATTTGCTGCCAAGTGCCGAGGATCGGGGCGCCGTCGGCGACGGGCACGGTCAGGGAGGGCCCAAGCAAGGTTGCCTGGAGGTGGGAGTGGCCGTTGCCGTCGTGCCAGGCCTGCTCGTGACCGTACTGGCGGTTGGGCGGGATGAGCCGGTCGAGCATTTCCGGCAGGTCGCGCTGGAGGCCCGGCTCGAATTCCACCGTGCCGATCGCCCCCGTGCTCCCCACGGTGAACACATTCGCTAATCCGTTGCGAATTCTGGAGTTACGCACGATATCAACAACCTGCTCGGTCAAGTCGTCCATTTGCCGGTGCCCGGCGGTTGCGATCGTGAACTGCTCCTGGTGGACCATGGTGCCCATCCCCCCTTTTTTGGAGTGTGCCTCTCCATCGCGGAGAGATACTGCTTTTGACCCAGGCCGTCATTCTAGCGAGAATGGGGCGAGAAGGCGTGTCGGTGGAGCTTCTCTTCGTCTGGTATTGATGGAGGATCTCCGCAAGACAATCGCGGCGAAGGTCGGAGTGGAAACGCCCTCACCCTAGCCCTCTCCCGGAGGGAGAGGGGACAGCATTGGGATATCGTCCCTCGTCCTCGCCGAGCACCGAGGCATTCCATGAGTCAGACCGCGGCAACGGGCAACGGCACGAGCCTGCTTCGGATGGAGAACGTGAGCAGGCGATTTGGCATGGGAGCCGTGGCCGTGGAGGCCCTTCGCGATATCTCCTTCGGGGTCCACGAAGGGGAGTTCCTCGTGATGGTCGGCCCGAGCGGATCGGGAAAGACGACGATCCTGAACATCCTGGGCGGGATGGACTCGGTGAGCGAAGGCCGGGTCTGGTTCCGCGACGAGGACCTCACGGAGTTCACGCCCGCCGAGCTGACGCGCTACCGACGCGACTCGATCGGCTTCGTGTTCCAGTTCTACAACCTCGTGCCGAACCTGACCGCCCGCGAAAACGTGATGGTGGCCACGGAAATCAGCCGCGATCCCATGGCACCGGAGGAGGCGTTGCGCCTAGTCGGCCTGGAGGACCGGACGGAGCATTTCCCGTCGCAGCTTTCGGGCGGGGAGCAGCAGCGGGTGGCGATTGCCCGGGCCGTCGCGAAGAACCCCGTCCTCTTGTTGTGCGACGAGCCGACTGGGGCGCTCGATTTCACCACCGGCAAGCGGGTGCTGCGACTGCTGGTGGACCTGAAGCAGACGCTCGGCAAGACGATCGTGCTCATCACCCATAATGCGGCGATCGCGGCGGCGGCGGACCGGGTCGTGCGGCTCCGCAGCGGGCAGATTGTCGAGGTCCGCGAGAACCCCTCGCCTACCCCGCCCGAGGAGATCACCTGGTGACCGCCTTGAACCGCAAGCTGCTGCGCGACTTGAAGGCCGCCGCGGGAATGCTGCTGGCGATCACCGGGATCATCACGGTCGGGGTGACGTGCTACGTGGGCCTCGGCTCGTCGTACCACAACTTGTCTGAAGCGAAACGGCGGTACTACGCCCAATGCCGCATGGCCGATTTCTCGGTGGAACTCAAGAAAGTCCCGATTTCGGAGCTCGGCGCGGTGGCCGAATTGCCGGGCGTTGCGGAGATCCGGCCGCGGATCCAGTTCTTTGCCGCCGTGGATTTGGAGGGCGTGCGCGAGCCGCTCAACGGGTTGGTCCTCTCGCTGCCCGATCGGGCGAAGCCGATCCTCGACGATGTGGTGGTGCTCCGCGGGAGCTACTTCACCGATCGACGGGAGAACGAGGTGCTGATCAGCGAGTCGTTTGCCAAGGCCCACCGGATCACGCCGGGCCAGCGGATCCACCTGATCCTGAACAACCGGCGCCAAGAGGTCTTCGTCGTCGGCACGGCGATCTCCAGCGAGTTCGTCTACATGCTCGGCCCCGGGGCGATCACCCCCGATCCGAAGCATTTTGGGGTCTTCTACCTGAAGCACACGTTCGCCGAAGACGTCTTTGACTTCAGCGGGGCGGCGAACCAGGTCCTGGGCCGGCTCGACGCCTCGGCCCGGGACCGCTGCCCGGAGTTGCTCCGCCGGATGGAGAGCCTGCTGGCGTCCTACGGCGTATTCACCACCACGCCGCTGGCCGATCAGTTCTCCAACCGCTTCCTGAGTCAGGAAATCCAGGGCCTGTGGAGCTTCGCGCTCATTACGCCGACCATGTTCCTGGCCGTGGCCGCGCTGGTGCTGAACGTGTTCCTCACCCGGCTGACGCGGCAACAGCGCACCGTGATCGGCACACTCAAGGCGTTAGGCTACTCCGACCGCGAACTGTTCTGGCACCTCCAGAAGCTGGGCGTGGCCGTCGGGCTGCTGGGCGGACTGTTGGGATGCGCGTTGGGGTTCTGGCTGGCCGGGGCGATGTCGAGCATGTATCGCCTCTTCTTCCAGTTTCCCGAGTTCGAGAACCAGTGGTGGCTCGGCACGCACTTGACCGGCCTGGGGATCAGCGTCGGCTGTTCAGTGCTGGGGAGCTTGCGGGGGAGCCGGGCCGTGCTCCGGCTGCATCCGGCCGAGGCGATGCGTCCGGCGGCGCCGCGTCAGGGCGGGGCTGTCTGGCTGGAACGCGTGACGTGGTTCTGGAAGCCGCTCAGTTCCGGCTGGCGCATGGTCTTCCGCAACACGCTCCGCGGCCGGGTCCGCACGATCGCCGGACTCTTCGCCGCCGCCATGGGAGCGAGCGTGCTGGTGAACGCCTGGATGATGGCCGACTCGATGACCTACTTCCTCGACTTCCAGTTCCGCCATCTGCTGCGCAGCGACATGGACCTCTCGTTCAAAGACGAGCGGAGCGACGACGCCCTGCTGGAGGCGGCCAGGCTCCCGGGCGTCGACAAGGCGGAGCCCTACCTGGCCGTCGCCTGCACGTTCCGCAAGGGGCCGCGTGAGAAGAAAGGCTCGATCACGGGGCTCATCCGCGACGCCCAGTTGACGGTGCCTCGCGACCGACGGGCCCGCCCGATCCGCGTCCCGGCCGCCGGGTTGGCCATGAGCCGCACCCTGGCCGAGATCCTGGGCGTGAAGCCGGGCGACACGGTCACGATCGAACCGATCCAGGGGCTCCGCATCGCCCGCACGGTCCCGGTCTGCGAGATCGCCGACAGCTACTACGGCTTGACGGTCTACGCCGACATCCATTACCTGAGCCGGCTGGTCTACGAGGAGTCGGCCCTCAGTGGCGTCCAACTGGCGCTGGACCGCGACCCCGCCCACCTGGCCGCCCTCTACCGGGAACTGAAACGCCTGCCTGCCCTGGAAGGCGTGGCTGCACGCGCCGACGTCGTGGCAGGCATCGAAGAGACGGTCCTCAAACACCAGTGGGTCGTGATCGACGTCATGATCCTCTTCGCCGGGATCGTCTTCTTCGGCAGCATCGTGAACGCCTCCCTGGTGAGCCTGGCCGAGCGTCAACGCGAAGTGGCCACGCTCCGCGTGCTCGGCTACGGGCCCTGGCAGATCGGCTCGCTGTTGCTGCGCGAAAGCATGATCGTGACCGTGATCGGCACCGTGATCGGGATGCCGATGGGCTACCTGCTCACGTTGGCGACCATCTGGTCCTACAACAGCGAGATGTTCCGCGTACCGATCATTACCACGCCGGGCACGTGGCTCTGGACGCTGGCGCTGGCGGTGCTGTTCGGCCTGACGGCCCACGGGTTCGTGCAGCGCTCGATCCACCGGACGGCGTGGCTGGATGCACTGAAAGCACAAGAGTGAATGGATCGCGGCACGAGTGCCGCGGCTAAACCCCGACCACTGACCACTGACCACTGCCATGAAACCTACACCCCGCGTTGCTACCGTTTGCGTCCTGGTCGCCCTGCTGATGGTCTGGCTGCTCTCCGGGTGGCTTTGGCCGGGGATGCGGGTCGATGTGGTCCGCGCGAAGCGCGATCGGATCGTGCAGTTCGTCGACGAACGGGGCGTCACGCGACTGCCGGAGACGTACCTGATCACCACGCCGTCGGCGGGGCGCGTGGCGCCGGTGGAGTATGGGGAAGGAACGCCGGTGAAGAAGGGACAGGTGGTGGCCCGTTTCGTCCCCATCGACACGGACCTCGACGTGCGCGAGGGAGAGACGGCGGTCGACCGGCTCAAGGCGTCGATCGAAGAGGCCGACGACACCAGCGTCGAGAGAACCGCGTTGAAGCAAACGGAGGAGTTCGTCAAGTCGATGGAGAAGACCGTCGAGGCGGCGGCCGAGCGGATGCGGTCGGGCAAGGCCCGGCTGGAGTACGCGATCAAGGAGTTGGAGCGCGTGCGACAGCTCTTCACCCGCGGGGCCCGGACCGAGGACGATCTCGACCGCGCCCTGCTCCAGCACGTCCAGGGCGACGCCGACTACCGGCAGGACGTGCTGGTCCACGCCGCCATGCTCGCCATGCAGGCCGCCACGAACCTGTTGCCGGAGATGGTCCAGCAGTACATCGCCCGCAAAGGACTCACCAAGGCCGTGCTGGAAAAGCAGTTGGCCGAGGCCAAGGTCCGCTTGGAGGAGGCCGAGCTGAATCGGACGCGGGGCTCCATGACCAGCCCGATCGACGGCGTGGTGCTCGCACGATTCGTCACCAGCGAAGGCCATCTGCCCGCCGGCACGCGGCTGCTGGAGATCGGCCGGCTCGAAGACCTGGAAGTCGAGGCCGACGTGCTCAGCGTCGACGTGGTGGGGGCGAAGCCGGGCGACCAGGTCGAGATCTACGGCCCGGCCATCGGCACACCTTCGGTCCGCGGGACGGTTGCGCGGGTCTATCCCGCGGGGTTCACCAAGGTGAGCTCGCTGGGAGTCGAGCAGCAGCGCGTCAAGGTCATCGCGCGATTCAAGGCCGCGGACCTCGATCGCGTGCGTCAGGAAAGGAACCTCGGGGTCGGCTACCGCGTGCGGGTGAGGATCGAGACGGCCGAGCGGCCCGACGCCCTGGTCGTCCCCCGTTCCGCCCTGTTCCGGGGCCCCTACGGCGCGTGGCAAGTCTACGCCGTCCGACGCGGGCATGCGGAGATCGTCGACCTCCAGGTGGGCATTCTCAACGACGAGCTGGCGGAAGTGACCGGTGGGCTCTCCGACGGGGACCTCGTGGTGCCCTTCCCCGACAGCAACCTGACCGATGGCGAGCGCGTGACCCCCGTGCTCCGCGTCGAACGTCCCTCTCCCGCGATGCCCTCCGCACAGACCTCACGCACCAACGGCGATTGAATCGAACCGGCCCGAAAGAACGAGGGGGATTCTGAACCGGGCCAAGCGGGGCCGGCGGCAGCCGTCAACGGGAAGGCGAGGAAAGGGGGGAGAGATCGATCCGACCCTGGACGAAGTCGACCGTGAGAACATGGCCCCGCAGGAAATCGAGCCCGAGCAACCCGTCCAGCCGAGTGCTCGGTGGGAGAGCGTGGCACACCACCGCAAGGTCAAGCCTCTCCTGACCTAGGGCACGGATTCTAGGTGACGAACGACACCCATGCCCGAGGGCCCCTCGATTTCCGCGTAGACAACCAAGAGGCCCCACCGAGCGTTGAACGGTACGCTCATAGGATGATCACGGTGTCTTCGGGATACGTTCCCGTGTAGAGAACGGCAAACCGCGACGGACGCAGCGTCATGACCTGCTGATGAAGTTCGTCCCGGTCCTTGCTGTGGGCGAGGACCCGCCCGCTTTGGACCTCCAATGCGTCGTTGGTCTGCGGGTCTTCGATCAACACCCACTCGTTGGGGAACTGCATCTCGATTTGCGCGAGCGGTAAGGCGTCGCTCATCGCGGCCTTCTTTCTCACACGGATCCCTGCCCGACGGTCTTCGGCGTGCCGACGATTTTTTCGACCGTGGCGAGGAGTTGATCGAGGCGGAAGGGCTTGTAGAGGACGTTGACGACGCCGGCCTGGCGGGCCTTGACGATCGTGTGACCCGGATCGTAGCCGAACCCGGTCATCAGCACCAGCGGCAGCGGCTCGACGTCCATGGCCTCCTGGAGCTTGAGGAGGAATTCGTAGCCGGTCATGTCGGGCAGGCGGATGTCGGCGATGATCGCGTCGTAGCCCCCTTGGGCGAGCATGGCCCGGACCATCGACATGGCCTGGGCCCCGTTGGGGGCTGTCTCCACGGTGCAGCCGTGGCGGTCCAACAGGGCGTGGGCGGCCGTGCGCACCGCGGCGTCCTCGTCGACCAGGAGGACCTGGCACCCGAGCAGGGCTTCGCGTTCCGGCTGCGGCGGGGCGGGGTGCGCCGTGGCCGGCGCCATCGTCTGGCCCACCTCCTGGATCATCTGCTTGATGTCCCGGGCATTGCGCAGGATCCGCTGCAAACGCTCGACCACCTCCGGATCGTGGCCGATGTACCGCTCCATCACGTTGACCGCCTGGTTGAGGATCTCGTCGACCGGCAAGGCCACGGCGCTGTGGATCGCCTCGACGCTGGCCGCCGCGGTCGAGGCCTTCTCGGCCACGAGCAATTCGAGAGTGTTCAGGGCCGCCGCCACGTCTCGGGTGAAAATCTCGAGGAATTGCAGGTCGTTCTCGTTGAACGACCGCGACTCGGGGCTCTCCACGTTGAAGGTGCCGATGACCTCGTCGTGCCACATCAAGGGGACGGTCAGCGAACTCTTGGCGCCCTTGGCGCCGGGAAGATAGAGGGGATCCTCGGTTGTGTCCTCGCACAGGTAGCTCTTACCCGTGGCCGCCACAAAACCGGTCACGCCGTTGTCCTGCGCCTCCGCGTAGAGAACCCGTTCGGCCGCCTCCGGTTCCATCCCTACCGCGAGAAGCGGCTCCAAACGGCCGGTCTTCTGGTCCAGGAGCCGGATTTCCACCACCTCGTAGTTCAGCAAGTCCTTGGTGAACTGGAGAATGTTGGACTTGAGGAGTTCGATCCGGTCGTCGACCGACATCCGGAGGAGTTCCTCCGCCGAGAGATCGGCCAGTTGCATTCCCGCCTGGTGGATGGCTGCCAGCTTCTGCTGCTGCTGGACCTCGATGGTCACGTCGCGGACCGTAACGATGAGGCGGTTGGCGGCCTCGCCGGCCCGCCCCGCCAGGGCAACGTGGAGTTGAAAGTGGCGGTTGTCGCCGACCCGCAACGTCGTGAACGTGGCCGTACCGGTCGCCAGGGCCGTGTGGAACGGGCAGAAATCGGGGCCGAGGATTTCCGGGTCCCCCAGGGCCGCGTAGAAGTTCCGGCCAACCACCTCGGGGCAACCGGTCCACTCCTGAAATCGCCCGTTGCACCAGAGAATCGTGCTCTCCCGGTCGACCAAAACGACGCCGGCCGGCATTCCTTGCAGAATCTGCTCATTCTGCAGAAGCCGGCCGATCTCGAACGTCTCCTGAAGATGGTCCGATCCGACATACGCGCCGTCGAACCGTTCCCGGGTCAAGAGATCCAGGGCGGCCGCAGGGTTGGGCGATACGACAACTTCGTAAGCCTCTGCCGACGGACCGAGCAACCGATCCATCGCTTCCCGCGCGTGCCCAATGACGAGGATTCGCGGTTTTGCCGACAAGGTTCCTGATCTCCCAGGGCAATCCCTTGGTGCCCACCACCCCCAAAGTGGTCCCGGGGAATTATAGTCCCAGGACGCGGCGGTTACAACCTTTTTGCCACAGTGTTTCTCCTGGATGTGCATCGGTTGCGGCCCGCCGGGCGATTCAGGATGGCTCCGCCGGAGGCCGCCGATTCCGCGATGCGACGAGGATGATGCCGCGGGTATGCCGTTTATTCAACGGTTTTCTGCTGGATGGATGAGGGACAGCTCGCGGCCCGCAAGCGTCATCGGGAGCGTCGATCGTCCGGGCGAGAAACGCACCGAAAGCGTTCGCCACAGTTTGCACGCCGGCTTCTACACTGTGCCCCACGATAGAAGTCGCACGATCGCTTCCACTCCACCTTGTCGACGGATCCACTCGGGGGGCGAGTCGCAGAGCACTTGACTCGTCCCCCAGTTTACGCCGATTACCATGATGGAGGGTCCCTGTCATGTGGCGAACCATGTTTATGGCTTTTGGAGTCTTCGTTTTCCTCCTCGGCTCCCAGTCGCTGGTCGTCCAGAAGTTTGTGCTCAAGTCGCGCGCGGCCGTCGTACAGACCGATTGGACCGGCAAGTCGGAAACCGTGCCCGGCCCGCAACGAGTGATCGTTCCCACGGAATGGGCCCCGTGGAGTCTCATGGGCAGCGGCGCGGTGGTTTGGCTCTATGCCATCGCCATCTCGAACCGGATGAAGAAGTAGGCAGAGGGCGGACTCGTAGGGTGCTCTTTGAGCACCTGCACCGCAACGGGTCGCAGGGTGGTGCTACGTGCTGGGAGGGCGAGGCTCCTGCCGAGCCTGCAACAAGCGTGCGTTTTCTCCCGGCACGATGGCTCGGCAGGAGCCTCGCCCTCCCGGGGATTACACGAAGCCATCTCGCCCACGAAGCCCGCGACTCAGTTCTCCATGACCTCTTTTTCCCGGAGCTTGGCCAGTTCGTTGGCCTGGTTCTCGTAGGTCTTGGTGAACTCCTGGACCTGCTCCTTCACGGAATCGCGCTGGTCCTCGGAGAGTTCCTTGTCCTTCTCCGACTGGTCGGCGAGTTTGTTGCCTTCGCGGCGGATATTGCGGATGGCTACCTTGGCCTCTTCGCACAGGTCCCGGACGCGGGCCACCATCTTGCGGCGGACTTCCATCGAGAGCGGTGGCACGTTGAGGCGGATCACGCGCCCATCGTTCTGGGGATTGAAGCCCAGGTCGCTCGCCTGGATCGCCTTTTCGATGTCTTTGATGGTGTTCGGGTCGTAAGGCCGGATCACGATCTGCGTGGGCTCCGGGGCGCCGACCGAGGCCAGTTGCTTCATCGGCACCGACGATCCATAGACCTCGACCCGCAGCGAATCGACCAGCCCCGGGTTGGCGCGGCCCGTGCGGATCCCGGCCAGCGCGTGCCGCAGCACACCGATGGCCTTCTCCATGCGTTCTTCCACGTCGAGCAGGATGTCGTCTTCGGTCATGGCACGAACTCCTGAGCGGATTGCCTGTAGGTCAGGCTTTCCAGCCTGACGCATCTCCGCATCGAGTCAGGCTCGAAAGCCTGACGTACTTCCGCGTCGAGTCAGGCTGGAAAGCCTGACCTACTCTAGCCGCTGGTGCTGCGACTGACCAGGGTGCCGACCCGCTCGCCGCGGATGGCGCGCTCGATGTTGTCGGCCTTCTTGAAGTTGAACACCAGGATCGGCATGTTGTACTGCTGGCACTTGGTGATCGCTTCGTGGTCCATGACGCGGAGGTTCTGGCGGCGGACGTCGTCGTAGGTCAGTTCGCTGTAGAGGACGGCGTGGGGGTTCTTCTCCGGGTCGTGGCTGTAGACGCCGTCGACCCGGGTGGCCTTCAGAAGGACGTCGGCCTCCAACTCCAAGGCCCGCTGCGCCGCTGCCGTGTCGGTGGTGACGAAGGGGCTGCCGGTGCCGCCGGCCAGGAGCACGATGCGGCCCTTGTCGAGGTGGTGCCGGGCGCGGCGGCGGATGTAAGGCTCGGCGACGCCGTCCATGCGGATGGCCGTCAGCAGTCGCGTATCGCACCCCACGGACTCCAGCGCGTCTTGCATCGCCAGGCCGTTGATGACCGTGGCCAGCATGCCCATGTAGTGCGCCGTGGCCTCCTTGATCGCGGCATTGGCCGAGGTGAACTGGGCGCCGCGGAGGATATTACCGCCGCCGAGGACCACGGCGATCTGCGCGCCGGATCGCGAGGCTCGATGGATCTGCTCAGCCAGATGGACCACGGCGTCCATGGCGATGCCGCGTTCGCCGCCCGTGCAGAATCCTTCCCCGGAAATCTTGAGGATCACCCGGCGGTACCGTGACTCGCTTCCCGGCATGCCCTCGTCGGCCATCACCTACTCCTTCCCGAGCTCCCAATGAACGAACCGCGCGAGCTTCATCCCGGCCGCCTTGGCCAGCTCGCCGACGGTCTTGCCGCCGTACTTTTCCTTGTTCGGATGGATCTGCTCGGCAAGGCACTGCTGGGCGTAGTAGTCCTTCAGTTTGCCTTCGGCGATCTTGGCGATGACCTTTTCCGGCTTCCCCTCGTTGCGGGCGGCCGTGGCGGCGATTTCCCGCTCCTTCTCCACGAGGGAAGGGTCCACGTCGTCGCGTGAGACCACCGTGGGCCGCATGGCCGCGATGTGCATGCAGACGTCCTTGGCCAGCTCCGCGTTGCCCCCTTCGATCTGGAGAAGGACACCGTTGCCGCCGTTGTGGTGGGCGTACCCGCCGCACGGGCCGTCGATCCGGCAGACGCGCTGCAAACGGAACACCTCGCGGATACGGTTGGTCAGGTCGTCGAACTGCTCGCGGAGTGTCTTGCCCGCCTTGCCCGGCGAGGGCTGCGCCAGCAACTCCTCGGCGCTTGCCGCGCCCGGCCCCAGCGCTAGTTGCTGCACGAGGTCCTGGGCCAGGGCGATGAACTCCTCGTTGTTGGCCACGGGGGCGCTCTCGCACTGCAATTCGACCATGGCCCCGACGGCCGGGTCGAGACTGGCGTAGACGGCGATCCGGCCGGCCGAAGTCTCGCGGCCGACGCGTTTCTCCATCGTCTTCTTGCCCGACTTGCGCAGCAGTTCGATCGCCGCGTCCAGATCGCCGCCGGCCTCCGTCAGGGCCCGCTTGCAGTCCATCATCGGAAGCCCGGTCTTCTCGCGGAGGGCCTTGACGGCCGCTGCCGTAACCTCTGCCATGAATCTACCTCCTGACGCGGCCGGTGCCGCAACCAAAACAGAATGAAAAATGAACAACGGAGAATGAAAAATGCGAAATGAACTGCCTGGCCCGCCGTGCGCGGGCGGCATTTTTCATTGCTCATTTTTCATTTTTCATTTCCTCGACCGCTGAGTATTCTGCGACCCGGTGTACGTGATGCGAGCAGCTCGCACGCCGGCCCCGTCGCAAGAGCCCGCCCGGGGCCGGATGGCTGAACGCCACCGGGGCGCCCACGCCTACTCCTTGTCGCTCTCGCCGTTGCCCCGCGCCGGTGCGGCCGCCTGGTCGCCCTTCAACGCCCCCGAGGCCGCCTTGCCGGCCAGCACGCCGTCGGCCAACTGCTGCACGATCAGCTCGATGGAACGGATGCTGTCGTCGTTGCCCGGGATCGGGAGATCGACCTCGTCGGGATCGCAATCGGTATCGATCAGGGCGATGGTGGTGATGCCCATCTTGCGGGCCTCGCGCACGGCGTTCTTCTCTTTCTTCGGATCGACGATGACCATCGCCTCGGGCAGCCGGCCCATGGTCCGCATGCCGTTGAGATTGCGGTACATCTTCCGGTATTCGCGGTTGAGCGCCGACTGCATCTTCTTGGAGTACGCGGCCAACTCCTCGCCGGACCGGAGTTTTTCCAAGTCCTCCAAACGCGAGAGCCGGCTGCGAATGGTCCGGAAATTGGTGAGCGTGCCGCCGAGCCAGCGATCGCTGACGAAAGGCATGCCGCACCGGAGACTCTGCTGCTCGACCGTCTCCCCGGCCTGACGCTTGGTCCCGACGAACAGGATGAGCCCGCCGCCGCCGGCCACCTGCTGCAAATACTTCTTCGCCCGCAACAGGCCGCGGATCGTCTCGCGGACGTCGATGATGTGGATCAGGTTCTTTCGGCCATAGATGTAGGGCCGCATCTTGGGGTTCCACCGGCTGGTACGATGCCCGAAATGAACCCCCGCCTCAATCAACTCGCGAACCAAGACTGTAGCCAAGGCCAGACTCCTCCAACAAAAGGCACACCGGCGAAGTCCCCGCCCTAAGGAGGGGCGTCCGGCGTTCTCACAACTTCTCGGTCGGTAACACCAAACCGCTACCCTGGACCGTTCAGGGTAACGAGCCCCTCATCCTAGTATCCACGGGCGATGGAGTCAACCGGGACAAGAACCCCTCCAATGGTGACGTCGAGGCATCCTCGTCAGTTTACCACGTTTTGGATCGGCAGGCCCGCCAGCACGCGGCGGCAGGCCTCGGCCCCCTTGCTCCGCATTTCCAGAAGTCCTTCCTCGCAGTAGAAGGCCGCGTGCGGATTGACCAGCAGGCGGTGGTAGGCGGGATGCGCGGGGTCGCGCCACGCCCGAGCCAAGGGCGAGTCCGGCACCAGGGGCTCATGCTCCAACACGTCGATCGCCGCGCCGGCCAACGGGCCGGACGCGATGGCCTCGGGCAACGCGTCGGCATCCACGATGGCCCCCCGGGCGGTGTTGACGAGGTACCCACCGGTGGGCATCCGGTCCAACGCCGCGGCGTCGATCATGTGGTATGTTTCCTGAGTGAGTGGACAGTGCAGGCTGAGGACCAAGGCCTGGGCTAGAAGCTCCCCGAGGCCCTCCACGCGGCGGATGCCGAGGGCCTTGTCGTAGCCATCGGGCTTGTACGGGTCGTAGAAGGCGACGTCCATACCGAGGGCCTTGGCCCGCAGCGCGGCCGCCGAGCCGATCCGTCCCAACCCGACCACGCCAAACACCCGTCCGCGGAGCCGCCGCAGCGGGACCACCTGGGTGTACATCCAGGGGCCCTCCGTGCCCCGAAGGCGGGAGTTCATGAAGGAAATACCCCGGGCGAGCGAGAGCATCATCCCGATTGCGGTATCCGCCACTTCCTCGGTCCCGTAGTCGGGGACGTTGGCCACCGGGATGCCGCGGCTGCGGGCGAAGCGGTGGTCCACGTTGTCGTACCCTACGCCGCACCGGACGATCAGCTTGCAGCGGGTCAATCGCTCGAGAGTCTTCCGTGACAAGCTAAGATTGTGAAACAGCATGATCGCATCGGCGTCTTCGACCTGCCCGACCAGGTCATCCTCGTGGTGCCTGTCGAGGGCGACCACGTCGGCCAGGCTTCCGAGGATCCGCTTCTCGGGTTCGAGGGCGTCGTTGATGAAATCCGTGACAACCACCTTGTAGCGCTCGGCCATACGCACGCTCCCTTGCCCGTTGTTGGCGGAATGTGTGGATGATATCCTACGGAGAACGGCCCCAAAAGGGGTGAATTTGGTTCGTCGCCTCTGGCACCTCGTTCCCACGCTCTGCGTGGGAACGCAGGCATTGCCGCTCCGCGGCAAGAGAGAATGTGGTTGGCGGCCGTTCGCTAGACAGGACGCGCCGCAGAGCGGCGGCGATCGCGTTCCCACGCGAAGCGTGGGAACGAGGGAGAGTGCGTAGGAACGAGGTAAGATTTGACCGGCCTCCTGGAGTGTTTCGAATGGGTGAGAAGATCCGCGGCATCCTGACGCCGCACATGGTCCCGCTCGACGCGCAAGGGCGCATCGACGAGGCGGAGTTGCGGCGTTATGTCGATTGGCTCATCGCCAAGGGCGTGCACGGGCTGTATCCCAATGGATCGACCGGCGAGTTCGTCCGCTTCCTGCCCGAGGAGCGGCGGGAGATCATTCGCATCGTGTGCGACCAGGCGGCGGGCCGCGTGCCCGTGCTGGCCGGGGCGGCCGAGGCGAACATCCGCGAGACGATCCGGGCGTGCGAGACCTACGCGGGCTACGGGGCGCAGGCCGTGGCGATCGTCTCCCCGTTCTACTACAAGCTCAGCCCCGAGTCGGTCTACGCTTATTTCCGCGAGATCGCGCTGAACAGCCCGATCGACGTGACGCTTTACAACATCCCCATGTTCGCCAGCCCGATCGACGTCCCAACGATCCGGCGGCTCGCCGAGTTCGAGCGGATCGTGGGGATCAAGGACTCGTCGGGCGACGTGGCCGTGATGATGCGGATGATCCACGCCGTGCGCCCGGTCCGGCCCGACTTCTCCTTCCTCACCGGCTGGGACGTGGTGCTCGTGCCGATGCTACTGGTCGGGGCCGACGGCGGCACCAACGCCACCGCGGGCATCGTGCCGGAAGTCACGCGCAAGCTCTACGATCTTTTCCAAGCCGGCCAGATCGAAGCCGCCATGAGGGTCCAGTTCCGGCTCCTGGAACTCTTCGACACGATGCTCTACTCGGCCGATTTCCCCGAGGGATTCCGCGCCGGAGCGGAGATCCGCGGCTTCCGGATGGGCCTGAGCCGGCAGCCGCTCAGCGACAAACAACGGATCGACCGCGCCGGCCTGGAACGGGTGCTGCGGTGCATCCTTTCCGATTTCGGCTACGTCGACGCCCCGAGCGAAGGCTGTCCCCCGCGGACCGGCGACCTCGCCCAGGACCGCGTGCGCCAGATCACCGCCAGCGTCCTGGAGACGCTCCGGCAACGGGGAGTGATCCAGGGATGAGAGATGAGGGGTGAGGGGTGAGGGGTGAGGGGGAGTAGAGGAGTAGAGGAGAGTCATCCTGCCCTTTTTGGTTCATCCGGCTGAAGCGTACCTGGGGGCGCTGCCCCCAGACCCCCGGGATTTTCGGAGGCATAAGTCCGGTGTCCAATGGTACTTGTTTGCGGTTCCCAATAATCCATATACTGGAATGGCCCGGAGAAACGGAGTCGGGCTCTGCTCACGACGCAAGTGAGACGAGGGATATCCAGGCTCCGGTGCGTCCATGGCGAGTCAGGCCCCTGACAGCCAATGCCGTCGGGGGCCGTTTCTTTCCTCCCATTGGACACCGGACCTATGCCTTAGAAAATCCTGCGGCGCAGCCGCACTTTGGCCGCCGTCGTCGGCCCAGGTACGCTTCAGCCGGATGAACCCCCTTTTTCCTAGCCCAGGCGTTCACGCCTGGGACACGGAGCCAATTCGATCGGACTTCAGCCCCTTGAGGGGCTTCCGCGGGAGAAGCCCCTGAAGGGGCTGAAAACACACGCCCTCCAAACGCGGCCCAGGCGTAAACGCCTGGGCTAGAGAAAAGGATGGCATCGTCACCGGGGCATGTTTTGAAGTGACTGCTGGAGATCGCGGTTGAACGAATCGCTGGGACTCCTGGAAACCTTCGGCCTGACGCCGACGCTGGCGGCCATCGACGCGATGGAGAAGGCGGGCAACGTGCGCGTGGTCCAGTGTGAATTGAACGACCTGGGCGGCGTGGCCACCAAGGTCTTTGGCGAAACCGCGGCGGTGGAAAGCGCCATCGCGAGGGGCCGGGCCGTCGCGGAGCAGACGGGCGGCCGGCCCGTGGCCACCGTCCTTCATCGCCCCGACGATCGCGCGTGGGGCGCCATCGAGTCGCCACCGCAGTACAACCCGCTCGTCGAACAAGACGTGGTCTTTTTTCCGAACTACGAACCGGCCGCTCCGGCGGCCGCCAAGGATTCTGCTATGGCCAACGAAGCATCACCCGCCATTGGAATCATCGAGACACAAGGGTTCACTGCCGTGTTCGAGGCGATCGACACGGCCTGCAAGGCGGGCAACGTCCAGGTGCTCGGCAAGGAGAAACTCGGCGGAGGATATATTGCCGTGATTATCCAGGGGGACCTCGCGGCCGTCACTGCGGCGGTCGAGGCCGGCAAGGAGAAGGTCGAAGGCCTTGGCAAGCTCATCGCCGCCCACATCATCGCCCGGCCCAGCCCGTCGGTGCTGGCCCTGCTGCCGAAGTAGGCAGCGGCTGGCGAATGCTGGGTATTCAGGACCCCTCGTTCACCAGCAGCCAGGTGCCGGTCTTGCCGGAGACGACGATGTCGGGCTTGCCGTCGCCGTTCAGGTCGGCGACGCGGATCTGCATGCCCGTGCCCACGTCGGCAACGGGGAAGCGATTGAACTTGCCGGCGGCCGCGTCCCACTTGTAGTAGACCATCACCTCGGGATCGTGGGAGCCGGGATCGCCGTCGCCGTGGCCTCGCATGCGTTTGCCGGTAACGACCTCGGGCTTGCCGTCGCCGTCGATATCGACCCACTTGATCGCGTGGATCTGGGACCACGACTTGTCGATGAGGTGTTCCTTCCAGGTCGTCGTGCCGTCGGGCTTCGGCATGTCCTGCTCCCACCAGAAGAGGCCGTAATCGTGGGCCTTGCCCCAGACGAGGTCGTTGCGGCCGTCGCCGTTCACGTCGACGACCAGGAACGGGCAACTCGGGTGCGGCAGCGCGGTCTCGGGGTGGAACTTCCAGGGCTGTTTGAAGATGTCCTTGGCGGGCCGCTCGTACCAGCCCGACTCGACCAACAGGTCCTCGCGAGCGTCGCCGTTCACGTCGCCGAAGGCGTAGCCGTGGCCGTGCCCCTGGTCGCCCAGCACGATCTGCTCCAGATCGGGCTTGCCGTCGGGCGTCTTGGTGAACTTCCAGATCACCACCGGGGCCTTCTTCTCCCAGCAGTTCACGTAGATTTCCGGGACGCCGTCGCCGTCGAAATCGTGGAGGTCGTAGACCTCGTTCTTTCCCCGGGCCTTCTTGAGCAGGCCGGGCTCCCATTTCCAGCCGTAGTCGAGTCCCCGCTTGCCGGGGTTCTTGTACCAGTTCAACTCGGACTCCATCCAGCCGCCGGAGACGACGTCGACCCAGCCGTCGCCGTCCACGTCGTGGACGAGATCGCCGTTGTTGGCGTAGAACTCCTTCATCGTCTGCGGGATGTCGCGCACCGGGCGTGGCACCCAGTCCGGATTGCGGTACCAGTGGGTGCCGGCGATGATGTCGGGCTTGCCGTCGCGGTCCACGTCGGCGATCGCGCAGCCTTCGTTGGGATTGACCATGAGGCACCGCTTGGAGAACTTCACGCCCCGCGGTTCCTCGGCGCAAGCCGGCGCGGCCAGTTGCCAAACGAATACCGCCAGCGCCGCCGCACCCAACCCATCGAAAACCCGGCCCGCCGCAAAGTTGCCTTTCATAACACAGACTCCTGCACAATCGTGATTCAGGGGAAGAAACCAGCCGCAATCGGCTCGCAAGCCGACAGGTGCCCACGGTATCCGACCGGTGCGCCTTTGGCAACCCGGAGCGCGGCGAGCAGCGAGTATTGAGTACGGAGTACTCGGTACTCGCCCGTCGTTGCTCACCGCAGGCCGGCGGTTGAGACCTCGGAGGCGCCCAGCGTGCCGTCGCCTTCGGTCGGTTTTTGGATCATCTTGGGGAGCTCAACCGTGCTGAAGAACTCGTAGTTAGGGGCCTGATTGGCGCGGAGATGCTGTTCAAGACTCTCGTTCGCGTTGAGCAAGAGCGTGTTTCCGGGGTGATTGGATCGCCCGGCTTCCCAAAGCGTCTTGCCTTGCCAGACAAGTTTCAGTTGGCTCAGGCACTCCTGGAACGGGGCGGTTTGGGAGCCCCGACCGGAGATAATGTACGTGAGATCGCCGCGTTTGCCCGCCACCGTGGAAGCGGCCATCTCGATGCCTCCGTTGGGGCCGACCTGGCATCCGTTGGCTTCGAGCTTCCTGGTCAGCACGGCCGCGGCCTTTTCTCGCTCGGCCGCGTCCGCGATCCCGGCCACGTTCAGTTTCACCGTGGTCCCGGGTTTCAGAATGAAGAGGTCCGGGCCTTCCAGGGCCTTCTGGATCTGCTCGTGGATTGCGGCCTGCGGAAGCGCGGTCCCCACCAGGGCGCCGGGCCCGTTGTGTCCCGGCACGGAGAACCAGCACACTGCTCCGAGTGGGGCGGCGAAGTCCTGTCCGTGGTAAGACCAGAGCTTGAGCTGGGACTCCAAGTCCAGCAGCACGGACTTCACGGGACTGTTCAAGAACAGATGCTCTTCGCTCGGGCAGAACATCGATTCGCGGAAGTGGATGCCCTCACTGCCGATCAGCGAAATCTCCCGGTAGAGGGCCCCGGTTTCCACGTCCCATACGTAGATCCGGTCCCGCGCGCCGCAGAGAAGTCGCGTGCCCTTCGGGGTGAAGGCAAAGGCCGGGGAAGGGAACTCCACCTTGGGGGCCGGTTGCGTAGCCGCGATCTTCCCCGACGTCAGGTCGAGGACGCAGACTTGATTGCCCGAGGCATAGGCCAGGTACTTGCGGTCGGGGCTGAGGGCCGGATGGCAGTCGCCCAGTCCCTTGGTCTTCACGTACATAGAGGGGCCTGGCACTGGCCGCCTTCCACACGGTCAGCATGCCGCCCCGCTCGCGTCGTCGTGAGGAGTCCACTGCAATTCCCGGCTGATCCCGGACCGCGTCAGGGCCCAGAGTTCCAGGAGGTCTTTCTTCCCGCCGGAGCGATCCGAGCTCCGCATGAGCACCTCATCCCCGCTGTCGCTCAGGGCCATGGGGACCATTTTCACGGGGGCGGCGCCGGCTCCGAGGACCTTGCCCGCGTCCAGGTCACACAGGACGAGGCGCGTGTAGTCGCCGGTCGGGGCGACTCTGCCGGGCCGGGCGGTGCGCGGGTTGCGGCCGCGGGCGCCAAGCGACGGGGGGATCACCGGCATCGGAATACCGAACGCCTCCGAAACGTATCCGAGGACGGCCCGGCGGCACACCGGATTGACCACGAACCCCTGTGCACGCTCGGAGGAACTGGCCGGAGGGGGCACCGCAAGGATGCGTCCCTTCTTGGGAACCGTCGGCTGCTCCGGAGGTTCGATCGACAGGCTCCACTTGCCGCTCCCTAGCGGCGGGGAGATTTCCCTGGCCGACGACCATTTGGGCGCCACCAGCTTCGGCTCTCCGCCGGCCTCCGCCTCCTCTTCGTCGTCGGCCGCTTTCTTCCTGGCCGGTTTTGTGGAAACCTCGTCTTCCTCCTCATCGACCGCGTCGGCCGACTTCTTCGACGTTCGCTTGCTGGCGGCGGGCTCATCCTCCTGCTCGTCCCCGGATGCGGCCCTCTTGGACGGCTTCATCGGCTGAAAAGGACTCGCTTCCTCCGCCATCATCCGGGCGACCGCCGCCTGATCGGCGACGCTCAGCTTGTCCAAGGGAATGGCCACCTGGCTCCCGTCGTCCTTCTCGAGGATCACCTTCTCATTCCTCAACTCGAGGAACGTGGCCTTGATCTTGAATTTCCCGGAACTGTCGGACCAGGTGCGCATTTCCTCGCCTGCCGCGACCGCAAGCCAAGCAGCGACGACGCCGAGGACCAGGCCCCCGACGGCCATTTGACGAGCGACAGCAAGCCAAGCGTTCCGCAATTCACGTCTCATGGCTTCACCCCGGATTTCGGCGGTGGAACGTTTCGGGGCAGCGGCCCGGCACGGGCGCTGCCCGGGACTCACCGGATGCCGGCGGGCGTCACCTCGGAGGTGCCGATCGTGCTGCCCCCCTGGCTCGGTTTCTGCACCATCTTGGGAAGCTGGACTGAGGCGAAGAAACTGTAGTTCGGGCGTTCCCGGGCCCGTAGGTACTGCTCGACCGTCTCGCCTCGACTGAGGGAGATCATCATCCCGGGGTAGTTTGTGGACCCCGTCTCCCAAAGTGTCTGCCCTCCGGAGACGAACTTCACCCTGCTGGCATACTCCTGGAAGTTGTAGGTCGTGGAACCGCCGCCGACCGGGCCGAATCCGCGATACGAAAGCTCGCGGCGTTTGAGAGTCTCGACGCTTGCCACCAATTCGATGCTGCTGTTGGGAGCCACTTGGCAGCCGTTGGCCTCCAACTTCTTGGTCAGGGCGGCGACCGCCTTTTCCCGCTCGGCCGGGTCCGACAGCGCCCCGGCGTTCACGTTCACCGTGCAACCGGGCTTGACGACGAAGAAATCGGCGCTCTGGATCGCCTTTTCGATTTGTTCCTGCGCGCCAGGGTGCGGCAGCGCCGTGGGCACGAGTCCACCGGCGCCGCTGTGCGGCGATACGACGAACCAGCACACTCCCCCGAGCACCGCCCCGCACTCCTGCCTCCGGTACGTCCAGAGCTTGGCTTGCGAATCGATGTCCACGAGGAGGCTGTTGCTGATCAACAGATGCTCTTCGCTCGGACAGAGAAGGCCCTCGCGGCCGTGCAGAAGCAGGCCCGCCAGCGGGATCTCGCGATACACGGCCCCGGTCGCCGCGTCCCAGACCACGATCCGGTCGTGCGCGCGGCACACAAGCCGCGTGCCGCGAGGGGTGAACGCGAACGCCGGGAACGTCAGGAGGCGGTCGGGCTCCTGCATCGCCACCACGCGCCCGGCGGTCACGTCGAGCACGCCGATCTGCTTGTCCACGGCGAACGCCACGTACTTGCGGTCGGGGCTGAGCGCCGGACGACACTGGCCGTGGATCCTCAGGTAGTAGAGGGGCTTGGCGTTCGCCGCATTCCACACGACCAAGGGCCCGGCAGAACTGGCGGTGATGAACCGATCCTTGTCGACGTAGCTCGCCCACTGGATCTTGTGGGCCCTGCCGCTGGCCTCGTCGTGCGGGCTCCACTGGAGTTCCTTGTCGATCCCCGAATTCGTCAGGCGCCAGGTCTCCAGAAGGTCCGACCGGTTGAACCCCATGTCCTCGCGGCGCATGAGGAGGTGTTCTCCGTCGTCGCTCAAGGCCAGGAGCGCGGATTTTCCGGCGGTCGTGCCGGCGGCAAGCACTTCCCCGCTTTCCAAGTCGCAAAGCACGATCCGGGTCTGGCCCTCGCGCCCGGGCATGCCGCCGCCGAGGCTGCCGGGAATGCCCCCTGCGCGAATTTTGTCCAAGGTGTATCCGATCGCCGCACGGCGACAAACCGGATTGATCGCAAGGGCCGCCACATGCTCGAAAAAGTCGACTTTCGACGGAAGCGGGATCGGGCCTGCTTTCTTGAGACCCGCGGACTCCTCAGGGGCCTCGGTCGTGAGATCCCACTTGCCGCCCCCTGCCGCCAGGACCTCCTTCACTCCTGTCCACCTCGGTCTGACAAGTCTCGGTCCGCCCTCTCCCGCCTCGGCGTCTTCCTCTTCCGTTGCGGCCGCTCTCTTCCTCTTGGGGGGCCTTGCGGCGGGTTCCTCTTCGTCCGCGTCGACGACGGTCGTCTTCTTCTTGGCCGATTTCCTCGGGGCCGATTCCTCTTCGTCCTCATCGACGACCCGTGTCCTTTTGGAGGACTTCTTGGCCGGCTTCATGGTCTCGAAGGGACTCTCCTCGGCTGCGCCCATCTCTGCCACGGCCTTCTGGTCGGCCTCGCTCAACTTGTCCAAGGGGATCTTGACCTGACTCCCGTCCTCCTTCTCCAGGACCACGCTCTTGCCCGACATCTCGACGAATTTGGCCTGGATCTTGAATCGCCCCGACTTGTCGGCCCAGGTCCGCATTTCCTGCCCTGCGGCGACGGAAAGCCAGGCCGCGATCAACGCGACCGCCGCCATCGCCGCCGCCATCCGACGAACTAGGACTCCGCACGCGCGCTGTAACTGGGGTCTCATGGCATTCACCTTCATGCTGGCCACCAAGGTTCCGAAACGGACGGAGAATCGCCAGGCCCGGGGGGGATCGCCACCTCCCGGGGCATAAACATCGTCGTTATTCTACCGCTTGGCGGACGTGTCGCAAGCATCGGGCAAGGCCAGACCGCGAATAGAGCCCCGCGTGGGAAACCGCCGAGTCCCGAAGGTCCTGGGGAGCTACACGAATTGGGGGTAAGGTGTATCCGCCTGGTGCAAAATCGTGTAGATTGTAGATGTGTATTCGCGGTTGATCGCGTTCGAGGCAGGCCCGTCGTTGCGTGTGGACCATCGTTGCCGGGAGACGAACCCATGGCATCGGCCGCCCTTCGTTGTCCCTTCTGTGGTCGGGGGATCTCCCAAGGCACGTTCTCGTCGGACACGACCGCCGCGTGCCCGCATTGCGGACGGTCTGTGGCGGTCGAGCAGTGCACCTTCGGCTTCCCGGACGAGTTCCCGGCACAGAGCGGCCGGCCCCTGGCGGTCGCGGCGTGCGTCGTCGGGGCCGGTCTGGTGGTTGCCGTGCTGCTGGTAAGCGTAGGGTTGTGGAGGACTCCGGAAGGCCAGGTCGTGGGAGGGGCGCCGGCAAGGGCCGAGGTGTCGCCCGCGCCGTCGAGTCCGTTGGCCATCGCGGATCAGGGCGTACCGCCGGTTCCTCCCGCGAACGGGGCCTCGGCCGTGCCCGCCGCCGGCCCGGGCGCCGGTCCTGCCGCCGGCCAGGGAAACTCGAAACCCGACGAAGGCGAGGTGTGTTACCGCTGGAAGGAGGGCGAGGTCTACTGCTACCGGTTTTCCTGCAAGGCACAGGGCGGCGGCTACTCCGCGGAGACCAGCGGCACGAACACCTACCGCGTGGGCCGGCTCCAAGAGGCCGCCCCCGCGGCGACGGAGCCGCCGATCGCCCGGCAGGGCTCCGGCACGGCGTTCGTCATCGCCAGCGACGGCTATCTCGTGACCTGTGCCCACGTCGTGCGCAATGCGACCGACATCAAGGTGACGTTGGGCGGCCAGACCACGCCGTGCGACGTGGTGGCCCGCGACGATGCCCACGACCTGGCCGTCATCCACACGGCCCGCAAGGGATTGCCGGTCGTCCCCCTGGCCGATTCCGAAAAGGTCGAGCTTGCCGAAGAGGTCCGCGCAATCGGCTACCCGTTGTCGGACGTCCTGGGATCGAGCCTGAAGGTCACGCAGGGGTCGGTGGCGGGGATCGCCACGCAGCGGCGGGGGAAGATGTTCCAGATCGACGCCGCGGTCAACCCCGGCAACAGCGGCGGGCCGTTGGTCAATGGGCGCGGGGCCGTGGTCGGCGTGGTCAGTGCCCACCTGGTCGGCATCGACATCTCCGAGGTCGGCTTCGCTGTGCCGATCAACTACGCGAAGACCCTCCTGGAGCAACACCGCGTCGGCTTCCAGAAGGCGGCGGCTGGGGCGAAGCTCGACGGGCCGACGCTGGTCAAGGGGATCGCTCCCTCCGTAGGCTTGGTCACCATGACCTGCCGCGGCGGCGATTCCGACTCGCAGGACCGCATCGCCCTGTACTACCACGCGATCGTCGAGAGCAACCGGAACGCCGGCTCGGCGCGGCCCGCCACCCCCGAACGCGACGACGGCAAGCTCTTGGTCGATGACCTGGGCGAGGTCTTCGAGTGCAACGGCCACGTGAACCTGCCGTGTCTGCTCGGCCCGGTGGCCTCCATGGTGATCGACCCTTTCTCGGCCAACGGGGAGAAGACGTGGCAGCGTCAGCAGGCGCTGACGATCGTCTCGTCGCGGGGCCGATCGATGGATCCCTTCGCGGGCCTCCGTCCGCCCGGCTATCGCGGCCCAAGAGGCCGTTTCGGCCCACCCTTCCGCTTCGGCCCCTTTTCCGAGCCCGAGCGGCCGTCGGAGTACCCCGCGATCCAGCAGGCCACGTACACGATGGCGGATCCCCAGGGCACGACGATTTCGATCCGCAAACGTCTCGAACTCAAGACGTTGGAGAGGGGAGGCTCGAGCCCAAGGATCGAGCTATCCGGCTCGGGCGAGACCCTTTTCGACCTGAAGGCCGGCGTGCCGCAGAAGATCACGTTCTCGGGAACGTTCACGGTCCGCGAAGGCAGCGACGCGACCCAGGTGTCCGTGACGTTCACGTGCGAGCGCACCCGGGACGCGACCGTCGCCCAGAGTCCGCCGGCCGCGACGCCGAGCCCAGCCATGCCGGCGACGACACCGAGTCCGGCGACGCCGGCCGCGGCAGCGCCACCTCCGCGTGAGAGTGCCGAGTCGGCCAAGTCGCGGCTCGATGGCTACCTTGAGGTGCTCCGCGCGACGGACCGGGACTGGACCCGGTGCTTCGAGGCCCTCCAGGGTCTGGCCGTGATGCAGCCCATCGAGGCGCGTCGTGACGAAGTGGCCGGAGTGCTCGACACCTACCTCGCGGAGAAGAGCTACTCGGCCCGCTCCTCCGCACTCCGCGCCGCGCAGGTCTGGGGCACCAAGCGCAACGTGCCCGCCCTGATGGGCTTGTTGAGGCCCTCGGAGCCCGATTCCGTGCGGCGGCGGGCGATCGAGGTCTTGGATCGCTTCGGCGACGAGCGGGCCGCGAGGGCGTTTGCGGAACTTGTCAAGAGTCCCGGGCTTCGAGACCGTGCGGCCCGCGCCCTGCGGACCATCGGACGCAGGGCCGAAAGCGCGGTCCTGCCTCTTCTGGCCCATGAGGATCCGGAAGTGAGGGCCGAGGCCTGCAACGTGCTCGCCGAGGTCGGCGGCACGGCCAGCGCCGCCGCGCTCAAGGAGCAACTGGCCAAAGAGACCGAGGCAAGCGTCAAGACCGCCGCCAAGAAAGCCCTGGAGAAGGTCCAGAAGGCGCCTTAGGCCGCGTAGCGGGCGGGCTTGCCCGCCGCTTGCCTGCGGCGCCCACCGCATCACAATTCCCCGGCATCAACCAGGGTCACCAGCGCAGGGATGAGCAGCCTACCGGCGCGGGCGCGGTGGCTCAGGCAGCTCTTCACCGCGATCCCCAATTCCGCGAACGTGCGGTGGTATTCGACGACCTCGAAGAGCGGGTCGTAGCCGAACCCCTGCTCGCCGCGCGGCGCGAAGAGCATCCTCCCGCGGCACGCCCCTTCGCTCTCGGCACGGATCGTGCCCGACGGGTCTGCCAGGGCCATCCGGCACACGAACCGCGCGGTCCGCTGTTCCAGCGGCGTTGCGGCGAGCTTTTCCAGCAGCAGCCGGTTGTTGGTTGCGTCGGTGGCGTCGGGTCCGGAGAAGCGTGCCGAGGCGACGCCGGGATCGCCTCCGAGCGCATCGACGGCCAGTCCGCTGTCGTCGGCCAGGACCCAGCGGCCGAGATGCCTGGCCTGCTCCGTGGCCTTCAATGCGGCGTTTTCGGCGAAGGTCGCGCCGGTCTCCTCGACGCGGATCGCATCCGGGAAGTCGGCGAGCGTCTTCAGTTCGAGGCCCAGGCCGGCGGTCGAGAACAACTCCGCCAGTTCCTTCCCCTTCTTCCGGTTGCCCGTGCCCACGACCAGGATCGGTTGCGGCATGGGATCACCGTAGCGCCGTCGCGTTGCGGCCAAACGCCGTCGCGACGGACCGCTTCGGCACGTGGACAGGGATCGGCTGCGGATCGAAGGGGATCCCCACCAGGGCCTGCGCGCTCACGGCCCCGGGGGCATTCTGCTTCTGGTCGGCCTTGAACCGGTCGATGGTCGCCTTGACGCGGGGGTCCATTTCGATGACCCCGTCGGGGCCCTTCTGGCCGATCGAGTCGAAACTCCCCACCGTGACGATGCTCGCGTAGCGGTCGTGGAATTCGTAGGCCTCGTAGCCTTTCATGCGGAGGGCCTCGGTCAGCTTGTGGGCCATGTAGGCGGCCTTGGCCAACTGGCTTTCCATCTCCTTGCCGTTTTCGATCGCGGCAATCTCATTCTGCTTGAGGACCACGCGGCCCGTGAAGTGGGCCACTTGCACCGTGTACTTGCCGGGACAATCCAACAGGCTGTACTTCACGCCCTCGTTGGCCTTGATCACCAGAGGATCGAGCCCCTTGGGCACATAGTAATCGACCGGCAGGAGGGGGTTGGTGGTCACGAAAGCGTGGCCCATCGGACCCTTCTTCTTCTTCGGATTGTCGGACGAGAGCACCGCCGACTGAAGCCAACGAAACCCTGCCAGGCTCAGCGAGGTCTCCTTCCCTCCCTTCGCGGACAGGCACTCAGGCTCGTAGAACTTGAGCTTGCGGAGCGTCTCCTGGGCCTCGGGGTCGTCGACGGCTTGGTAGTCGCCCACGAGCACGGCCACTTCCTCGATCGGCCCTTCGCCGCGCTGGAGCTTCATCTTCTTGGGCCGGCCGAACTCATCGACGCCCCGCCCCTGGATGTCTTTCCCGGGATCGAACTTCTTCTCATACACATAGGCCGGCAGCTTGTAACGCTTGCGCAGCTCCAGGACCAGATCCTTGGCGTGCTCGCCGGCCTGTTCGCCGGTGAAACTGCACGCCATGATCATCCATGGTCCGTTCTGTTCGGTGAGGGCATACGACTTGTTCTGGTCGGAATCGACCCGGCTGGCGGTGAGCAACTTGTCCCACGGCCCCGCACCCCATGCAGCGCTTCCTGCCAAACCACTCGCTAGGACCAACGCGGCAAACCCCAAACCGCGACCCGAGTTCATGACATTCCCTCCTCCAGGGACAACCCCGACTGCAAGCGCATGCCGAGAGAGCATCGCCAAGGTGCAGCCACAAGTGGGCGGGAGTGTAGCAAACGCCCGCCTGCGGGACTAGACGGATTTGTGAGGAGGATTGCCCCAGGAGGGTGGGCATTGCCCAATGGCACTAACCTCGTCATACATGCAAGACGCAAATGCCTGTGGCCGCGGGAGTTAGCGTCGGAATCGGCTTTTCTCTAGCCCAGGCGTTTACGCCTGGGACGCGGAGCCAACCAAGCCCGACATCAGCCCCTTCAGGGGCTTCCTGGAGCAAAGCCCCTGAAGGGGCTGGGAATTCAGGTCGCGACGCCAAAGTCCCAGGCGTAAACGCCTGGGCTAGAGAAACTTGCGACTCGTGAACATCGAAGCTTAGGTGCCATTGGGCATTGCCCAATGGCACTAACCTTGTATTGACAAAAAAGAGTCCTCGTTGACATAAGTCGGTCGGATCGTCCTATCCTCACTGCTTGGCCGCTGCCGGCACCGCGTATTGCCTTCGTTTCGTCACTGTACCGGCAGCGGCCAAGCAGTGGCACACGCTTCACTCCTCACCATGGGCACCCGCGCGTTGATCGAGAGGGCCGGACGTCGGTGGCCAGAATGTGGTCGTCGGCCACGCTTTGGGCGGTTACCCGGATGAGCCGATCCATGAGTTCCGGGCCGCCGGGGAATTGCACGCTCACATAGCGGTCGGCCGTTCCGCTCAGGGCCCGTGTCCTCCCCTCCTGAAAGGACTCGGCAACCACTTGGAGGTCCTTGCCCAGGAGCCGGTTGCAGTAGTCACGGCGCAACTGGCGAGCGATCGCGGCGAGGGCCTCGGCCCGTTCCTGTTTGACCGGTGGAAGAAGCTGTCCGGGCATTGACGCTGCCAGGGTGCCTTCCCGGGCGCTGAAGCGGAAGACATGGACTTTCGAGAAGGCGACTTCCTTCACCACGCGACAGGTGGAAGCGAAATCCGCTTCGGTCTCACCGGGGAAGCCCACGATCACGTCGGTCGTCAGGGCCGGCTCGTCGAGCGTGCCCCGGATCTCCTCGCAGCGGGCGGCGAACTGTCCCACGGTCCAGCGTCGCCGCATCCGCTCGAGCACGGCGTCCGATCCGCTTTGCAGGGGAATGTGGAGGTGTGGGCAGAGGCGATCCGGGGCCTCGGCCATGAGGTCGAGAAGTGCCGGAGAGATTTCCGGGGCTTCGAGGCTGGAGAGCCGCACGCGGAAATCGCCGTCCAAAGCGAGGATTTGCCGCACGAGGGCCGCCAGGCCGGGCGCCGCCCCGCCCTCGCCCGACTCGCCAGCTCCATACCATCCGAGATGGATGCCGGTGAGTACGATCTCCCGGTGCCCGAAGTCGACCAGACGGCGGATTTCGTCGAGGACTTCGGCGGCGGGCCGGCTGACGAGCACGGGCCGCACCTTGGGGATGATGCAGTAGCTGCACTCCATGGTGCAGCCGTCCTGGACCTTCACGTACGCCCGGTGCAGACGCCCGAAGGAACCGATCCCCGAGGGAGCCTCCGTGCGGGCAATCTGCCGCACGAGTTCGGGGAGCCCCCGCTTGTCGGTGAGCACGTGAATCACGCGGGGCAAAGTCGCCAAATCCTGAGGTGCCCGGGTCGCGTAACAGCCCATCACAATGATTCCGGTCCGCGGATTCTCCCGCGCCAGTGCCCGGATGATCTTCCGGCTCTTGTAGTCGCTTTCCAGGGTCACGGTGCAGGTATTCACCACGCAGAGGTCCGCCGCCTGGTCGGCGCCCGACTCGTGGAACCCAGCTGCCAGGAGCGCCTGGCGCACGTACTCCGTCTCGTACTGGTTGACCTTGCAGCCGAGCGTGACGGTCTTGAAAGAAGGCATGGGGCCCTCACGACGGCGCGGCGACCTTCTGGGGCGAGCCGCTCTTGATCGAACGCCACGCCGCATCCAGCGCGGCGATGGTCTTGGTCCCTTCGCGGGCGTCTTCCCAGGGCTGCTTGTCGTTTTCGATGCAGTCTTCGAGGTGGGCCATGTAGCGGCGCACCGCCTGTCCCTGGCCGTAGGCTCCCTCCAGGTCGGCCGGGTAGTCGATCACCGCCGGCTCGTTGCCGTGGAGCTTATCGAAGACCACTCGGAGTTGGCACGGCTTGAAGTCCTCGAAGGTCGCGGTCGCCGTGGCCTTGGTCCCGTAGATCGTGACGCCCATCATCGGCCACGGCGGCTGCACGACCCCGAAGGCCCCGAGCACCCGCGCCGGCACCCCGTTGCGGAACTTCACGTTCAGCAGGAAATTCTCTTCGATCGGATAGGCCGACAGCCCGCCGCGATTGGCGTAGCAGTGCACCTCGTCGACGTCGCCGAGGAACCAGACGAGCGAGTCCAACGGATGGCAGACCCCGCCGTACAAAAAGTCCTGCGGCACCTCCAGTCGCCACGGCGTCATTCCAAAATAGTCCTTGATTTCGTGGACGTAATGGGCCTCGGCGAAGAGGATCCGGCCCAGGTCGCCGTCGTCGAACAGGCGCCGCAGCGAGAGGAACGAGGTATACCACCGGCACGTCTCGCCCACGAGGAACTTGAGCCCGCGGGCCTCGGCTTCCCGCGTGATCTCCACGGCCTCGCTGAGCTTATCGACCATGGGCTTGGTCACCAGGACGTGCTTGCCCGCCCGGAGCGCCGCCAGGCAGTGCTCGCCGTGGAGGTGGTCGGGCGAGAAGACGGCCACCACGTGGATGTCGTCGCGGGCGATGAGTTCGCAGTAGTCGCTCGTGGCAAAGGGGATGTCGTGCTGCCGGGCGATGCGACGGGTCTTTTCGGGAGTGCTGCCGCAGACGCCGCGGACCTCGAACCGCGTGCCGGGATCGCGGTTCAAATAGAACAGGTCCCGACCCATTCCCAGCCCGATCACGCCGACGCCAAGTTCCTTACCCATGGTTCATCTCCCGGAGTGTCTCGTGAAGCGAGTCCACCACGAAGTCGGCCACGCGGCGGTCGGCGGCCAGGGCGAGCTTCGTGAGCACCGTGCTGTGACCCTCGTGGTAGGCGTGTGCCCGGGTCCAGAGTCCCCGCGCCAAGAGGCGGCGGTGCACTTCGAGGGCATCCTCAACGTCGTGGAACTTCACCCCCGCCAGGAGGCCGTGGCCATGGATCGCCGCCACGCACTGCGGATAGGCAGCGGGAAGCTCCTGAAGCCGATCGAAGTAAGATCGCGTCAGATCGGCGACCTGCTCGCCTTGATCTTCGACGAGCGCCATGCACCCCAGCCCGGCCACGGCGGCCAGCGGGGCGTTGCCGTTGGTGCTGATCGCATCGTATTGGGCGAGCCGGTCCAGCCGGCGGTTGTAGACGATGGCCGAGAGCGGGTGCAGCCCGGCCGTCATCCCCTTGCCGACCACAAGGATGTCGGGCAGGATGCCGTACTGATGATACAGGAAGCAGTGGGAGTACCAGAAGCCCGTCTGGATTTCGTCGATCACGAGGCAGGCGTCGGCCTCGTCGCACCGGATCCGCGCTTCGCCCACGAAGTCCTCATCCAAGAGGATCGCCTCGCGGTTCATCATCACCAGCTCGCAGAACATGGCCGCGACCTGCCCGCGGTGCGTCGCGAACGCCTTGCGGAGCGCGGTGATGTCGTTCGGCTCGATTTCCAGGACCTTGATCCCGCGGAAGAACTCCTTCCACATCCCGCGCAATCGCTGGGCGAGGAAATCGGTGCCGTGGTAGTTCCCCGCCAGCGCGATGAGCACCGGTTCGGTGCCCGGCCGCGTCACTTCGTGGTGCTTTAGCGCGATCTTCAACGCCGCATTGACCGCCACCGATCCGGTACAGATCCCCAAGAGCACCGTGTTGAGGGCCTTCGGGTCGTCGAGGAGATCGGGCCGGTCGGGCGCCGCGTCGTTGGCGGTCTCGACCAGGCGCCCGGCGAGCCGTTTGACCGCGTTGCCCGGGATGTTGCTGTGGTCGTCCCAGACGATCCCCGCGTCGAGGGCCTCGCGGACCAGGGCGTTGAGGCCGGGATGGTTGTAACCCCAGGTCATCTGGTAATGGCCAGCCGTGCAGTCGAGGAAGAGCCTCCCTTGCTCGGTCACGTAGAAGACGCCGGACCCGGTGAGGAGATCGTCGGGCGCCTGGCTCAGGTCGCCGCGGTAGGAGGCCTGGATGAATCGCTTATCGAGGTGCTCGGCGCGGGGCAGCCCGGGAATCACCTGTCCGACGCGGCTGAGCAACTCGCCCGTGTCGGCTGCCGTCAGCAACTCGTAAGCCGCCCGGGCGGCGGCCACCATCTCCCCACCGCCCCGCCCGAGCAGGGCCGGCAGTCCAACCGCTGGCCTTTTCACAGCATCCCCCTCCAGACTCATCGAATCCTCAGCCATTGTTTCATTTCGGAGAGGAAGCCGCCAGAGGGGCATGCCCGCCGGGGAATCCCTCGGGAGAGTTCATGGCTAGCGTTTGTCGGAGACTGTTGAGGGTCGCTACACGCGGTCGCGTTCCGCCCCTTCGGGGCTTCAGAAGATGTCCGGGAACACCGACACGTCTGGAACGGAACCAGGAATCCACCCGCCGCAACGGAAGTCGCCCACCGCGTATCCCTTCCCACTATCCCTACCCAACGGCTTGGCTTCTGGTAAGATTGAGGGTCTTGCCCGCTCGGAATCGCCTGTGCAGAGAACTATGCGACGCCAAGACATCCGTAATATCGCAATCATCGCCCATGTAGACCACGGGAAGACCAGCCTCGTGGACTGCTTCCTGCGCCAAAGCGGCGAGTTCCGAGAGTCCCAATTGGTGGGGGAACAGATCCTCGATACCAACGAGCTGGAACGCGAGCGGGGGATCACCATCCTCGCCAAGAATATCGCCCTATCCTACCGGGGAGTGAAGGTCAATATCATCGACACCCCGGGCCACGCCGACTTCGGCGGCGAGGTGGAGCGGGTGCTCCGCATGGCCGACGGGGCGCTGGTGCTGGTCGACGCCGCTGAAGGGCCCATGCCGCAGACCCGTTTCGTCCTCTCGAAGGCCCTCCAGTGCCGCCTCAAACCGGTCGTGGTGATCAACAAGATCGACCGGTCCGACGCCCGGCCCCACGAGGTGCTCAGCGAGGTGTTCGACCTGTTCCTCGACCTCGGGGCCGACGACGAACTGGCCGACTTCCCCCACATCTTCGCCAGTGCCCGGGAGGGCTACGCCACGCTCGACCCGAGCGTGAGGACCCAATCGATCCACCCCATTCTCGACCTCGTACTCTCGGTCGTGCCCGGCCCGGAGATCGACGACCAGGCCCCGCTCCAGATGCTCGTCACGAACCTGGATTGGTCCGACTACGTGGGCCGGATCGCCATCGGCCGAATCTACTCGGGCACGCTCCGCCGCAGCCAGCCCGTCCTGCTCGCCCAGGCCGGCGACACGCTCACGCCGGGTAAGGCCGCCTCCGTGTTCTTGTTCGACAAGTTGGGGCGCAGCGAGGTCGAGGAGGCCACGCCGGGCGACATTGCCGCGGTGGTCGGGCTGGAGACCGTAGCCATCGGCGACACGATCACCGATCCGGAAAGCCCCCGCGCCCTGCCCCGCGTCGAGGTCGACGAGCCCACGCTCCAAATGACCTTCGGGATCAACACGTCGCCCCTGTCGGGCCGCGAGGGCAAGTTTCTCACCACCCGGCATCTCCGCGAGCGGCTCCTCAAAGAAGTCGAGAAGAACGTGGCCCTGCGCGTCGAGATCGTCGAAGGGGCCGACAGCTTCACCGTCTCCGGCCGCGGATTGCTCCATCTCTCGGTCCTCATCGAAACGATGCGCCGCGAGGGTTTTGAGATGGCCATCGGGAAACCGCGGGTCATCCTCCACGAGCGGAACGGGGTGACGGAAGAGCCCTTCGAGTCCCTCGTCGTGGAAGTCCCGCCCGACCGGATGGGCCCGGTCATGGAACTCACCGGCACCCGCGGCGGCCAGGTCAAGGAGATGCAGTCGCACGGAAGCTACACCTACCTGGTCTTCTCCATCCCCGCCCGAGGCCTCATCGGGCTGCGGACCCGGTTGCTCAATTCCACCCAGGGCACGGCCGTCATGCACCACCGCTTCGAGGGCTACAAGCCGTGGAACGGCGACCTGCCCGGCCGGCCCAACGGGGTGCTGGTGTCGATGGCCAGCGGCCGGGCCGTGGCCTTCGGGCTCGATAGTCTCCAGGAACGGGCCGAGATGTTCGTGGGCCCAGGCGACGAAGTTTACGAGGGGATGATCGTCGGCGAGAACAGCCGCCCCGGCGACATGGTCGTCAATCCGACCAAAGAGAAGAAACTGACCAACATCCGCGCCGCGGGCAAGGACGAGAACGTCCTGCTCAAGCCCCCTCGCATCCTCACGTTGGAGGCGGCCCTGGAGTACATCGAAGAGGATGAACTCGTCGAGGTCACGCCGGGCAAGATCCGCCTGCGAAAGTCCGTGCTCAGCGCGACCGACCGCCGCCGCCTCGCCCGCCGCCGCGAGGCGTGAGCATCGAGCCCTCATCTCCGAGAGATCCATCCATGCCCCCATGTCGCAGGGTTCGCCGTCCGATCCAAACGGTCGAAACCGAAGGATCGGTTTCAAGGATCGGGCCGCCTACGCCGATCTTAGACGATAGACCCGCCGGGAGCACGGGACACAGACGAGTCCCGTTTTCAGGATGAAGATCATGGTATGACGACGGATCGACGTACCATGATCTTTTTTTGCGCACTCTGCGCGACAGCGATTCTCCTAGGATCGCCCGAGCCCGGATTCTCCGTCGCGAAAGATCCATGTCACGGGGCGCGTTGATTCCGGCCACCGATGGGCGCGTTGATACCAGCCAGTGAGTGGTTGGATTTCTACCTGTTATCTCCGCTTGTTGATGCGTTAGCAAGGTCCTGTCAGAGGGATTTTGCGGCC
>Ga0067045_1028016_pt1 | contig 46291 bp, 34 predicted proteins | sample TerdegcTABiofilm_FD_59184 | JGI IMG/M metagenome (GOLD analysis project Ga0067045, IMG submission 59184) | Combined Assembly of (Gp0054472, Gp0054536) Wastewater bioreactor microbial communities from Singapore -Terephthalate degrading...
TCATGCAATATGACCTCGGATATGTTGATCTCGAGGCAAGGACACTACAGACTGTAGACAACCCGTTCGGGGCGAAAGTGTAACCTATCTCTCCGGAACAGTCTGTTACCTATGTGTCCGGGCCGGACATGCACCAGACGGACCTGGCACGTGAATTTGCAGACCGGATTTTGGTTATCAAGGCCGGGCACAAAGAGTTTGACGGCGCTCCGCACGCACTTTCCGATAGCCCCCACACACCCGAACCGATCCTTAAACGGAGCGTTACAGCATGACGCGGAATGCTGCTGGCGATCTTCGCCCGCCTGAGGCGTGGCGGTTAAAGCCGGTCTACGGCAGCCGGACACTGCTGGCCGTTCTGGCCTGCTTTGCGTTTCTTGTATGGTCGGCGCCGCGCGTGGAACTGAACGTCTTTGTACGCAATGTGCAGGAGTTTGCAGCCAATATCGGCACGGGGTCTGACAGCTCCCAGATCGGGCGCGGGCTCGCCTCGATCGAAGATAAGATGTTCCCGCTGGTGATGGACGAGCGAACGCCTCTGGAAGCGGGCAGTGAAACGCGCGCCTGGCCCTCGCGCATTGAAGAGGTGACGCGGCACGAAACGGCGCTGAACCCTGAAACCCTCGAGATCGAAACGCGCGAGATTACAGAGCGATATCTGGTGCAGCCATTTGGTTATCTGCTCTATGTCTGCGGAAAGATGCTCCAATCAATAGAGATGGCAATCTGGGCGAGCCTTTTCGCGATGCTTGCCAGCCTCTGCCTGATACCGCTCGCCGCACGGAACTTTACACCGCACCACATGGTCCGCACGGCTGCACGCTCCCTTGTTTCGCTTTTGCGGACCATACCGGAACTCGTGAGCGCGCTGTTTCTGGTGCTTCTGTTCGGCTTCGGCCCTGTGGCGGGCATTCTTGCCCTTACCCTTCACAGCATCGGATTTCTTGGAAAGTTCTATGCAGATGATGTGGAGACCGCAGATGTACGCCCACAGGAAGCGCTGGCCGCACTCGGCGCAAGCCGACTGACCGTGCTCCGCCTTGCAGTCCTGCCAAACGTCGTTCCCTCATTCGTGGCGCTTACGCTTTATGTGGTGGACCGGAATATCCGTATGGCGACAGTTATTGGAATTGTTGGAGCAGGCGGCGTCGGACAGGAGCTGAAGGGAAGGTTTGACATGCTGCAATATGGGCATGTGGGAACCATCCTTCTGGTAATATTCGCCACGGTGCTCGCCCTGGATGCGTTCGCCAGCCAGGTACGCCGGCGCCTGATCTGATCAGTCCGTATTGTCTGCTGGCCTGTATGTTTGACCGCGCCGGTACTGCGTCAGCCAATCCTCTGGCGGCAGGGGCATTTCCTGGCTGTCCACAGGCCGGGCCGGTATGTAACTCCGGGCCGGCGCAGGACTACGCATCTGCTCTATCCAGAACACGCCATCCAGCGCGCCGCTATTGCCGCGTGTCGACACAAAGTCCAGATCCCCGTCTCCATCCATATCGACGGCTATCCATGCGTCATACATGCCGCGCACCCGGCGGGAGATATCATGCCGTGTCCAGGCGCCCTCCTCCGCCCCCGGATTCTGGAACCAGGCCATCCGTCCAAGCGTATCCGAGGGTGTCGCCTCAGGATCATCCATCAGCCGGGGAGCACCGGAGAATGTGCCCGCCAGAATGTTCAGCCCCGAATATCCGCCCGCGATCACATCCAGGTATCCATCGCCATCAATGTCCGCCAAGGTGAGACCGGCTATCCAGTCCGGCATCACGTCCCCGATACGGCGCATGACCCAGGGCTGGCCGAGGGATTCAGGTTGTTTCAGCCACGCCAGCCCTATGTGCACCGGTGTGTCTGGCGCCGTCTCAAGGACATTCACGACCAGATCCAGCCGGCCATCACCGTCAAGGTCGGCCCAGTCGGACTGAAAGGCATTGGCACGCGCCTCCCACCCGCTCGGAACGCCAAATGCAGCTCTGATATTAATTCTGTGCACGGTCATATCAAGGGTGCCATCGGCACGCACTGACCGGTTCTCCAGGATGAACATATCCTGCCGGTTCCGGGCTGCAGCGAGCACATCCAGATCACCGTCCCCATCAACATCTACAGGCTGGGCGGTGTTGGCGATTTCATCGCTGAGGAGAACCTGCTCGCGCCAGGAGCTCTGTTCCAGAGGCAGCCCATCCAGCAGGAACAATGAGGTAGTGCTTTTGATGCGCTCCTGGTCTTCAGGAGCGATTATATTCGTGCCACCCTTGTTTGCTGCGGTAACGTCAAGCTGGCCATCTCCGTTCAGGTCAGCCAGGAACACGCGCAGCCAGGAGCCTCGTCCCGTGGTCACCTCCGGGATGATTGACGACCAGGCCAATGAGCGCGCCTGCGGCCCGGGATTTTCGAAATAGATGAGGTGGCCTTCTTCGCACGCCGCCATGATGTCAGGCCAGCCATCCCCGTTCAGATCGCCGATTGCGACATCCTCCACGGCGGCCACCATGGCGCCTTCGCCCAGCGTTACCAGATGCCAGTCCTGCGGACCCGTGCCAGCAAAAGCGATGCGGATATGTCCGGAATCCTCATGCACAGACACGATGTCTGCCTTTCCGTCACGATCCAGGTCAGCCATCGCAAGCCCGTCGCCACCGCGAATGGCCACACCGCCATTCACATCTTCCGCATCAATCAGATGTTCGCGCCAGCTGATGAAATGGCCATCGGGCGACCGGGCCAGCGTCATCATTTCGGCGACGTTTGGGGGTGGCCTCGGCGTCTCGGTATCGCCCAGCAACAGGCTCAGAAACTCTGTGTCCTTCCAGTCTGATCCCCGCCCGGCCCGGAGCGCTTCAAAGTCAAGGTCCGCCTGCCGCACGATCACCAGGCCGCGCGAAGGGATGAGATAAAGACGCTGTCCGCCCGCCCCCGAAGCGAGGACAAGATCAGACGGCAACCGGTCAAGGTTCTGGCGGAGGTCGGACCCGCGCGTTACCGGATCAGGAGATGACGACGGACGGGCCAACCACCAGGTCAAGCCATAGGCCGGGTTCGTTTCGCTTCCCTGGAACATTTCGGCGAAAGCATCCGGGGCAACGAGCAGCGCCCCATCCGGACTATGACCGCCGCGAAGAACGAACTCACCGAACACGGACCATTCACGCGCGGACATCAACGCGCCCTGGGGCATCAGCGGATATCCATCTGTGCCTTGCCGCCAGCGATAGCCGGTTATGCCAAGGGGGCCAAGGATACGCCGGTCAAAATAGGCAAGCGGATCTGCGTCCAGCCCCGCGGCCAGAAGCTTGCGGCGCATGATCTCGCCGAAAAGCTGCATGGGCACAGGGCCATACTGGAACCGCTCCCCGGGCGCCGCGTTGAAGCCAACGTCGACCGCGCCGGCATACCCTGGCGGATTTCCGATCTCGCTGGGCTGGCCCTCCACCATCCAGAGGATTTGCCGCAGCGTGACGCGAGATTTAACCGGGTCATCGGCCCATTCCGGCAATGTGTCTGCGGCGAATTCATCCAGGGACAACAAACCGTCCTGAACCGCGGCTGCCGCGAGGACGCCCACGAAACTCTTCGTTCCGGACCAGAGCTCATATGGCGTTTCAATGCTCGCCCCTCCCGTGCTGCAGACGACATCTCCGTTTTGCAGCACAAGGACGGAAAGGCCGCGGTGGGATTGCGAGTAAGCAATCGCCTGAGAGCAGCCCGGAAGGGTTTCCGGAAGCGGGTTACCCTTGAGACCGACCGGGCTGGTCGTGCAGGCTGCCAGCATTAGGGCGGCGGATGCCAGACAGGAGATGAATTTCATCGGCCAGTTTCCTCTTGCTCACGGAAGGTCAGCCTGTAAGACTCCGAAATCAGCCCTGAGCTTTTGTTTGTCGATCTTGCCTGTGGCAGCCAGTGGCATTGCAGGCAGGCGGATCACGGTATCAGGAATCCACCAGCTTGCCACTTTTCCTTCGAGCGGCGCCAGAAGAGTATCATCATCTATCTCCTTGTCGTTGCGGAGTTCGACGATCAGATGCGGACGCTCGCCCCATTTGGGATGCGGCTGGCCAATCACTGCGGCGAGCGACACTTCCGGCAATGCGCTGATGATTGCTTCTATTTCAGCCGGGTTTATCCACTCCCCGCCAGATTTTATGAGATCCTTGGCGCGCCCGGTGATGATAAGATGTCCGTCTTCGTCGATCCGTGCCAGATCGCCGGTTGGGAACCATCCATCATCACCAGCAGCAGACTGATCCTGCCCAAGATACCGCTCGACCACGGATGGACCACGCACTTTGAGATGTCCCTCGGCGCCGCGTTGCCGTGGTAGGGGTTTTCCGCTGGCATCGGTAATGAGGAGATCCATGCCGATGGCAGGGCGGCCAGAGAACTCGGGGGAGCGCATAGGCGCATCTGGCGGCATGATCACGCCGAGCGGAGAAAGCTCCGTCATCCCCCAACTTGTCTGCACGATGATGCCAAGTCCTTCCTCCAGCCGCTGCATCAGCGCGGGCGGCATCGGCGCGCCGCCCACAATGATACGCTTCAGGGAGGGCAGCCGCAGACCTGTTTCATCCAGATAATCGATCAACCCCAGCCAGACGGTGGGCACGCCGACAGCGATGGTTACGTTCTCTTCGCTGATAAGCCGGGCCAGGCTGGCACCATCACTGCGCCGCCCCGGCAGGACGAGCTTGGCGCCCACCGCAGGGGCCGCAAAAGGAAGCCCCCAGGCATTGGCATGAAACATCGGAACCACGGCCAGCACGGCATCTTGCGCCGTAATCGCCATGACATCGGCCTGCAGGACACGGAGCGTATGGAGATAGCTGGAACGATGGGTGTAGGCGACGCCTTTGGGCGCGCCAGTTGTGCCGGAGGTAAAGCAGAGGCCCGAGAGCGCCGTTTCGGGAAATCCCCCCCAGACCACCGACGCGTTCGCTCCTTCGGCCAGCAGCGTCTCCAATGACGCGACCGTCGAAAGGCCTGCTTCCGGGCTTTCCTCCGCCTCAGGCGTATTGATGACCAGTATCTGCCTGATCCCAGGCACCTGCTCGGCCACCTGGCGAGCCAAGGGCACAAGATCACCGTCCACGATCAGTATCTGCGCTTCAGACTGGGTCACCATCGCGGCAAGATGTTCGGCCGTCAGACGTGGGTTCAGCGTGTGGCATACTGCCCCCATTCCCATGATACCGTACCATGCCTCGACATGCGCGCGAGTGTTCCAGGCAAGCGTCGCCACACGATCTGCAGGCTTCACGCCCAAGCGAGACAAGAGGCCCGAAACTGCCCGGCACCGAGATTCCAGCGCCGCATAGCCTGCCCTGTCACTCGCCGCGCCCAGCACATCCCCAGCCGTGACAAGCTCCGCATCCGGATGCCATTTGGCGGCATGGCTGAGGAATTTATCGAGGGTCAGGTCATAGGCCTGCATACTGTCTACATTCATGGGCAGTCATTTCCTGCGGGCGGGATGACAGGTGCCTTCACGCCGATATTCCAACTCCAGAGCTGTAAACCCTCCGCGCGCTGCCGACACATGACTGTCTCATGCAGATCGAACATGCCGGGATCGAGATCGCTGGCCGGCCGGGGCGTTCCGGCAAAGCTCATATACGCTTTGCCAGGCGCAAAGGGGCGCCATTCCGGAGCGCCAGTCACCGCAGGCCGGCCATCCCGCGCGAATGAAACCCAATAGCCGAGCATGCCATCGGAAAGCGCCTGCTCTTCTGCAGTTTCTGGTATTTCGGGCCAGAAACGCGGCGTCTTCCGGAGATTTCCAAACGCATAGGGGATCTCGGCGGCATGGAACCCCTTCAGATCCAGCGCCGAGGCGGCCGGATAGTCATGATCGAAATGATAGAGATAGGCCGCTTCGCCAAGCGCGGCCTGATCCCGCACCAGCCGCGTTGCCGTCCAGCCGTAGAGCGCATCGCGCGGCGCCGCGAGAGCTGCCTCCACAAGATCAGAGGACGGATAAAGCCGAAGATACTCATCGGCCAAATCCCCATACCGTTCTCGGATGGCCTCTTCATACGCCTCTCCGCTTTCCGGCACGGGCAACATCAGGAACCGCATGGACCGGATTTCCCCGCTGTTGAACCCGGCAAGAATAGGCACGCCAGCCTGCTCGCCAGCATCAAATGTGTCGACGAGTTGCCGTTTCAGGATTCTGCCATCAACTGTGCCCCAGGGCGCATACCCTGCTGCCGCCGCGGCAGCCGTCAGAGTTTCACCGTCCAGTGCGCGGAGACCGGCAAGATCGTTTGCGCCAGTCGCCTGGGCAATGTAGCTGCCCACATCCTCCGCCGCGAAATGACCATATCGCGCCGTCTTCAATTCAGGCGTCGGAATGAGATAGGCGCTTTGGGCAATCGCCTTGTGAAAAAGCCCCCGGGCATCCGGCGCCGCCATGAGATACATCACGCTCAGCGCCCCGGCAGACTCGCCGGCAACCGTGACGTTCGCTGGATCCCCGCCAAAGGCTGCAATATTGCGCTGGACCCAACGCAGCGCCTCGATCTGATCCAGCAGGCCGTAATTGCCGGACACACCCTCAGGCGATTCGGCGCTGAGTTCCGGGTGGGCGAGATAGCCCAGCACGCCCAGCCGGTAGTTGATCGACACCAGTACCACGCCAGCCTCAGCCAGGGCTGTTCCGTCATAGAGGGGTTCACCCGAGTAACCCGCGGTGAGAGAGCCGCCGTGTATCCACACCATCACAGGCGCAGATGTGGCCTCTGCAGGCGCCCAGATGTTGAGTGTCAGGCAGTCTTCGCTGACCGTTTCGGGCGGATTGGCATAAATGCTGCCTTCTCTGGGGCGCGGCTGGATGCAGGCCGGACCGAAGTCAGAGGCGGCAAATACCGTCTCGAAGGGGGCAGTTGGAACAGGCGGTTTCCAGCGGTGCTCCCCGACAGGCGCCTCCGCATACGGAATACCCTTGTAGACCGTGACATCTCCCGTCGTGGTTCCCGCTATCATGCCAGCCGGAGCGCTGATGACAGGAACAGCGCCGCCGGCCTGCGTTGCACACGAAGTAGCCAGAAGCACGGCCGTGAGGCCTGCAAGAATAGAATTCATGCGTTTCATGGCTTTGTCCTCTGCGCTTCTTCCTTCCGGATTGCGTGGGCCAGCCAAAGAAACAGGAGGACCGCCAGACCGTAAAACGGTGTCAGTGTGTAGAATGCAAGTTGGAGCGAGTTTTCCGGGTTTGCCACTCTGAACATGTCACTCGCCATGCCGAGATAGGTCGGCCCAAGACCGAGGCCGATAAGGTTCATGATCAACAGCAGCAGAGCGCCGGCCAGCACGCGTTGATCCGGGCGAACCTCTTCCTGCACCAGTGTGACGGCTGGCGAGAGATAGAAATAGTTGAAGAAAGTCGGCCCGATCAGGAACAGCAGCGCAAGCGGCCATCCGGGCGCCCAGACGAAACCGAGGAAAAAGGGAATGGCCGCCGCCAGGCCGATAGCCGGCACCAGCGCATAGGCAACTTTTGATCTTTGGCCAAACCGGTCGACCAGCCAGCCGGAGACATACATCCCTGCCGCAACCCCGACGCCGAGCAGGATCGAATAGTAAAGCGCCAGTTCCTGTAGCGTCATACCCTTCTCGCGCATCAGGAACAGCGTCGTGAAGTTCAGCGTGGCATAGGTGACAAACTGGATAGCGCCGCTGGCCAGCGCCGTGAGGATCAAAACCGGCCGTGCAAAGAACATCCGTATCGTGCTCCAGAAGCCGGATCCTGCCGAAGGTATTTTGCCTGCGGATGCCTCAACGGCCGGTGCTGATGGCGGGGCATCAAGCCTTCCCTTTTCAGGCTCAGGCACGAAGAAATACACAAACAGCGCGGTGGTTATTCCAACCACGCCGAGCGAGATGAACGCGATGCGCCAGTCAAATGCCGCCGCCATGGAGGCACCGAACGCCACACCGAGCGCCATGCCGATGGGAGGGCCGAAATTGAACAGGGCCAGCGCTGTTCCGCGCCGCCCCGGAGGGAAATAGTCCGAGATGATGGCGTAGGATGGCGGCACACCACCCGCCTCTCCAACGCCGACCGCCAGCCGGCCCACCACCAGCTGCGGATAGCTGCGCGCAAGGCCACAGAAAAGCGTCGCTGCGCTCCAGATGGCACAGGCAAACGACAGCACTTTCACACGGTTCGTGCGGTCTGCAATCCAGGCGACGGGAATGCCCAGGATGCAATAGACCAGCGCAAAATAGAGGCCGGTGATCCGGCCAAGCTGACCATCTGTAATGCCGAGTTCATCCTGAATGGGCTTGGCGAGGATGGAAATGATCTGCCGGTCCAGAAAGTTCAGTACATAGACAAAACACAGAACCACGAGAACGAACCAGGCCTTCCCATCCGGCCGCGCATAGGGCGCGGCCGGCGGGACAGCGGTTCCGGGCGGGGAGGCGGCCTGTACCGCGCTGTCTGGGCCGGACATCGGCTCAGAACTCATAGCTCAGGCGGACACCGACCGTCCGAGGACGGAGCCTTGCATAACGCCCGTCAAGGAAAGCTTCCGGGTGGACATAGGTAATAGAGCTGTCGTCCAGAACGTTCTCGACATAGGCAACAGCCTTCCACTGGTCGCGCGACATCCCGGCCTGAAGATTCACAACCGTGTACGCATCCGTATAATCGAAGGTTGGAGCGACGAGGTTCGGGTTACCCGGTACGTTGGGGAACATCCCCGGGAAATCGCCGACATAGGCCGCAGTTGCCGCGGCGAACGCATCGGTGTCGCCCCCCATCTTCCAATCGTAGCGGACCGTGGCCGAACCCTGGAAGGTTGGGAAGGAAAGCGAGATGCCTTCTTCGGCGCCCGACATAGCGGCCTCAGTCGGCGTCACGTCGGTGACTTCAGAATCGTTCAGCGATCCGTTGAGGAAGAAGCTGAAATTCTTCGCCGGATATGCCGCAATTTCAAATTCGAGACCCTTGCTGACCGCACCGCCGATATTAGTTGCGAACTGAACTTGGTCTGACAGGCGGTTTGCCTGCACCTGAATGTCCTGCCAGTCGATGTAGTAGGCCGCGACATTTGCCGCCAGTTTGCCGTTCAGCCAGTAGCCTTTCGCACCAACTTCATAGTTTGTCAGCGAGTCGGATTCTGCGCCGTTTGGAATGACCAGATCATTTGGATTGACGATACTGACAGCGCCAGCGCGTGCGTTGGCCACCGGGGAGCGGAAGCCGGTCGAAATAGAAGCGTAAGTTGTGACATTGTCGACAGGCTTGTAGGAAGCACTGAGCTTATAGGAGAGCTTGTCACCTTCGACCTTCAGACCTTCCACGGCAGCCACCGGAAACACCGTAATCGGAACATTGGTGGCCCCACCAAGGGCGAGCGCCAGATAGTTGCTGTTATAGCCGCCTTCATTGGTGAAGCTCTGCACCGAAGTCGTTGTGTAGCGCGCGCCGCCGGTCATCCAGAACTGATCGGAGAAGCGGTAGGTGAGCTCGCCGAATCCTGCCGTTTCGAACTGGTCGAAATAGCTGGTGAAACGGAGGTAATATTCATCCGGCAAGCCGGTGAGACCGCGTGTATCAAGGAATTCCTGAGACGAGCGGTAGTCATAGGTAATGTCGCGGCGCTTGTTGAAATAGAAGCCGCCGATGATCCAGTCCCAGTTGCCGCCACCTGCCGAAGCCAGGCGCACCTCCTGCACGAACGTCTCATCATAGCCGACTGCATCCAGAGCGAACGGAATCAGCTGGCCGAACGTGCCGGCGAGGTCGACGATAAATTTCCCATCGATATTCGAGTAGGTCGATGAACTGGTGAGGTTGGCAAAGCCGAAATCATAGTCGAGCGCGAAATTGTAGGTGGTAAAATCAGACTGAAAGAGGTCCGGCCGGTCCGTCAGACGAACAAACTCGCCGCGGTTTGGATTGGTCAGCCCGGAATCATCCGGCTGGCTGTTTTCATGGATAACCATCAGCTGCATATTGAGCGCGTCGGTCGGTTCCCAGCGCAAGATCGCGCGGCCGCCATAGGAAGTCAGCGAGTTGGCGCCTTCGATTCCGGTGCCGATATTATCGACCCAGCCCTCTTCGTCGCGATAGAAGCCGACAACGCGCAGGCCCAGCTTGTCTTCAGCCAGCGGGATGTTGACCATGCCGTTATACCGCTGGCGGAACGCGTCGCCGTCCGTCAGGCCATAATCAACCAGCGCGGAAGCTTCGAATTCTTTGGTGTTGGGTTTTTTTGTCAGGATACGGACAGCACCGGATAGCGAGTTCGCGCCAAACAGCGTGCCCTGCGGACCGCGCAGGATTTCCACACGCTCCACATCATAGAGTGTCGGGTCAAGAATGGTCGAGTTTCCGTTCGACGAAATCGGCAGTTCATCGATGTAGATGGCAGTGGCTGCCTGGAGATTGGCGCCATAGCCATTGGTGGCGATACCGCGGGTCGTGAAGTTGTTGAAGTTGGCAGTCGGCTGGTTGATCACAACGCCGGGCGTTTCGCGGGCAAGGCCATCATAGCTGACAATCCCCTTCTCAGTCAGGGCCTCTTGTTGGTAGGCCGTCACGCTGAGGGGGACATCCTGCAGGCTTTCCTCACGCCGCGTGGCCGTAACCACAACCTTGTCGAGGCTTCGCTGCGCCTCCGGCTCTTCTGACCGGACTGGTGCCGGCCCGGCTTCCTGGGCGCCTGCGCCTCCAAGCATGGAAAGAACGGCTGCCGCGCTCGCGGAAGCGAGAATTCTGATCTTCATGATGATCCTCCCTGAGGCGCCTCGTTGATGGGCGCTTGGGAGTTTGGTGCGCCATTCCGGGCGCACTGTCAATATTCACTCACCCGTGAGTGAATATTATTTTCGAACCGGGCAAACTCACTCTTCTTGCGAGCGCTCCAACACCGCCGTCAGCCGCGCGAAGCGGCCGACTGTCTGCAGATGTCGATGAAGCCCGCCGCCATGAACCGCGCCATCCGCTCTTTGACTGCCGCGAAGTCATCGGACTTGCACAGCCCGCCGGACAAGCGGTCAATCCGGCCGGTCCGGGCCAAGGTGAGCATCAATCCGCCGGTGACAAAGTGATAGCCCCAGAAGATATCCACATCATCGCACTCCGGAAGCGCCTGCTTCAGAATGCCCACCAGGCGCAGCACCAGTTCGTCGAAATGTTCGTCGAACAGTTCGGCGCCGAGCGGCGTATTGGCCACCTGCGCGCCAAGGCTGGCAAAGTTCTGCCAGCCTTCTCCGCCCTGGATGTAGAGATCCAGGTCAGTATCCAGAAACGCCCGCAGCGCGCCCTCCACGGTCGGTTTTCCACCGCATGAAGCCTCATATTCGTCCAGCGCCTTCATGCGCAGCGACCGGGTCACTTCGGCGCGCCGCTTGAACACCTCGTCAAACAGCTCTCGCTTGTCGGTGAAGTAATAGTTCAGCAGGCTGTGGTGGACGCCAACGCGTTTGGCGACATCCCGAAGCGTGACACCATGCAGGCCGTGGATGGAAAACAGATACTCGGCAGCATCGAGAATCTGTTCAGTCATCTCTGCTCTTTGCTCGGCCTTCTTCGACCGTCTTGGTGGTTTTTTAGTTTCGGATGTCATGCCTTCTCCGGCGTCAGTTCAACAGGAACAGGGGCTGCCCGGATGTCTAGCCGACAGGGCTGCACCTGCACGTATCAGGTTTCTCCATCTGATTACCCACGTATCCGTAAGGAAAATCAAGCGGGTCTATGTTGAAGCCCGATTGCGACGACACCGCCTCCAGGCCGCAGATCTGCGCACCTCAATCCCGGTTTAGCTGGCGCCCCAGCCCGGCGCTCAAAGTGCCGCAAGTCCGTCAGGCCACCTGAGCTTGCCGGGGTTTTGCCAAGCGGCGAAGGACGGCGCGCAGGCCCGCTGAACTGAACGGCTTCTGTATGACTGGCACAGAGCGGAATGCGCTAGGAAGATGCTCGGGTCCATAGCCGGACACAAAGCAGAACGGAATATCGCGCCGTGCCAGCAGTTCAGCGACGGCGTCCACCTTCTCACCTCGGAGATTACCATCGAGAATGGCCAGGTCTATTCCATCGCCGTTGGCGGCATCGAGCGCCTCCGAAAGCGTTCTTGCGACGGCGACCACTTCAGCTCCGGCTTCCTCGACTTCATGTGTCAGGTCGAGCACAACCAGCGGCTCGTCCTCTACCACCAGGACGTGGAGGCCGGCGAGCTCCTCCCCGGGCGCGACGGCCAAGACGGAAGAAGGCTTGGGCGCTGCCGGCACGCCTTTAAGGGGCGAGACACCCCTCAGGAGACGGATGGTCCATACGACACCTTCACGGCTCCATTCAGCGGCAACGGTTCCTTCCTCGCCCCCGGCACTGGACGCAATCAGCGTCAGACCAAACCCGGTGCGAGCAGGCGCGGTCACGGGCGGGCCACCCTTTTCCTGCCAGCGCAGCACAAGCCCTTCTCCTTCCAGTTTCCAGTCCAGATGAACTTCGCCACCCGGCACCGAGAGCGCGCCGTATTTCTGGGCATTGGTGGTCAGCTCATGCAGGGTGAGCGCCATGCGGAGCATATTCTCGGGAGAAATTTCGACCCTTGGGCCAGTGCGGCGCAGGCGATCAGCTGCCAGCGTGCCGGCCCGGATATGGTCTTCGATGAGATCATCCAGAGGCGCGCTGGACCAGGTGGCATCCGACAAAATCGAGTGCGCCCGCGCGAGGGCCTGAAGCCGCCCTGAAAAGCTGCGATCGAACTCCGCAAGATCTGCGGACTGGCGCAAGGTCTGACGCGCAATCGCCTGAACATTGGCGAGTGTATTCTTGATACGGTGATTGAGTTCGCCGATGAGCAGCGAGCGCACTTCCTCGGCCTGGCGCCGCGCGGATATATCGAGCACCTGCAGGCTCAGCGAACGATGTTGTCCATCCGCCTCGATCAGCACGGACCCATAAACTTCGCAGGTCACTTCACGGCCATCAGCCGTTCTCGCAACCACCTCGAGGCTATGTCGCAGCGAGCGATCAGAGTCGCTATGTTCATCGACCCACCCTTTCAACGTTTCCGTGGCTTCGTCCGGAAGCCATCCGCTCGCCTCAAGGGCCTGACCAAGCATATGGCGGGCGGGCCGGCTGAATATCCGCTCGGCCCCCTGTGACCAGCCGCGTATCACCAGTCCGCCATCCAGTTCGACAAAGCCAAGCGGAGAATTATCCGTATGCGCCCTTAGCCGGGCCATTGCCTGGTCACGGTGCTGGGCGATGGCGCGCATTTCATCGCGTTGCTTTGCAAGATCGCGGGCCTGTTGGCCGATGCGGAAGAAAACTTCTGCCTTGGATTTCAGAATAACCGGATCAATGGGCTTGAAAATGAAATCGACGGCGCCGGCCTCATAGCCCCTGAAACGTCGTGTTTCGTCCTTCTCCACAGCGGTCACGAAGATAATCGGCACAAGACGCGTCCGCTCTGCCCCGCGCATCAGTTCTGCCAGTTCGTACCCGTCCGTTTCAGGCATGTGGACATCGAGAAGCACCAGGGCGTAGTCATTGACATGCAAAAGCTCCAGCGCCTCAGCCGCCGACTGCGCCTGATGGACCTCCAGCCCGTCTCGGCGGAGCAGCGCTTCCAGCGCCATCAAATTTTCGACCATATCATCTACGATCAGGAAGCGGATGGCTTTATCGGGCATGGTGTACCTCCTGAACGGCAGAACGGCGCCAGATGCGCTGGGTCTCATCAAATGGAATGAAAGCCTGTGCGTGGCCGGAAAATCTCAATGTCTCATGCGCGCCGAGACCAAGGAACCCTCCGCGCGCGAGCGACTCCGCAAACAGGCCAATTGCCCGTTCCTGCAGCGCATGATCGAAATAGATGAGAACATTCCGGCAGGATACGAGATGGACTTCGGAGAAAACCTGATCCGTCGCCAGATTATGCTCCGTGAATACCGTCCGGCTGCGCAGGGTCCGGTCGAACACAGCGCGGCCATACCCGGCAGTGTAGTAATCCGAGAGCGAGGAACGCCCGCCTGATTGCTGGTAGTTCTGGGAAAACTCCGTCATCCGGCTTATGTCGTAGACACCCGTCTCCGCCTTCGCCAGCGCACGGCGATTGATTTCCGTGGCGTAGAATACGGTCCTTTCGAACAGGCCTTCTTCCCGGAAGAGGATAGCGAGCGAATAGAGCTCCTCCCCATCCGCGCAGCCCGCAACCCAAACCTTGATCGAGGGAAAAGTGCGCAAATGGGGGATCACATCCTGCCGCAGGCTGAGATAAAATTCAGGATCGCGAAACAGGGCGCTGACCTGAACCGTCATTGCGTCGATCACCTCCGGCAGCACATCAGGCTCATGCAGAAGACGGCGCTGCAGATCGGACAGGGTTGCGCAATTCAAGCGCATGCAGGCGACCTCTGCCCGGCGCTGCAATGAGGCCCGCGAATACGACCTGAAGTCGTAATGGTAACGCCGGAAAAGAGCTTCGAGGAACAGGTCCAGTTCGACCATTTCCACCGATGCGGAAGTAATCGCCGCAGTCGTCATCGGGGCATCCACACACGGGTCAATGAGAGAAGCCTGTCGACATCCACCGGCTTGGGCAGATAGTCATTTGCGCCGGCGGCAAGGCACTGGTTTTCGTCTTCGGCCATTGCCTTGGCCGTAAGCATGATAATCGGCAGGGATTTCCACCGGTCAATCTTGCGGATTTCGCGCGTGGCAGTGAGACCGTCCATTTCCGGCATCATCACATCCATCAGCACAAGGTCTACCCGCGGCTGCGCTCCATCAGCGATCCGCCCAAGGACGTCCAGCGCCTCGCGGCCGTTGCGTGCTATCTGGACAGTCGCCCCATGCGGCTCAAATATGCCGGTAAGCGCATAGACATTGCGAATATCGTCCTCAACGACAAGGATACGGCGACCCTCCAGCAGCGCATCCCGGTTGAGCGAAGCGGCCAGCATTTCCCTCTGCTTGGCCGGCAGATCCGACACCACCTGATGCAGGAACAATGTTACTTCATCGATCAGGCGCTCCGGCGATTTTGCACCCTTGATAATAATGGATTTGGAGTAGCGGCGCAGCCGTTGCTCCTCCGCCTCGCTGAGCGTGCGCGCGGTATAGATGATCACGGGCGGGAAGCTTGCATCTTCATCAGCGGCAAGCTTTTCGAGCAGGTCGAGCCCAGTAGCATCCGGCAGCGTCATGTCGAGGACGATGCAGTCAAAATTACGCTCGCGGAACGCGGTAAGGGCTTCTGCGGCCGTAGTCGCACCAACGGTCTCAACACCGTCATTCCCGAGAAGCGCCTGCAGCCCTTCGAGTTGAATTTCATCATCTTCGACGATCAGCACACTGCGCATTCTCTGTTCGAGGCGCTGCTCCAGCTTCTGCATCGCCTGGGACAGATCTGCGCGCTGGACGGGTTTCAGCATGTAGCTGATGGCGCCCTGGGATAGCGCTTCATGGGTGTAGTCATCAGCCGACACCATGTGAACGGGGATGTGCCGTGTCGCCACGTCGCGTTTCAGCTGGTCCAGAACCGTCAGGCCGGAATGATCGGGGAGCCCGACATCCAGCACAATCGCCTGCGGCAGGTATTTCCGTGCGGCCCGAATCGCATCGTCTGCGCGGCCAACGCAAATACATTTGAATTTCAGCTCATGCGCCAGTTCATACAACACCCGCGCAAAGGCCGGATCATCCTCCACCGCCAGCATGATCCGGTCACCTTCGGCGATGTGTGCCCGGTCATCTTCCAGTCCAGCAAGCGCATGAAGCGGGGCATTGTTATCAGATATCTCTTTGGCCGGACCGGACGCGATCCCTTCGCGCAGCGGCGGCGGCGCCACTTCCGGTGCCGCATTGGCCTGAGCGGCGATGTTTCTCGGAACGGTCAGCGTGAAGGTGCTGCCCTTGCCGGGCGCGCTGTCCAGCGTAATTGTGCCGCCAAGCAGATCGGCAAGTTCCCGCGAAATGGACAGGCCCAAACCGGTGCCCCCATAGCGACGGGAAATCGTCCCATCGGCCTGCCGGAAAGCCTCAAAAATAGTGTCCTGCTGGGTTTGCGCGATACCGATACCGGTATCTTTCACCGAGAAGGCAATATCGCCGCCCTGGGCGCGCACAGCGAGCGTCACCCTGCCCTTTTCGGTGAATTTGAGAGCATTCGAGAGGAAATTGCGGAGCACCTGCTCCAGGCGAACTTCATCCGTATGCAGCATACCAGCGTCGGCGGCAACTTCTGCGGTAACGCTGATGCCTTTTGACCTCGCCTGCGCCTCAAAGCTGCGCACCAGCTTCCTTGCCACCAGTTGCGGATCAACCTCGTTGACGGAGAGATCCATTCGGCCGGCTTCAATCTTCGAGAGATCCAGGATGTCATTAATGAGGGCGAGGAGATCCTTCCCCGAGCTTTCGATTGTCTGGGCCCACCGGATCTGCTCCTCGGTCAGCGTCCCACCGCGATTTTCGGCAAGCAGACGCGACATGATCAGGAGGGCGTTCAGCGGGGTGCGCAGTTCGTGGGACATGTTGGCCACGAATTCGGATTTGTAGCGGCTCTCGCGCGCCAGGGTTTCCGATTGTTCGGCCAGCGCCTGGCGCGAGCGGACCAGGGCATCACGCTGCTCTTCCAGCTCCTGCGTCTGGCTTTCCAGCTGGGCGTTCTGTTCCTCCAGTTCGGACTGCTGTTCCTCCAGCATACGCTGGCTTTCCTTCAGCGCCTGGGTCTGCTCTTCCAGCTCCTCATTGGTCGCCGCGAGTTCCTCGCCATGGCTGCGAAGCTCCTCAGACTGGCGGCGGGTTTCCTCCAACAATTCCTGCAACTGGGACCGGTAGAGCGCCGACCGGAGTGCAATGCCGACTTTTTCGGCGACACGCTCCAGCATCCGGCGATCCCGCTCGGTAAGGGCTCTGTCCATGCCGAGTTCGAGAACCGCATTGATCTGGCTGTCATCGTGCAGGGGCACCAGGGCGCTGTAAGCGGTCCGGCCCTGCATCAGACCGGACATCCAACCAAGCGCAGTTTCAGGGGTCGCCTCGATCTCGATCAACCGCCCCTCACTGACGGCGCGCCAGAGATGTCCCGTGCCCGGCCGGACCACTTCGGGCAGCGCATCGGCATTGGCGCCCCAGGTGGCGACACGCTCAAGACCTCGCGCTCCGCACTCATAGATGACCGCTGCCCGGCCCCCCAGACGTGCGCCGAGCACTTCAAGTGCCTGGTTACTGAGGGTGCGGGGCGTCAGGTCGCCCTGAACGGCGCGGGCGATGTCCACCTCGCCCTTCTGTACCCAGTCGGCATCCCTCAAGCGGTTGCGGCCCAGAATCAAGGCCCGGCCGGCGAGCGCTACGCCGGCTACGATGACGGCAGCCATGAGCCGGTTTATCCCGGCAATCTCCGGATTGATGCCATCGGCGCCCAGATAATAACCCGTTGCCAGAGCGACCCACACCAGCGCGCCCACAACCACGGGCGCCGTGGGCTCATTGCCGCGAAAAGCGAGCAGCAGGGGGAGAAGGTACAGAATCCAGACAGCAAACCCCAGCGGGGTCATCAGATCCAGAATGAAGACACCGGCAAGGCATGCGAAGATCCCCGCCAAAGCGCCAAGTTCTTTGCGGTCTTTAGGTAAAATCTGCACCGGTCCATCCTGATTAAATTGCCGGTGGCTCAGCCTATTCACCCCCTTCCGCCACACCGGATTCCCCGGCGCAGGCCCTGAAAGGTAAGGCAAAACCTGAAAAGACCCCATGCAAACATTTAGTAAACGCGTGACTAAACGCAGAAGTCTGTTCCCGGTTCCCCGCCCACATCAAAAAAATTTTCAGGGCCAGTCTTGGTCAAACCGGGGCGCGGAAGCGACCGCTCTGCTTTTCGCCGCACAGAAACTTCAGCGTTCTTCATGACCTGACAGCCGCAACGCCGTATCGATCATGGCGAAGTGCGAGAATGCCTGTGGAAAATTGCCGGTCATGGCCCCTCGCTCGCTGTCATACTGTTCGGCCAATAGCCCTACATCATTACGCAAAGACAAGAGACGCCTGAAGAGAGATTCAGCGGCCTCGCGCTTTCCCTGTTTCAGCTTGTTGTCAGCCAGCCAGAAACTGCAGGCAAGAAAGGCGCCCTCTTCTGAAGATAGACCATCACTGGCTTCATCTGTGTCATACCGGTGGACCAGATCAGCACGGGAAAGCTCACGCTCAATCGCTTCTGCGGTCGCCACCATCCGCGGGTCATCGGCGGAGAGGAATCCCATAAGAGGCATCAGCAAAAGCGCCGCATCCAGGCTGGGACGCCCGTAGGCCTGGACGAAGACACCCCGCTCCCGGTCAAACCCACGCTGCATTATCTCTGCACGGATCAGCGACCGCTGGTCCCGCCAGTGCGCCACCGGCCCAGGCTGATCAAACGCTTCCGCCAGCAGGATCGCCCGGTCATAGGCAACCCATGCCATCATCTTTGCATGCACGAAATGCTGGGGCGGCCCACGCACTTCCCAGATGCCTTCATCGGGCTGAGTCCAGACCTCATCAAGATGATCCAGCAATTGCGGGATCAGTCTGGTCCAGTCGGCATGTAGGGAGAGGCCAGCCTGCCGCGCCTGGTATACCGCATCGAGAATGTTCCCGAAGACATCTATCTGGAGCTGGTCGTAAGCTGCGTTCCCGATCCGCACCGGACGCGAACCGGCATAGCCCGGGAGCCAGTCGAGGGTTTGTTCAGATATCCGCTGTTCGCCCCCCAGTCCGTAAAGAGGCTGCACGCCGGCCGGGTCGCAGGCGATGGCCCGCAGCAACCAGTTGCACCAATCCTCTGCCTCCTCTCGGTATCCGGCATTGATCAGCGACAGAAGGCAGAAAGAAGCATCTCTCAGCCAGCAATAGCGGTAATCCCAGTTGCGTTCTTCGCCGAACTTCTCTGGCAATGACGTTGTCGGCGCCGCGACAATGCCGCCTGTCGGCCGGTAAGTCAGCGCTTTTACAGTGATCAGGGAGCGCATGACCGCGTCTCGCCAGGGACCTTCATACCGGCATTTTTCGGCCCAGCCAGACCAGAACTGGTGGGTATCTCTGAGGGCCCCCTCCGGATCGCAGACCCGGGGCGCCGGAAGATGGGATGCCTCATAGGACAGGGTGAACGGCACACTTTCTCCCGCGGAGACGGCGAATTCCAGTCGTTCAACCTCTTCGGCCCTTTCCAGCTTATCCGGCAGAGCAAGAAAGACGGCATGGGGCCCGGCGACCGCACGCATCCGCCCCTCTTCCCAGGTCATCCAGGGACGGATCCGGCCATAGTCAAAGCGGATATCCAGCTCCATCCGCATCGGCACGCACCCCCTGACCCCTGTCACAATCCGCACAATTTCGGAAATCTCATGCTGTCTGCGAACCGGCATGAAATCCGTCAGGATGACCGCCCCTTCCGCGCACTCAAAGCGGGTTTCAAGGATCAGAGTTTCACCTGCATATCTGCGGCGCGTTTCCACGACCTTTGCGGCGGGCGACAGTTTCCACCGCCCATGCTGCGGCGTGCCGAGGAGGGCAGCGAAGCAGGCAGACGAGTCAAATCTCGGCCAGCAGAGCCAGTCTATGGACCCGTTCCGCGCAACCAGAGCGGCAGTCTCGCAATCGCCGATCAAGGCGTAGTCTTCAATGGGTGTGCTATGTACCAATCTACCGTGCTTCCTCTGATCATTGCCGGCCCGAGCGCGGGCTCGTCTCGGCATTTTATTCCGGGTGAGGATTTTCAGCGCTGCTGGAGAAAGTACCGGCCGAGACCTATCCCAGCGGCGAGCAGAAGGAGCCCACCTCCAATGGCGCATCCTGCCCGGATCCGGGTTTCCGATACAATCATTGCGCGTGGCTTTGCCTCTCTGCCAAATGCCCCCCTTACTCCATGCCCGCCGGGAACCGGCGATTCCAGATTGTCCTTGCGGCCCGGTAGACGGCTGCGCGGACGATCCTGACCAGTCACAGCCTCAGCGGCCAGTTGACGATCAATCAGAGCCGGGAAGAGCGTATTCGCCATGATCAGGAGCGGCGTCTTGCTTCCGAGCCAATATTCCCGTGCCGGCCGGCGTGCGGCGTGCAAAATGGCCTCTGCGGCCACTTCCGGCTCATAAACCGGTGCCACTGGCCGGGGCAGACGCTTTCGATGCGAACGGGCCCAGTCAAACTGCGGCGTGTTGATTGCCGGAAGATGTAGTGCGGTAATCTGTACACCGCAGTCGTCGGCAATCAATTCCGCCCTGAGGGAATCTGTGAAGCCGCGGATAGCATGCTTTGCGCCACAATAGGCCGCCTGCAATGGGATACCCCGGTAAGCCAGCGCCGACCCAACCTGAATAATCAGCCCCCGTCCGCGCGGCCGCATACTGTTTAGAGCGGCCATCGTGCCGTGCACATATCCAAGATACGTGGTTGCGGTGACTGCCTCAACCTCCTCCGCAGTCAGATCTTCTACCTTGGAAAAAACGGTGACCATGGCATTGTTCACCCAGATATCGATAGGCCCCAATGCGGCCTCGCATTTCGCGGCAGCCACCGAGACTGCATGCGCATCGCTCACATCCAGCGGAAATACTTGTGCGGAGCCGCCCGCCGCCTCCACCTCCTGCCTTGTCTTATCCAGCGCGCGAGCGTCGCGCGCCATCAGGGCCAGATGAGCACCCGCGCGGGCAAAGGCAATCGCTGTGGCGCGGCCGACGCCTGCCGACGCCCCCGTGATGACAACCACCTTGCCCGTAAAATTCTCTTGCCGCCTTCTCATCCAACGTCCTGCTTGAGCACGCCGGCCTCCCTGCGGGACGCTTGACGTTCTGTGGCCGTCAAAGTCTGCAACAGCATATCCAATGCCTGAATGGCTACGAGCCAGCGGCCCTCGTCCCGATCAACATCTCCGAGTTCATAATATCGATGCTGTACGCCGCTGGTGTCTGCGACCGCGATATGCACCCGCCCATTTTCTGCTTCACCGCGAGGGCCGGTATTCCCACTCACAGCCAGCGCGAGCCGCGCAGCGGTGAGACCACGGATTCTCACCGCCATCTCGCTGACAATCTCCCGGCTCACCGCCCCATGCCGCGACAGGGCTTCGGGTGAAATGCCCAAGAGCGCAATTTTGGTTTGGTCTGAATAGACTACAACACCGCCCTCATACTGATGGCTCAGACCTTCAACACCTGCCAGCAGAGATGCGATGTAACCACCGGTACAGCTTTCAGCGGTCACCAGGCTGACCCCGGCGATATCGGCCGCCTGCAATACATATTTCGCCAGCCGGAAAGCCAGTCGTTCACCCTCTTCAACCGGCCGCATTGAAACCTCCCTACGCCTGCCATGACCCGCAACTGTCAGGAAAGGCGAAATGAGCGAGTGTCATGCATACAATCCACTCAACGATAAGTGGCTAACGAAAAAAGACGCCGGAAGTTCCCCCCCCTCAGCGCGCCCCTCAACAACGGCTCCCTTCATTTTGGGATCGCGCGGAACTTATGTCGCTAACAGCAGTTGGAACCCACATGATTTCCAAATAGGCGAGAAAGTTCGGATCTGATGGTGGTAAGCCGGCGGAGCGTCCTGAGAGCAGGAACGGGAATTGCGCTGACAGGATTGGCTGCTGCCTGCGGTTCCGGTCAGAACCCGGGCAGTCCTGGCCAAGGCGAACCTGCGCCCGATGCCCGCACAGACCTGCCCGATGATAATTCTGGCCTCGCTACGGATGTATGGGACAGTATCCGTTCCGATTTCAATCTGGATACGGATTTTATTCATATGAGCGCCATGCTACTGGCGTCCCATCCCGCGCCCGTTCGAAACGCCATCGAGGAGCATCGCAACGGCCTTGACCGCAATCCCGTCATTTATCTGGAAGAACATATGCGGCCTGGCATGTCAGCCGCTCGCGAAGCAATCGCCACCTACCTCGGAACACGGACAGACAGGATCGCCCTCACCAACAGTACGACGAATGCCGTAGGCATAACTTACAACGGATTGGTGCTCGCTCCAGGCGACGAGGTGCTGACCACCGAACAGGATTATTACGTCACCTTCGAAGCCCTCCGTCAGATGACGTCCCGATATGGCGCCATCGTCCGCACCGTGCCGCTTTACGACCGCCCACCTACCCTTACTGAAGAAGAGGCTGTTGCCCGCATACTTTCCGGCGTCAGCAATGCGACACGGCTCGTCGCGCTCACATGGGTGCATTCCAGCACCGGATACAAGTTGCCAGTCCGTGCAGTTACCAGCGCTATCGCAGATCTGAACGCCAGCCGGCCAGCTTCACGCCAGATCCTCGTCGGAATAGACGGGGTACACGGATTTGGCGTCGAGGATTTTGAACTCTCCGATCTGGGATGTGATTTCTTCATGTCGGGTTGCCACAAATGGCTGTTTGGCCCGCGCGGCACCGGCTTTATTGCGGCAGGGTCAAAAGGCTATGAAATGCTGGTCCCGTCGGTCCCTAGTTTCATTGAAAATGGCGGCGCTTTCGATGCGTGGATTCTGGACGATGATGAGGTCCGGGACAACAATGCGGAACGCATGACGCCCGGCGGCTTTCAGGCGTTCGAGCACAAGCTCGCGGTGCCAGCCGCCGTTGCGTGGCAAATGGAGATCGGAAAGGCGGCGGTTGCCGATCGCACCCACGCGCTCGCTTCCCAGCTCAAGGAAGGGCTTGCCTCCATCCCCGGCGTGACTGTCCATACGCCCCTCGACCGCGCCTTCTCTGCCGGTATCGTCTCTTTCGATATCGAAGGGCAATCCGCGCGCGAGACTGTCGAACGTCTGCGCCATCATCGCATAATAGCTTCAGCGGCGCCCTATGCAGTGCCCCATGCCCGCCTGACACCAAGCATCCGCAACTCCCCCTCGGAAATAGAGGCCATACTGCGGCGCGTCAGGGAGATTGCATGACCAGATGAGCATCGGCTCTCTGCTGGTGTGTGTACCCTCACAATGCTCACGAGGCGCTGCCTGAGGCGGTTCCTGCGGAGCGGCGAGCCGCACTCAAGAGGGCTCAACCCCGTCCCACGATCGCGATAGAGCAGATGTTGTGAAAGGGTGCCCCGCCCAGATTATGAGAGAGTGCGAACCCGATGTCTTTGCTGACCTGGCGTTCGCCAGCCCGCCCCAAAAGCTGGAGGTAGTTTTCATAGACCATTCGGATCCCTGTCGCACCGATCGGATGCCCGAAGCATTTCAGGCCGCCATCAATCTGGCAGGGGATTTGGCCGTCTGCATCGAACCGACCGTCCAGAACATCGCGCCAAGCCGCGCCATCCTTGCTCAGGCCGAGGTCCTCCATTGTCACCAGTTCCGTGATCGAGAAACAGTCATGCACTTCCGTAAGTCCGATGTCGCGGGCGGGATCGGATATGCCGGCCTCCCTGTAAGCCCTCGCCGCGGCCGCGCGCGTCGTCGGAACATAGCTATAGTCCCAGCCCGCCCCCTGCGCTTCCCAGCCTCCTGTTGCGGCCAGTTGCAGCGCCTTTATGGTGACGATGTCTTTCTTGCCCAGAGCGCGGGCGATTTCCGGCCGCGTTACGATGGCGCAAGCTGCCCCATCCGACACGCCACAACAGTCAAAAAGCCCCAACGGCGCCGCCACGAGGGGTGCGTTGACGGCCTGCTCCATCGTGATCGGTGTTCGCAGATGGGCTTTCGGGTTCAAGGTCGCGTTCGCATGGCTTTTTACGGAAACATGGGCCATCGCCCGCTTCAGGTCGTCTGCTGCCATGCCGTGACGGGCCCGGTAGCCTGAAGCAAGTTGCGCAAAGGTTCCCGGCGCTGTCATGTTGGCATTCGTGGCGTCGTAGAATGGCCCTCGCGATCCTCCCGGAAGCCCTCCGTACCCGGAATCCTTCAGCTTCTCGACACCCAGCGCAAAGGCAAAGTCACACGCCCCGCTGGCGACTGCATAAGCGGCGCCTCTAAGGGCCTCTGTACCGGTAGCACAGGCATTCTCCACCCGCGTCACGGGGATATTGTGCAATCTGAGCGCAAGGGCCAGCGGCACGGCACCTGGTCCGACCGCATTCCCGGCATGTCCGAACCATCCAGCCTGCAGCTCTCCCGGATCAATACCGGCATCCGCGATGGCTTCCTGAAACGCTTCAACGATCAGCGACGGCCCATCCGTATCCCAGCGCTCCCCAAACCGGCTGCACCCCATTCCCAGAATGGCTACCTTGTCTCTGATGCCGCTTGCCATGGTTCAATCCTGCCTTCTGGTGTTCTGATCGGTGACCGGCACTGCCTTCCAGAAATAGTGGCGGAAGCCGCGCTGATCTGTGCGCTTTAATCTGAAAACCATCCTGACGGCCTGCCCCACTTCCAGGGAAGGCTCGGGCAGGTCAGTAAAGTCCGCAATCATCCGCCCGCCCCCCTCGAACTCTACAATACCGTAACAGCTCGGCGGATCGGGTGAATAGGCAAGGTAGTCTGCAGTAAATGACCGCACACGGGCAATTCGGTCTGCGAGCGGATAATCTTCCTGCGTGCCGCGCGTGCGGGCATTACCGGCCACTGACACATCAGACCGCGGATATTGCACCACGCCGGTCTCACGGCATTTTCCCCCAACTAGCCCCAGAATCGTCTTGCGGTCGCGATAGAGCATCGAAGGCGGGGTCTTGATATCCAGCTCCGCACGCATGCCCTCTTCAAATTCCAACTCTCCAGAAAAATACAGAAAACGCGTATAGTTGGTTTCCACCTTGCGCCGTGCCAACTGGTCCTGAAATCTCGCTGCCGGCTTGCGGCCATCATTGGCGGCAGTCACGCGTAGGAGCAGCACGTCGCAGCCCTGACCGAACCCCACCAGACAGATAACCTCCCCCGCAGTGGCCCGCTCCAGCGTTGCGGCCAGTTGCAGCAATGGATGGGCGCAACCGGTGTAGCCTACCTCAAGGAACAGGGGCCGGGCCACTGCGCCCGCGCGAATGCCCAAAGCTTTTGCCAGCCGGGCCTCTACGCCCGGCATCGGCGTTTCAAACAGCAAATGATCAACCTCCTCTGCGCGAAGCCCGGCTTCGCCCAGGGTCTCAGTCACCAGTTGGGTCACAAGGCTCATATAGCCTTCTTCGCGTATCCAACGCCCTTCCCACTCGTAATCGTGGCGTGCGTCACTCGCCCGGAACCGGTCTACGAAATCTACAGACATAGAACGGGCACAGACGAGTTCCGCCAGCGGTTCGCCAGGGCCGACAAGCAGCGCTGCGCCCGCGTCGCCATTGATCATCTGTGCCGCAGAAGCAGCCGACGCGTGGCGCCGGTCAGCGGCCGCCAGCAGCGTGGTCTTGCCAGATACAGCTGCCTCGAGGGCCGCAATCAGGCCCGACGTGCCCACCCTTTGCGAACCGGTTATGTCGAGCGTATGCGTGCGGTCGCTCAGCAGCAATGCTTCTTTCGCGATGCCCGCATTCTGGCGATCCGCAAAAGGCAGTGTTGTCGAAGCAAGAACCAGCTGGCCAATGGCATCGCGGCCGGCTTCCGGCAGGCAATTCCGGCAGGCTTCCACTGCCATCGTCAAAGTGTCTTCGTCCCAGTTGGCAACGCTGCGTTCCCCGCGCCCAAGGCCTGAGAGGGCGCCGTTGAACCAGCTTGTAGCATCGGCGATCACCTGCCGCGGCAAGCGGCGCATCGGCAGGTAACTTCCATAGGACAGTATGCCAGCCATCATAGAGGCTCCCAGGCGATTGTATCAGGAGTCGTGTGTAGAGGCTCGAAACTACCGCGAAAGCCTGGCACCAGCTGCGCGTCCAGAGAATCGAGCGTCCAGCCGTTGGCATTGTGCATCGTCCGCAATATCTTCGGGCGGCTGTATAAAAAAATTTCATCCTTCCGTATACCAAACGTCTGCCCGGTAATCGCGGCGGACCTGTCCGTGCAGAGATAGGCAACCAGGGGCGCGATCTTCTCCGGCGTCATTGCGCGAACGGCCTCCAGCCGCTTCTGGTCCGCCTCACTCTCAGTTGCCACAGTGCCAACCAGGCGCGTCCATGCTGTCGGTGCGATGCAGTTGGAGCGCACCCCGAAGCGCTCCATGTCCAGGGCAATGGCATAAGACAGCCCCAAGACGCCGGACTTTGCCGCCGCATAATTGGCCTGCCCCCGATTTCCCAAAAGCGCCGTTGTGGAGGTGAAGTGGACAAAGGTACCTGACTGCTGCGCCCGGAAATACGGCGCGGCAGCGCGGGAAACGAGGAAGGTGCCATTGAGATGCACGTCCAGCACATCGGCCCAGTCCTGAGGAGACAGCTTGTGGAACATCGCGTCCCGCAGAAAGCCCGCATTGTTGACGACCGCGTCCACCCGTCCAAACGCGTCAATTGCAGCCTGCACGATTGAGGCGGCGCCCGCCTGCGTAGCGACACTGCCCGTATTGGCGACCGCGTGCCCACCTGCGGCACGGATTTCGTCCACGACCCTTTCCGCTGGACTTGCATCCGCACCACGCCCGGCGGGATCTCCGCCCAAATCATTGACGACTACCCGCGCGCCCTCTGCAGCGCAGAGCCGGGCGATGGCCCGGCCGATCCCCCGGCCGGCCCCGGTGACGATGACGACTTTATCTTCCAGCATTTCTACCCTGAGACAGCTGCCGCACAGGCGGCGGCCCTTTGTGTGTTGTTTTGCCCACCGTGGGTCTCACTTGACGCGAACGTTCGTCAAATTCATTATCTGGCGACATCATGATTGGAGGGAATGTCACTGCATGGATGCCAGGCTGAAATACGTGGTGGCCGTGGCCCGGAACGGTTCCTTTACGGCGGCCGCGGAAGATGCTGGCGTCACCCAGTCAGCGATCACCAAGAGCATTGCGGATCTCGAACAGCAGATCGGGTATGCAATCTTCCACCGAACCTCGCGGGGCTCATTCCTTACTGAGGAAGGCCGGGATTTTGTGGACCGCGCCTCCCGCCTGCTGGAAGACACCAAGGAGCTTCTGCAGCGCCCGGGAAAAACGACTGACCATCTGGCGGGCGCCCTGCGTATCGGCGTCGGCCCTGCTTCCATCGAGTGGCGCCTGGTTCCGGCCCTCAATCTGCTCCTTCGCCGCCATGCGTCCATCCGGTTTGACATTTCCGGCTCCACCTTTGAACGCACCGTCCAGCTTCTCAGAACGGGAGCGATTGATGTGGCCCTGGGTTTTGACGCTGCCTTCGCGGACTGGCCAGATATCCGGCGCGAGCCGATTGCCCCGGTGCGCTCGGTGCATTTTGTCCGGCAGGGGCATCCGCTCCTCAGCCGCCCGTCCCTGTCGCTTCGGGATGTGACCGACTACCCCTATATCAGCCCGTCAGAAGGCAGACCCTATGGCGTCGCCATCCGGAAACTATTCGAAGACCGGGGCCTGGACTGGCAGCATTGTGTGCATACGGTTGATTACTTTCCAGCCGTCAAACGCATCGTCGAGCGTTCTGACGCCATCGGCATCACGTCTGCAATCTACGCCCAGAGCCGCAGTTTCCAGGAGCGGTTTGCCATTCTCGAACTCAGCGACATGCTCCCCCCGTCCGTCATGTGTTGCGCAACCCGCAAGCGGTGGGAGCCCAAACCGGCTGTCCGCGCTTTCATCCGTGCCATGAAGGATAGCGAGGCGGCGGTCTCTGAACAAAGTCATATCGCGCAGAGCTGATCCGCGCTGATAGTCAGGCGTGGCCGGCGTTTGCATTGCGGCGGCGATCCCGCACCATGCTGAGCGCAGTCGCGCACTGCAGCAGGAAAGCGAGCACCATGAACGGTGCCAGCCAGTTCAGCGAGTAGCCCAGCGCCATCACGCCATAACGCGGTTCCAGATAGTCACTCATCATACCGACGAATAACGGGCCACAACCCAGTCCGATAAGGTTGAGGAGGAACAGCATCACCGCGCTGGCCGTTGCCCGGTAGCGCGCTGGCGACCGGTTCTGCAACAGGGCGAGCGCAGGAACGAGATAGACGGATTTGAGCACCAGCGGCACGATCAGGAAAGCCATGGCAACCGGCCAGGCTGCCACAGAGGTAAATCCGAATATGAAGGGTGTAGACACCAATAGCCCCGCCCCTGGCAGCAGCGAATACCAGATTGGGTTTTTCGCGCCAAAGCGGTCGGAGATGACACTGCCAAGCCATGCGCCGAGAACCAAAGCGCCCGTCAGAGCCACACTGTAATAGAGCGCGATCTCCGACAGCTCCATCCCCCTGACCCGGATCAGGAAAGCCGGCGCCCAGTTCATGAGACCGTAACTGACAAAGGATGTGGCGCCCGCCGCGATGGCGTTGAGCACAAGCGTCGGGGATTTCCAAAAGAACAGAAACGCCTCGAAGAACCCTGCTTTCTGGCCTGTGTCCTGCGCGCCGCCCTTTTCCGGGTTGTCATAGCGGCCCCTCACAGGTTCCCGCACGGCCCAGACGATAATGGGTGCAAACAACACGCCCAGCAGGCCAACGAGAATAAACGCACTCCGCCAGCCATACTCCACCGCGATCCAGCCAGCCGCCATGGTGCCGATCAGGCTGCCGGCAGGCACCCCCAGCACATAAAGTGCCAGCGCGCCGCCCCGCCGCTCGGGCGGAAAGTAGTCGGAGATGATCGAATAGGAAGGCGGCGAACAGCCCGCTTCTCCAACCCCGACCCCGATCCGGGCCAGGGCGAGTGTAACAAAGTTTGTGGCCAGGCCCGACAGCGCCGTAAACACACTCCAGATGCCACAGGATATCGCAATAATCCGCACACGGTTCCATCTGTCTGCAAGCGCACCGATCGGAATGCCAAAGACCGTGTAGAACAAGGCAAACATCAAGCCCGTCAGCATCCCCAGCTGAGTGTCCGATAGGCCGAGATCCTGTTTGACCGGTTCAGCCAGAACCGAAAGGATCTGCCGGTCGAGATAGTTGAGCATATAGGCAAAGGCCAGCACGAAGACTACGATGTATCGGTACCGGGTGCTGGCGGCCTCATCCGTTGGAGCGGATACTACGGGAGTGTTCACAGCTTTGGCCTCTCGAAGGGTGGCTGCCTCTGCGCTCAAGACACAGTCAGCAGATAGGGAGTTGTTTAGGGTAATCCGTCACCGGCGCTTCCAGTTGCCCGGCCGCCGCGCATTGACCGCCGCGACCCCCTCGGCAAAATCCTCGGTTCGTTTCAGCTGCAGCTGACGGCGCGCTTCCTCAGACGTATGGCGCCGCACGTGCTGAGAAAACTCCCTGCGAAGCGTGGCGCGCGTCGCCTCCACCGCGAGGGGCGCATTCTCCGCGATCTCCCCGGCGAGAGCGAGCGCTGCGTTGAGCAGATCCTCTGACGGGGCCATGATATCAGCCAACCCCATATTCACCGCTTCTTCGCCGCTCACTCGCCGCGCTGTGAGGAACAGCAGTGCGGCGCACTGATCACCCACGAGCCGGGGCAGCGTCGCCGTCATCGCAAATCCAGGATGCATCCCCAGCTTGACGAAGTTGGCAGACAGACGCGTTCCCGTCGTAACGACACGGAAATCAGCCGCCAGCGCAAGTCCCAGCCCCCCTCCGATCGCGGCGCCCTGCACAGCCGCAACACTTGGCTTGCGAATAGCAAAGAGACGTTCGGCCTGATCGTAGAGCTCGAACGGGTCATTGTCCTCTCCAGCCAGGTCCGCGCCGGCGCAGAAGTTTTTTCCCTCCGAAGCGAGCACGATCGCACGCACATCAGGGTCGGCATCGGCCCGCTCGAATGCGGCAACAATCTCAGCCAGCAGCGCCGCGCTGAAAAAGTTTGCCGGCGGACGGGAAAACTCGATCAACGCCACCGCGCCAGACCGTTGAAAAGAAACAGTATGGTCAGACAACGGCATGGCGTTGCTCTCTCCCTCGTGAATGCGCGTCATGAATACTCCGTGTCCAGCGCCGCTCTCAGCGGCCAGCCTCGTTCGCGGCGGCAGGGCCGATCCTTTCTGCCCGCAGGGCCGAACGGCGCACCTTGCCAGCCTCATCCTTCAGCTCACGCGTCGTGAATTCGAACGTCTTGGGAATCTTGAATCCGGCGAGTGTCTCGCGGAGAAATGCGACAAGCTCCTTGGCCCCAGGCACCGGCCCTCCGGGATCGGTCTGAATGATGGCATGAGCCCGGTTGCCCAGATCGTCGTCGGGCAAACCAATGACAACACTCGCGCGCACGCCAGGATGCCGGTCGAGCGCCGCCTCGATCTCGGCCGGGAACAGATTCACCCCGCCCGAAACAATCATGTCCGTCCGCCGGTCAGAAATATAGAGGTATCCGTCGGCATCAACATGCCCCAGATCCCCCAGCGAAATCCAGCCATCGCTCACCCCGGCTACGGCGCCGATATACTGAAAGCCCAGACACTCTTCCTCGCCAGCCTGGAACTGTATCTCGCCAATCTCTCCGGGTACGCACGTATTCCCCGAGGCATCGGCAATCCGCAGCCGCACACCCGGCGTTGGCCTGCCGACAGATCCGGGCCGGCTGAGCCATTCATCCCCCCGGATAGCGGTTGAGCCGATACCTTCCGTTCCAGCATAAACCTCCAGCAGGCGCTCCGGCCCGAGCCACCCGATCCAGGCCTGCTTCAGCCAGGGCGGACAGGCGGCCCCAAGATGCACCACCGTCTTCAAGCTGGAGAGGTCATACCTGTCGCGCACTTCCTGCGGCAGACGCCATATGCGGCTCATGACCGTGGGAACAACCACGACATGATGCACCTTGTACTGATCTATCAGGCGAAGGGCCTGCTCGGCATCAAAGCGTCCCATGCAGACGACGTGTCCGCCCGAAAAGAGGCAATGATGCGCCGCGCTGAAAGCTGCATTGTGATAGAGCGGGCCCGGGCTCAGGATAGTTCCTTCCGGCTCCTGCCCAAGATATCCGGTTCCCTCTGCCGGGAACACGGCCTTCGCCTGGGTAACGATCAGCTTGGGCCTGCCGGTTGATCCCCCGCTGGTCATGATCTTCCAATGGCGCGAGACAGGGCTATCCGGCAGATCAATACTTTCATCGGCCTCGAAAGGATCCTCCACCTTCAGGCACCGGAAACCTTCGATCTGCGCCCCGATGACCACCGCTGGCTTTGCCAGTCCGGCCAGCGCGGCAAGTTCATGGTGTGGCAAACGCGGGGACACCGGACACGGGATCGCGCCCAGTTTCCAGATCGCGAAGGTGTATTCGAAAAAGGCAAGCGAGTTGGGAAGCGCCAGAAGGATCGTATCCCCATAGCCGACGCCTTCCCGGGCAAGATTACGCGCCCGCTGGCTGGAGCGCGCATCAAGCTGCGCCCGTGTCAGCGTTACCCCATCCTGGGTTACTGCAGGATGTTCAGGGTCGCGGGCAGCGTGCACTGCCAGAATGTCGCTTAGCGGAACCTGTCTGCTCATGCCTGCTGTGTGCTCCCATACCCGATGTCCGGCGACGTCCGGCCGCATCGGGCAATTTATTTTTCCGGAGTCTAGAGCGGGTCTTCAGATTTCTACTAATTCATTGCTCTCTGCCTTCATGAGCCAGAGGAATGACAGACTGCGCGCGACCCGGTATGCGCCGCAGGAATGGGCCTGCCGAAAAGGTTGTTTGACTTGGCAGCGGCCAGCCGGGACCTAAACGCTGAGATCACACCGTTTCCCGGCGCACCGGGGACACGCTGACCGGAAAGGGCGCCTGATGGTTGATGGCTTTGATTTTGTCGTGGCAGGGGGCGGCTCTGCAGGCTGCGTGGTGGCTGCGCGGTTGAGTGAAGACCCTGGCGCGCGGGTTCTGCTTCTGGAAGCCGGGCCGGGCGACAATAACCTCTTCCTGAAAATGCCGCTGGCGTTCCGGCTATTGCGCATGACCAATCTCTACGACTGGGGACTGAAAACGGAGCCCGAGCCGTGGGCGCGGGACCGCTCCATTCCGGCAGCCCGGGGCAAGGTTCTCGGTGGCTCCTCTTCGGTCAACGGGATGATGTACTCCCGGGGGCATCCGCGCGATTATGACCAATGGGCGCAAATGGGAGCAACCGGATGGGCCTATGAAGAGGTTCTGCCCTTCTTCCGGAAATCGGAATCAAATTGGCGCGGGGCTTCCCACTGGCATGGAGCAGATGGTCCCCTGGGCGTCTCGCGGCCGGACGCAGATACGCCGCTCACCCGCGCGCTCAAGTCAGCCGGACAGGCTGCAGGGCTACCCGTCACCGACGATTTCGAGGGGGAGCAGCCTGAAGGCGTCGGCCTCCCCGATCTGACAACCGCGAACGGCAAAAGGGCGAGCGCCTCCCAGGCTTTTCTGAATCCCGCCCGCAGTCGCCCCAACCTGACGATCATCACCTCTGCCCGGGTCACCCGGCTTGTCCTGGATCGAGGGCGGGTCACCTACATCGAATATGTCCGGAACAACGTCCCACAGCGGGTTGCCGTCGGGCAGGAAGCCATTCTGTGCGGCGGCGCCTATGCCTCCCCCCACCTCCTCATGCTCTCCGGTATCGGACGCGGTGACGACCTGCGCCGGGCCGGTGTGACTCCGGTGCTGGATCTTCCGGGCGTCGGCCAGAACCTGAAGGAGCACCCGCTCGCCGCCATGGGCTTCCAGGCCCGTCAACCTCTTGGCTTTTCCGGAAAGATCCGGGCCGATCGGCTGGCATCGTCGGGGCTTGGCTGGATGCTCACGGGTAGGGGCTTCCCATCCACCGTTCCGCTCTCGGCCATCATCTACCACAAATCCCAACCCGGCCTTGAGCGGCCTGACCTTGAAAACATCGTCATGCCCACGGCGCTGGATGCGCGCGTCTGGTTTCCGGGAATCGTCAGTCCAAAGCCTGAAGTGCTCACCAATTTGAACGTGGTGCTGCATCCTTCCAGCACCGGCAGCGTCACATTGCGCTCTGCCGATCCCGAAGCCACGCCGGTCAGCCGGGACGCCGCCGCACAGATCTGCCCCGCATTCCGGAAAATGCCGTTCGCCACCGCCGGGACCGCACGACTGAGGTCCGCATCCGGCAACACGATCGCGGGCGATTTTCCGCCAAGCTCCAGGGTCAGGCGTTTCAGGTTGCCCTGGGAGGCAGCGATCAGCTGTTTGCCGACAGCCGTCGAGCCTGTGAATGATATCTTTGCAATGCCCGGATGCTCTGCAATGCGGGCGCCTGCCACTGCCCCCAGCCCTGTCACGATGTTCACCGCGCCCGGGGGAACACCGGCCTCCAGAAGAATTTCCCCCAGACACAGGGTCGTCAGCGAAGCCTGCTCGGCCGGCTTCAGCACAACTGTACAGCCTGCTGCGAGCGCAGGCCCGAGTTTGACCGCAGCGTTCAGCAGCGGAAAGTTCCACGGAACGATCAGGCCCACGACACCAACAGGCTCCTTGACCGTCATCGCAGCGAAATCGCCCGGGAGGTCCACGACGGGCGCCGTGCCCGCAATCTTGGTGCACCATCCTGCCCAATATCTGAAAACGCTCGCCGCCATGGGTAAATCCATGCCGAGCGCGGCGGTCAGGGGCTTGCCATTATCAAGCGTTTCCAGCTCGGCCAGCTCACGCGCGCGCTGGTCTATCAGGTCAGCTGCACGCCATAGAATGGCTGATCTCCTGCCCGGCGCGAGCCCGCTCCACAACTTGCGCACAAACGCCGCGGTTGCAGCCTCGACGGCCAAATCCACATCACCCACAGCGCCTTCCGGGATGACGGCAATCTGCTCGCCTGTCGCCGGATTGAGCACCGCGAGTGTTCTGCCCGAACTGCTATCGCACCACTTTCCGCCGATGAGCATCTGGAATGGCCGGCTCATCCGCTGACGCGTTTCTTCCGAAAGCCGTCGGTCTTCCAACATCCTCGCTTGTCCCTTCCCGCACTTTGCTTTTGCCCGTCCTCTTACCAATTCAGTCCGGGAATGAACCAATTCATATCAGGCACCACCTATTCCCGCAGTGCATTTCTGTCTCGCGGCAATATTCCCAGAAAGAATAGAAGCGCCCAGAAAAGAATTTGACGATTGGCAGCCGGGAATTCACCAGATCGGGAAAGATCAACAAGGACGTGGCACAGACGACGTCCGCAGGGAGGCAATTAGAATGCACAAGATCTGTATTCGGACTATTCTTCTGAGCACCAGCGCCGTCATGGCCCTGGCCGCCCCTGCATTCGCGCAGGAAGCCAGTTCCCCGCCGGAAACCGTAGAAACAGCCGCGCCAGCGAGCGAAGAAACGGCCCGCACGCTCGGCACCATCGTTGTCACCGCGCAGAAGCGCGAACAATCGCTGAACGAAGTGCCAATGTCGATCACTGCCCTGTCCGGCGATCAGCTGACCGCACGCGGCGTGAGCGATATCGAGTCTCTGGTGAAGTTCACGCCCGGCCTCAGCTATGTTGAAAGCGGTGCCAGCGTTCCGGTTTATTCGCTGCGCGGCGTCGGCTTCTTTGACACGACGCTCGGCTCACGGCCAACCGTTGCCGTGTATCAGGATGAAGTGTCGCTGCCTTTCTCGATCATGGCCCAGGGCGCCGCATTTGACCTCGACCGGGTAGAGGTTCTGAAAGGGCCGCAAGGCACACTCTTCGGCCAGAACTCCACCGGCGGCGCCATCAACTACATCGCTGCCAAGCCCCGCTCCGATATGTCGGGAAAAATCGCGGCAAGCTATTCCAGCTTCAACACGCTGGACGCAACAGGCCACGTCAACGCGCCGCTTTCGGATACGCTCAATGCCCGTTTCTCCGCACGCGCCCTTGTGAGCGACGGATGGCAGGAGAGCCTCACACGCGATGATACGCTTGGCGCCAAGAGCTTCTATCAGGGACGCCTGCAGTTTGACTGGCAGGCTGCAGAAAACCTCTCGCTGCTGATCAATCTCAACGGATTCGTCGACAATTCCGAAACCCAGGCTGCCCAGCGGATCGATACGATCTACTCGGCGCCGGCCTATATCAGCCAGGTTCCGATTGTGGCGAATTATCCTGTCGCCCCGTCAGACAACCGCATTGCAGACTGGGACGAGGGCGAAGCGCTGAAAAAGGACAACAGCTTCTGGCAGGCCTCCGTGCGGGCAGACTATGACCTGTCGCCAAGCCTCACGCTGACCTCGCTGACCGCTTACTCCGCAATGGACGTCGACCAGCTCGTCGATCAGGACGGAACATCGGCCAAAGCCTCGCTTACCGAAGTCGCCGGGGAACTGTCTTCCTTTTCCCAAGAACTGCGCCTGGCTTGGCAGGGAGAGCGGAGCAATGTGGTGCTTGGTGGAAACTACTCCCGGGACAAATCAAGCGAAGACGATCTGTTCGAATTTCCCTACACAACCAGCTCCTACTCCACGATCCCGGGTATGCGCACCGATGCAGTCCGCCTGATCGGGGACCAGACATTTGACACGTTCGCGATCTTTGCCAATCTGGACTACGACCTCACCTCGACCGTCACTGCACACGCAGGTGTGCGGTACACGGAGGTTGAACTTACCTCGGTTGGGTGCGCGGCAGCCGGCAGCCCCACGTCGGCCGCCACTTACGGTACGCTGGTCAATGTGATCCGCGGCCGCGCCGGTCTGGCGCCGGTAGCCATTGGTGTGGGCGATTGCGTTTCGGTCGATCAGACGCTGACGCCGGGCTTCCGCCGGGACAAGCTGAACGAAGACAACGTCTCCTGGCGTGCTGGGCTCGACTGGACCCCGGCAGACGGCGTGCTGCTCTATGCTAACATCAGCAAGGGCTACAAGACCGGAAGCTCGCCCACCATCCCGGCAATCGAACAATCCGAACTCGCTCCTGTTACGCAGGAATCGGTTCTTGCCTATGAAGCCGGCTTCAAAGCCCCTCTCGTCCGTAACCTGATCGAAGCCACGGGCGCCGTGTTTGCCTATGAGTATGAAGACAAGCAGCTGCAAGGACGCCTACCCACTATTCTCGGAGTGCTGCCCGGCCTTGTGAATGTGCCCAAATCGGAAATCCGTGGCGCAGAGCTTCAGGCCAACGTCTTCCCACTCGAAGGCCTCACGCTCACCCTGGCGGGCACGTATATAGACTCCGAAGTCACCGAGGATTTCAACAATTTCAGCATCCTCGGCCTGGCGGCAAACTTCAAGGGCGATGCGTTCCCTTACACACCAAAATATCAGCTGGTCTTTGACGGACAGTACGCAACCCCCATCACTTCGGGTCTCAATGCGTTCGCAGGCGTGAACGCCAATTATCGCAGTGCGACAACATCCGGCTTCGGAGATGACCCGCGTCTTGATATTGATGCGTATACGGTGGTTGATGCCCGCGCTGGTATCGAAGCGGCGGATGGTGCGTGGCAGGCAAGCGTGTTTGTCCGAAACCTCACGGACGAATACTATTGGAACAACGTTGCGCGCACCTCTGATGTGATCCGGCGGTACACCGGCGCGCCGCGGAGCTTCGGCATTTCCCTGTCCCGCTCATTCTGAGGCTCCCGCCTCCTCTCCTGATCAGCAGGTGGCCCAGGGCCGCCTGCTGAACTTTTTTTGCTGCCTTGTCCTGGAAGTTGAGGCGGGAGAAACGCTGTACAAATATTGCCCTCTGCTGGGCCGCTGGCGTGCTATAGGCCTCTCCTGCATCCTTCGGCTCACCAGGGAGACAAAGATGATGACAGACCTGTTCGGAGGAGAGGAACCTAACCAGACGACGCGCGAGGAAATGGCTGAGGGAGCAGTCATTCTGCGCGGCTTCGCACGGCATCTCGAGGAGGATCTGCTCGCCGCAGTCCGGGAAGTTGCCCAACTATCACCCTTCCGCAGGATGATCACGCCAGGCGGCCACGTGATGTCCGTCGCGATGACGAATTGCGGTCAGGCGGGCTGGGTAACTAATCGCCATGGCTATCGCTATGATGCAATTGACCCGGAAACCGGAAAACCATGGCCCCCGATGCCCGGCAGTTTCATCGCGCTTGCGGTCTCAGCCGCGGCCGAGGCGGGATATTGTGAGTTCCGCCCCGACGCATGCCTCATCAACCGCTATGAGCCTGGCGCAAGGCTGTCGCTTCATCAGGACAGGAACGAGCGCGACTTAGCCAATCCCATTGTCTCTGTGTCCCTCGGGCTACCCGCAATTTTCCAGTTCGGGGGATTGAAGCGCGCCGACCCAATCAAGAAATATGCACTCCGCCATGGCGATGTCGCCGTTTGGGGCGGCCCCTCGCGCCTCTGCTATCACGGTGTCCCGATCCTGAAAGACGGCGAACACCCGAAGGTCGGGCGGGCAAGACTAAATCTGACCTTCCGCCGAGCCCTCTAAGGCAAGGCTACACGCGGTACAGATGAAATGTGAGAACCCTTGAAACACTTTCCCAGAAAAGTGGCGGAGAGGAAGGGATTCGAACCCTCGATACGCGTTAACGTATACGCCCTTAGCAGGGGCGCGCCTTCAGCCACTCGGCCACCTCTCCAGCGCTCGGAATTCCCTATAGATGAGGGGGAATTGGGGCAAGTCTGAATTGCGGTGATTGGGCGCCATCGGGCCGGAAAAGTCGCCAGACGCCCCAATAAGGCAGAAGAAAACGGCATGTCCCCTCCGGAGCCCCGGCCGCCAGCCTGTAATTCCACAGGCCTGCCCGGCGCCTCAAAAGGCCCGCCAGCCCCCCATTCGCTGATTACCGGCACGTGCCCGGCCAGATTTCAACCGGTTCATGACGACCCCGATCACATTCCCCCCCGCCGCTTCAACGGCGGCGCGCAGGTCCTCCACCTCGTCTGCGCCCACCGTTTCGGCCTGCACCACCAGCACCACCCCATCGGTCAAAGGCGCATAGATCAGCCCCGCCGCAGAACGCGAAAGCGATGGCGCATCGATGATGGCCCAGTCCGCACTGCGCCGCAGCGCCTCCCACCAGCCGGGCGCCGCCAGCATGCGCACACTGTGCCCCGGCGACAGCCGCTCATTCCGAAAGCGCGTCACCAGAAGGCGCAGACCATCAATCTGATGTGCTGTCAGCAGCTTTGTCAGGGCTGGCACCTTTTCTGATCCGGAGACAGAGTAAATCTGCTCCACTCCAAGGGAGGCATCCAGCGGATGCCCCGGCCGGCCCACGCCACTCAGAACTCCTTTTGAAAAGGCCGTATAAAGAGGGTTCTCGCGCAGATCGAGATCAATCAGCCACGTCATGCGGGCAGCCCGGGCGGCGGCCATCAGGGCAAAGGAAGCAGCAACACTGCTCGTGCCTTCCCCTTCCCGGGCTGACATGAACATCAGCACGCGGCCACCCGCGCGCGGGGTGATCCGCGTTGCGGCCTGCCAGAGGCCGGAAAGATCCTGCCGCAGATCGCGCATGACTTGCCTTCGCTTCTTCTCGCAGGAGCGCTAGCATGCGATGGTTAATGCGTCTTTAGGAAAATCGCTCGCCGGCGCTCAGCGCGGACGCACGGTGGCAAGCACGGGCAGTCCCACTGTCCGCTCCAGGGCGGCAGCCGTGGCAAAGCCCCGGCGGCTGAACGCATGCGCCAGGCCGGCGCCAAGCGCGGCCAGCGCCGCCAGGAGAAACGCAGCGAAGGAAGCGGGAATCCGCAGACTTTCCCCCCGCATTGGCACCGCCGCGCTCTCTACAAGGCGGACATCTCCAGCGCCCTCCCGGGCAAGATCACTGCGCGCCCGCGCTTCGGCGGCCCGGGCGCCAAACTGGCGCGCCGCATCGGCCGCCACATCCCGCCGGCGAACCAATTCTGCCAGCCCTGGTGCCAGTTCCCGCAAGTGTTGATCCCGCGCCTCAAGGCTGGCGATCTGCGCATGCAGCTCCGCCTGCTGACGGGCTGCCGCCTGGACTTCTGCCTCAAGCCGCGCAATGGCCAACCGAACCTCCTGATACAGCGGATCAGGCCCGCGGCGCGCAGCACTCGCCGTATCCCCCTGCGCCGCCACCAGCCCCTCGATCCTCTCGATACGGTTGTCCAGATCGCGCAGCGCCAGGGCATTGGGCGCCAGCCGGGCCCGCAACTCTTCGCGCTGAACGTAAAGTTCCTGCAGGCGCTGTTGAGCGGTGTCTTCCGTATACATCACCTGGTCGGCCGGCAGCCCGGCAAGTTTCCGCCGATAGCTTGCCAGCTCTGCCTCAAGCTGCGCTTTCTGGGCCCCCGCCATCATCAACTCGAGGCTCGCAGCCTCATACAGGCGCTGCTGTGTGCTCCGTTCGGTTTCGAGCCCGGTCAGACCGTTCTGCGCAAGATAGGTCCGGATCGCCGTTTCGGCATCGGCTGCCTCGCGTTCAAACCGTTCACGTTGGGCGCCGAAACTGAGGGCAGGCTCTTCCCCCAGCACCGCCGGGCGATAATCGAGATAAGCGCGCGTCAAGGCGTTGAGCAGGGCCGCGGCCATTTCAGGATCAGCATGGCCAAATTGCAGCCTGACGGCCCTTCCCCCCGGTAAAACTTCCGTCTGAAGATTATCCGACAGAAGGTCCGCGCCGATACGGGCGCAGTCCTTCCGGCCGCATTGGGCGGCAAGTGCCGGATAAGCCCGCACCAGGGGCACCTTCTCAAGTGCCCCGCGCGCCACCACCGGGCTGCGCATCAGCTCGATTTCGGACCGGGCGGCGCTCTCCGCGTCCGCGCGCTCGGTTGGCGGAAAAACCAATACCCGCGCCTGCGCCACATAGCGTTCGGGCAGCATCAGCGCCGCAAACAGGCCAAGCGCGAACAGCGGCAGAAACACCAGCAGCATCAGCCATTTCGACCGCCACAGATGCACCAAGACATCGCCTGCGCCCAGGCGTGGCCGCAAGCGCGGCTGCGCTGCCCGCGCTTCAGGTTGGCCGGCATCGGCTGGGGACATGGGTTCGCGCCGCTCCCTGCGGGTACTCAACCTGTCACAGATGCCATGGCGCGTTTGAGATTTCGTTAAGCATCAAGGAGCTGTAGAGGGAGGCTGGAATCCCCCGCGTCAGGCCGCCATCTATCGGCGCGGCGCTACTTCTGGCAGACTTTCTCCATGACCCAATATTTCGAACCCATCCCCTACCCCCTGTGGCACACCGACAAGGCCGCCTTCGCGGACAAGCTCGGAAAATCCTTCCGGGAAACAGGCTTTGCCGTCATCACCGGCCACCCCGTGGCCCAGCCCGTGATTGATGCAAACCTTGCCGCCACCAAGGCGTTTTTCGCCCTCTCCGAGGATGTGAAGGAAAAATATCACGATGCTCCCGGCGGGCGCCAGCGCGGCTACACCCCCTTCGGCACGGAAAACGCCAAAGGCCAGGCACAGGCCGACCTGAAAGAGTTCTGGCATACCGGCCGCGACCTTCCCCCCGGCTCGCCCTACCGGACCACCATGAAGGATACCCCCAGCGTCGCCGAAGTGGCAGACTTCGACCGGGCGACCCGCGCCCTTTATGCCGCCCTGGATGATTTTGGCGCTGATCTCCTCAAAGGTGTCGCGCTGCATCTGAACCTTCCGGAAACCTGGTTTGACGACAAGGTTAACTTCGGTAACTCCATTTTGCGCCTGCTGCATTATCCCCCGCAGATGAACCCGCCGCCGGAAGGTTCGGTCCGCGCTGGCGCACATGAAGACATCAACGTCATCACCCTGCTCCTCGGCGCTGAGGAAGCCGGTCTCGAAGTGAAACACCGCTCTGGTGCGTGGCTGGCGGTCAACCCGCCCCCCGGCGCGCTCGTGATCAATTGCGGCGACATGCTCCAGCGCTACACTGGCGGCATCCTGCCATCCACCACGCACCGGGTGGTCAATCCGGCCCCCGAACGCTCCCGGTTCCCGCGTTACTCCACGCCCTTCTTCCTTCATTTCAATCAGGATTTTCTGATTGAAGCCCTCCCCGGCTGTCTCGCCGAAGGGGGTAAGGCGCAACCTCCGATCACCGCTCAGGACTTCCTGATGGAGCGCCTGCGCGAGATCGGCCTGGTCAAGGAACGCAGCTGAAGACCGGGCCTCCCCGGGGGCCCAATCCACCCGACGTTCCCAGACTTGCCCTCTGGCACATAAATTGAGTGTCCCCTGGATGGCCTGAGCCAATCTGGGAGGCGCCGAAATGCCAGCTATGGGTATCTGCGAATGGATCGCCGCCGGACGCGCGATCGCGGAGGGCCAACTCACGCGCTATTCCGAAAAGGCTCACTTCACCGACGAGTTCGAGCAGGACCTCTGCCGGCTGACAGGCGCCCGCCACAGCCTGGCCGTCACGTCCGGCACCGGCGCGCTGATCGCTGCCCTCGCTGCTGCCGGCATCGGCCCAGGCGATGAAGTCCTGGTGCCGGCCTATACCTGGATGGCAACGGCGGCTGCGCCCGTCATGGTCGGCGCGGTTCCGATCCTGGTGGACATCGACGAGTCCCTCACCATCGATCCGGAAGACATCGAGCGGAAGATCACCCCCTACACCCGCGCCATCATCCCCGTGCATATGGGCAACGCCCCCTGCGACATGGACGCGATCATGGCGATTGCGAAGAAGCACGGCCTGATCGTCATCGAAGATGCCTGCCAATCCGTCGGCATCACCTATAAGGGCCGCGCCCTGGGCACCATCGGCCATCTCGGCGCCTTCAGCTTCAACAAGATGAAGAACGTCAACATTGGCGAGGGCGGCGCCGTCCTCACCAATGACGACCAATATTACGCCCGCGCCCGTTCCTATCACGATCTCGGCGCGATGATCCGCGGCCATGAAGAACGCTACAACGAGCCAGCCTTCGTCGGCGTCAACATGAAGGTCAACGAGATCCAGAGCGCGATGGCGCGTGTGCAGCTGCGCAAGGTGGTCCCCATGCTCGAGCGCAAGCGCAAACGCCGCGCCGCCATGGCGGAAATCCTCGCCACAGGCACGGATTATCAGCTCACGCCCCACAACGACGCAGACAGCGCCGTCAGCCTCACCCTGGTTGCGCCCACCGTCGAGGCCGCTGTCGCGCTGCAGGAACGCAAAGGCATCTGGAACCGCCTGCGCGACAGCTCCAAGCACATCTATACCAACTGGGAACCCATTCTCTCCAAACGCACCTTCCATCCGAAGATGAGCCCCTGGGCCTGGGCCAAGCGTGAGATCACCTATACCCCGGATATGTGCGCCCGCACGCTGGATATTCTGGACCGCACCTGCGTCGTCAATATGGGGCTGGAGTATCCCACCTTCCTGATGCGCCGCATCGCCAAAGGCATCGCCGCCTGAACCCTGCCCCCCCTAAAGCGAAGCCCCGGCCGGATATTCGTCCAGCCGGGGCTCACCATTTTATTCCGCCAGTGGATTACTTGGTTTCGTAGGTGCGCGACAGCTCGTCGAACAGGCGCACGCCATAGCCAACCGCGCCCTTCGGGTCGACAGCATTGCCCGAGTTCTGCCAGGCCATCGACGCAATATCGAGGTGAACGAAGGGCGTCTCTTCCTTCACCCACTCCATGATGAACGCCGCGCCCACCGAGGCGCCCGGCGCGCCCTCGCCGCCATTCTTCACGTCTGCCACATCGCTGCGGATCGCCTTGAACGTATTGGGATGCACCGGCAGGCGCCAAAGCCCCTCACCCGACGCATCCGCCGCCGCCAGGAACCTCTGGGCAAGCGCATCGTCGTTCGTGAACAGGCCCGCATAATCAGACCCCAGAGCACCGCCGACAGCGCCGGTCAGCGTCGCAATCGTCACGGCCAGCTTCGGCTTGTACTGCTCCTGTGTCCACCAGAGGCCATCGGCCAGCACCAGGCGGCCCTCGGCATCTGTGCTCATGATCTCGATGGTCTTGCCGCTCATCGAGGTCAGCACATCACCGGGCCGGATCGCATTGCCATCCGGCATGTTCTCCGCCAGCGGAAGAACCGCCACCACGTTCACCTTTGCCTCGCGCTTGGCCAGCGTCAGGACTGCGCCAGCCGATGCCGCCGCCCCGGCCATGTCCATCCGCATACGCCACATATTGGTGCTCGGCTTGATCGAGATCCCGCCCGTATCAAAGGTGATGCCCTTGCCGACGAACGCAATCGGCGCTTCGCCTGCCGTGCCGCCCTTGTATTCCACCGCCACCAGGCGCGGCGGGCGCACAGAGCCCTGCCCCGTGCCGTAAAGCGCGCCCATGCCGAGGGCCTCGATCTGCGTCTCGTCCAGCACCGTCACCGTCACATTCGGCAAGCCCTGGAACTTTTCCACCACCTGATCGGCAAACCAGGCCGGCGTCTTGATGTTCGACGGCGTGGAGACGAGATCGCGCGCAAAGAACACGCCTTCCGCCACAGCGCGGGCATCGGTTTCCCAGGCGCGCCGCGCGGCATTGGCGTCGGGCGCCAGAAAGGTGAGTGTCACTTTGGGCTCGCTGGCCGGCGCAGCCTTGCCCCATTTGCCGAAATCATAGGCGCCCAGCATCGCGCCCTGCGCAGCAATGGCCGCGTCATTGGCCACATCCTTTGCGTCCGGAACGGCCACATTAACTGTCGCCGTCCAGCCTGCGGTCCCCTTGGCCACTGTGGCGCCATAGGTCTGCAGGTCGGTGGCGGATTTCAGTCCCTCACCTGTGCCCACCAGCAGCACCGCCCCGTAGGGGCCAACGCCGTACAGTGTCAGCGTCTGCCCGGCAGCGCCCTTGAAACCGGCCGTCTTGATGGCCTCGGCAATCGCCCCCTTCGCAGCTCGGTCGACGTCGCGGGAAATCCCCTCCAGCGCGCCATCCTTGCCCACAGGCAGCGCCACAGCGCCTCTGGCGGGACGTTCCGCCTTGGCAAAATCGATGCCCGGCACTTCGGCAAGCGCCGGCATCGCCAGCGCCATCGCGGAAACAGCGGCGGTGATCCATATTTTCATGGGCGGTGTCCTTCTCTGTTCTAATATTACATTTGCCTCGGAAAAATCTGGCCGCCTGTCCAGCCCTTTTGGGGCATGGACGCAACAGATTCCGCACGCGGGCAACTAAGCGCTGCCTCAGCCGGCCAGAAAAGCCTTGAGGTCTTCCCCGCAGTCAAAGGCATGGTCTGGCCGCGCGGCCGTCAGCGCCTCGCGCGGCGCAAATCCCCAGCTCACGGCCACGCAGCGGATGCCCACTTCCCGCGCCGCATCAATATCGCGGATCTCGTCGCCCACTGCCAGCGTCCGCGCAGGATCTGCCTTCAGGCGCTTCATCACATCGCGGAAATGCTTGGCCTTGCCGAACATGCCCGCCCCGCAGCTCCAGGCAGAAATCCGTGAACTGATTTCCGGCCCCAGCGCCCGGCGCACAACGGCTTCGGAATTGGATGATACCACCGCCACAGGAATGCCCCGCGCCACCAGCGTATCCAAGAGGTCCCGCGTGCCCTCAAACAGCGGAAACGTCTCCGCCGCCTTTGCCCGCTTGCGCGCATGCACGGCGATCAGCGGCAACTTCCATCCCGGAATGCCCAGAGACTGCATTACCTCCCGTGGCGGATGCCCCCGCATCGCCTCCTGCTCCTCAAAGCTCGGCAACCGGAACCGGAACTTCTGCGACAGCTCCGGCAAAAGCTCACGGAAAAACCCCACGCTATCGGCCAGCGTGCCATCAAAATCAAAGATGATGAGGTCAGGTTTTGTGGCCATGTGCTCCCCCCTCACACTCCCCTCAGATCAGCCCCGCCAGCGGCGAACTCGGATCAGCATACCGCTTCTTCGGCATCCGGCCAGCCAGATAGGCTTCGCGTCCCGCAATCACGGCATGCTTCATCGCCCGCGCCATGCGGATCGGGTCTTTGGCTTGCGCGATGGCTGTATTCATCAGCACACCGTCACATCCCAGCTCCATCGCAATCGCGGCGTCAGATGCCGTCCCCACGCCCGCGTCGACAATCACCGGCACGCGCGCGGCTTCGATGATCAGGCGGATGTTCACCGGGTTCATGATGCCAAGGCCAGAACCGATCAGGCTGCCCAGCGGCATGATCGCCACACAGCCGGCCTCTTCCAGAAGCCGCGCATAGACCGGATCGTCCGAACAATAGACCATCACCTCGAAGCCATCCTTGATCAGCGCCTCGGCCGCTTTCAGCGTCTCCGGCATATTCGGATAAAGCGTCTTCTGATCGGCCAGCACCTCCAGCTTCACGAGGTTCCAGCCGCCCGCCTCGCGCGCCAGCCGCAGCGTGCGAACCGCCTCATCGGCCGTGTAACAGCCCGCGGTGTTGGGCAGATAGGTGAACTCGTCGGGCTTCACATGATCGGTCAGGCGCGGCTCATTCGGGTTCGACAGGTTCACCCGGCGCAGCGCCACGGTGACGATCTCGGCCCCCGCCGCGCGCGCGGCGTCGGCATTCTGCTCATAGGAGGCATATTTGCCCGTGCCGACGATCAGGCGCGAGGCATAGGTCTTGCCGGCGATCACCAGCGGGTCGTTGACGGGGCTCTGGGCGGCGGTGTCGGGCACGGGGCGTGTCTCCTGACTGAACTTCAAAATGGGGCGCGTAAGGGCGCTGCGGTTGGCGTTTTGTTGGAGGAATCCGGGCGTTCGTTGGAGGAACCGTTGGAGTTTTTTTCGCGCCTTATCCACCCCCTACGAACTGCACGATCTCCAGCCTGTCCCCCTCGGTGAGGACGGTCATGGCATGTTCGGACTTGGGCACAATCTCGCGATTGCGCTCCACGGCAACCCCGCGCGGATCACGGCCGGTCTCGCCGGATATCCGGTGGACAAGCTGCGCAACCGTCGTGCCGGGGGCGATCTCGAGCGCCTCACCGTTCAGCGTGATCTGCATCCGTAAAATTCCCTGACTGTTGCCCTCTTGCCACGCTGGCCGTTACAGCGCAAACGAAGGCGCATGTCGAAACCGGTATATGTCCTCGGCGGGCCGAACCTCAACCTTTTGGGTACGCGCGAGCCGGAAATCTACGGGCGGGATACGCTCGAAGATATCCACGCCCGACTCAGGGCGCTTGCAGGCGACGTGGCAATTGTCGCGCGTCAGACGAATTCTGAAGGTGAGCTTGTGTCCTGGGTGCAGGAGGCCGCCCGTGAGGGCCGGGCTCTGATCCTTAATGCAGCCGCTTACACGCACACGTCAATCGCTCTGCATGACGCCTTGAAAACGCTGAAGATTCCGCTGATCGAAGTACACCTGTCGAACCCCGCCGCGCGCGAGGCTTTCCGGCATGTCAACTACGTGGCGCCTGTTGCAGTTGGTACAATTGCCGGGCTAGGTGCCTATGGATATGAACTCGCGCTGAGCGCGGCCCTGAGGCTATCGGGAGAGGCGAGGAGCTAAAAAACATGAGTACTGCCAAGAACAAGCTGGACACCGGCCTGATCCGGGAACTGGCTGCAATCCTGCGCGAAGCCGATCTGGGCGAGCTGGAAGTCGAACATGAAGGCCTGCGCGTGCGGGTCTCCAAACCGGCTGCACCAACCATGGTTCAGGCCGTGGCTCCGGCTGCGCCGGCGGCCATGCAGGCCCCCGCGGCGCTTGCCGCGCCAGCCCCCGCCGCCGCTCCAGCGGCGG
>Ga0067045_1028017_pt1 | contig 46245 bp, 42 predicted proteins | sample TerdegcTABiofilm_FD_59184 | JGI IMG/M metagenome (GOLD analysis project Ga0067045, IMG submission 59184) | Combined Assembly of (Gp0054472, Gp0054536) Wastewater bioreactor microbial communities from Singapore -Terephthalate degrading...
CTGCTCGGTAAATCGACTCTTCCTCATGTCCGTCATTCTCCAGGTTGACGGACCTCACTTCCATTCAGGTGGTACGGCTATGAGGGAGCACGTCAACACATAGACGTGTCCACCCTCATGTCGATCATGGCTGCCTATGGATGGGCTACCTCCGGTTTCAAAAACACCTTGTTAAGACCGAGTTTGTCCTTGCTTCCAATCGATCATTTCAAGCGGCCGTAGTCCAAACCGAACGGCGTTCCCTGCATGCAAGCCAGCTAGTTCCTTGAGTACGAGTTGTGTGAAGTGCTCGCGGTCTTCAGGCTGCACACTTCCAGGCAGCATGGCTTGGACGCTGGCCTCATTCACGGGCAGGCCGCCGCGAACAACAGCTGCAATCACTTCGCCAAGCACCTGCCGATAGCGCAGTCGCAAGATGTCGGGTGGCACCAAGCTTTGCTGCACAGCCACGTACTGCTGGCATGAGCGTTCATAGGCCCACACAAAGACATCCCGCAGCAGGTCCACCTGATTGAGCTCGTACACACCGATCATGGCATCCACATAGGCTTGCTGCGGCACATCAATGAATGACAGCGGGCACAGGTTGTGGCGTACGAAGGGAATGTTGGCAGCCAGGCGCGACACCCGCTTGTTCACATCCTCAAAGGGCTGCAAATACGGCAAGTGCACCATCAAGAAGAACGCCTGCTCGAAGGGATCTTCAATCTCTGATGCCATGCCCACCACGATGCCGAACAACTCTTCCAGGCGTTGAGGCAAAGCCACTGGCAGGTAAACGCTGCCGCCAATTTCTACGGCACGGCTGCGAATGCGGCCACACATGGCTGGGTCAGGCATCAAGCCATCGGAAAGTAGTGCGTGCAAGGCCACGATGGTGTCTTGCGACACCACAGCTTGCTCAGGCGAGTGCACCAGAAATTCGATCGCCTGCTTGTGGTTCAGAATCATCTGCGTCTCAAAGGCGTCCTTACCTTCTGCCACCTGGCCAAACTCAATCAGGCGCTCTGTATCCAAGCGGCTGTAGGTGTTGCCTTCGAGTTGCGAGGAAGCCCAAGAAAGGTCGATCAGCAAGCGATTGAGAATGTCCCTCGCAAAGGTGCCTGCAGGTGTTTGCTCGGCAGGTGAACGCCCTAAGGCATGTAGCTGCTCACGCAGCTTCAAAGGCAGGTACGCTGAGTGGTTGGGGTGGTACTTTTCCAAAAATTCTGTGCGATAGACCACGGGCTTGCGCAGGTGCCGAGGCTGGCGCACATATGCCTTGATAGCTGCGCCTTCAGCGCTAACGGGAACATATGGCTCGATCGCAGCCTCTGTGCCTGAAGAACCTACGCCACCTGCGCTTTCATCTTCCAGAACAGGAAAGTAGCGCACGGCCCGCGCTTGCCCCTGCACCCTAATGCGCCCTTGTTCAACCAATAAGGCCAATCGGCGCTGAAGGCTACGGCGTTGCAAGGCGAGCCCAGACTCATGCAGCACCTCTTCTGCGCTCACCCCTTCTGGGTGACGCCTAATGACATTGACCAACAAGTCGAGCTCTTGCTGTGGTTTGACGCTATTCATGACGCGAATTATGACGCAATACTATGAATTGCGCCAATCAATTGACGCAATAAGAGAACGTTGTGACAGCTGCTAGGCGCTGCCCTGGTGGGCACTCTGAACCAACAGACCCCACTTTGATACTAGTTGGGAGCCTTCACGAGTGCCGGTAGGCTATGCCCCAGTGCCCACAACAAACCCCAACATGCCTACCGCTGTACACCAGCGCACTACCCGCTCACCACCATACTTTGTCCTTCTTATTGGTCTGAGCAGCCGTTCGCACCCCATCAAACTACGTAACTCGTAGTATCGAGAATAAAGCATAACTACGAATCTCGTAGCCTTTTGAAGGTGCGAGATGTCCGACGCGGATGAACAATGGGGTGCGAGGCTCAAGCAGGCCCGCCTAGCTGCGGGGCTGTCGCAAAAGATGCTTGGAATTGAGGCGGGAATCGATGCGTTCGTGGCCAGCACGCGCATCAATCGCTATGAGCTGGGCATCCACAAGCCAGACTTGCTGACGGTGCGCAAGCTGGCTGAGGTGCTGAAGGTGCCCGTGGCATTTTTCTACGCCGACACGGACGATGAAATTGCCGAGCTGTTGTTTAGGTACGGCAAGGCTGATGAAGAAGTTCGCCTAACGATCCATTCGCTTCTTGCTGAACAGCCTCCCCAAGACACGTAGCAACTATGTTTGCGTTATGCACGTCATATCAAGCCCAGGAATGGTGTGCTGCGGCAGGACGCCGATGCAAACGCTGATAGATGCAAAAGAGGTCTGGGACGAGAAGGTAAAAGCACTGAACTAATCTGACAATCGGCCCAGTCCAAACGGGAGCGACTGTCAGATCAGATCGCGACCTCTACAGCTAAGACTATGCTTTCGCCCCCTGCTGCTGTGGAAGTCGCGCAATCAACACCGTTTAGAAGCTCTCCCAATCATCGTTGCTGCTCCCGTTGTTGACGGGGGATTGCTGCGCTGTAGACGTACTACTTGTTGATTTAGAAGCCACTGTTGTAGCGGTGAGTTTGCCTTGGCTTTTGCTGGGTTTGATGGGCGCCTTGGATGGCATGCTTGCGCTCTTGAACACGTGGCTGCTGGGCATGGTGTTCACCGGTGGCGATGCTGGGGCATGCTGGCCTGCCGTGGCCATGGTGGCGTTGAGCTTGAACACAGCCACTGCATTGACCATCTCACCGGCCTGAGTGTTCAGCGCGCTGGCAGCAGCAGCCATCTCTTCCACCAACGCGGCGTTTTGCTGTGTGGCTTGGTCCATCTGCGTGACAGCTTCGCCGACTTGGCTGACCCCTGCACTTTGCTCACTGCTTGCAGCGCTGATCTCTCCCATGATGTCCGTCACCCGCCGGATGGATGCGACAACTTCGGTCATGGTGGCGCAGGCCTTGTCCACCAGGGCAGATCCTTGCCCCACGCTTTCAACGCTGGCAGCGATCAAACTCTTGATTTCTTTGGCAGCTTCGGCGCTGCGACCGGCAAGACTGCGCACCTCTCCAGCCACGACAGCAAAGCCTCGGCCTTGTTCGCCGGCGCGGGCAGCTTCCACGGCGGCGTTCAGCGCCAGGATGTTGGTCTGGAAAGCAATGCCATCGATGACGCTGATGATGTCGGCAATTTTGCTACTGCTGGAGTTGATGCCCTTCATGGTTTCGACCACTTCGGCTACGACGTCACCACCTTGCACAGCAATGGTTGAGGCATCGTTCTCCGAAGGGGCAAGAACTTTGTCTGCTTCATCGAGCAAGCCGTGTAACTGTTGGTGCGCGGCCTGCACTTCGGCCGGAGTACCGTTTGCCACCAATGCTCGGTAGGACACCATTGCAGCTTCGATCTGCTCGAACAACGGGCGGTTGCGGGTGGCGAGCGCCGGTTCAACGGGCTCGAAACCATCAAGGTAAGCGGACAAGGCCAACTTGGCTGCGGTCGCACGATCCCCGTTTTGCAATGCAACCACGCTCTCGCCAAGCTTGGCCTTGGCTATTGCCGTGCCTTTCGGCTTGTTTGCGTCCAACGCACTCGGGTTAGCGCGAAGATATGCGGTCAGCGCTTTAGCTGAGGGTTCATCCAGCTTGTCCGCCAAGACATGCTCGGAGGTTTGCGTCAATGCTTCCAGATTGGCAACCGTTTGACGGGCTTGCCCATTCGTTTGCCAAAGCTTTGCCCCTGCGGTCTTGTCGCTCTGTACATAGGGCAACGTACCGACAAAGAATGCCAGCGCCCAGCGATCCTCGTCCGATAATGAGCCAAAGCCTTGCATGGCAGTCCCTGGGACGCCGTTGCTGATGATCTGATGTAGTGCGAACAAGCTGCGCTCCCGCGCCCGCAAGTGCTCGGCCAGCGCGGTTGGTTTGGGGTTCAGGGAGGTAGCCAAGGGGCCATCACCGTGCCCTTGCATGCCATGACAGGCCGCGCATTGCGCCTGAAACAACTGCGCACCCCGCGCCAAGTCCGGTACGGCGGCTGGGGCCACCGGGAATGGATACGCTTTTTGCACGGCGCTGGATAGCGCATGCGCCAGTTGCGCCACGATGGCTGGATCAGCTTTATTCGCTACTGCGCGGCGAAGCTCCGTAGCTTGTTGCAGCAAGCGCGCCTTGTCGGTCTTACTCGGTAGCTCGCCCAATTGACGCTCGGCGGTGGCGACGAACTCCTGCATCTCTGCATATTCCGACGCCTTCAGCACCGTGCCATTGGCTACGGCACCGCCGTAATCGACAGCCACATAGTCCAGAAGCTGCCAAATTTGCTTGGCTTTGGTTTCGGTGCTGTCGGCTGCGAGTGCTGGCCCGCTGATAAGCGCATAAGTCGCGAGCAACAGCGCCATCAACCAGCGATAAGGTGCTCGGCAAGGCATAGGAGAGTGTCAGAATAATTTATTGTAAATGATTATAATTCTCAATTTGCTTTGCGTCCACCGCCCTGCCTTGGATCAGCCCGTTTATGATGAGCAAGACCGCCCCTGAGGTGATGGCAACATCAGCGAGATTGAAGGCAGGCCAGTGCGAGTGCCGCCAATGGAAGTCGAGAAAGTCCACGACCTGCCCGCGCAATAGGCGATCCGCGACGTTTCCAAGCGCCCCGCCGAGAATCAGGCTGTATCCCAGTGCTTCAAGGCTTGGCAACCGCTGTTTCAGCATGCGTACCAGCCAAGCCGAGACTGCCAAGCCAAGGACGATGAAGAAGTAGCGTTGCCAACCGCCCGCGCCTGCCAGAAAGCTGAATGCGGCCCCCGGATTCAGTACATGAACGAAATTGAAGAATGGCGTGACTTCGACCTGTTCGCCATAGGCATACGTGCGGACGACGGCGAGCTTGGCGAACTGGTCGGCCATGAAGGCGCACACGGCCACCACATACCAGACCGAGGCCGACGTGTGGCGAGCCGTCTGCCACGTGGGAGCTACAAGCGGTATCAGCCGTCCGGCAAGAACGGTGCTGCCCAATCCTAGACACCAGCCCGCCAGCACATCAGCCGGGAAGTGCATTCCAGCAGCAATGCGCGACCATCCGACCAAGACGGCATAAAGCACCAAACCGACGCGGCCACGGCGACCCATCAAAGGCCAAAGCGCGCCGATAACTAACGCCGAATAGGTAGCATGCCCACTGGGCAGGCTGTAGTGCCGCTCATGCTCACTGATGATGCGCACTAACTCGCCGAAGACGGCGGGCGGACGCGGGAAGTCGAGCCACAGCTTCAAGACAGTGGCGGCCAGCAAGGCCAGCAGGAAGGCGGTGCCAAAAACAATGAGCCGATGCCAAACTGCATCAGCGCGGGCTAAATTGGTTGCTGACTTCGACCACCACCACAGACCCAGCAGCGTCAAGGGCGCTGTCCAGTAATTGCCTACGAGGCTGAAGAACCACACCAGCGGTCCCAGCGCGGCAGGCGTTCCCGCATTGATGACCTGGAACAACGCGACGTTCAGACCATACCAGTCATAGAGAATGAATTTCCAGTTCATCGGCGCAACAGCCTCAAGCCATTGCCCACGACAAGCAAGCTGGCTCCCATGTCGGCAAACACGGCCATCCACATGGTCGCGTGACCAGTGAAGGTGAGTACCAGAAACACCGCTTTAATGCCCAGTGCCAGCACGATGTTTTGCATCAGTACCTGAGCCGTCGCACGTGACAGGCGCACAAAAGTCGGAATCTTGCGCAAGTCATCGTCCATCAGGGCGACGTCCGCCGTCTCAATGGCCGTGTCGGTGCCAGTGGCCCCCATTGCAAATCCGATGTCAGCACGTGCCAACGCCGGGGCATCGTTGATACCGTCGCCGACCATCCCGACCTTGCCAGTCTGCGCCAGTTGTTCGACCTCGCGCAGTTTGTCCTCTGGCAGCAAATTGCCCTGCGCCCGATCAATCCCGGCTTGTGTGGCAATTGCCTGCGCGGTGTGCGGGTTGTCGCCAGTCAGCATCATGGTGTTGATGCCGAGCGCATGCAGCTCGCCGATAGCGCTCCTGCTGCTGTCCTTGATGGTGTCTGCCACCGCGATCAGGGCTTGCGCACGCTTTGTGCTCACCAGGATCACTACAGTTTTGCCTTCGCGCTCCATCGCAGCGATGCGCTGCTCCAATTCAGGTGGACAATGCCCCAGCTCTTCGAGCATCCGATGGTTGCCAAGGTGATAGGTCACACCGTCAATGCTGCCTCGCACGCCACGACCGGGCAGTGCAACGAACTCGGCAACATCGTGTAGCGCAACCCCTTCGGCATGCGCTGCCTGCGCTATGGCTTTGGACACGGGATGGTCAGAGCGAGCCGCGAGACTGGCGGCAATGCTTCGGCTGCTGGCTGGTAGCGCATCGCCCCACGCGACGAAATCGGTTTGCGCAGGTTTGCCGTGCGTGATCGTGCCGGTCTTGTCCAGTGCCAGCCAGCGCAGCTTGCGGCCTTCTTCCAGATAGACGCCACCCTTGATAAGAATGCCGTGCCGCGCCGCCGCCGCCAAGCCGCTAACGATGCTGACCGGTGTGGAGATTACCAGCGCGCACGGGCAGGCGACGACCAGCAAAACCAGCGAGCGGTAAATCCAGTCCAGCCACGCTGCGCCCATGAATAGCGGGGGAATCAGTGCGACCGCAACCGCCACACCGAATACGGTTGGCGTGTACCAGCGTGCAAACTGATCGACAAAGCGTTGAGTAGGTGCGCGGCTACCTTGGGCAGCTTCCACCGCGTGGATAATGCGGGCCAATGTGGAGTTGCTGGCCGTGGCCGTAACGCGATACTCAAACGAGCCGGATTCGTTGATGGTGGCGGCGAACACCAGATCACCAGGCGCTTTTTCAACTGGCAGGCTTTCACCAGTGATCGGCGCTTGGTTGACCGTAGAGCGTCCTTCCAGCACTTCGCCATCGAGGGCGATACGCTCACCCGGCTTGACCCGAACCCGGCTGCCGATGGCGACCTGCTTGGCATCCTCTTCGCGCCACGAACCATCCGGCTGCTGCACCGTGGCTTGTTCCGGGGCAAGGTCGAGCAGGCCACGAATGGCGTTGCGAGCACGGTCCAGCGACTTTGCCTCGATCACTTCAGCGAGTGCAAACAGCACCATCACCATCGCTGCTTCCGGCCAGTGACCGATCAACATGGCGCCCGTGACGGCTATTGACATCAGGGCGTTCATGTTGAGGTTGCGGTTCTTGAGCGCAATCCAGCCCTTCTTGTAGGTGGAAAGGCCGCCCGCGAAGATCGCGACGAGCGCCAGAACAACGACTGACCAATGGTTGCCGTTGTGGAACCAGTAGACGGCTTCCGCAGCCAATGCAGCCGCCAAGGAGATGCCAAGCGGCCCCCAGTTGGTAGATGCGACTGTCGATATCGCCGGCGAGGCGTTGGCTTCCTCCGCATTGAGCACTTGCGCCTCGAAGTTCAGAGATTTCAGCGCGGCCAATACTTCCGGCAGGGTGTGGGCAGCATGGCGCACGGACAGGGTGCGCTGCATCAGGTTGAAATCGAGATTGGTCACCCCGGCTACCGTGGCAAGCTTGTTGCGGATCAGCGCTTCTTCGGTTGGACAATCCATCTTGGCGATGACCAGCTTGGTCGTCTGCTCGTCAGAAGCTTTATCCATGCGCACGGCCTGCATGCCGATGGCCTTCAAGGCTTGCTCAACCGGAGTCAACGATGGCAGTTCATGCCGCACGGCCAAGGTGCGCTGCATCAGGTTGAAGTCAAGCCCGACCACGCCCGGCAGCGCGGCTAGCTTGCTTCGGATCAGCGCCTCTTCCGTGGGGCAATCCATGTTCTCGATGCGGTAGACCGCTTGGGCCGATTCAGCCGTTAGCTGGGCTTGCGCAGGGGGCTGGCTGATCGGCACGGTCGAGCAGCCGCACCCCTTTGAACCGCATTCGCTCATGACAATTCCTTTACGCAGATTTCTGTATTGCTCATTAAAGACCCTATAGCTACTATAGAGTCAAGTTTTAAATGAGGATGAAATATGGAAATCAGGATTGGTGAACTTGCCAAGCGGACAAGGTGTGAGATCGTCACCATCCGCTATTACGAGAAGGAGGGGCTATTGCCAAAGCCAGCGCGCAGCGGCGGCAACTTCCGGCTATACGGTGACGCTCACGTCGAGCGCTTGCAGTTCATCCGCCATTGCCGTTCGCTCGACATGACGCTGGGAGCAATCCAGGCATTGCTGGACCTGCGAGATAACCCGAATCAGGATTGCGGCGAGGTCAATGCGCTACTGGATGGCCATATCCAACAAGTAGAGGCCCGCGTGGAAGCGTTGTTACAGTTGAAGAAACACTTGGCCGTTTTGCGCGAGAGGTGCTCAGGCGCTCGACAGGTAGAAGCATGCGGCATCTTACAAGGGCTGGCAGATTGTTGTAGCCAGGCCGTTTCCGCCTCAAATGCGCCTGTGGCGTGACCTGCCAACTGCATGATCGAGCTTTCGCTTAGCGTGCTTTATTTTCCGTTTTCTGAGGCGACCCCCAAGAGATCGCTTGGCGGACTCACGCCTGCTGCCTATGCCCAGAGGCTGATGCAAAACCCGTTAAATTAACCCCGGACTCCAAAGCCTTGTGCTACTGAAAACGGGGGGACGTCGACACTGGCCACAAAGCTGACCTAGTGCCAGAAGTCGGCTTTAGGCTGATTCGGTTGAAAAACTCGGAAGCTCTTGAGCATCCTACGCAGGAAGAAAAATCGACCTCTGAGATCGCTTCACATACAACGTGATGCTCGATAGCGATATCTACCTCGTTGAGTCGGCGCATCGTTGACCCCAGTGTCGGCAACCCATGTGTGACGATTGCGATCATATGGGCCGAAATTCTTCCGGGCAATTTGTAGTTTGCTCAAGCTGATGTTCTACATGCAGAGGCCTCTGTTGATTGAGACCTCTGCGGTAGATCGGAACAAAGATGCAAGAAAGAGCTGCATCCACGATGCATGCGTCTTTGATGGAGATCAGCCTGCAAATGATTGGAGGCGAGCATCTCGCTCAGCTGGCGATTCATTACGCATTTCGTTGATCACTTGCTCGCGGGTTTTGCTCGATCCTGTCTCGGGAGTTCCACGGGGGAAATTGCTTTCACCGTAAGAAAGGCGGCCCTGCTTCATGGCAGCTTCAGTCTCGGCCTTGACTTGAGCTCGGGTTTTCTGGCTTACAAAGTGCTCCGGATGCACGATCACGCCTTGTTCATTGTTGGCTGGATGCTCGTAGGCTGCAGAGGCCATTCCAGGAAGAGCCAGGGTGACAACGGCAGCAACGCTTGCGAGTACAGAGGAAATGGAGATGCGGTTTTGAGACATGGTTGGCTCCTAAGACAGTTGATGAACACATCTCCTGGACCTTGATCAAGGTGAGGAGAAGATGGGTTGATCTTAAGAATCGGAGCCCAACAAAATCAGGACTGTCCGGTGACATTGTTGTCAGCTTTTTCGCGACAGTTCTTATCCGAAATCTGCACACCAATAAGCCCTAAGCGAAAAGTGAAGACCAACGTAGTTGACGTACACAGCGTGCTCCAGTGCTTGTGCAGCTAGATGCTTGACATTCACATCATGTGAAGGATGAGACTTTAGCCACAAGCTTTAAAGGAGTACGTAATGGCTATTTTTCGCATCAATGACATGAAATGTGGTGCCTGTGCCCCGCGGATTCAGCGCTCCATTTTGGCAATCGATGATGAAGCAAAGATCGGAGTGAATGCCCGAGATAAAACGGTGCAAGTCTCCGGCGATCTGAGCGACACCGACTACATGTTGGCTATCCAGGCCGCTGGATACACTCCAGAATTATTGGCGTTAGCCGAAGCCGAGCAGGCAAATGCTGAGAAGCCGCAGACGAAATGCTGCGACTCCACTTCAGTAAAGACATCTTGCTGCGGATAGTGTCTTCTTGCTTTCAAGAAAAGCCTGTTTTCTGATCTGCTTAGGAAGTCGGCTGCGGAGTGGGGAATTTCAAGGTGAAGCGAGTTCGTCCATCGGCTGACGTGGCGGTAATGGAGCCTCCATGGGCTTCGACAATTGCTCGGGTGATTGCCAAACCCAATCCGCTACCGTCTGAGTCCGGATGAGCCCTGGAAGGGTCAGCTCGGTAGAAGCGGTCAAATAACCTGGGCAGGACTTTGGGATCAATGTCCTGCCCTGTATTTTCCACAGTGACAAGTGTCCAGGAAGCGGAGGCCGCAATGTCGATGGTGACCATGCCTGCCTGCGGCGTGTAGCGCAAAGCATTAGATAGCAAATTACTCACAGCACGATGGAACATCAGCCGATCACCATCAACGAGTCCATCGCCTTTTAACTTCAAATGAATTTGCTTTTCTTCCGCGACAGCCTCGTAGAACTCCAGCAATGCATACGCTTCTTGCTTTGCGAAGAATTGCTCCTTGCGCGGCAGGCTTACGCCCCGTTCAGTTTTGGCCAGGAATAGCATGTCTGACACCATGCGAGCCAAACGCTGAAACTCTTCGGCATTAGAGGCAAGAATGTCTCGGTATGTCGCGGCATCACGCTTGGACGCCAGCACAACCTGAGTCTGCGTCAACAGGTTGCTGATGGGCGTACGCAGTTCATGGGCCAAATCAGACGCGAAATCTGTCAGCCGTTGAAAATCGTCCTGCAATCGATCCAGCATGCGATTGAGCTCATGCGCCAAATCGGCCATTTCTACAGGTACAGCCTCGACCGGCATGCGTTCACTCATCTTCTGTCCCGTCACAACAGCCGCACGTGATTTCATCTCTCGCAGCGGTGCCAGCCCTTGTCGAGCGGCGAGCCAAGACAGAAGTGAGCAAAGCAAAATTGCTGCGATCACATAAATAGCAAAGCTTGTGCGAATTCCGTTGAGGAATTGAATGTGATGCTTGGTGTCTGCTGCGATCACTACCTTTAATGGCGACGGTGCGTAGGCCGGGAGCGTCTCAAAGCTCAAGGTGTGGAATTCTGCATCTGCGTGCCGCCACACCTCAAACGATCCTTCCTTGTCGATAAAAGTCGAATTGCGATCAGGCACTGCAAAGCCAGATGCGGGCGATTGAAATACGGTTTCTCCTTGGGCATCCTTCACTTGGACCTGAAGATCCTCGTGATAGTTCAGTGCCTCATTTAAACGCCAACGAGCATCATCGACCGACTTGGTGTTCTGGAGAATCTTTTCGATCAAATGGCGCTTGTCCTGAAGCGTCATTCGGTCCAATTCCACGAAATGCTTTTCTGTAACGACGAGAAATAGACCGCCTAAACCAAGCACTACGGCTGTCGCAACAACCGTAAAAAAAAGGGCCAAACGACTCGTCAAAGAGAGCTTTCCCTTGCGAATGAGATGCTGCACCTACTCCTCCTCGGGGACTTCAAGCACATAGCCCATTCCCCGTACAGTCTGGATCAGTTTGATCGAATGGCCTTCGTCAATTTTGACTCGCAGACGGCGCATGGCCACCTCGATGACATTGGTGTCACTGTCGAAGTTCATGTCCCATACCTGCGATGCGATCAACGAACGTGGAAGCACTTCACCATGTCGACGCATCAGCAACTCCAAGAGTCCGAACTCTTTGGCCGTGAGGTCAACACGTTTGCCACTGCGAGATACGCGGCGACGCAGTAGGTCTAGCTCGAGATCTGCAACAGTCAGAGTAGTGCCTTCATTGGCCGAATGTCCGCGTCTAAGAATGATGCGAACTCTGGCAAGTAACTCTGCAAACGAAAACGGCTTTACCAGGTAATCATCTGCACCGAGCTCGAGCCCTTTGACGCGATCCTCGACATGGTCCCGTGCAGTAAGGAACAGGACCGGCATATGCAATCCCCGATCACGGAGTGCTTGGAGGACCTGCCAACCATTGAGGCCCGGCAGCATGACATCCAAGATCACCAAGGAGTATTCACCTTGCAGGGCCAGATGTAAGCCGTCTGAGCCATTTGGGACGAGGTCAGCAATGTAGCCAGCCTCGGTCAGTCCTTGGCGCAGGTACTCACCTGTTTTAGGCTCATCTTCGACAATCAAAATCCTCATGTACTCGCTCCGCTGCAGTGGACGATCAAGAGTGTGCCGAGTTTGATGCCCTCTGACATGAAGATAAGAAAAATGTAATGTTCCTGAAATCCTGGCGATAGAAAGGCTCAACACGGCCTTGTTGTTCCCTCCTGGGAAGCCATCAAGCGTGGTGAGCAGAGTGAACCTTCTGGTTGCAACGAGGGCATGGCTGGATAGAAGCCCTCTGTCGCACCAAACATGACGCGAGCATTACATGAATGTAATGAATGAGTCACTCCACCGAAATTCAGCGCGCCCTAGCATACTGAACATATCGAGCGCTCATTGCATCAGGCAAGCGTTACCGAAAACGAATTTCTTGGAAGCTCTGGAGGATTTCACCTTATGCCGCGTCATTCGCCATTTTTTGTCACTCCCACTCAAGGGTTCTCTCGTCGGCGCTTCGTTCAGGGGCTGGCCGCAGGAGGCGTTCTGGCGGGCCTGTCAACGCAGTCGCTCATGGCATTCGCACAGCAGAGCTCCACAGTCCGCGGGGCCGCTCCGGTGCTGAAGGGTAACGAGTTCGATTTGGTGATCGCCGAGTCCGCCGTGAACTTTACGGGCAAGCCAGGGATGGCGACAACGATCAATGGATCGCTTCCTGCACCAACCCTGCGCTGGCGAGAGGGTGAGACGGTGACGATTCGCGTCACGAACAAGCTTCGCGAGGCCACTTCTATTCATTGGCACGGCATTATCTTGCCCTACCAGATGGACGGAGTTCCAGGCATCAGCTTTGCGGGCATTCCTCCTGGAGAGACGTTTACCTACCGCTTCAAGGTTCAGCAAAGCGGCTCCTACTGGTATCACTCACATTCAGGCATGCAGGAGCTCACCGGCATGTATGGAGCAATCATCATTGATCCCGCAGGCCCTGAGACTATCCGTGCAGATCGTGACCATGTCGTGCTCTTCTCTGACTGGACTGACGAAGACCCCATGCGCGTTTTCGCAAAGCTCAAGGTTCAGGGCGACTACTACAACTACAACCAGCCCACGGTCTTTGATTTCTTCCGTGATGCATCGCGCGATGGCGTGTCAGCGGCATTAGACAAGCGCAAGATGTGGAACGAGATGCGCATGAATCCAACGGATTTAGCCGACCTCTCTTCTGCGACCCTGACCTACCTCGCAAATGGCGTCACGCCTGCCGGCAATTGGACTGCTCTTTTCCGCCCGGGCGAGCGTGTTCGACTGCGCATGGTCAACGGCGCGGGCAATACCTTCTATGACGTACGTATTCCGGGTCTGAAGCTCACTGTGGTGCATGTTGACGGCGTCGACGTAGAGCCTGTGACTGTCGATGAATTCCGATTCGGCCCTGGCGAAACCATAGACGTGATTGTCGAGCCACGTGATGACGCCTATACGATTTTTGCCCAGTCGATGGACCGAACAGGCTACGCACGCGCTACGTTAGCAGTGCGCGAAGGTCTACAAGCTCCTGTCCCTGCACTCGATCCCGTCGAATGGCTGGGTATGAGCGACATGATGGGCGCCATGAGCCATGGCAGTTCCGGAGCCGACATGGACATGACCGGCATGTCTGGGATGACCGGCATGTCTGGGATGACCGGCATGTCTGGGATGACCGGCATGTCTGGGATGACAGGTATGGCCGGGATGGCTGGTATGTCGGGGCCAATGGCCGGCATGGATCATGGTGCGATGGCCGGCATGAATCACGGTGGTATGGCGATGGACCATAGTCAGCATGCCAAGTCTGCTGGGGGCTTGGCAGTGCCCAGCACCACCGCACGCCATGCTCGCACTGAATATGGCGCAAGAACAGATATGCGAGTCGATATGGCCCGCACCAATCTTGACGATCCCGGTATCGGTCTGCGCAATAACGGCAGACGGGTGCTGACCTTGGCAGATCTGCATACACCTTCAGGTCCGATGGACTCGCGCGGTCCTGGACGAGAGGTGGAGTTGCACCTGACGGGCAATATGGAGCGTTATTCCTGGTCTCTTGATGGATTGGAGTTCGGGCAATCAACGCCTGTTCACTTCCGTCACGGCGAGCGTTTGCGAGTCATCCTGCACAACGACACGATGATGACTCACCCTATGCACTTGCATGGGATGTGGAGTGAACTGGAGAGCCCTGATGGTCGATTCCTCGCCCGTCGACACACCTTGCCAGTACAGCCTGCACAACGCATCAGCTTCTTGGTGACGGCAGATGCTCTGGGGCGCTGGGCATGGCATTGCCACCTGATGTTCCACATGGATGCAGGCATGTTCCGCGAAGTCGTAGTGTCTTGAACAAACCTCACAAGGAAGATCAAAAATGTCCAAAGCACTCCCTATTCGTGCATTGTCCACTGCGCTCCTCGCTCTGGTGAGTATGGCGGCCCAAGCGCAAAGCGACCATTCATCGCATGGCCAAGCGGATATGCAAATGGAAGCACCGGCAAGCCCTGCCACAACTGCAGCTGATCCACATGCAGGTCATGGTGCTATGACTGGCAGCGCTGCAAGCGGCCCTGCGATGGATCACGGCAGCATGCAGATGCAAGGGGGATCCGCACCTCCAGATGCTCGCGACCCGCATGGGTATTCCAATGGGCTGACCTTGGGATCGGGCGATTACGCGGTGCCTGGCGTCCCGCGCTTGATGCTTGCGGACGAGCATACCTTTGCCTCGCTGCGTGGTGAGACCCTGGAACGCCGTTTTTCACGCAGAGGTGATGATTCAACGGCCTATGACTTGCAAGCATGGTACGGGACCTCATACAACAAAGCTGTCTTGAAGGCAGAAGGTGACGTCGCCAAAGGAAAGCTCGAAGAGTCTCGCACCGAACTGCTTTGGAGCCGTGCCGCCACGACCTATTGGGATACACAGTTGGGTCTGCGCTTAGACAACGGCGTGGGACCTAGCCGTCAATGGCTGGCATTTGGTGTACAGGGCCTGGCCCCTTACTGGTTCGAGCTGGAGGCCACAGCCTATGTTGGCAGTAGCGGCAGAACTGCGCTTCGCCTAAATGCAAGCTACGAACTATTGCTGACTCAACGCTTGATCCTTGAGCCTAGAGCTGAAATGCAGTTTTACGGCAAGGATGATCCAGAGCGGCATATCGGCAAGGGCCTAGCCGAAGCATCTGCGGGCTTGCGACTGCGCTACGAGTTCAGCCGTCAGTTCGCTCCATATATCGGCGTCGAACGTGCGGGCAGTTTCGGGCGAACCGCAGATCTCGTTCGTGCCGACGGCGGCCGTGCTCAACAAACACGATGGGTGGCCGGTGTCCGCTTCTGGTTCTAGCCAGACCAATGTGCACTTCCTCGCTGGCGCGTTCTTGAGGGCGCGCCAACTCCATAGATCCAGATTCGCAATCGATTTTCAAACCACCATCACACTTCGATAGGAGTCTCTCATGAACCGCTCAAACCTGGTCGCTAAGTTCATCGCGCCAATTGCCGCAACACTGTTCGCTTCCGCAGCATTTGCACATCCTTCGTTAGTTTCCTCCTCTCCTGCGGATAAGTCGCAGGTCGCGGCACCTGCCACGATTGAGTTGAAGTTCTCTGAGACGCTGGTTCCTCAGTTCTCGGCAGCGAACTTGATCATGACGGGGATGCCCGGAATGCCGAACCACGGTGCAATGAAGGTCAGCGCAAGCGTCTCTGGCGCTAGCGATGGCAAAACCATGGTCATTACTCCCGCTCAGACGCTTCAACCCGGTGCCTATCGCGTGGATTGGCGTGCAGTGTCGTCAGACACACACCCTATCAATGGCAACGTCACATTCCAGGTGAAGTAAGCAAATGGCCGAGGATTGGTTCACCATCGTATTGCGCCTTGCGCTGTATCTGGACATGGCAGCGGCCTTTGGCGTCGCCATGTTTGGCGTTTATGCCCTTGGCCATGACGAGCGATCCTTGGCAATTGCGCGCTGCTATCGAATATGTGTCGGTGCATTTTCAGCATTCGGAATTGGCCTGTCCGTGGTCAGCATGACAGTCCTTGCCAAGGCCATGTCCGGTGCTCAAACTTACGCTGAGTTGTCAACGCATATCTTCGAGATGCTCATCACCGGCACTCACATGGGCCTTGCTTGGTGCATTCGTATTCTTGCGCTAGCGCTTTGCATCTTGATCGCATTTGTGAAATTCAATCCCACGTTGCGCTTTGTTGCCATGTCCGGATCTAGCGGTGTGGCACTGGCGACCCTGGCTTGGAGTGGTCATGGTGCGATGGACGATGGAATGCGGGGATACATCCACCTGGCTTCGGACATCTCGCACCTCTGGGCAGCAGGTGCATGGGTCGGCGCGTTACTCGCCTTTTTGATCTTGGCCGTAACGAGTGCGAATAAGGCATCAAACACAGTAGCAATATTGAGCCGAACATCAAATGGCTTCGCCCAGGTAGGGACGCTGATCGTGGTCGTTCTGGGGATCAGTGGTGTACTCAACTACGTATTGATCGCAGGGCCTTCGCTTGATCCGCTTGTTTCGACACTCTATGGTCAGTTGCTGTTAGGCAAGCTGATGCTGGTTCTCGGAATGCTTGCTTTGGCTGCGGCAAATCGGTTCCGGCTAAGTCCAAGTCTGGAGGCATCGTTGACCTCTGGAAATCATGCACAAGCAGTCGCTAAGCTACGCCAGAGCCTGTTCATGGAAGCAACACTGGCAGTTCTGGTTTTGGCGAGTGTGGCTTGGTTAGGGATTCTTTCGCCAAAAGGAATTTGAACCGTTAGAGTTGTTTCCCGAGCAGATTCTGGCTTGACATTTACATGGTGTAAGAGCCAAGAATCGATCCAACATCGCGAAGGGCCATCTGCATGCAACATCATCAGCATCGATCTTCTTCAGAATCAGTTGAGTTGGAAAGCACCAAAACTGACGCCGAGCCTCTGCAAGATCCTGTTTGCGGCATGACTGTCTCTCTGCAGTCTCCTCATCAGATAGTCCACGAGGGACGAACGTATCGCTTCTGCAGTGCCGATTGCCAGCAAAAATTTGCACATGCCCCTGCGCAATTCATAACGAGTAACGAGCAGGCTGATCACGCAGGAGGGGACACAGTCTATGTATGCCCAATGCATCCTGAAGTCCATCAAGATCATCCGGGGCGCTGCCCCAAGTGCCAAATGCATTTGGTGCCTGAGGCCCAGTTGTTCAGCTCGCACGAACATGCTCAGGTGGCTGCAAGTCATTCAGATCAGAAATCGGTTGATGACCCGGGCGTGATTCCGGCCGGAACGATCTATACCTGCCCGATGCATCCGGAGGTCCGGCAAGATCATCCCGGAAACTGCCCCAAGTGTGGAATGACTCTGGAGCCACTGATCCCGGTTGGAGAAGAGGACAACAGCGAGCTGCAAGACTTCCAACGGCGATTCTGGTGGACGCTACCACTCACACTGATTGTTGCCACTCTGGCCATGTTCGGACACAAGTTCGGCTGGTTCACTATGCAGACCCAAACGTGGGTCGAGTTGGCACTTTCACTGCCCGTGGTGCTATGGACGGGCTGGCCCTTTTTTGTTCGAGGCTGGCAGTCAATCATCCACCGCAGTCCGAACATGTGGACGTTGATCAGCTTGGGATCGGGAGCCGCCTTTGTCTATAGCCTCGTAGCGACGCTGGCGCCAGGCGTGTTTCCCGACTCGTTCGTATCCATGGGCCGTGTAGCGGTTTATTACGAGGCAGCGGTGGTCATCATTTCTTTGACCATGTTGGGACAGATCATCGAACTGAAGGCTCGTTCTCAGACCTCGGCCGCTATCAAATCATTGCTTAGCCTAGCTCCTAAGACGGCAAGGCGTATCAATGCAGATGGCAGTGAGGAAGATGTTCCCCTCAGCCACGTGCATGTCGGAGACTTGCTGCGCGTACGTCCAGGCGAAAAAGTACCCGTGGATGGCATTGTCACGGAAGGCCAAAGTGCCGTTGATGAATCGATGCTCACAGGCGAGCCAATACCTGTGACAAAGCGCGTTGATGACAAGTTGATCGGCGCCACACTCAATACGAGCGGTGCTCTGGTCATGAGGTCAGAAAAGGTGGGGGCTGCCACCATGCTTTCCCAGATCGTTCAGATGGTTGCATCGGCCCAACGGTCGAAGGCACCGATGCAGCGAATGGCCGACGTGGTGGCTGGAAAGTTCGTTCTGGTTGTCGTGCTAGTCGCTGTAGTGACCTTCTTCGTCTGGGGAGTTTTTGGCCCAGAGCCCAGTTGGGTGTTTGGGTTGATCAATGCCGTCGCGGTACTCATCATCGCCTGCCCATGTGCGCTAGGTTTGGCCACACCCATGTCAGTAATGGTGGCCACAGGGCGCGCTGCAGAGCAAGGCGTTTTGTTCCGTGACGCGGGCGCCATCGAAAAAATGCGTGAAGTGGATACGCTCATCGTAGATAAAACGGGCACCCTTACAGAAGGTCGGCCTGCGTTCGATAAAGCGATTCCTGCTCCAGATTTCACCGCTGACGAAGTTTTGAGGCTTGCCGCTAGCTTGGACCAGGCTAGCGAGCATCCGCTTGCGGATGCCATCGTCCGAGCTGCACGTGAACAAGGCTTGCAACTCGCTAAACCTGCGGGCTTCGATTCCGCCAGCGGTATTGGTGTACGTGGAACCGTTGAGGGGCGGCGCTTGGCATTAGGCAACACCACACTGATGGCCCAAGAGGGCGTATCTGTATCTTCCTTGCAAGCCGACGGAGAACGCCTGCGAGGAGAGGGTGCAAGCATCATGCATTTAGCGGTTGATGGGAAGTTCGCAGGCATCCTGGCAGTAACAGACCCTATCAAAGCTAGCACTTTGGATGCTATTCAAACGCTTCATGCAAGCGGCTTGCGAATTGTCATGGCGACCGGAGACGGTCTGACCACAGCCAAGGCTGTTGGTGCCAAGCTTGGAATTGATGAAGTCCATGGCGAAGTCAAGCCCGCCGACAAGCTAGCTCTCGTGGAGCGATTGCAAAGTGAAGGTCATGTAGTTGCCATGGCTGGCGATGGCATCAACGACGCGCCGGCCTTGGCGAAAGCTGATGTAGGTGTAGCCATGGGAACAGGGACCGACGTAGCAATGAACAGCGGTCAGATCACGCTGGTCAAGGGTGATTTACGTGGCATTGCCCAGTCTCGTGAAATCTCAACTGACACAGTGCGCAATATGCGACAGAACTTGCTGTTTGCCTTCATCTACAACGGAATTGGTGTGCCAATTGCAGCGGGAGTTCTGTATCCGTTCACAGGGTGGCTTCTGTCGCCAATGATCGCGGCACTTGCTATGAGCCTGAGTTCGGCATCTGTGATCTTCAATGCACTGCGCTTGAGAAGGTGACGTTGCAATCGGCAAAGACGGCTACAGGTGATGCTGACCTTTAGCTGAGATAGCCATCTGAATCCCCGGACACGGTCTCTGCATTAAGCATAGAAATAGAAAGAATAGGACTGTGCATATGACTAGGCATACAGATACTATCGAAGTCATCACCCGGGACCAACGCCGCAGGCGCTGGTTGGCTACCGAGAAGGCTGCGTTGGTTCGTCAAACCTATAAGCCAGACATGAGCATGTCACTCGTGGCTCGCCAAGAAAGCGTATCTGCCAGCTTGCTCTTTACTTGGCAAAGGCTTGAGCGTGAGGGTGCGCTGGTAGTCGTCAGTGCTGACGAGGCCGTTGTACCAGCATGCGAGCTGGCAGCTGCGCGGGCCGAGATCGCCAAGCTCCAGCATGTGCTGGGCAAAAAGACCTGGGGAACGAGATTGTCAAGGAGGCCGTGGAGATCGTCGCTGCAAAAAAGTGGATTGCGCGTTTACCCTTGTTGCCCGGAAACAGCCAATGAAGTCCGTTGCCCTGGCGCTTGGCGTAGCGCTGGAATCTGCATGTCCTGTCTCATCGCGCCCGTGACTGGCAAGATAGTCGCCGTTGCCGCATACCGACCCACGATGATGAGGTGCTGCTGCTAGACATCCATCACCACATTACCGAGCTGCCCAGCTATGGCTATCGCCGAGCCGCAGCGCTGCTCAACCGGGAACGACGCTCGCAGGGTCAAGGACCGTTGAATCAAAAGCGCGTCTACCGACTCATGGCTCAGCACCAATTGCTGTTACCCAAGGCGCCCAGACGACGCCATTCGAGCTCTAGAGCCAATGAGCGACATACGCTGGTGCTTAGACGGCTTTGAGATCAAGTGCGATTCCGGCCAGATTGGCACAGCCACCTTTACCAAAGACTGCTGCGACTAGGAGATTCTGGCGCGGCAAGCCTGGGATGGTAAAGGGCTACCTGGCGAGCCAGCGCGTGAGATGTTGATTGAAGCGGTGGAGCGCCGCTTCGGCTGCGTCGAGGCAACGCCTGAAGAGGGGGGAAGCTGGAATTCTTGACGGACAACGGCAGCGCCTATGTTGCTCATGAGTCAAGCCCATCGACACGCCGGTGTGCAGCCAGCAAAGCAACGGTATGGCCGAGAACTTCGTCAACGCCGTCAATCGCATGGATCTGCGCGATGCACAGGCCGTGCTGGCGCAATTACCTTCAGCGCTCTAGCACTTCAATGAAATCCACCTCCACTCGAGTCTAAAGATGATGTCGTCCATAGGAACTCCGAAGACGACCAAATCTTCTCTCGACTGCAACGGCAACGATGCAAAAAAGGCATGTAACCAATAAGTTACATGCCTTTTTTATTTTTCAAACTACTGCTCAATCATCAGCCATGTTTGTAAGGTTCAGGATCTTCAAACTTCCAATACCTCGATAGGGTTTGGCAGCTACAGCCTCGACACAGGGCTTATCGCCCATCAGGTCAGAGATATCTGAAGTTTGGGATTCAACGTTCGGCTTGTACGCCCAGACAGCACCAGCATTTTTCACCTTTTTCAAGAAAATTGGCATATTTTTTTGATTGAAAACGTAAGGCCAAAGCTCACGATACTTCTTTGAAAGCACTGGTGGCTTTGGCTGGACGAGCCAATCCATCGCCTTCAGTAGTTTGTGATATTTCCATGGAATAGAGATATCAATCCGCGTTTTCTCGTAAATTTTCTTCTTCAGCTCATAACGCTGGCTTTTTGTCAGCTCATCGAGAGTCGGTACTTTTTCAGAAATATCACCCTCTTCGTTTTTGCAGTTCTCCTTACCAGCATAGTAAGAAGTCAAGAATTTTTGAACATTCTCGTCTAGCTTGGCAAAGTCATAAGAACGATGCTTGTTGTGACGAAAATTCTCATCTAAACGCAACATTGAGCGAAATTTCTCAAAAACGTCAGCGATTACTTTTTCTGATTTTTTTGGATCTTTCCACTCCATAACGCTCATCATATCTGAATGGTTTTTCTTCAAATAAGCTTCGGTGATTTTTAGCTCGATACGCAAACCACATTTACTCACACTATAGATTTTCTCCTTAACCTTGGGATCTAAAGAATCCGCACCATCATATAGCCCATACTTCTTTTTACTAGGATTATCCTGCCATTTTATATATGCGCACAAAGATGGATAGTTGCGGACATTCAAATAAACAGACCTACTTATATCCTCACCAATATGAGGTCTATCGGTTGTGGGCAGATAGTGATAAATTGAATTTATACGAAGCTCAAGCTCATCGCGCATAGCGATTGCTTCCTCAACACTATCGAATTTGAGCAAATAGGTAAGATCCAAGCTTTTAATAAAAGCATTCCTCAACTTTATGAGTTTAATATATTTTTCATGAACTCCAATATTTTTCAAATAGTCCTTCAAAAAATTCATGGCAATCTTTGCAGATTCATACACCAAAATATGCAGGAATGCGTTATTACCGATAACGCACGCAGGAATATTGATACTCACAAAAAAACCAATTAAGTTTTCCTTAGCCTTATCTAAGCAAGGTGCAACCTTAAACTCACTTCCTGTGACGCGTGACATTAAAGTAATCATTCGTCCTCCCGTAACTCCATCCCCAGAGAATGATGGCCAAAAATTACACTTAAAGAACTTTTCTGCCTTTTTGTAAGGCATTGGCTTTTTAAGAAAATACATTATTCCAGGTGAATCACACATTTCTTTTCACTCCATAAATTGATTTCTTAATGTTGATTTACAGCTATACGATAGTTACTTCATTACTACCTTTATAAGTACCTTGCTAGGTAATGCCTACATTTAGTTATCTCTAGGCTCAAATAATTACTTTGCAAGCTGCTTTTCAACAAAAAAATCTACTCAATCATCAAGTTTCAGCTTATTTATCAGGCATAAATTTTCTTTTTATGCCATACAAATACACCTGACTTTTACAGCTATTCACATGCAAAAGTCAGGCAATGAATAAGCATCAATTCATCTCCATAAGGTGCTTACGCAACGAGCCTACCTGCCAAGCAGTTATGCGCGTTGAGATCTTCACAGGGGCGGGGATATGACCTGCTTTAACGTGACGCCAAACGGTTGCGCGTGAGCACGCATACAGCCCTTGCACCACATCTATGCGGACATGGGCGGAATTGGGAAGCTGATCGAAGTCCAGCAAAGGATCAAGGCGTGGACGGGCAAGCTTGGTTGAGGCAGCTGCGCAGTCAGCGCCTGTAGCAAGGATAGGTTTTTGGCGATATGCCATAGCAAGCTCCTAGTGCTACGGACGACATGCAGGATGCAGTCGCCCAGCTACCAGGCTTTACAGATTTAGAAAATTTGCAGGCAAGGCAGGTGCTTGCTTTGCTGAACTATTAGGTGTGAGGTAGTATAGTTAGGTATGTGTTAGGCCATCTGTTAGGCACAGTGTTAGGTACTGATCTTCATAGCTCAACAAGATAAAAATATTCATCCAATAAAACCATGACAAAAATCTTTCAGCATGATATTCATCACTGGTCACTTGAAGAATTCATTCGATTAATCGTCATTAAAACTGAAATACCCATCCATGACGAACAGCTTATAAAGCATATTTTTCATGAGATTAAAAAAAATAGAGTTAGTGAAAATTTTTATCAGGCACCTGACGAAGTCGATACTTGTCTAGTAGAAGCGGCTGAAAGAATCGTAGGAGTGCTATCCAATACCATAGCGAACATTTCATTAGAAATGAGTTTGCCTATTATTTTTTGGATGAGACTCGCACTGAGCCTTCACAACCAATACCAAATCAATATTGATAGTGTTGTAGAGGATTACTCAAAGTGGCGTAATAATGATGGTAAAAACCTACAATTGGTTTATTCACCAAGAAGAAGTAAAGGTAAATCGGAAATCATCCCTTTTGATCTCTTCCTAGTACAGACAGGTTATAAGAGGATTCCTCAAATTTTAAAAACTTCCGAGTGGCACCTTGAGGAAATAAAAGGAATAGTCGCAAAAAAGACAAAAAAGGAAAAAGACCCATATTGCAATATTGGAGAGCCAGCTTTCATAAAACTAGAAGAAATGATGAAAAAGGCCGCCTTAAATATGCAAATAAAAAATCTTCTCCCATATCATGGGCACGATAAAGGTAAACATTTATTTTATGGAAAAAGAGAAGATCTATACAATATATTAGTTGAAAAATATTCTTTAGACATCACTTACAAATCATATTGCCAAGCCTCATCTAAATTAGTTAACGTGACTCGGAAAAAATGCAATCTATCTTCTGCTCAGATTCAAATCATCAAACTTAGAAAAACAAAACCTTTAACACCATTAAAAGCAATACATGAAATTTAATCTCACAATCACTTAAGTCAATCATTTCATGGCTATATTCTCAAAAATACACCTCTTTTCTTCAGCTGTAGTGATTCCAATTTATAAGAATTTTCAGACGAAAAACTTAGCCTTCAGGCTGAGAAATTTAAATAACTTACAAACAAAAAAGGGACACAAAATGTGTCTCTTTTTTCTGAAGATTAGTACTGAAAATTATATTCAACTCACATAGAAATCATAAATCAGGATTTTTTCCAACTGCGATTAGTTGTTTCTGTAATTCAGGCAATGCTGTTTGTACGGTATCCCAGACCACATCTAGATTGATATCGAAATATCCATGGGCGATGCGATTGCGCATCCCGCGCATAGCTCTCCAAGGAACATTAGGATTCGCTGCTGCAAAATCACCATAACCATCCATGACCTTGGTGGCTGCTTCGCCAAGAATGATGAGGCTCATGATGACCGCTTGCTGCGTCCTCTTGTCTGCCTCAAATTCGTCTCGGGTCATGCCCACAACAAAGCCACATGCATCTGCAGCCGCCTGCTGCATATGATCAATGTAATCAGGCAACCTGTTCATATTCATACAGGCCGGGCCTCCAAAAGGACTTGATCGCGGAATTTGGCGGGTAAATCGTAGGGGGTCAGCAAATCGACCTGAATACCAAGGATGCTCTCCAATTCATCCTGCAAGCCCCCCAGATCAAAGAGAGTGGCACCCGGAAGAGCATCAACGATCAAATCCAAGTCGCTGCCTTCTTGATCGGTTCCATGCACGACGGAGCCAAATACACGCGGGTTTTCAGTGCGATAACGGCCCACTGCTGCGCGTATATCGCTACGCCTAATTTCAAGTGCTTGTGATGGTCGCATGGGAAACTCCTTGCTCTACTCAATTATGCGCAATGCGCCACAGGGAAGAAAAGGCTGGCGATCACTTCCAAAGCCTTAGCGCTAAAGAATGAACTCGGCCCATTTCTGCATCATCTCACGACGCTTCTCCAACATGTCACCTCGCCGGTAAGCAGCCTCCACCTTATTGCTGACCACGTGTGCCAGCGCCATCTCGGCCATTTCCTGAGGGTAATCCGTCGCTTCGGCAGCCCAGTCGCGGAAGGTCGAGCGAAAGCCGTGCACCGTCAAATCATTGCGCTGCATTCGGCGAAGCACTGCCGTGAGCGTCATATCCGAAAGAGGCTTATGGTCCCGCACGCTGGGGAAAACGACATTCGTGCCAGCCAGGAGCGCTTGTTCCTGCTGACGCAACAAGGCCACGGCAGCATCTGACAATGGAATCCGGTGTTCGCGCCCCGCCTTCATGCGTTCAGCAGGAACAACCCACAGACGGGCTGACAAGTCCACTTCGTCCCACACCATGCCGCGCACCTCACCGGAGCGAGCGGCTGTGAGGATCGTGAAGCGCAACGCCAACGCACCCACTCCGGCCTGCGCCTCCAGCGAAGTCATGAACGACTGCATGTCCTTCCACGGAAGTGCCGCGAAGTGGCGCGTCCGAGAGACCTTGGTGCGGGCAGGAAACAATGAATCCAGATGCCCTTTCCAACGCGCGGGGTTGTCGCCGTTGCGCAGGCGGCGAGCACTAGCCCAGCCAAGGATGGATTCAATGCGCCCCCGCAAACGAGAAGCAGTTTCCGGCTTGCTGTTCCAAATAGGCTCAAGCACGCGCACCACATGTTCGGTCTCCACCAGGGCCACATCCATCTTGCCCATCACAGGTTCAGCGTACATGGCCAGCGTGCTGACCCACTGCTCTGCATGCTTGGCATTTTTCCATCCCGCCCGATGTGATTCAATGTACTGCGCGGCACACCAAGCAAATGTCACCGCTTTAGCCTGCTCTGCGCGCGTCGTTGCCAAAGCTTCCTGCTTGACCTTCATCGGATCAATGCCTTCGCGTACTTGCTTGCGCCATGCCATGGCTTTGTCGCGTGCTTCGGCCAGCGAAACATCGGGGTACGGCCCAAGCCCCGTCCAACGCTCGCGCCCGGCCATCGTGTAGCGCAGGATCCAGGATTTTGAGCCCCCTTCGGTGACCTTCAGCCACAACCCTGCACCATCACCATGCATGCCAGCAACCTTGATTCGGCTGGCTTGCAATTGCGTCAATTTATTCGCTTTCACCATACGTTTAAGTTCGACGGAAACTGGAGGCCCATTTTGCTCTCGTTATACGGAATCGTATACGGAAAAAACAGAATATTGTGCGATGCACAATGAGTCAACTTGAGACAAATAAAATCATAACCCATTGTTTTTTATTGAAAAAACATTGAATTTTGATATTTTATGATGCGAAATGAAACATCAGTTCGACTGCCACAGCCTCCGCCAGGACATCGACGCACACAGCGTCTAATCGCTTCAAAACCCGCTTCTCTCATAGGAAAGCGGGTTTTCTCTTTGTCGCAAGTAATCGCACCACGCCTCAGGACAACCCAGCTTTTGTTGGTACTTTCGTTGGTAGCTCAACCAGAGCCAAAATCAGGTACCAACAATCAGGACTCGCGGGGCCACATGGCACTGACCGATACGTTCATCAAGAACACCAAGCACAGCGGCAAAGCAGCTGGCGACAAGCACAGTGATGGTGACCTGCACGTCAAAGCGAGCGGGCAAGTATTGGCGGTTGGCCTATCGCTTCGAGGGCAAGCAAAAGACACTGGCGCTCGGCGTGTATCCCGCCATCACCCTCGCCCAAGCCCGCCGTGGCCGTGACGATGCCCGCGCCCTGCTGGCGCAAGGCATAGATCCCAGCCAGAACAAGCAGCGCCTCAAGGAAGACAAGGCGGTGGCAGCACTCAACACCGTGGAAGCGATGTACCGCGCTTATCTGGCGAACAAGCGGCCCGGCTGGTCAACGACACACTACGACCGCGAAGCCCGAAGCCTGGAGAAAGACCTGTACCCCTTTCTTGGGCAGCGTGTGATCGGAGAAGTCGAGCCGACTGAATTGCTGAAAGCATGTGAGCGCGTACGAGACCGCGACGCAGTGGAAAGCGCACATCGGCTGCTCACCACGGCATCAGGAGTCTGGCAATACGCAATCGCCAGAGGCTGCGCCACACGGGACATTGCCCAGGACATCAAGAAAGCCCTCAAACCGCGCCAGAGGGGCATTTCCCAGCCATCACCGATCCAGGCAAGCTGGGCGAACTGCTTGATGCGACTCATCGTATCCAGAACACCAGCAATTTCAGCCACCGCGCCTGCCAAGTTAAAGCGAATGCAATGCTCAACGCGGCACCAGCCAAGGTCATGAACCACACCAGCACAGCCATGGAGGCGTGATCGGCCTGTAAGCACAGCAGTAGCGATGTAAACAGACTGAAGCCACCAAGCCCGCGCAGCGATAGGACTGTTCTGCGTGATGCTGAGACAGGTCCACATGCCTGCTCCCAGTGCACATCCATCGCCAAGGCCAGCCAGCACAAACCAACGAGGTTGGTCAAGACAGCCAGTAAGAGCATGAGAGATTCAGGCACGGGCACGCCCCCCTGCGGTCGACACGCTTGTCTGGTGGGCTGCTGTCATGGTGGTTGCTACCGCACGACGACCGAGCTTGCGTGCGACCGTCATCGCGATCGCTGAGCTTGCAAGCATGAACAGATCGGTGCCTGCCACCGGCCAATAGCCTTCGCTGACTGTGCGCAGTAGATGGTGCCCTGTCGTGACCCAGTTCAACAGTACGGCAGTCACCGCCAAGAAAGCTACTCCCCAACACTGTTCAATCCAGGCCGGGGCCATCCGGGCCTCGGCTACTGAGGCAGTCCGCAAGATGCCGTGCACGAAGGCCAGCATCCAGACTACCCAGAAGATGTACTGCTCCATATCGCCTTTGCCAGGCCAGCCCGAGGGCATCGTGCCGGGCAGCAGGCGATTGCTGATCAGCATGGCTAGCGTAGCGATGAGCATGCCGGTCACCGTGGACACGGCGAAAGCGTCCACCCAGCGGGCGCCACTCTGACCTTGCTTGGCATGCTGACGCTTGCGTTTTTCCACGAAAAAAACGAAACCGGTAGCGATGCACACACATCCCAGGAGGCCACCGAGCACGTACAACCAGCGCAGCAACCAATGGCGAAAGTGCTGCAGGTGCAGTCCGGTAAGGAAGGTGTTGATACTCGCCACAGACGTAAGCGGAGGGTCTTCGCGCAGCACCTCGCCTGTCGAGGCCTTGAAATGAATACCTTCTCCAGTGAGCGCAATGCGGTCGGTGCCGGCGCGATACACGCTCACGTAGCTGTTGGCGTCGCCCACGTGTCGCACACCTAGGAAGCCTACGTCGCCCGCCATGCCCTTGGCCGCCCATCGGCGCTGCGCTTCCACCACCATCGCATCGACAGAGGCCAGTTGTGCGTACTCACCGGCACGGTCATGAGGCAGGCCGGTCTCCAGCGCTTCCTGCTTCTCGTGCAGCTCGTGTAGAGGCTCGAGTTGGGTGTGGGTGACAGGGAAGTAGATACCGCCGAAGATCACCAGCCCCGAGAAGGCGAAGATGAAGTGAAACGGCAGCGCGATCACGCCCGTGAGGTTGTGCAAATCCAGCGCGCTGCGCTGGATGTGCTTCTTCGGGCGGAAGGTGAAGAACTCGCGAAAGATCTTGCGGTGCATAACCACCCCGCTGACCAATGCCACGAGCATGATCAGCGCGGCGAATCCCACGATCCAAGTCCCCAGATTCAACCAGTGAAGGTTGAGGCTGTAGTGAAGGGGGTAAAAGAAGCGGCTTCCGATCTTCAGGTGATCGTCGGGCAAGGACTCTCCTGTACGGGGATCGATGGTTCGTGCTCCAAAGACTGCATCTTCCGGGTTCTTGGCGTTTGGCAATGGATAACTGGAAAACAGGGTCAGCACGGGGTCGCGATGTGTGGTGTAGGCGCCCCAGTTTTTCACGACCGGAAAGTCCTGTGCCATGGGGCCGTTCACCCGGCTACGCGCCCGCTCGATACTTGCTGCGCTGGGTTTCATGTCTTGAAAAACGGGCAGCAACACCTTGTCAAAAGAAGGCATCGGCTGCGGCGCAAAGCGCGACTCGGGTATCGCCCAGCGGTCGATTTCACGGTCAAAGACCGACAGTGAGCCGAAGAAAAAGACGACTATCAGCACAAAACCCAGCACGAGGCCGAACCAGGTGTGCAGCCAAGCCATGGAGAGGCGGAAATTCTGGAACACGGAAAAGGACTCCTTGCACGAGTAATCGCAATCAGAGCAACGCGCGCTGGACCAGCCAGGCCGTGCCAGTCATGAGCGCACCACCGCCGGCCAGCAATAGCCAAACGCGCGCCACACTGCGCGCTGCGAAGGCCCACAGAAATATGACCAAGAAGATGATGAAGCCGAGGATGTAGCTCAGTGTCTCGGCGTCGTCGAGGTCCACATCGGCTGCAAATAGCAGACTGATCGTCAAGGCCATGAAACCCCAGGTGAAGGAATATCCGCCGAGCATTCCGGCACCAATGCGCATGACAATACCTGCTGACTGTCTGAGGCGAAGCTGATGAAGTTTGGTGTTCTCCTGCACTGGAGCGGAAACTCTATTTGGGCGAAGTAGATCCTTCATCGCATTGGCATCCGAGCTCGACTCTGCAGGGGTACCCTGCAAAGTGCCTTGCCTTTTAGCGGTCTGATCAATAGTCATACCGAAGCGTCACAGCAAAACTACGCGGTGTGCCCACAAACAGGCCGCCAAAATTGTTATTGCTTGGGATGGTCTGGTAGTAGTGCTTGTCGAGTGCATTGCGCACATTGAACTGAACACTGAGATGGCGGTCATAGCGATAGTTTGCGTTCAGGTTCAGCAGCGCGAATCCGCCTTGATAGATCGAGTACGTCGCGCCGTCGAAGCGCATGCTGCTTTGCAGCTGGACATTTCCGCCTACGCGCCACTGGCCACCGGGGAGTTTGTAGTCCGTTGAGATCTTCACGACTTTTCTTGGAATCGTGGTGTTGTAGTCCTTGCCCTGATTGGGACCAGCAACGTATTCGGGATCGCTGAAGGTAAAGCCAGCCGCTACGTTCCAGTTTGGCGTAGGCGAGCCCGACACTTCGATGTCGATGCCCCGATTACGAACCTTGGCGCCTTCGGTGTAGCAGCGACTATTGCCAGCCAGGCCACAAGTCGATGCGGCACTCGTCGCCACAGGTAGATTGAGCTGATCGGTCTGAAAAATGGCCAATGCAGTGTTGAGTTGTCCGTCAAAGAACTCGCTCTTGATGCCGGCCTCGTAGTTCTTACCCTTTACGGGTTCCAGTAGACCGCTTTGGCTGTAGTACTGCTGCAGCGAATAGATGTCGGTGTAGCTGGCATAGACGGAATGCTGTCGGTTCAGTTTGTAGACGATGCCAGCGTAAGGAATGATCTGGCGCCCCGAGTCATAGCTTGCGTTGGTGTAGGGGCTATTTGATGCGTAGTCAGACCAGCTGATCCGGCTGCCAAGGATTACGCTGAGGTCGTCCGTTGCATGAAGCCGGGTGGCTGCAACGATCCCTTTCTCTCGACGAACCAATGCGTAGTTAGTACCGGCAACGTTAAGTTGCGGCACTGGGAGAGACCAGAAATCGAAATTGGTGATGTTCACCGATGGCGTGTTAGTTGCCGTATGTATGCCGTAAGTGAAATCGTCCCGCCTGCTGCTGGCTCCTAGCATCAATTCATGTTGGCGTCCGAACAGAGTGAAGGGACCACTGGCCTTCAAATTGAAAGCCAGTTGGTCGTCCTTGTATTCAGCCGCTGAGATGGGAAGCCTGTAGGTGTCGCCGCTGACGCGTGCTGGATAGGGGCTAAGGAAACTGGTGTCCGAGCGCACCGCATTGATGGCACCGGTTAGAGTCCAGTTGTTGTCGAAGCGGTGCGTGATATCGCCGAACACTGTGTAGTTGTCACGGTTTAGGTGGGCCCATGGCCCAGCTAGCGAAGTGGAACGTGGCAGATCGTAGAAAGTGCCGTCGGCCTTGGTGTTCAGTCCACCCCAGTCGTACCCCCTATGATTGTCCTTTTGCACGGAGGCGCCGAACGTCAGCAGGGTTGAAGGACTCAGGTCAGCCTCGCCGACGGCGTAGAGCAGCTTGTTGTCCGTGCCCGCACCGGTCTTGAAACTGTTGGCATCGTTAGCAAAGACTACCGTCCGCCCGCGCAGGGTCCCCGCGGCATTGAGTGGGCCGGACACATCTAGCTGCGCACGATAGTCAGCCCAAGAGCCTGCGCCCAGTTCCGCGCTCATTTGAAATTCACGTGTGGGACGCTTGCGGACCATGTTAATGATGGCCGAAGGGTTGCCCGAGCCTTGTAGCAGGCCATTGGCGCCGCGTACGATCTCGATCCGGTCATAGATCGCCATGTTGTTGAGTGACATGGCATAGCCCGAGTAACTCTCGGCAACGCTGGTGGATACGCCATCGACTTGGAGATCAGTGATCGGGAATCCACGCGAATAGAAAGTCGAGCGTTCAGTGCCGAGCTTGCTGTAAGTAAGGCCAGTGGCGACATCAGCAACATCGTCGAGCGAATGCATGTTCCGGTCTTGCATCTGCTGGTGTGTTACGACGCTGACCGATTGCGGCGTCTCCCGAAGTGTCATAGGCAAACCGGTTGCTGTGGTGCTGGGGCCGATAGCTCGATAGGTGCCCGTTCCCTCTGTGGTGCCAGGGCGCTCGGCTTGGGCTGTGACAGTCACCGAGCCTAGTGTTGGTGCTTCTCCTGTGGATTGGGCGATTTTGATAACAACGGCATTGCCTTCCTGAATGGCAACCAAGCCGCTGCCTGCCAGCAAACGATCTACTGCCTGGCGAGGCGTTAAGGTGCCGGAAATAGCAGGCGCAGACTTGCCGGCCACTAGCGCGGGTTGCACGATCATCTGTACGCGGCTTCGAAGCGCCCAGTCGCTGAGTGCCTGAGCCAAAGGCTTCTCAACGATACTGAATTCGAGGGGCGTGGTCAGAACTCCAGTGCCCGTGCTTTGCGCGTAAAGGGGGGTATTGGCGAAAGCCAAAGCAACGGCCAGGGCCAGAGGAGCCGCTCGCAGCGGAAGAATGTACATATTGTCCTCAAATGCAAAAACGAATGGTTCTTACTCTTGAAGACGTGCAACCTTCCAGATACCCTAGGTCGACCTCAAAAAATTTGCCCGCAGAAGGCTTGTCTGGAGGCTGATGCTACCGCGCCAGGACTACCTCGGTCACACCGCTTCCCGTCTCTTTGAGTCGCACCGGTAGCGACACCGGCAATACGCGCCGGAGGGTGGCCGTATCCCGTGGGTCGAAGACGCCTGTGATCGGCAGTGCGGCAACAGCCGGGTCGCGGATTACGAGCGGCAGATCGACATAGCGACTCATTTCGGCGAACGCTCGGTCCAGCCGTAAGTTGTCGAAACTGACGCGGTTGCCGCGCCACAATGCAATGCCTGCGTTGGATACAGCAGATACGGCAGACAACACTCCGGCCGCATCACTGGAGACTTGCTGCCCCGCCGACAAGTTGATTGCATCCCCGACATCGCTGCTTGCAGCCGCCTTCTCGGCATCTCCCGCCATGCGCATCACCCTGACCTTGCCTTCTTCGACTGCAACATGCACCCCCATGTTCGCTGGCATACCGGGAGTGTGTCGTACGGAAAATCGCGTTCCAACGACGGTGACGCATATTGGACCGGCAAACACGTGGAAGGGCCGATCGGCGTCGCTTTGAACGGCAAAAACTGCCTGACCATCAATCAGCCTCACCTCGCGACGTTGCCTGTAGTAGGTGACCTCCAAGCGTGTCGAGGTATCGAGTCGCAGACGGGATCCATCTGGCAGTGGCACTTCAACCTGTTGGCCACGCTGAGTGCTGAATGCCTGCGTGAATACAGGTTGGGCTTGCCAATGGTTCCAAGCAAGAAGGCTCGTTCCTCCAGTGACAGCTGCTATGGCAGCCAGGGCGAAAGCCGACTTCAACACTTGTCTGCGGGACGGAGTGGTTGGAGCCTCTTGTTGCGAAGGCGATGGCCCTCTGGCGCCCGCCCTCGCGGCCCCGGAGGCGCTGGCCGCATCCATGGCCTGCTCATAGGCCAAATTGCGCTGCAGCATGCTCCTCATTGACTGAGGAATTTCGTCGAAGGATTGCCACTCACCTTGCCAGTGGCTGAAGGCGTCACTGTTCGCTTTATCAGCTGCAAGCCAATTCTGGAACATTTGCTCATCGTTGGCGCCGAACCCTTCGCCCTGGCGCCGGACGAACCAGTCCAGCGCTTCTTCGCGGATGCGCGAAGCGTCGCCGGTCTGGAGAGGAGGTTTTCTCATCGGGTGGTTCGTTCTTATATCTAGGTAGACGTACAGAGCGCCGGATACCCCAAGTTGAGGAGCAACAGATCCTTCAATTCAATCATGGCGGGATCGATTTAGTTTTCTACGCGGAGCGGATGGCATACCGCTTTCACCGGCTGACTGGGCTCGGCAACGCTCGCAGGCGTCTAGTGCATGCTTGATGTGTTGCTCCACCGCCTTGACAGAAATGCCCATGCGTTCCGCGACCATCGCGTAGGTCAGACCTTCGAAGCGGTTCAGCATGAACGCTTCGCGGCATCGCAGCGGCAGGTTATCGATGACGGTGACCAGCGCCGATACCCCCTGTTGCGACGACATCGCGGTTTCCGGCTCCCAGTTTCGAGAGCCGTGCGCCTCGTCGGGTCCAGCCTGCGTGGACGGTATTTCCACGCTGGCGCGGACGTCGCCGTGGCGCTGGTGGTCGATGACAAGATTGCGGGCAGTTTGGTAGAGCAGTGCGCGCGGATCACCAATGCACGATCCCGAAGCCTGAGCTGCATATACACGCGCATAACTCTCCTGCGTCAAATCGGCCGCAACAGCGCGGTCGGTCACTTTTCGGGAAAGAAAACTCAGCAATTCGCGGTAATAGCGCTCGAACACAGCCCGCCACGATCCTGTAAAGGTTGGTCGAAGTCCTTGGAGTGGTTGGCTTCGACGCAGCGTGGCTGACCTGAGACTCACATTAAGTGAGCATTAATCATACTAGATGGGAAACACCTTTTGTGCCGGCAGAGGAAGGGACGGATTGAGAGATTGAGAGATCGCGCCTTGGTGCTCGAAGTGACTGCTTTGCGGCAAGTAGCAGCAGTGTCTCGAACAAACATGAACGATGGCCATCGGTGCATGGCGGTCCTTTGAGGACCAATGCTGGTAGAGACCACTGGCAGGTTTTGAGTGGGGCCGTCAAATGCAACCCGAAGGTTGCGGGAGCCGTATTAAGCGGCTCATGAACAAATAATGCCGCCCTGATAATCCACTTTGCGAGAGCTTCGAGTGCATCCCGAGTAGCCGGAAGGCTGCTTCAGATTACAGCGTCAATTGGGAACAGGTGATCCGCTGCAGCCCAAGTCGAACCTGCTCCATGACTGCTGGATCCGCTAGGCCTCTCTCAGGATGAGTTTTTACAAGCTTGTCACGACACCATGCAGGCCACTGCAAATAGTCATCGTCAATAGCAAGCCAAGCGGATGGTCAGCGACGAAACACATCTTCCCAGACCTGCATATCTCGGTAAGCTGATTCGAATTCGGCCCGATTCATCTGACTGTGAAAGGTTGCCCCGATGACTCTGGTGCGCAGTTCAAAAGGCAGGCGGCGCACGGCACCATGACAGCCGTACTTCACGACCCAGGAAGTAGACAGGACGATGCGGGCTGCAGAATGTGGTTCCAAGAGCTCGACCAGCAAAGAAGCATGTCCGAATAACCTGTCACTGGAAGATGCGTCTAGGTATGGCCCTTTTGACGCTGGCCAAAGCACATTATGCTGATGTAAAACACCGGCCCGCAACCAGACAAGCCTAGAGACTCTGACCTATTGATGTGCATGTTTGTCATGGCCGATCTTCTTCGGAAAGTGCAGTTTTTTTAGTACCTGTTTGACATAAAGTATTACTCGGCAGCCTTTGGTGGCTTCTACGGCGATCCCCGCAATGTAGTGGTTAGCCTGAAGTATCGGTTCTGACCGAACGAACAAACCAAGGAGTCGACGATCGCGGAGATCACTGTACTCAACGGTTTCCGGGTTCATTCTTATTGTTGGATGACGTTGTCATCGCTGGCAACCGAATTCTTCGCTCCACAGCGACACAAACATAGCAGCCATCAATGCATCCACAGTGATTGAGTGTGTGAGCTTTTAGGTCGCACTCTGGCTACTTATTCTTCGGCAGTTGAGGCTACTGTCGGCCGCTCACCTCACTCCTTCGTTGGGCAACCTCCAGGCTAGTTTTGGCGCCGAGGCTCCCCCTTAAGTCCCCTCCCTCTACGATACTTGCTGGCAGCTATCTTTCGGGGGGCTTCGGCTGCAGTCGGCGGCTATGCCATGTCCGGAGCTTGCGCCATGCTGCTCCAGCCGATCTGGCCCGACCTCATTTTCAGTCCATCATGCGGGCCAAAATGGTTGGCTTAGCCGTTCAAGCATCCATAGCGCTTCGGGTGACGAGTCCAAGATTGATGCCGCATCCCCGCCCCAAATACGGCACAAATGCCGGTCAATAGAATTGCAACTTACAATAAGAATTATTCGCATCATTAGTGACTTGTGAACCATTCTCAATAAAAGTGAGGAGTGGCTTTGCAAGGTTTCTGAGTGGCCGCACAACCATGAAAGCATGCACCCGGAAAATGGACACTCTCTCCAGTCCCCGTATGGCTATCGCGCTACGAATCACCACCGCCATTTTTGCGGGCTACGGTTTCACCTGGGGCTTCATCGCAGCGGCAACCGCCGGGCTGTTTGCACTAGGCATGGCCTTTCATGATGCCGAGCACCTGAGCGCCATTTTCGGGCTTGTGATTTATCTTTGCGTATTTCTGTGGTCCTTCGCAGCCCGCAGCCTCGGACGTGTGTGGGCCGTGCTGTTGGGCGGTGGTGCTGCGATGGCGATTGCCGCTTCGCTGATTCAGCGCCACCTGATCTAAGGAAGGAGACGACACCCATGTTCCAGAATTTCCGTCTCTCCATGGCATGGCTGCATACCTGGTTCGGACTCGCGCTTGGCTTTGTGCTGATGGCCTGCTTCTTCTTTGGATCGCTGTCGGTGTTTGACCGCGAGATTGATCGCTGGGCGATTCCTTCATCGCGCTTTGAACCACAGCCCATGCCCTCATTTGAGAAGGTGCTGCGCCCGGCTTTCGAGCAGATGCAACCCAGCAAGGCAAGTCTTGATTTCATGCGGGATCGTGTCAACGGCCCCATGCCGGAGCGCTTTGACACAGTCAAAAGCTGGGCTGCATACACCACGCACCGCGACCCGGTACTCAGTCTTTTTTCAGGCTACGAAGTGTCCAACGCCAAAGATCCGGAAGAAGGCGTCTGGGGCAACCGCACCATAGATCCGCGCAGCGGAACTGCGCTGTCAGACGACCAGCTCAAAATCGGCAGCCGCTTTTTCTATCCATTGCACTACAGCCTGAACCTGCAATGGAAAAGTGTCGGCTATTGGATCGTCGGATTTGCCGCGCTGGCGATGCTTGCTGCATTGGTCAGCGGCGTTGTCATGCATCGCAAGATCTTCCGCGAGTTCTTTACCTTTCGGCCGAAAAAGGCGACGCAACGCAGCACACTTGATCTGCACAACATGACCGGCGTTCTCGCGCTCCCGTTTCACTTCTTCTTCGCATTCACAGGCCTGGTGATTTTTGCTGGCATCTACTTTCCCGTCACGCATACGCAACTTGAACCACTGCACGAATTGCACGAAAAAATCGAGGCACGGGAGACTGGCCTGCCACATGATCGAGCAGGCATTGCAGCTTCGCTGGCATCGGTCGATGACATGATGAACGAAGCGCGCCGCCGCTGGGCCGACAAAGGCATGGCAGGTGAAGTGGGCCTGCTCTCACTCAACCACGTTGGCGATGCCAATGGCTACGTCAGCGTCTTCCGCGCAGGTACCGATCGCATCGCTCTGGTGGGCGACGGCATCCACTTCAAGGCCAGCACCGGGGAGGTGCTGCGCGAAGATCCGCCTCGCACCGTAGTGGACAGCATCAACACGTTTTTGACAGGTCTGCACCTGCAGCACTTCCGCCACTGGCTGCTGCGCTGGATGTATGTGCTTGGCGGGCTGATGGGCTGTGTGTGCATCGCCACAGGCTTTATTTTCTTTGTGGAGAAGCGCAAGAAGCAGCATGCCAGGACGGGACATCAGGGGGCCCGTGTTGTAGATGCGCTGGCTGTCACCACGGTCACCGGTATGGTGATTGCAACCCTCGTCATCTTGATCGCCAACCGCTTGCTGCCGCAAATACTACCTGCAAGCTGGCCCGCTCGCGGCGATCTGGAGCAGTACCTCTTCTGGGCAGGATGGGGCCTGGCAATGGCTCACGCGTTTATGCGCAGTGCACCCGTTGCTGAGGGACTGATGAATCCCGCGTGGCGCGAGCAATGCAGGGCGATTGCGGCTCTCGCCGTACTGGCCGTGCTGCTGAACTGGTTCACAACGGGTGATCACCTCCTCAAAACCGTTTGGAACGACACTTACTGGCCCGTTGCAGGCGTGGATCTATTCCTGCTCTCGGGGGCCTGGCTGGCGTGGGTATCAGCGCGCAAGCTGAACCAGCGCACCGCAGCGACACGTTCCGCCCCCCACATCAAGACCAGCCATGCGTGAAGCCATTTTTCTCGGGGCAGCGCTGATCACCGGCTTGATCGGCATGGGCTGGCTTTCACTGGCCATGGACACGCATTGGCAGCAGGTGCGAAGCGAACCGATCTCGCCTCCAACCACCGTACGTCTGCGCATTCTCGGAGCGCTGCTGCTCACATCCAGTCTGGGCTTTTGCCTTGCAGCTGATCACGCGTCGATGGCCATGCTGGTTTGGGTGATGGGGCTGGCCGCCTCAGCGCTCGCCATCGCGTTCACGCTCACATGGCGACCCATGTGGCTGAAAGTCTTGACGCGGCCAATTCAGCCCTGACTGCGCCCTGAATGATATTGAATATCATTTGCATCGTATACTCGCCCCCGACGTGGCGGCCGGTCGGAAAGGCCAGAATACGCTACGAAGACGCCGACATCCATCCCTGATCTTCCTGTGCTCGCACACTATTACCGAGAGTTGTTGAGGTTTCTGCAGGGAGCTGTCAGAGATCGCGATACGGCCGCAGACTTGGCGCAGGAAAGCTATGCCCGAGTGCTGGCCGTGCAGCAGTCCGGCGAGACCATCACCGAGCCACGCGCCCTGCTCTACCGTACTGCTCGCAACCTGGTGATTGATCAGTACCGCCGCAGCGAAGTGCGCAATACATATGCGGCGGCAGAAGGCGACTCCTTCATCGACGCTGCCGATCTAGCTTCTGGTCCTGAAGCCCTCGAGCCAGAGGTGGCCGCAATGTCGTCTCAAACGGTAGATGCGCTGCTGGCGGCTATTGGCGAGTTACCTCTGCGCTGCCGTGAGGCATTCATCTTGCACAAGTTCGATGGGCTGTCCCAGCCCGAGGTGGCGCGTCAGATGGGCATTTCCCTGACCATGGTGGAGCGCCATATCAAACTGGGAATGCAGGCCTGTCGAGCCTGCCAGGAGCGGATGCAGGGAGGCGCAGACTCCCCCTCTCCTGGGGTTCAACCCAGGAGCGGCCAATGAGAATTGGCACTTTCTTCTCTTTTCCGGCATTGGGTTTTGGCAGACTCGTGCGTCTACCTTCATATCGCCTCTGGCTTTTCGCATCCGCATGACTGATCGCACCATTGCCCAATCGCCAAACAGCGACCTTGATGCCGAGGCCCTGGAATGGTTTGCGCGTTACAGCGATGCACCCGATGCTGCCTATTCAGACGCGGCCTTTTGCAACTGGCTGACTGGGCACCCGGATCGAGAAGCCGCATTCAGCCGCTGGCAAGCCGATTGGCGGCAACTGGATGCTCTGCCGCAATCAGGCGTTGAACGCTTGCGCCTCCAACTGAAGAAGGATCAGGCGCAGTCATCAAGAAAGAGCCGCACCTCGAAGCGCAAACCATCACGCTGGTCTGCGCTCATCCCGCAAGCCGCACTTTCAGCCATTCTGATGGCGCTTGTTGTCGGCGGCGGGTACAAGGCCTGGGACCATTGGCAGCAGCAACCCTTGTTTGCACACATGTACCAAACAGAGCGCGGACAACAACTGAGCGTGCAGTTGCCGGACGGCAGTCTCCTGAGGCTGGATACCGCGACACGCGTCGAGGTGAGCTTGTACCGCCAGCGCCGCGAGGTGAGATTGCCGCAGGGACAGGCCGTGTTCGAGGTACAAAAAAATGTGGACCGCCCATTCGACGTGGTAGCCGGCAACACCAAGGTCACTGTGGTGGGCACGCGCTTTTCCGTGCGCAACACCGCAGGAAGCCCCGTGCAGGTCGCCGTCGAAGAAGGCAAGGTGCGCGTGAGTCCGCTTCAGTCGGATGGCAGCAGCAGACCGGGGGCTACTGACGTCCTGCTGATGGCCGGCCAGCAGATGGCTGCTGCTGCTGATGGACCGTGGGGCCCCGTGAGAGCGGTTGCTGCTTCCGGCATCGCCCCCTGGCGCGATGGCCGGATCACCCTGGAGAACGTAACGCTTTCCGAGGCATTGGCTGAGTTCGAGCGCTACGCTCCCACACGCATGGTGGTGCGCGATGCGGCGGTGGGCGCACTGCGCCTTTCAGGCACGTTCGACCCGCAAACGCTGGCCCATTTCCGCTATGCCCTGCCCAAGGTGCTTCCCGTACGTTTGAAGGAAAACGGGGATGTCACGGAAATCGTAGCCCGCCACTGAAACATGTCTCAGGCGCCGCGCGGCATCGTTGCGGGCTGGGATCCTCGCAATCCCATTTTCAAAAAATTGGTGCGTGCAGGTTGGGGTTTCGCATTGTCATGCGTCTTCCTGAGAACGATTCTTGTTTCGTATCTTTTGGAGAGTGTTTGCATGTCCCGTTTTCGATTCCATCTTGCGCCGCTGGCAGCCGCTGTGACTGTGATCTTGGCAACCTCAGGCGCACAGGCGCAATCAGTCAGTGTGCAGGCCGCGCTGACCGGGCCGGTTGAAATCCAGATCACTGCCCAGCCGCTGTCGCAAGCTCTGGTGGTTCTCGCACGCCAGGCGCACCTGGAATTGATGGTGCAGCCTGCATTGGTCGAAGGCCGAAGCGCGCCCGCAGTGCAAGGTCGCTTCACCGTGCGGGAAGCTCTGAATCGCTTGCTCGCGGGAAGCGGCCTGCACGCCGAAGTGGAGGGAAGGTCTGTCGTTGTGCAACGCCAGCCGCAAAGCTCGGACGCTGCTACCATGCCGACGGTCACCGTGTCCGCCCTGGAGGAACGCGCAGCCACCACAGAAGGCTCGGACTCTTTCGCCACGCGTGCGGTAAGCATCAACAAAGGCGATCAGGCGCTCAAAGACATCCCGCAATCCATCAGCGTGATCACGCGCAAGCAGCTCGACGAGCAAGGCATCACGGACCTCAAGCAGGCAGCCAACATCGCAACCGGCACCGTGGGTGTAACCGGAGTCGGGCAGGGCATGGTGTTGGCCGCACGCGGCTTTCAGATCGACAACTGGCAATACGATGGCGTTGCGATTCCTCGCAACATGTACTCGCTCGGCAACTGGGCTGCAGAAGGGATGGTCTTCTATGACCGCCTGGAAGTCCTTCGCGGCGCATCGGGCCTGTTGCAAGGCACCGGCAGCCCTGGTGGCGCAGTCAACCTCGTTCGCAAGCGCGGCCAGAACGAGAAGACTGTGACACTGACCACGCGTATCGGCTCATGGGATCGCTACGGCGCTCAGCTGGACGCTGGAGGCCCCCTCAATGCAGAAGGGACGCTGCGCGGCCGGGTAGTGGTGGACGAGGCCAGCAGCCATTCTTTCGTCGACTACGTGAACGAGCGTACTCGATCGCTATATGCGGCACTGGACTATGACATCAGCCCAGATACGACGGTTGGCCTGGCGGTGAGCCAGCTGGACAGCAAGGGGCGGCCCTTCATCTATGGCGTGCCCCTGCGTGCAGACGGCAGCGATGTAGGCCTTTCCCGCTCCACGTTCACGGGTGCCTTGTGGAACCACGACAAACTCAAACAGACCACGGTTTACGCCGACCTGAATCACCGTTTCAACGCGGACTGGAAGCTCAAGATTTCGGCCTTGCACATGAGCGAGACGAACAACTCCACGCACCAACGCATGCATGGCACCGTAGCTTCGGACGGAAGCGGAATGACCTACGCAGACTGGATCACCCGCTTCGACTCCAGCAAGGTCGGGCTTGATGCGTTCGTGAACGGGCGCTTCGATGCCATGGGGCTGCACCATGAAGTGACGCTGGGTGCGGATTACTCCAAGTACAAATCCGATGATATGTACGCCCGCAACTTCACGTCGGGCGGCAACCTCTTTGATATCGATCACAACCGCCCCAAGCCCACCGTGGACAGCCTGCTGGCGGCCGGTGGCCGGCAAGCCTTCTCATCGTACGACGTGCAGCAAAAGGGCATCTATGCCAGCTGGCGCGCTCAGCTGACCGAACCGTTGACTGCCATCGTGGGTGCCCGCGCCAGCTGGTACGACCTCCTCTACAAAGGATCGCTGTTCGACACTCGCGAAGTCATGCACGCATCGGGAGAAATCATCCCTTACGCCGGTTTGGTGTATGCGCTGACGCCCCAGTGGTCGGCCTACGGCAGCTACACCAGCGTGTTCGAACCCCAATCGGCACGCACAGCCGCAGGCAAGGTACTGGACCCCATCATCGGCTCGAACTACGAACTGGGTATCAAAGGCGAGCTGATGGACAAGCGCGTCAACACGTCGATCGCTGTGTTCCGCTACGACCACAAGAACCGCGGCGTCAACGATATCGCATCCGGCTATGCCTGCGACGGCTGGTTCTGCTCCACCGCGTCCGGCAAGGTCCGCAGCCAGGGCCTTGAAGCCGAAGTGAGCGGCGAAGTGATGAGCAATCTGCAATTAGTGGCAGGCTACACCTTCAATACCACCAAATTCTTGCGCGATCCTGACAACCAGGGCAAGGTCTTCAGCACCTGGACCCCCAAGCATATGCTGCGCGTCTGGGCGTCTTACCGCCTGCCTGGCGACTGGAACCGCCTCACCACAAGCGCCGGCTTCACCACGCAAAGCCATACGCTTGGCTATGACCGCTCATTCGACATTGCCGGCTTCACCACATGGAACATGCGAGTCGCCTATCAAGTCACGCCCGAGCTCAACGTAGCGCTGAACCTGAACAACGTATCCGATAAGCGATACATCGTTCCAGGCTACACCGGGTACACCGGCGCCAACTATGGAGATCCGCGCAATATCATGCTTACTTTGAAATACACCCCTCGCCTTTAACGGTTCACGAGGTACCTAGGCCAAAGAGTTGAGCAACGTCTGCGGCCTTTTTACAATGGTGCTTCACCTCCGATTTGCATGCCGAGTGCCATCTGCGCAGCGAGCCAGGAGTCGTATCGTGCACGATTGGTTTTTGGGAAAATCCAGATCATCCCATTGCGATGCCCATTCCCGAAAAGCAACATGTGTCTCGTGCTAGACGTCGCCAAGCGATGCAATTCCGGCAACTCCTGCTGCTCACACATACAACCCGTCGAGACCGAACTCCTGATCTCGTAGCCATATGCATGGACTTCGGCCAGCCCAATTCCCTGAATCTCTAAGGCTCCGGATCCGATCACGGCACCTGCCCTCAAATCAAATGAATAAGTCCTTTTAAGACAATGACTTATTCATTTTTCGCGTTTTGACACTTTATGCTTTAAATCCGCACACACAGCCGTATGCCTTGCCGATAGAAACGGCCAGCTTATGCTGTATTTAGAGGTCGAGAAACGCCTGAATGCACACATGGCTTTTTCTTTTTCAGCCTGCCTATTGACGATTTATTTTTTGAAGCCGCTCAATGCTGCGCTTTGCCACAATCTGCGCTGCCTCATGCTTGGCCACTTCAGTTCGCGCGGCATCACTGAAAAGCTGCCCGATAGTTTGAACGCCCTCATGCATAGCAATGTGGAGCATCGTGATACAGGAGGCAGCACCCGACATCATCCAGGAAAGCTCTTCGGCCCGTTTCCGTTCCGGCCATCGACAGAAACGACGAGGCGGCTTCAGGCTGAACAAGGCTTTTCGGATAGCACGAAGCAAGAGAATTGCTCGTTTGATTCATGAGGAAATGCCTTCAAGGATTCAGCATGAGATGTGCTGCTTTGCCTGGGCCTGTCACGGCCTTATTTCAGTCGTCAATCACTTTCGGACTTGCCTGTTTGGCGATCACAGGTGCGCCCGTCCCGCATTCCAGTAAACCGGGCATTCCTACCGCTTGGTCGTGTGGGGAAGATCAGTTGTAAAAATTCCAATCTAGTCCGACAAGTGGGGGCGGATGAAATCTTGGACTAGTGATCGGTCTCAGAGTGCTGATGCGCTTTCATTCTTTGGAAGCAGGTCCTTGAAGAGCCAACTGGCACGCAACCTGCTTAAACCAAGCATCTTGTATACATTTGGGTATTCATCATGCTGATTGGTTCATTTGAAGATTGGAAGCGGGCTTACCAAGAAGGCGCTGACCCTGCTGCATTGCTTGAGCAGCAGCGCTGTAGTCTGACCAGCGATGACTCGGCCTGGATCAGCATTGCCTGTGACGCGCAATTGAAAGCGCAGTTGCTGCAACTGGAGGCACTTCAGCAGACCCAAGGCCGTGAGCGTCTGCCTTTGTACGGCATCCCCTTTGCGGTCAAGGACAACATCGATGTGGAGGGCTTTGTCACCACGGCGGCCTGCCCTGCTTTCGCCTACCAGGCACAGCGCGATGCTGTGGCCGTTCAGCGTCTCAGGCAAGCCGGAGCCATTGTTCTGGGCAAGACCAATCTGGACCAGTTTGCCACCGGTCTCGTCGGAACGCGCTCACCATTTGGTGCCGTGCCCAATGCGTTTGACAGCAGACTTATTTCCGGCGGCTCCAGCTCAGGCTCGGCATCTGTGGTGGCGCGTGGTCTGGTTCCATTTGCCCTGTCCACGGACACGGCTGGATCGGGCCGCATTCCTGCGGCCTTCAATCAGATCGTCGGAATCAAGCCCACTCCCGGTGCAGTGCCCGGCACTGGTTTGGTGCCTGCCTGCCGCACGCTGGACTGCATAGGCGTTCTGGCGCTGAATGTGGCCGATAGCGCTCTGGTTCTGTCACTCATGGAAGGGCCTGACGCACAGGACAGCTATGCCAGATCACGCCCCTTCATCGCCAAACATACCCCGCTGTCTCAACTGCGCGTGGGGGTGCCTGATGCACGCAAGCTTTCCAGTGATTATGAGGATGCATTTGCTGCGTTTCTTGTGCGTCTGAAGCCGCAAACCGAACGGGTACAAGCCTTGCCCTTTGATGCATTGTTTGAAGTCGCCAACCTGCTGTACTACGGCCCCTGGGTCGCTGAACGGGTGGTCGGAGCACGCGGCATCTACGAACAACAGCCAGAAGCCTTGCTGCCAGTGATTCGCCAGGTTCTGGACGTACACCAGCGCTTCAACGCTGCCGATACCTTCAATGCCCAGTACCAACTGCAGGACCTCAGACAGGAAGCCGAGAATATCTGGCAAGAATGTGATGTGCTGTGTGTTCCTAGCGCACCACGCCACCCCTCCATGGCCGAGGTGCAAGCTGACCCGATCGGCGTCAACTCGGAGATGGGAACCTATACCAATTTCGTCAATCTTCTCGGTTGGTCGGCGATCGCAATCCCTGCATCGCAACTGCCAGACGGCCTGCCCTTTGGCATCACCTTGATAGCGCCGGGCTGGCGCGAGCCTGATCTGGTGCGCTGGGCTCAGCAGTTGGAAGCACAAACCCATCTGTGTGCCGGCGTGACAGGCCTTCCCGCCCAAAACGATGGCTCACTGCCAACATGGCTGGTACCGACACAAGGCGAGACCATCGAAGTAGCCGTGGTGGGTGCACATCTGCGAGGTATGCCTCTCAATCATGAATTGCTGGCTTGTGGCGCGCGCTTTCGTGAGGAGACGAGCACTGCCTCAGACTACCGCCTGTATGCCCTGCAAGGCACGGTACCTCCAAAACCTGGAATGGCACGGTCAGAGGAAGGGGCTGCCATCACAGTCGAGGTGTGGGACATGCCAGTTGCCAACTTTGGCCGCTTTGTTGCCGGTGTCCCAACCCCTCTGGGCATTGGTTCGGTTCAGCTACAGGATGGACGCAGCGTGAAAGGCTTTATCTGCGAAGGCCATGCATTGACACAGGCCCGGGACATAACCACGTTCGGCGGCTGGCGCGCGTACTGCCAGTCTCTGTGAAGCACGCTGCGGCGCACAGCCTCCGTGCGGCGCTGCAGCCAAAGAAAAAACAAGGAGCCCCCATCATGTCTTCCACCAGCCTCGCCAGCCTTGCTTACGAAAAACTACGCCAAGCCTTGGACAATTTTCAATATGTTCCTGGTGACCGCTTTAGCGAAAACGAAGTAGGCGCGGATCTCGGCATGAGCCGAACCCCTGTGCGCGAGGCACTCGTACGCCTTCAGCGCGAAGGATATATCTCCGTCATACCCAAGCTCGGTTGGATCGTGAACAGCATTGACTTCACGATGTTCGAGCAGTTGTACGACGTGCGTTCGATACTGGAATGCGCAGCGCTGGATCTCCTTGTGCAGACCCCCGACCTGGAAATACGTTTGCATGAACTGACCACACTATGGTGTATCCCCGCGCCACAACGGCTGTCTGAAATAGCCACTGTCTCGCGCAACGATGAGCAGTTTCACATGGCCTTGGTGGCGGCCAGCGGCAATCAGGAAATGGCCCGCATCCACCGAGATATCACGGACCGGATTCGTATCGTGCGGCGCCTGGAATTCACGCGCAACTACCGCATTGACGTGACCTACGAGGAGCATGGCAACATCCTCAAAGCATTGCTATGCCGACACGGCTTGCAGGCCAAGTCTTTGCTGCAGCAACATATCCGTGTCAGCCGTGACGAGGTAAAAAACATCACCTTGCATACCCTGCAGAATGCGAGACAGAAACAGCCGTCCCTTTAGGTTTCACGAGCACTGTCGTTGATATTTGGGTCACCGATGCTGTAGCAATGCCTGCAGCAGCACTCCATCCTCGTGAGCCAGCGCATTCAGGATGCTGAAGTGATCCGCGCCTTCTATGGCGACTTCTACATCACTCTCCATGCCGCAGCGATAGGCCGCAAAGGCTTGACTCTGCGCCTTCAACTGGGGAAGTTCTGCCATTCCATAGGCTGTCACAAACGGCTTGCGTGTTGCAGGCAGACATAAGGGGCTCAGTTGCTCGATTTCTTCGGTAGATAGCCGGAGCGCCTGGTTCAGATAGGTATGAGCGATCGGTGCCAGGTCGTAGATGCCGCTGATGCCCAGACCTGCAACCACGCCCTCACAATTCAAGCCCATCGCGGTGAGATGCCCCCCCGCAGACCAACCGCATAGCAGGATGCGTCCGTTACCGCGCTGCTGCAAGGCATGGCTGCGGACAGCCGCGATGCCT